>Ga0335081_10001825_pt1 | contig 33736 bp, 33 predicted proteins | sample Lox_Sample_35_FD_206713 | JGI IMG/M metagenome (GOLD analysis project Ga0335081, IMG submission 206713) | Soil microbial communities from Loxahatchee National Wildlife Refuge, Florida, United States - Lox_Sample_3.5 | ecosystem: Environmental > Terrestrial > Soil > Wetlands | place: USA...
TCAACAAACTCAAGCATTTCCGCGCCGTCGCCACCCGATACGACAAACGCGACGACAACTACCTCGCCGCCATCAAACTCGCCTCAGCGCGAATTTGGATGCGCTTTAATGAGTCCGTGACCTAGGGTTGCCAAGCGGCGTCCGCGGCCTGCGCCTCGACGCCGCCGCGGCGCGCCCGCTCGATGACTTTCAGCAGTTCGCGCAGCACGGCGTCGACGCCGTCGCCGGAGACCGCGGAGACCACCAGCGGCGTTTTCTTCGCCGCGCGCTTAAGCCGCGCCATTTGCTGCTTGATCGCACCGGCGCCGAGCGCATCGGCCTTGCTCAGCGCCACGATCTCCGGCTTGCCCGCAAGCCCCTGGCCGTAAGCCGAAAGCTCGGCGCGCACGGTCTTATAGGCGGCGCCGGCGTCCTCGCCGGTGCCGTCGACGAGATGCAACAGCACGCGGCAGCGCTCGACATGGCCGAGAAAGCGGTCGCCGAGGCCGACGCCCTCGTGGGCGCCCTCGATCAGACCGGGAATATCGGCGAGCACGAATTCGCGGCCGTCGGCATCGACCACGCCGAGCTGCGGATGCAGCGTCGTGAAAGGGTAATCGGCGATCTTCGGCTTGGCAGCGCTGACCGCGGCAAGGAAGGTCGATTTGCCGGCATTGGGCAGGCCGACGATGCCGGCATCGGCAATGAGCTTGAGCCGCAGCCGGATGGTCAGCTCCGTGCCGGGCTGGCCGGGATTGGCGTGGCGCGGCGCGCGATTGGTCGAAGTCTTGAAATGGGCGTTGCCGAAGCCGCCGTTGCCGCCGTGGGCCAGCACCACGCGCTGGCCGGCCGCGGTGAGATCCGCCAGCAAGGTCTCGCCGTCCTCTTCGTAGATCTGCGTGCCGACCGGCACTTTGAGCACGGCGTCGGCGCCGCTGGCGCCGTGGCGGTCCTTGCCCATGCCGCCGCGGCCGTTTTTGGCGGTGAAATGCTGCTGGTAGCGGTAGTCGATCAGCGTGTTGAGGCCGTCGACGGCCTCGGCCACCACGTCGCCGCCATTGCCGCCGTCGCCGCCGTTCGGGCCACCGAACTCGATGAACTTCTCGCGCCGGAACGACACGCAGCCGTTGCCGCCGTCGCCGGAGCGGATATAGACCTTGGCCTCGTCGAGGAACTTCATGCCGGCATTCCGTAGTCGCCAAACCCTTGTCGCGCAATGCCAATCTCGCGCTATCATGGCTGTCGGCGGAGACTGGTAGGCGTGTGGTCGGTTTTCAAGCTTGCGGCGCGGGCGGCGGTGTGGCGGACCACGCCCGATACGCCGCTGGTCGGGTTACCGACCTTGATGGTCTGGGCCCTCCTGCTCGCCGCAGTGCGCGTGGCGCTGCAATATGCCGGCGCGGGACCCACGCCCCACTTCAATCCCTATGGGTTGAATGCCGTCGTCGCCTGGCTCGCACTGGCGCTCGTCGTCGCGGCGCTGTTCGTGCAGCCAGCGGCGCGGGCAACGGCGCTGTCGGCCCTGGTCGTGCTGTCGATCACCGTCGACCTCGCGGCCGCAGCGGTCGAGTTCGGCGCCCCGCTCGTCGCCTCGGCGGCCACGCTGAACGCATTTTGGTCCCTTGGCGCAACCGGCGGCGCGGTTCATGCCATCGAGGTCGGCTGGTGGATCGGCGCCATGACGACCGTGTTGCGCAGTCTCGAACCGCAGCCGTTCGTTCGCACGCTCGGCAAAGTCGGCGCGCTGTGGGCGGCGCTGTTCGTCGTCAACGTGCTGGTGCCGCACATGCCGGCCTTCGTCGGCCGCGACTTCGACCCGCACGGCGCCAACTGGTGGGAATACCTCAATGCGCGCTATGGCGGGCGCGGCGCCGCGGCGATCGACGACGCGCAGCGCAAACTGCTGCAGACCGAAATTTCCGCGCTTCAGCCGCGACGGTCCGGCGCTGCGAGCATCTATGCGGTAGGCGTCGCCGGTATGGATCAGGATGTGTTTCTCAAGGAGCTCAACGGCGCGTTGGCCACGCTCGCGGCAAGCCTGCCGATCAAGGATCACATCATCCGCCTGATCAACTCGCATGAGACCGTCGCGACCGTGCCGCTTGCCACCTTGCCTAACCTGACCGCCGCGCTGCACGGTATCGCCGCGGCGATGGACAAGAACGAGGACGTCGTCATCGTCGTCATGACCTCGCACGGCGACCAGACCGGATTTGCCCTGCAGCTGCCCGGCAACCGCGCGGCCGAGCTGACGCCGCAACAGGTTGCCGCCGCACTCGACGCCGAAGGCATCAAGAACCGCGTCGTCATCGTATCGGCCTGCTATTCCGGAATTTTCGTGCCGCCGCTCATGAACGACGACACCATCGTCATGACCGCCGCCGATGCCAAGAGCACTTCGTTCGGCTGCGCGCCGGAGCGCGAATGGACCTATTTCGGCGATGCCTTGTTCAAGCAGAGCTTACAGCCAGGAACCGATTTCCAGCACGCCTTCGCCCATGCCCGCACCCTGATCCAGGGTTGGGAGATGATGGACCGCATCGCGCCGTCCAATCCGCAAGGCCATTTCGGCGCGGCGCTCACGCAAAAGCTTGCGCCATTCTTCGCCGCTCAAGCGAGCGCCGGCCAGTGATGGAAGCGACGTTCAAAGCACACGCGTAACGCCGCCCCAGCTTTTGAGCGAGGCCCACAATCCGCGGCCAAGTCGGAAGCGGTCGATCGGCGCCGACGAGGCGATGGCGCGGATGCGTGTTAGTTGCACGCCGGTCCACTGGAAGCCGCACTTCTCCAGCACCCGGCGCGAGGCCGGATTGCTGACGCGCGCGCCGGACTGCAACGCTTCGCATTCCAGATCGCCGAAGGCGTAGTCGATCACGGCTCGCGCCGCTTCGGTGGCGAAGCCGCGGCCCCAATAGGCGACACCAAGCCAATAGCCAAGCTCGCGGTCCTCGCGACTCGGATCGAGGCCGCACATTCCGATCAGCGCATCATCGAGCGTGACCACCCAGCACAGCTCGCCGTCGCGCTTGTTGGCGGCAGCGAGGAACTGTCTAGCATCGTCGATGCCGTAAGGATGTGGAATGCGCGCCGTGTTGGCGGCAATGCGGCGATCGTTGACGAGCAATGTCATCGCCTTGGCGTCGGTGTGGCGCGGCGCGCGCAAGCTCAGCCGTTCCGTTTTCAGGACGGGAATGCAGTGCTCTTGTCTCTTTGGCGCGAGGACTTCTTCGGTGAGCGTCATCGCCTGGGCTCCTGCAGCAAAAACTTAAAGGGGGAACCGGCATCCCGGTCCCCCCTTTAAGTCGGAGCCCATTCGGGCCCGCCGGGCGACTGGATGCCGGCGGACCTCTCATGATCCACCGTGTTATTGGGCCGTAGCCTCCGTCATCGGACGTACCGACACGAAAACCCGGCCTTTGGTTTTGGTACGGAACTCAAGCTTGCCGTCGATCAACGCAAACAACGTGTGGTCCTTGCCGAGGCCGACATTGCGCCCCGGATGCCATTTGGTGCCGCGCTGGCGCGCGATGATGTTGCCGGCGACCACTTGCTCGCCGCCGAACATCTTGATCCCCAGGCGCTGACCGCCTGAATCGCGGCCGTTGCGTGAGGAGCCGCCCGCTTTCTTGTGAGCCATTGCTGGCCTCCAACCCTTTCCTAGTGACTATACGGCAAAAGTGACAAAAGCATCACCGAGCCGCATCAATTCCTTGGCATTACTTCTTGGACTTTCCCTTTGCCGCCGGTTTCTTCGCCTTGGCCGCGGGGGTTTTGGCTTTGGGCTTTTTTGCCGCAGGTTTGCGTTTCGCCGCAGCGCCTTCGGCCGCGCGAGTCTCGGCTTCGCCCGTTTCGGCACTCACCGCAGGGGCTGGGGCCGGGGTCGGAGCCCGCCTCGGCCGGGGCTTTGCCTCCAGGTTCGGCTTCTTGCCGTCAGTCAGGATCTCGGTGATGCGGATCAGCGTGAATTCCTGACGATGGCCGCGTTTGCGCCGCGAATTCTTGCGGCGGCGCTTCTTGAACGCGATGATCTTCGGGCCCCGCGCCTGATCCAGCACCTCGGCGGCAACTATGGCGCCGGCAATTGTCGGCTTGCCAAGCGTGACGGCCTCGCCGCCCACCACCAAAACCTCGCCGAAGGCGACAATCTGGCCGGGCTCGCCCTGGACCTTGTCGATCTGGAGCACGTCATCGGCGGCGACCCGATACTGCTTGCCGCCCGTTTTGAAGACCGCGAACATTTTCTCTGCCTCGTGCTCAATCCCGGTGTGCGGATCGCTTGGTCCGGACCGGCTTCTTCCAGTCGATGGCGCTGAAGGTCGCCGGCGCTTGGCGCCAAGCCCAAGCTTGCGCCGAAGCCCGCCGGAACCGGCGTCCTTATGGCGAATGGACGCGCCTTTTGTCAAGAAAAGCGGCACTTTGGCGCTTGCACAACGTAATTCATTGGCGTTTTTTACCGGCAAATGGCGGCCGGCGTGGCCTCAAGTCCGCCCGAATGCAGGAGTGAACGCCGATGTCAGTGCTGTCGCGCCGCACCCTGCTGGCGGCCACCTTGCCGGCGCTCGCCGCCGGATTGGCGCGGGCCGAAGACGCCGAGGATTTCCCGAGCCGTCCGGTCACCTTCATTGTGCCGTTTGCACCGGCCGGCGGCACTGACATTCTGGCCCGCATGCTCGGGCAAAAGCTCGAGCAGCGCCTCAACAAGCCGTTCGTGGTCGAGAACCGCCCCGGCGCCGGCACGGTGATCGCGACCAACTTCGTCGTCAATTCGCCGCCCGACGGCTACACCATCGCGATGACGGTGTCGTCGCTCGCCATCGACGTGACGCTGTACAAGAAGCTGCCCTACGACCCAGCCAAGGAATTGGCGTTGGTCGCCCTGATCGCGTCGGTGCCATTCGTGCTGGTGGTGAGCCCGTCGCTGCCGGTGACCAGCGTCGACGACCTCATCAAGCTCGCCAAGCAGCGGCCGCTGAGCTACGGCTCCGGCGGCATCGGCGCCTTCCATCACCTCGCCGGCGCGCTGTTCGCCAACATGGCCGGCATCAAAATGACGCACGTGCCGTATCGCGGCACGGCGCCGGCGCTCAACGATCTGCTCGGCGGCTACGTGCAGCTGATGTTCAGCGATCTCGGCCCGGCGTTGCCGCTGATCACCGCCGGCAAGCTGCGGGCGCTCGCGGTGACGTCGAAAGACCGCTTCGCGACGCTGCCCGACGTGCCGCCGCTCGCCGACGCCGGCGTGCCGGGTTACAACGTCGCCGCCTGGCAAGGCGTGATTGCGCCGGCCAAGACGTCGAAGGATATCCTCAACAAGCTCAACGCCTCGTTCAACGCCGTCATCGCCCTGGACGACGTCAAGGCGCGGATGAAGGATCTTGGCATGATCCCGATCGGCAAGGGCGACCCGGACGAACTGAAGCGTTTCCTCGACGCCGAGATCGTGCGCTGGGGCAAAGTGGTCGAAGCCGCTGGCCTTGCCCACAGCGAGTGAGCCTTGCCCGCATCATCCTCAGCGCCGGACGTCGACCGCCAGCTTCCTGCGGGCGATGAGATTTTTCTCGATCACGTCGCTCACTTTGTGCGCGACGCCGATGCAGCGAGCCGCGCCTTTGCGCGTTGCGGCTTTGCACCGACGCCGGTCTCGATCCAGGTCAGCCCCGACCCCGCGGGCGGCGTGAGCCCGACCGGGACCGGCAATGTCACGGCGATGTTCACGCGCGGCTATGTCGAGGTGCTATTCAAAACCTCCGATACGCCCCTCGCCTACGAGTTCGATGCGGCGCTCGATCATCGCGCCGGACTCCATCTCGTTGCCTTCGCCGTCGCCGATGCGGCACAGGCGCACCGCCGGCTTGCAGCCGACGGCTTTGCGGTGCGGCCGCTGGTGAACATGTCGCGGCCGGTCGACACCGAAGCAGGCCCGGGAAGGGCTGCCTTCACCATCGCCCGGGTCCAGCCCGGCGTCATGGCGGAAGGGCGCATCCAGATGCTGACCCATCACACCGAGCAGACGGTGTGGCAACGGCGCTGGCTTAGGCATCCGAACAGCGCCATCGGCCTGATCGATGTCATGATCGCTGTCGCCGACGTTGGCGAAGCCGCGCAGCGCTTCGTCCGCTTCACCGGACGCGCGGCGACACCGACGCCCGGCGGTGCACTCATTCGCCTCGACCGCGGCAGCGTCTATCTCGTCAGTCACGACCGGGTCACGGAACGCCTGCCGGAGGTGCCGATCACTTCGCTGCCGTCCATCGTTGGCTATGCGGTGCGCGTACAATCGCTCGCTGCCGCCGAAGCGGCCGTCGATGACGCCGATCTCGATTGGCACGCCTTCGACGACGGCATCGCTGCGGCGTTTCCGGCCGAGCTCGGCGAAGGCGCGTGGTTCTTTGTCGAGCGCGCCGACGCGCTGCCGTGGCGGCGGTGAGCTATTCCGCCGGCACCTTCTCGGCCTCGGCGGGGACGACTTCTTTCACGGCGCCGCGCCAGCCGTTATGCGTCAGATCGAAGATGACGCCGTTCGGGTCTTTGTACTTGACCTCGTAGAAAGCGTTCGGATTGCGCTCGGGAGCGCCGGCAAAATGCACGCCGCCGGCGTCGGTCACCTTCTTCGCGGTTTCCTCGAGATTGTCGACCCACATGCCGAAATGGACGAGGCCGTGATAGCCTTTGTGGAAGCCGGGCACGTCGCCTTCGTATTTCAGCAGCGCCACATTGATGGTGCCGTCGGAGACGTAGCAGCCGACGCCGGCCTTGCCGACAACCTTCATGCCGAAGGCGTCCTCGAAGAACTTCGCCGCCTTGTCCGGATCGGGGACCGACAGCGCGATGTGACGAAGCCGTGCAGCCATGGCTACCTCCCAAGGGAATGATTGATGGCCAGCATCCTCCGGCCGCCGCGGAGCGTCAAGGCGCCGCCCATGTCATTGCGGCTTGATGCCGGCGGCGACAATGACGTCGTGCCATTTCTTCGTTTCGGCGGCGATGCGGTCGGCAAGCTGTTGCGGTGTCGAAGGCTGCGGCTCGACGCCTATCTTGGCAAAGGTTTGCACGACGCTTGCGTCCTTGAGGATCGCGTTCACCTCGCCGTTGAGGCGCACCACGATCGGCGCCGGCGTGCCGGCCGGCGCATAGAGCGCCTGCCACAGCACGCTCTCGTAGCCGGGCAAGCCGGACTCGGCGATGGTCGGCACCTCCGGCAGGATCGGGCTGCGCGCGGCGCCGGTGAGCGCGATGGCGCGCAACTTGCCGTCGTGAATGAGATTGAGGCTCGGCGGAATGGTGCCGAACTGCATGTCGACGCGGCCTTCGATGACATCGAGCACTTCCTGCTCGGTACCGCGATACGACACCGGCGTCAGCTCGATCTGCGCCATCTTGGCGAACAGCACGCCGGCGAGATTGGCGAGCGTCGCCGGCCCGGCCGAGGCAAAGGTGAGCTTGCCGGGCGCCGCCTTGGCTTTGGCGATCAGCTCCTCGACGTTGCGCGCCGAGAGACCCGGAAAGCTCGCCAGCACGAACGGCGAAGCGCCGATCATCGAGATCGGCGCGAAATCTTTGAGCGGGTCGTAGGTCGGATGGGCCATCAGGCTCGACGGCAAGGTATGCGTCGATGTGTTGGCGAGCCCGAGCGTGTAGCCGTCGGCCGCGGCCCGCGCGACCACTTCCGTGCCGACATTGCCGCTGGCGCCGGGCCGGTTTTCGACCACGAGCTGCTGACCGAGCCGTTCGCTCAAGCCCTTCGCGATAACGCGGGCGACGATGTCCGAGCTCGATCCGGCGGGGAACGGCACGATCAGATGGATCGGGCGGTCGGGCCATTTGGCCGTCTGCGCGGACGCCGCGTGGGCCGACAGCAGCGCGCCGAGCAGTCCGATAACAACACGCTTCATTGCGGCCTTAGCCCCCTGCTCACGCGATCGCTTCAGCTTCCTTCAAGCTTTCGAACAAAGCCGTGCGCAGCAAAAACTTGCGCGCCAATACCGGATCCTCGGCGGTGCGGCGCAGCTCGTCGTGATTGCGCGCCCGCACCGCCGGATCGCGCTCGGCAAGAAGCCGCTTGTTGCGGATGGTCTGCGCCTGGGTGTGCGCGACCGCGACATGGCGGCGCTGCCTTTCGTAGCGATCGAGCACGCTGTCGTCGGCTTCCTTGCGCGCGATCGCGATAAGCTTGTCGGCGAGATTGATGGCGTCATGAATGCCCGAATTCATGCCCATGGCGCCGATCGGGCTGTTCACATGGGCGGCGTCGCCGGCAAGGATAGCGCGGCCGACGCGGAACTTTTGCGCGACCCTTTGATGCACCACGTAGAGATTGCTACCGACGATGTCGAACGGCTTGCCGGTCGGCAGGAATTTCTGCAGCTGCGCCTGCAAGGCTTGCGGCCGCAGCAGCGCGGCCTCCTCGGCCTTCGGATCGGTCGGGAAATGCACGCGCCAGCGGTCCGGCGGGCCTTTCCAATGGAACAGGTTCGACCATTCGGTCGGGTCGGAGATATAGTTGCGCTCGGCGTAGCCGTGCTTGCGGAAATCGTAGGCGACTTCGATGTTGAGCGTGCGGTCGTCGTAGGTGAAGCCTTCGAAGGCGATGCCTGAATCCTTGCGCACGATGCTGCGCGCGCCCTCGCCGCTGACCAGATAACGGCCGGCAATGATCTCCTTTTCGCCTTCGGGATTCTTGACGCACACGGTGACGCCATCCGCATCCTGCGTAAACGAGACGAACTCGGTCGAAAGATGTAGCGCGATGTTGGGATGCGCTTTCGCCGTCTTCAGCGCTTCCTCGACGATCTTGATGCGCTCGCATTGCAGCACGTAAGCGAATCGCGTGTCGTCTTTCAGATGAGCGTGGTCGAACGCGGCGATCAGCTTGCTGGCAGCGCGATCCCAGTAGTGAAACACCGGCGCGATGATGCCGCGCGGCTCGAGCGCTTGGTACAGCCCGAGCCGGTCGAGCATTTCCAGCGTCGCCGGATGATTGGTGCCGGCGCGCGGCACCTGTTCGAGGAAATTATCGTCGCCGAGCGCCTCGATGAGGCAGACTTTCAGATCCGCCTGCGCGAGCGCCAGCGCCAGACACAAGCCGACCGGCCCGGCGCCGATGACAACGATGCGATCAGGGTAAGTGGGCATCGCTATCCGTCACCCTCGGCCGCAACCGCTCCCCACATCCTCATGGTGAGGAGCGGCGCGCAAGGCCGCGTCTCGAACCGCGCTGGGATTCGGAGCAGCATCCTTCGAGACGCGCCCTTCAGGCGCCCCTCAGAATGAGGCGAACAAATTATCCCTTCGCCGTCACTTCTTTGGTGGCACCGGCCCAGCCGGTATGCGTGAGGTCGAACACGACGCCGTCGGGATCGCGATACTTCGCCTCGTAGAACGAATTCGGCGAGGTCGGTCGGCCGGCCAGATAGGTACCGCCGGCGTCCGTCACCTTCTTCTCCGCCGCGTCGAGATCGTCGACCCACATGCCGAAGTGATAGAGGCCGGGCTTCTCGTCGCCCTCGGTCTTGAGCAGCGCCACGTTCATCACGCCGTCCGACATGTAGATGCCGCGGCGCGCCTTGCCGGCCCGCGTCATGCCAAAGGCCTGCTCGAAAAAGGTGGCGGCCTTTTCCGGATCGGGCACGATGATTGCGATGTGACGAAGTCTCGAAGCCATGGGCCGCCTCCGGTTTCGGCGTCGGGGGATGGCGCACCATAATCAGGGGTGCGATATTTGCAAAGCCTCAAGCCCCTTATGCCTACCGGAACCATCTTGCACACGCCGAACAAAATCGAAGCTTCCTGGCCGGACGCCATCTACGGCCACTTCCAGCGCGTCGACGTCCGCCAAGTCGGCTATGTGCCCGATGCCGGCCACAGCCGGCTGATCGCGCTGTGCCAAGCCGATCCGAACATCGCTGACGTGGTGCTGACCACCGAGGAGGAAGGCGTTGGCCTTGTCGCCGGCGCGGCGCTCGGCGGCCAGCGCGCGGCGCTGCTGATGCAATCGAGCGGCGTCGGCAATTGCATCAACATGTTTTCGCTGTTGCGCAACTGCGGCTTCGGCTGCGTCGTGCTGGTGACGATGCGCGGCGAGCTCGGCGAGTTCAATCCGTGGCAGGTGCCGATGGGCGCCATCACCGACGACGTGCTGCGGCTTTCGGGCTTTCTCACCTACCGCATCGACGACGCCGACGACGTCGACGACCTCGTCGGCGCCGGCTGCGACATGGCGTTCGACGGCAATCTGCAGGTCGCGTTCCTCCTTGCGCAGCGGCTGATCGGCCGCAAGCAGTGGGTGCGCTGATGCTCGACCGGCGTGACCTCGTGCGGCAGCTCTTGATCGATCGCGGTGATCTCCTCGTCGTCAGCGGGCTTGGGTCTGCGACCTACGACGTCGCCGCCGCCGGCGATCATCCGCTCAACTTTTATCTCTGGGGCGCCATGGGCGGCACCGCGATGATCGGGCTCGGCCTTGCGCTGGCGCAGCCGCAACGGCGCGTCGCGGTGCTGACCGGCGACGGCGACATGCTGATGGGCATCGGCAGCCTCGCCACCATCGGCGTCAAGCAGCCGAAAAATCTCGCCATCGTCGTTCTCGACAACGCCCATTACGGTGAGACCGGCATGCAGGCGAGCCACACCAAGGCCGGCATCGATCTCGTCGCCGTGGCGCGCGCCTGCCGCTTTCGCGAAGCGCGCGCGATCGCGCGCATCGAGGAGGCCGCCGCGGTGCGCAAGCTCCTGCACGAAGGCGACGGCCCGATCCTGGTCAGCGCGCGCATCAACGAAGAAGACGTGCCCCGCGTGCTGCCGCTGCGCGACGGCCACGCCATCAAGCAGCGCTTTATCGCAGCGCTGAACGGCGTCTGACTCTGCCAACGAACGGGACGCGAAGAACTCGTGAACCGACACATGTGAGCGGCTGAGCGGCGCCCGCCGCGATAGCTGCGACAATATTGCCGGCCCATAGGGCGTCGACTTATGCCCTTGGCCTCTCCCTGCACGTAAAAAAGATATAAACAATGCTTTAGGGAGCGCCCTCGCCGCCCGCCACCGCGCGGTCCGGCCGTGGGCGCAATATCCATATGACAATAAAAGAGAAATGAACAGGAAGGCGCGTCGGGCAGCGGCCAAACAGGCTGGATTGGCATTGTCGCCGGCCGGTCAAAGCAATCCATCGCACGGGGCCAGCGCCGATGATGTTTACGCCGCGGCTATATCGCAATACCGCAACGGCGCGTTCGTCCAAGCAGAAAACCTCTGCCGTCTGGCGCTGAGCCGCGACCCGCGGCACCGCCGCAGCCTGGTGCTGCTCGGCGACGTGGTGCAGCAAGGCGGCCGCAACAAGCTGGCAGTGAAGCTGCTCGCCGAGGCGCTCGCGCTCGACTGCACCGACGCCGCCGCCCACGACACTATCGCCATCGCCTATCAGGCGCTTGGACGGCGCCACGACGCGGTTCGGCATTTCACCGACGCGCTGGCGCTCGGCCTGCGCAATCCGGAAATGCTGGTGAAGCAATGCGCGCCGGTCGCCGCGCTATTGAAGCATCTGGCCGCTGCTTGGCCGCGACAGCCGTCGCTTGCCGAATTGCTCGATGTCGCGGGCGCCGGCACCTTGGCGAACGAAGCCCTGCTGTTGGCGCTGCTGCAGTCGAAAGTCGTTCATGATATCGAGCTCGAGCGCCTTTTGACCGCGCTCCGCCGCGCGCTGCTGCAGCATGTCATCTCCGGCGGCGACGGCAGCGACGCCGACAGTCTCGAGTTTTTCTGCGCCCTGGCGCAGCAATGCTTCCTCAATGAGTACGTCTTGGCGTGCGGCGACGCCGAGTTGGCGCAAGTGCGGCAGCTCCAGGATCGCATCGCCCTCGCACTTGGCGGCAGCGCCGATATTGCACCGCTCGAGCTCATCGTCGTTGCGAGCTACCAGGCATTGCACACCCTGCCGCTAGCCGCCGCGCTCCTGCCGCGGCCATGGCCGGACGCCGTCGATCGCGTGTTGCAGCGACAGCTTCGCGAGCCGCTGCAGGAATCAGGCGATCGGGCGAATATTCCGGCGTTCACGACAATCGACGATTCCACATCGCTCAAGGTGCAAAACCAATACGAGGAAAATCCCTATCCGCGCTGGGTCAGCGTTCCGCCGATCAAGCCGACGACCGTTCTGGATTATCTGCGCGAGGAATTGGGCAACCCGCCGGTGTCGTGGGCAAATGCGAGCCTCGACATTCTAGTTGCCGGTTGCGGCACCGGCGCGCATTCCATCGATACGGCGCTGCGGTTTCCTCAAGCGCGCGTGCTCGCCGTCGATATTAGCCGCGCGAGCCTTGCTTACGCGCACCGCAAATCGCGCGAGCTTGGGCTGACCAATATCGACTATGCCCAGGCCGACATCCCCAAGCTTGCCGCGCTTGACCGGCGCTTCGACGTCATCGAGGCGGTCGGCGTGCTGCATCACCTCGCCGACCCGGCAGCGGGATGGCGCGCGCTGCTTTCATTGTTGCGCCCGCACGGGCTGATGCTGGTCGGCCTCTACAGCGCGACGGCGCGGCAATCGCTCAATGCAGCACGGGCCTTCATCGCCGAGCGCGGCTATCGCGCCACAGCCAACGATATCCGCAACTGCCGGCAGGAGCTGATCCAGCGCTTCGGCATGCCGCCGTTCCGGGATTTTTCCAGCTTGAGCGGCTGCCGCGATCTCCTCTTCAACGTTATGGAGCACGAGTTCGCGATCCCGCAGATCGCGGCCTTCGTCGACGCCAATGGGCTTTCGTTTCTCAGCTTCACAGAGCTGCCGCCTGAGACAGCCAAAGACTTTCGCCAGGAATTTCCCGCGGCCGGCGCCTGGCAGGATTTCGATGCGTGGGCGAGCTTCGAGCGCAAGCACCCGCTGACCTTCGGCAATATGTATATTTTCTGGGTGCAGAAGCGCGGCGCCGACTGATCGCCAACGCTCACCGCCTTGCCGCGACCTTTACCGCCTCGATGATTTCCGGATAGGCGGCGCAGCGGCACAGATTGCCCGAAAGATAGTGGAGGATATCGTCGTCGTTCGGGTTCGGATGTTCCTTGAGCAATTGATGCACCATCAGCACGAAGCCCGGCGTGCAAAAGCCGCACTGGAACGCGCCGCAATCGATGAAGGCTTGCTGCACGATCGACAGCGCGCCTTCGGCATCGAGCGATTCCACCGTGGTGACGCTTTTGCCGTCGACCCACACGCCGAAATACAGGCAGCCCGACACCGCCTTGTCGTCAACCAGCACGGTGCAGCATCCGCACAGCCCCTGGCCGCAGCTTTCGCGGGCGCCGAACAAGTCGAAGCGCTGCAGGAGCTCGACCAGATTGCGGTGCGGCTCGATGTCGGTGGAGACCGGCTGGCCGTTCAGCGTGAAGTTGATGGTGCGCGTACTCATCATTCGTCCTTCAGGGGCTTGCCATCGCGGGCGCGCAGCGCGCGCAAGACCGCTTCGGCGGTGATCGGCAGAGAAGTGATGCGGACGCCGACGGCGTCGTCGATGGCATTGGCGATGGCCGGCGAAACGCCGAAGGTGCCGGACTCGCCCAAGCCTTTGGCGCCGAACGGGCCGGAGTGCTGCTCGGCTTCGACCAGTTCGTTCTGCATCGGCGGAATGTCGCGGATGCCGGGAATCTTGTAATCGGCAAGCGAGGCGTTGGTGACCTGGCCGCCGTCGAGCCGCATGTCCTCGGAGAGCGTGAAGCCGAGCTGCATGATGGCGGCGCCGGAAAGCTGCGTGCGCGCCACGGCCGGATTGATCGGCTTGCCGCAATCGGCCGCGTTGACCAGCCTGGTGACGCGCACCGCGCCGGTCTCGGTGTCGACCTCGACCTCAACGCCCGCGCCGCCGATCATCCAGAACGGCGTGACATTGTCCGATAGCCCAGTCTGCGCGTCCGGCGATTTGTAGGTCGGCACGAAGCTTGCCGTGCCGACGACATTGCCGGCCTGCATGCCGTAGCGTTTCTTGAAAATCTCCGCCGGCGGATAGTTGGTGCCTTCTGGCAGGCCTGCTTCGGCGGCGAGCGCGCGGAGCTTTGTGCGCGCGTCCTCGGCGGCGAGCCGCACCGCGTTGCCCATATGGAACAGCGAGCGCGAGCCCAGCGTGCCCATGTCGTAAGGCGTGACATCGGTGTCGGGATGGACGATGCGGACCGCTCCGGCGTCGAGATCGAGCACCTCGGCGACGATCTGCGCGAACGCGGTGTCGGAGCCCTGCCCCATGTCGACGGTGCTGGTGTAGAGCGTGGTCGAGCCGTCGGCGCCGACATTGACGATAGCGACCGAGGTGGTCGGCGAGATCGAGGCCTTGAAGCCGACGGCGACGCCGCGGCCGCGGCGAATGGTGCCCGCGCCGCGGTCGAACGGCTTGTCCCAGTCGAGACGCGCGGCGATGGTGTCGAGCACTTCGGCAATGGCGGCGTCGCGCATCGCCGTGCCACTCGCCTGCGGCCGGCCTTCGCGCAAGATATTCTTGCGGCGGAACGCGACCGGATCGGTGCCGAGCGCACGCGCGAGCAGGTCGGTGTGGCTCTCGTAGGCCCAGACCAATTGCGGAATGCCGAAGCCGCGCAGCGCGCCGGCCGGCGGGCGGTTGGTGTAGAGCGCATAGGAATCGATGCTGATATTGTCGATGTCGTAGGGACCCGGCGCGGTGAAGCCGGATTTCTGCGTCACCCGCGGGCCGATATCGGCATAGGCGCCGCCGTTCCAGAACACTTCGCAAGACCGCGCGATCACCTTGCCGTCTGCATCGACGCCGCTCTTGATGCGGAACGTCGTCGGATGCTTGGTGATCATGTAGAACTGTTCTTCCATGGTCAGCGCGATCTTGACCGGCCGCCGCGTCAGCATGGCGAGCGCCGCGACCAGGGCTTCAAGTTTCACATAGACCTTGGCGCCGAAGCCGCCGCCGAGAAACGGCACCTTCACCCGCACGCGATTTTCCGGCCAACCGAACAGCCGCGCGATCTCGGTGCGCACGAAAGACGGCGTCTGGTTCGAGGTATGGATGGTCAACGTGTCGTCACCCGGCTCGGCGACCGCCACGAACGGCTCGAACGGCACGTGCAGGCACTGCTGGGTCTTGAACGTGTGTTCGATGACATGAGCGGCGCGCGCCATGGCGGCGTCGATGTCGCCGCGGCGCAGGTGATAGTCGAGCGCGACGTTGGTGCCGGTGCGGCCCTTGAGGTGCTTTAGGTCGGCGAACGTGCCGGCGGGCTTGAGCATGTCGTGGACGACGACGTCCGGCTGCATGGCCGCGACCTCGTCGTAGACCGCCGGCAGCTCGTCGTAGTCGACCGCGATCGTCTGCGCCGCACGTTCGGCAACGGCGGGATCGCGCGCCAGCACCACGGCGACCGGCTCGCCGACATGGTGCACCTTGTCGAGCGCGAGAATCGGCTGATCGTGGAACGCCGGGCCGTAATAGGGCTCGGGAATGACTTTGCGGATATCGTCGCCAGTGACGACGCGATGCACGCCGGCGACTTTCTTGGCAGCGCTAAGGTCGATGTTGCGGACGCGGCCATGCGGCACGGTCGCGCGCGCGATCTTGCCGTAGAGCATGCTGGGCAGGCGCAGATTGTGCACATAATCGGCGCGGCCGGTGACCTTGGCGCGCACTTCGAGGCGGGGAAGCTCTCGCCCGACCTGCTTCATCGCGAGACCTACTGCGCGCCTTCGGCCAAAGCCTGGCGCACCGCGCGGCGCACATAGACGCGCAGCAGTTCGCGCTTGTAGGCGGCGGAGCCATGGGCATCGGCGAGGATCTGCGCCTCGGCGGCGGCCGCGTCGCCAGCGCGTGCCAGCGCGGCATCGTCGGGCGCCGCGCCCTGCAGCGCCTTTTCGGCCGACGCCATGCGGGTGACCTTCTCGGTCGCGGCACTGACGACGACGACCGGATCGCGGATGGCGCCGTTCCGCATGGCGAACGAGACCGCGACGCCGAGCGAGGGCCAATCGTCGGCGGTGCGCGAGGTGACTTTCATGTACGCCGCTTTACGTCCGTCGAGCGCGGGAACCGTCACCGCGGTGATCAGCTCGTTCTTTTCCAGCACTGTCTCGTAGTAGCCGGAATAAAGCGCCTCGATCGGCAATTCGCGATTGCCCTTCGGCCCGGCGATGGAAACTTTGGCGCCGAGCGCCGCCAAGACCGGCGGCAAATCCATGTGTGGGTCGCCGTGGGCCAGCGCGCCGCCGACTCTCGCGACATTTCTGACCCGCACGTTCGACAGCGTGAGTAGCGCGCGCTTGAGCACCGGCAAGCGCGACGCGACGTTCGGGTCGTGCTCGAGGTCGCTCAAGGTCGCCATGGCGCCGATGCGCAGCGCATTGCCGACAACGGCGATGCGCGAATATTCCGGCTCGATGCCGTTCAGGCAGATGAGCCGCGTCGGCTGGAACACGCCGGCCTTCATCATCAGCATCAGCGCAGTGCCGCCCGAGACGGCACGGATGGTCGGCTCCTCCGGATCGAGCAGCGCCACCGCCTCCTTGAGCGACTTCGGCTCCAGCATTTCGAACGGAATCATGCGCGGCGCCCTCCCGGCGGTTTTCCTGACGTTTCAGTTGGCCGTCTGGGCCAGCACATGATCGGCAACCTCGGCGCGGGTGCCGACCCAGATGTCCGGCGCGGCGACCGCCTGTTCGATGATCTTTTCGTAGAAGTGCGCGCCGCGATGATGGCCGAAGATATGGGCGTGGCTGGTGACGTCGATGATGCGAAGCTCTTCGCCGCCCGCGCGCGCGATCGCGATCACCTCGTTGAACGCTTCCAGCATTGCCTTCGGCGGATGGCCGTATTTCATCGACGGCATGTCGTTGACGTCGTAGCTCAGCGGAATGGCGACGATCTTGCTGTTGCCGTGGTTGATCACATACGGCAGGTCGACATCGAACACGTCGCCGTACCAGCGGTAGCCGGCTTCGGCGAGAAGCTTCGGCGTGGTGAGCTTCGAGGTGCCGCGCGGCGACAGCCAGCCGACGATTTTTTGGCCCGCGGCCTGTTCCAGGAGCGACGTGCAGCGGGCGATGTTCTTGCGCTCGTCGTCGTCGGACAACAGCGCCGGGATCACGTCCATCGCATAGGAGTGCGACAGCACTTCGTGGCCGCGGTCGGCGATCGATTTCACCGTGTCGGGCGCGCGCTCGGCGACAATGGCGTTGGTCATGACGCTCGCCTTGGCGCCGTGGCGGTCGAAGGCTTCCATCAGGCGGTGGATGCCGACCTCGACGCCATAGGCAGCCCAGGAGATCGCCATCGTATCGAGCACCCCGGCCGGCAGCGGATTGCCCATGGGGCTGATGCCGGGCGCCTTGCCGTCCGACCAGGCTTCGAGGCAGACGTTGAAGACGACGGCGATGCGCTTGCCGTTCGGCCAGACCCAATGCGGCTTGGTTTTCATGTCCATCCCCGGCGGGCGAGCAGGCGAGATCGTCGCCTTCACCGGGGCAAGTTTAAACACACTCGGGATTGTCTCGTCGAGGCGCCGCTATGCATTGGCGGTGCGCGGGCTCATGCACCAAGCGCCGGCCAGCACCAGGAGCGAGATCAGCGCCGGCGCGATGGCAAGCACGAGGCTCACGGCGGCGACGGCGGCGGTCGCCGCCCAGCCGATCGACGAGAACGCTTCGGTGAAGGTCGCGATCCGCGACGACACCTGGCGGCGGCGGAACTGGCTGCGCTTGGCCTGGCTGCGGAACCAGAGCTGGATCGCGGTCGCCGCCGCGGTGGCGATGAGGATGCCGGCCGCGGCGACCAGCGCGTGCCACGGCGCGACGAGGGCAAATATTGCAAGCAGCGGCGCGAAGACGAGGCCGATGGCGCCGAGCACCGCTTCGACCTTGGCGCGCAGGATGAAGCCTTTCGGCACCGGTGCGGTCGCGACCAGGTCGGGCGCGTCCTCGCCGGAGATCGCAAGCCAGGCGAGGCCGCCGGCAAGCTGGCCCGCTGCCATGACCAGCACCGGCACGAGCAGGTTATAGGCGCCGTTGCCGTCATCAAAGCTGCGCCACAGCAAGACCGCCGGCGGAATGAGATAGAGCATCTGCATGAAGGTCTGGGAGACGAGCCACGGATCGCGCCGCAGCAGCGTCCATTCCTTGCGGCGCAGCGCACGCCGTGGCGAGGTCGCCCTGAAGGCGACCCGCGGCGTCTGCCGCACGGTTGAGGCGCCGGCGCCGGCCGCGGCGACCGCATAATCGCCGAAACGCGGCGCCACCACGACGATCGCGATGGCAAGCAGGGCGAGGCTCAGGGCAAGCACGGCAATGAGCGCAACCGGATCGCCCATGGCGGCGCGCGCCGGCCACCACACAACGCTATCGAGACCGGGCGCATGCGCCAGCACCGCTTGCGACTGCAAGACCGTATTCCGCGAGAACGTGCCGTAGGACAGGATCGCCGCTATCTGCAGGCCGATGACAAAGGCGGCGCCGATCACAGCAGCGATGATTTGGGCAACCAGCCGCGTTCGCTTCGGCCCGATCAAGCGGAACAACGCCACGGTGAACCCGACCGCAAGCGCGGTCGCCGCCGCACCCATGGCGACGATCAACGCGTAGGCGCCGAGCCAATGCGCGCCGCCGCGCGCGACCAGAATATTGATGAACGGCGCCGCCAGCGGCAGCGCCATGGCGGCGACCGAGAGCGCAACCGTGGTGATGCGCACGGCGAACAGCCGGTCGGCATTGACCGGCGAAGCGAGGATCAGATCGAGATCGGAGCGCGAATAGAAGGCGCGCGTCATCGATTCCATCGCCTGCGAGACCATCAAGAGCCAGGACAGCAGAACAGTTGTCGTGATCGCCACCAGCGTCGATGTATCCGGAGCCGCGTCGGCATAAGGGCCGACCATCCAATAGGCGACGAAGTGCAGAAAGATCGCGAAGATCAAAATCGCGAGGCAGACGCGACGCAAACGCTCGCGCCGCCCGGCGGTGATCATGGAAAGCCAGTCGCGCCAGGCGAGCCGCGCCTCGTGGTGCGCGAACCAGATTGCCGTGCCCGGCGTCGCGATCATGCCGCCTGCGCCTGCTCGGCCACCAGCGCGAGGAAAGTGTCTTCGAGGGTCGCACCCGGGCCCGCCGCGCCACCTTGGTCGTTGCCGGCTTGCTGCCGCAGCTCCTCAAGCGTGCCTTCGGCGATGAGCTTGCCGTGGGCGATGACGCCGATGCGATCGGCCATGCGCTCGGCGACTTCGAGAATGTGCGTCGTCATGATGATCGTGCCGCCGGCTTCGGCGCGCTGGCGGAGCACGTTCTTGACCTGACGGGCCGAGCCGGCATCGAGCCCGGTGAGCGGCTCGTCGAGGATGATCACCCGCGGGTCGTGCACCAGCGCACCGGCGAGCGCCACCTTCTGACGCATGCCTTTCGAGAACCCCTCGCAGCGCTCGTGCGCGTGCGGGGCGAGATCGAGCCAGCCGAGCAATTCCTCGGCACGCGCCTGCGCCGGCTCGGGCGCCATGCCCCACAGGCCGGCGACGAATTCCAGATATTCGCTCGGGCTGAGCTTGTCGTAGATCATCGGCTCGTCGGAGATCCACGCCATGATCTGCTTCGCCGCCACCGGATCGGCGAGCGCGTCGATGCCGGCGACCGTGATGGTGCCGGCATCGGGACGAAGGAGGCCGGCGATCATGCGCAAGGTCGTGGTCTTGCCGGCGCCGTTCGGCCCGAGCAGGGCATAGAATTCTCCGGCGCGCACCGCGAGATCGAGGCCATCGACCGCGGGACGGTCGAAGCGCTTGCTGAGACCGCTGATCTCCAGCGCGAATCGTGTCGGGGGCATGACGTGCTTCATGGCGATGGCCTGACGCTAAAGCAGAGAGGTTTCGACCCAGTGAATCGGCAAGGCAAATTGCGCGCTGTCACTTTAGTTAAGCATGATCTTACCCGAAAGCTGGCGACCACCTTTCGAGATCACTCCCTAAAGCGTGATGTGGTCGATCTCGGCAAGGTCTGCCGGGGATAATGTCCAGCCGACCGCGGCAATATTTTGCTCTATCTGCTCCGGCTTGGTGGCGCCGGCAATGATGCTCGGAACATAGGGCCGGCTGGCGAGCCAGCTCATGGCGAGCTCGAGGAGCGTGCGGCCGCGCGCGGCGACGAAGGCTTCGAGCGCCTCGACCAGGCGCCAGTTGCGCGCATTGATGAACATGCCTGCGCCGCGCGGCGGATTGCGGGCAAGCCGCGTGCCCGCCGGCATTGGCGCATTGCGCTTGTATTTGCCGGTGAGGAGCCCGCTCGCCAGCGGGAAATACGGCAGCAGCATTACGCCGTGCTTGCGCATCGCCGGCAGGCGATCCTTTTCCAGCCCGCGCTCCAGGAGACTATACTCGTCCTGCGCCGTGACGAAGGCGGCAAGCTTGTTGCGCTCCGCCACCGTAAGCGCTTCCGCGAGCTGCGCCGCGGACAAATTCGAGCAGCCGATGGCGCGCACCTTGCCGGACTTCACCAAATCGTCGAGCGCGCGCAAGGTCTCCTCGATCGGAGTCTGCGCGTCGGGCCGGTGCAGCTGATAAAGATCGATCCAGTCGGTCTTGAGCCGCTTCAGGCTCGCCTCGACCGCCTGCACGATGTAGCGTCGCGATGCGCCACGCAGTTTTCCCGCATCGTCCATGGCGAGGCCGAACTTGGTCGCGAGCACGATATCCTTGCGCCTTGGGCCCAGCGTCTTGCCCAAAATCTCCTCGGAGCCGCCGCGGTGGCCATAGGCGTCGGCGGTGTCGATCAGCGTGATGCCGCGATCGAGCGCGCGGTGAATGACCAACCGCGAGGCTTCGAGATCGATGCGGCCGCCGAAATTATTGGCGCCGAGGCCGACGAGGGACACCTCGATGCCCGACGCGCCGAGCTTGCGTTTCTCCATGCGTCGTCGCGTCAGCCGCTGACGTTATAGGCGGCGATCGCCGCCATGTTGACGAGCTGGCTGTCGTTGGCCGATAGCGGCACGATCTGCACGGAACGATCAAGCCCGACCAGCATCGGGCCGATCACGGTGGCGCCGCCGAGCTCCTGCAGCATCTTGGTCGAGATCGAGGCGGAGTGGAACGCCGGCATGACCAGCACGTTGGCCGGGCCCGACAGGCGGCAGAACGGATAGGCTTCGCGCAGCTCCATGTTCAGCGCCACGTCGGCGGCCATATCGCCGTCGTACTCGAAGTCGACGCGACGCTCGTTGAGCAGCCGCACAGCCTCCTGCACGCGCTCGGAGCGCTCGCCCGGCGGATGGCCGAAGGTCGAGAACGCGAGCAGCGCGAGCCGCGGCTCGTAGCCGAGCGAGCGCGCCACCCGCGCCGCCTCGACGGCGATGTCGGCGATGTCATGGGCGTCGGGCATCTCGGTCACTGCGGTGTCGGCGACCAGCACGGTACGGCCGCGGGCGATGACCAGCGAGACGCCCATCACCCGGTGACCGGGTTTCGGATCGATGCAGCGGCGTACGTCGTCGAGCGCCACGGAGAAATTGCGGGTAACGCCGGTGACCATGGCGTCGGCGTCGCCGAGCGCCACCATGCAGGAGGCGAAATGATTGCGGTCCTGGTTGACCAGGCGCTGGCAGTCGCGCTGCAGATAGCCGTGGCGCTGCAGGCGCTCGTAGAGATAGGCGGCATAGGCGGAATTGCGCGACGACATCGCCGCGTTGATGATCTCGATGCCGCCGCCGAGTTCGACGCCGAGCGCCTGGGCGGTTTCCTTCACCCGGCGCTCGCGGCCGCACAGCAGCGCGGTGCCGAGCCCCTGATGAACGAACGACGCCGCGGCGCGGATCACCTGCTCCTCCTCGCCCTCGGCGAAGACGACGCGTTGCGGCTTCCGGCGCAGATGCTGGAACACGCGCTGCAGCACGCCGGCGATCGGGTCGCGGCGGCTGCGCAATTGCGACTTGTAGGCCTCCATGTCCTTGATCGGCCGCCGCGCCACGTTGGAATCCATGGCGGCCTTGGCCACCGCGGCCGGCACCTCGGAAATCAGCCGCGGATCGAACGGCACCGGGATGATGTAATCGGGGCCGTATTTCGGCCGCGTGCCGTAGGCCGCCGCGACCTCGTCGGGCACGTCCTCGCGGGCGAGCGTGGCGAGCGCGTGAGCCGCGGCGATCTTCATCTCCATGTTGATGGCGCGGGCGCGGACGTCGAGCGCGCCGCGGAAGATGTAGGGGAAGCCGAGCACGTTGTTGACCTGGTTCGGATAGTCGGAGCGGCCGGTCGCCATGATGGCGTCGGTGCGCACCGCGGCGACTTCCTCGACGGTGATTTCCGGATCGGGATTGGCCATGGCGAAGATGATCGGCTGCGGCGCCATCATCTTCACCATCTCCGGGGTCACCGCACCCTTGGCCGAAAGGCCGAAGAACACGTCGGCGTCGATCATGGCCTGCTCCAGCGTCCGCGCCGAGGTCTTCACCGCATAGGCCGACTTCCACTGGTTCATGCCCTCCTTGCGGCCCTCGTAGATGACGCCCTTGGTATCGCAGAGGATAAGGTTCTCCGGCCGGAAGCCGATGGCGCGGAGAAGCTCGAGGCAGGCGATGCCGGCGGCGCCGGCGCCGTTGCAGACGAGTCGCGTGTCCTTGATGTCGCGCCCGGTGAGCTGCAGCGCGTTGAGCAGGCCGGCGGCGGCGATGATCGAGGTGCCGTGCTGATCGTCGTGGAACACCGGGATGTCGAGGAGTTCCCGCAGCCGCTGCTCGATGATGAAGCACTCCGGTGCCTTGATGTCCTCGAGATTGATGCCGCCCCAGCTCTTGCCCAGCACTTTCACGCAGTTGATGAATTCGTCGGGATCTTCGGTCGAGACTTCGAGATCGATGGAGTCGACGTCGGCGAAGCGCTTGAACAGCACCGACTTGCCTTCCATCACCGGCTTGGCGGCGAGCGCGCCGCGGTTGCCGAGCCCGAGAATGGCGGTACCGTTGGTGATGACGGCGACGAAATTGCCCTTGGTCGTGTAATCGTAGGCCTTGGCCTCGTCTTCGGCGATGGCCAGCACCGGCACGGCGACCCCCGGCGAATAGGCGAGCGACAAATCGCGCTGGGTCGCCATCGGCTTGGTGGCGACCACTTCGAGCTTGCCGGGCCGGCCCTGGCTGTGGAACAGGAGCGCTTCCTGGTCGGTGAAGGTGGGCCGGTTGGCGCGGCCGCCACTGCCGTTTTTGGAAGCCATTTCAACTCCATGCGCTTGAGCCCAGCTGACTTTGCGGCGGGCAGAATGGAACCTTAGCGAAAGGAGCGGCGGTTGCTCAAGTGAGCCCGCTTGCGGCGCCGCGATTGCACCAGCGGCGGCACAATGATGTTCCGCGAGACGGTGCATTGAACAAGCCGCCGCGGCAGAGTAAGTGCTGACGAGACCCGCCTCGAAATTCCGACCGCCGGCGCCGCCATGATCAGATTCCTGTTCCGTTTCGTCGGGCTGTGCCTGCTGGCGCTCGCCTTCGTGTTCTTCGTCTATGACGGCACCAAGACCATCGCCAATCAGCAGCTGATCACCATGAAGGTCAGCGACGCCTGGGCCATCGTCGATCAAGGGAGCCTCACGGCCGCGCAGAACTGGCTCAAGCTGAAAATGGCGTGGGCGTGGGACCCCTATCTGGAGAAGGTCTTCGATCTGCCGACCTGGGTCGTGCTCGGGGTCGTGGCCGCGATCCTGATCCTGCTCGGCCGCAAGAAGAAACCGCTGATCGGCTACGGCCGGGATTAGCATAGGCGCCCGTTTCCCGGATGCCGTGCAGCGTGCAACGCTGCACTGCTGATCCGGGATCGTCCAAAACGCTGAGTCTGCTACGATCCCGGGTCTGCAGCGCACCACTGACGTGCTGCGCTGCGCCCGGGAAAGTGCGTAAGGGGAGTGAAATGCCTGCCAACGGCTATGACTACATCATCGTCGGCGCCGGCTCCGCCGGCTGCGTGCTGGCCAACCGGCTGAGCGAAGACGGTTCGGCGCGCGTGCTTTTGCTCGAGGCCGGCGGCCGCGATTGGCACCCCTATATCCACATCCCGCTCGGCATGGGCCGCATGCACGACTACGGCATGTTCGACTGGGGCTACGAGACCGAGCCCGAGCCGAACCTCAACAATCGCCGCATCGAGGCGATGCGCGGCAAGGTGCTGGGCGGCTCGTCGTCGATCAACGTCATGGCTTACACCCGCGGCAACCGCAACGATTACGACCGCTGGGCGCAGAAGGGCGCGCGCGGCTGGTCCTATGCGGACGTGCTGCCCTACTTCCAGCGCTGCGAAACTTTCGAAGACGGCGCCGACACCTGGCGCGGCGGCACCGGCTTGCTCGGCACCGAATTCGCCCGCACCAAGGATCCGCTCTACGAGGCCTGGCTCGAAGCCGCGACGGCCTGCGGCTATCCGCTGACGCCCGACTACAACGGCAAGCGGCAGGAAGGCTTCGGCCGCGGCCAGTTCACCATCCGCAACGGCTACCGCTCGTCGTCGGCCAATGCATTCTTGCGGCCGGCGCAGGCGCGCCGCAATCTCACCGTCGAAGTCAACGCTCACACCACGCGCATCATCCTCGACGGCGCGCGCGCGACCGGCGTCGAGTACGTGCAGAACGGCACGCCGCTGCGCGCCGAGGCCGCGCGCGAAGTCATTCTTTCGGCCGGCACCTTCAACACGCCGCAAATCCTGATGCTCTCGGGCATCGGTCCGGCGGCGCATTTGCGCGAATTCGGCATCAAGGCGATCGCCGACCTTCCGGTTGGCAAAAACCTGCAGGACCATCTCGGCGCCTACATGACCTATACGCGCAAGCAGCCGGGCACCTTCCATCGCGAGATGCGGTTCGACCGCATGGCCGTGAGCATGCTCCGCGCCTACTTCTTCGGCAGCGGGCCGGGCACGGTGGTGCCGGGCGGCCTGCACGCCTTCATCAAGACGCGGCCGGAGCTTGCGGTGCCCGACATCGAGTTCATGTTCCGTGGCACGTCGGCATCGCCGCATCTTTGGTTTCCGCTCGTCCGGCCGCCGTTCCAGGATGGCTTCGGCATCCGGCCGACCTTGCTGCATCCCGACAGCCGCGGCGAGCTGTTGCTCGGCTCGGCCGATCCGTTGAAGCCGCCGCGCATCGTCTATCGTTTCTTCACCGCGCCGAATGACCTGCCGACCCTGCGGCACGGCTTCAAGCTCGCCCGCGAGGTCGCCTTCAACAAGGCCATGGACCCCTGCCGCGGCGAGGAGGTCGGGCCGGGGCTGCAAGTCAAGACCGACGCCGAGATCGACGGCTGGCTCAAGAAGGTCGTCATCACCGCGCATCATCCGGCGAGCACCTGTGCGATCGCTCCGGACGGCGTGCTGGACTCCGACCTGAAGGTGCGCGGCATCGAAGCTCTGCGCGTCTGCGACGCCTCCGCCATGCCCGACCTCGTCTCCGCCCACATCAATGCCTGCGTGCTGATGATGGCGGAGAAAGGCGCCGATCTCATTCGCGGCAAGGTTCCGCTGCCGGCGGCCGAGGCGGCATAGCCGGTGACCTCGCCCACGCATATTCCGATCTTCGACGGTCACAATGATGCGCTGTTGCGGCTGCATCGGCGCGCCGCCACGGATGCGGCCTCGGCATTCCTTAAGGGCGAGGACAAAGGCCATCTGGATCTGCCCAAGGCACAGCGGGGCGGATTTGCCGGCGGCTTGTTCGCGATTTTCGTCCCGTCGCCGAAACGAAAAAACGATGCCGAGGGCAAACCGCCGGGCGGCGAAGCGCCGCGGCCAGCCGTCGATGCCACGCAGGCGCAGCGCGTCGTGTTTGCCATGGCGTCGCTGCTGTATCGGATCGAACGGCAGTCGCAAGGGCGCGTCCGCATCTGCCGCAATGTCGAGGATATCGAAGGCTGCCTCGCCGACGGCGTGTTGGCGGCGGTCCTCCATATGGAAGGCGCCGAAGCGATCGACGCGAATTTCGAGCTCCTCGACGTGCTGTACGCGGCGGGACTTCGCTCGCTCGGTCCGGTCTGGAGCCGGCCGAATGCGTTCGGCCACGGCGTGCCGTTTCGCTGTCCGTCGTCGCCCGATACCGGCCCAGGTCTAACCGAGCTCGGCAAAGAGCTGGTCCGGGCCTGCAACCGATTGCGGATTTTGATCGACCTTTCGCATCTGAACGAGCGCGGCTTCTGGGACGTTGCGGCGATCAGCAATGCGCCGTTGGTCGCCACGCACTCCAACGCCCATGCAATCAGCCCGCATTCGCGCAATCTGACCGACCAGCAATTGGCCGCCATTCGCCAATCCGGCGGCCTGGTCGGCGTCAATTTCGCGTCGAGCTTTCTCCGCCCGGATGGCCGCCAGGACAAGGACACGCCGTTGGACCTGATGATCCGGCACATCGCGCATATGCTCGAACATGCCGGCGAAGATGGCGTCGGCTTGGGCTCCGATTTCGATGGTGCCACGATCCCGGCGGAACTCGGCGACGCCGCCGGACTGCAGAACCTCGTCCAAGCTATGCGCAAGTCCGGCTTCGGCGAGCCGGTGATCGAGAAATTGTGCTTTCGCAATTGGCTGCGCGTGTTGGGACGCACGTGGGGTACGGCGCAAATCTCGCTCGGATAAGCGTTGGCGACGGGTGGTCGTGTCAGTTAGCTGCCCTGCCCTGCAAAGATTTCCTTGAACAAGCTTCCTCGTTCTCGCGCGTATTTCACGACCAGAAATGAATCGCTGGAACGGCGCAAGACTTTGAAATAGCTGAACAAGCGCGGGTGCAAAGACTCGCCGGTTTTGCGCGGTCAGCTAGCCCGGATAAACGTCAGCGACGACTGGCGTCATGTCATTCATCGCCCCTGCGCGGCGAAAATCTCCTTGAACAGCTTGGTCCACTTCTCTCCCTGATCGAGGAATTGCGCCACGTCGACCAGCATCAGGCCCGGTGGCGGCTCCTGCACGGTGCGGTTGGTCGGCACATTGCCGCGCTCGGCCAGAATGCGCTGGCCGTCGCTCAGGAAGAAATCCATGAACAAAGCGGCGGCGTGCGGATGCGGCGAGCGGGCGAACACGGCGATGCCGGTCGGCAGCGCCACCGCCGGCGGGATGACGACGCCGTCGACCGGCGCGCCCTTGGCCTTCAATTCGTTGACGCGATAGCCGTAGACCGTGAGCCCGAGCGGCACCTCGCCGGCGACCACGAGGTTGGACAGCAGCGTGTGGCCCTTGCGCACCGACATGCCGTTCGCCGCGACGATGCTGCGAAACAGCGCCATTGTCTTGTCTTCGCCCATGACGCCGGCGACCGCCATCAGCCAGTTGGCGTCGTCGGCCTCGATGCCGAGCTTGCCTTTCCACTTCGGGTCGGCGAGATCGGCATAGCGCTTCGGCGCGTCGACGAGCCTGATCAGCGTCGTGTTGAACGCCGCGGTGAAGATGCTGAGCCGCGACGTCACCCAGGGCCGCTGCGCCACCACGGCTTGCGGCATCAGATCGGCGAACACCGGCGACGAAATTTCCTGAAGGAGCTGCTCGCGACGCAGCCCTTCCATCTCGGTGCCGGCGGTCTCGGCGACGTCGACGTCGTCGCGGCCGCCGCGATGCTCGGTTACGGCGCGGCGGAGAATATCTTCCGAGCTGCCGCGCCAGAGCTGCACTTTGACGCCGTATTTTCTCTCGAAGGCTGCCGTGATGGCGGTGCTGTCGACCACCACCGCCGATGAATAGAGCGTAACGGCGCCTTCTTTCTTTGCGCCGTCGATCAGCTTCTGCGTGCGGTCGGGACCGGAATATTTCGCGACGTCGGCTGCGGTTTGCGCATCAGCGTCGGGGAACGCAGCGGCAAGGCAGACGATGATCGCGAAAAAACGCAACATCGTCGATTGGCCTGCTACGCCGCCCGCGGCGGCAGGTTGGGAAGTTCGGCCGCGTAGACCTCATCCATGCGCGGCGCGAGGCTGTGCCTGGCCAAGGCCTCGGCGAACAATTGCCGCACTTTGGGATGCTCGTCGGCGTAATCGATCTGGGTGCCGCCGAGGCGGCGGCTGATCCAGGAGATCGGCACCCCTTGAGCGTTGCGCGGCGACCAATGCTTGAAGGCGAGATAGCGCGCCGGCGCCGGCGCGGAGTTGAAATGCTGGTGGAACCACATGTTCGGCGGCACCACCAAGGTGCCGACCTGCCATTCGAAGCGCTGCGGCTCCTCGCCCTCAGGCCACATCAGCGAATAGCCCTCGCCCGATAAAATAATAACGTGCGCGCCCGGCCCGTGGGCGTGCGCCTTCTTGTAGGTGCCGATCGGAAATTGCGAGATGTGGCTCGCGATGGTGCCGCGCGCCATGTTGAAGCGGATATGACCACCGCCGGCACCGCGCTCCTTGGCGGTGATCAGCGGCAGGTTGACCGCATCGGGCACGAAATTGGTGCGCAGCAGAAAGCCGTCCTGCTCGCCCTTGGCGGCGAAATAATCGGGCTCGCCGGAGAACCGGTTCCTGAAGTCGTATGGGCAGTTGAAGACGAAATCGAGATCGTCGTAGCGGTTGATCACCGTCGGCGCGTTGGTCACCGCGACGAAGCGTGCCGGCTCGCGGCCCGAGCCGTTGAAATGCTGATACCAGCAGTTCAGCGGGACGGCGAAGATGGCGCCTTCCTTCCATTCGAAGGTGACGCGGGCGCCGGCGCTGTTCCACACCGTGGTCGAGCCGCGGCCGCTCAAGATCAGCAGCATCTCCTCGTAGAGATGATGCATCGGCTCGAGTTTCTGCCCGGGCGCGATCTCGCACAGATAGCAGTCGTTGGAAAAGCGCGACGCCTCGTGATTGATGAACACGCCCTTGGCGGCGCTGCCGCGGCGCGGCCAGGGCTTGACCTCGGCGGTGCGCAGGTTCGGCACATAATGGGCGCTGATGATGTCGAGCCCGTCGTTGCGCACGAAGCGCGCATAGGGCGAATCCTTCTCGGTGCGGAACTTGTCCGCAAGCTCCTTGGAAACGACGGCGTCCTGCGCCACGCGCTCCTCCCGCTGCTTTGCGGCTCAAGGTGTAGCAGCGGCGGCGCGGCGGCGAAAGCCGCGGCGCGCAGGCCGGCGATGCCGGTTTTGCGTGTATTTCATGCGCTCGCCCCTACGGCACCAGCCGTTCGGTGGCGATCAACTGGTTTGTCTTTTTCGCCTGCAATATGTCCCCTTCCCCATGGAATATCGGAAATCGCGTCCCGACCTTCCATTTTCTTCAGCACGGCCAATTTGGCGGCGAAATGGTCGTGATAGAACGGTGCCCATCCGGCAACGGCAAGCGTCTTGAATCATGCCACGAACGCGCAAGCTGACGACAAAGCGGACGTTGGTCTTCCTCGCCGCCGCACTCTGCGCCGTGCTGGCGACGCCGTACGTCATCGCGCCGTTCTACCGGATGATCGACCCGGTCTCGACTTTGATGGTCTGGCGCTGGCTCACCGGCGCGCGGGTCGAGCGCACGTGGCTGTCGCTCGATCGCATTGCGCCGGCATTGCCGCTCGCGGTGATCGTCGCCGAGGACGGCACGTTCTGCCACAACCGCGGCATCGACCTCGGCGCCATGCGCGAGGCGCTGGAGCAGTCCGAAGACGACTTCGCCCTATCGCGCGGCGCTTCGACCATCACCCAGCAGGCGGCGAAGAATCTGTTCCTGTGGCAGGGCCGCAGCCTGGTGCGCAAAGTGCTGGAGCTGCCGCTCGCGGTGTGGCTCTACCTGGTGCTCCCGAAGCGCCGCCTGCTCGAAATCTATCTCAACATCGTCGAATGGGGACCGAACGGCGATTTCGGCGCCGAGACCGCAGCGCGCTACGCCTTCGGCAAGTCGGCGCGCAACCTCAACGCCCGCGAGGCGGCGGAGCTTGCCGCCATCCTGCCCAATCCGAGGCAGCGCAGCGCGCGGGCGCCAAGCGCCCTGGTGCGCCGGCTCGCGGGCCTCTATGAACGCCGGTCCGCCGACCATCCGGGGCTCGGGGCTTGCGTTCGCCCCGCCACTGCCGGTGCGGTTGCCCCCTAGCGCGGCGGGTCCGGTTCTTCTATAAGCCGCGCAATCCTCAAACGATCCGAGCATCAGGAGTTGCGACCCTATGGCCGTTCCCAAACGAAAAACCTCGCCGTCGCGGCGCGGCATGCGCCGGTCCGCCGACGCGCTGAAGGCCCCGACCTACATCGAAGACAAGGACTCCGGCGAACTGCGCCGGCCGCATCATATCGACCTGAAGACCGGCATGTATCGCGGCCGCCAAGTGCTGAGCAAGAAGGCAGAGGCGTAGCGACGCCGCGATTCCCCGGAGGAGAGATGCCATGTTCGCCCTTGGCTTTCCGCTCCTCCTGGTTCCGTTCGCCATCTACAACATCGTCGCCTTCATTTTCCGTCTCCCGGACGACTTCTGGACGACACGCGCGGCTACCGTGCACATGATGTCGGGCCAGGAGTGGGTCGTGACCTGGGAAGACCTGTTGATCGCCTTTGCCATCCTGTTGCTGTGGGTGGAGCTGATCAAATCGACCCGCATCGGCATGCGCTCGGTGATGGACCACATCCTCGCCATGGCGCTGTTCATCGCCATGCTGGTGGAGTTCCTGCTGGTGAAGCAGGCCGGCACCTCGACGTTCTTCCTGCTGATGACAATCGCGCTGGTCGACGTGCTCGCCGGCTTCATCATCGGCATGCGCGCCGGCCGGCGGCAGGTCGAGGTCGACGTTCCGCCGGCGGCGTGACGCACTCGGCGTCATTCCCGCGCAAGCGAGAAGCCATATTCACCGTCGGAGCAACCCTGGTGGGAACGTGATTATGGATCCCCGCCTTCGCGAAGACGACGCCTATAGCGAGCGCGACAGCGTACGACCGGCGGGCGGCGCCCAATGGTCGAGCGTGCCATAAGCGGCGACGGCCTCTTCCGGCTCGGCCCGGCGGCGCACGCGCGTCTGCGGCGCCTGCGCCGAAGTCGCAATCAGGTGGGCAACGAAGTCGGCATTGGCGCGGACCGCCACACGCGGCTCGGCCGTGGCGGGTCCGGTGTACGCGAGTGGCACGAGGGCGTTGCTCAAGAGGGCCTCTCCTGTCCCAAATCGGGACATTGCCGAGCTTTCCCCTTCGCCGTCGCAAACGGCGTGCCGCCGACTCGTGCCGGCGCCTGCGACTTTCCAAAATCTTCAGGCTCGTTGGCTGACGTTCGGCGCGCTTTCGCGCCGCGCATGGCCCGCGGAATCGTCCTCGACGAGCCGACCTTGACCAACGCCGATCCGCGCCATTCGATCCCTGTCGGGCCGCCCGAGGGCTTGCCTCGATCGAACGGCCCTGGATTGCCGCCGCCGCGAAGGCGATTAAGGGTGCGATAGGGTAAAGGAATTGCAAAGCGCGGCGCCAGGCCGCCTCGCGCTTTGGATTTATGAAAAAGTGAAATCCTTCTGCCACTGTCGCATCTCCAAAGGTGGCATTTGCGTCAATCCCGTAAGCAGCTGATCGAAGCCGCGCTCGCCACGCCGTTCGCGCGGGAGCTCACCGACGTCCTGGTGATCTTCTCGATCTGCCTGGTGGCTTACAAATTCATTGCCGACTGGGGTGGATTGGAGCTCCTCCACGCCCTTCTCGGCACCAGCACCGAGCGACCGTCCTTCTTGTACTTCTTCGGCATGGCGCTGATGCTGTTCAGCATGCGCCGCATCGGCGACCAGCGCAGCGAACGCGCCAAACGCCTTGCCGCCGAACGCGACGCGCAAACCGCGGCGATGCGCGATCCGCTCACCCAATTGCCCAACCGGCGGCAATTCCAGAGCGACGTCGGCGGCGCGCTGAAAAACGCCGACCACAAGATGAGCGTGCTGCTGCTCGGCATCGACCAGTTCAAGAAGCTCAATGAAGTCTACGGGCATCTCGGCTGCGACGAAGCGCTGCTGCAAGTCGGCGCCCGCATCCGCGAGCGGGCCAGCCCCAGCGACATCTTTGCGCGGATCGGCGACGACGAATTTGCCCTGTGCGTCGCGGGCGGCGATCCGGATAGCGCCCGCAGGATCGCTTGCACGCTGGTCGAAGCCGTGCGCCAGCCGGTCCAGATCGGGATCGAGCAGCACAGCATTGGCGCGAGCGTCGGCATCGCGCAGACCGGCCGCGGCCACGCCACCGTCGATGAACTTCTCCGGTGCGCCCACGTCGCGCTGTCGCGGGCGCGGTCCATCCACACGGAATATTGCTTCTTCGATCCGAAGATGGACGCCCATATCCGCGAGCGGTCGCTGCTGGAGAAAGACCTGAAAGCGGCAATCGGCGGCGACGAGCTTCGACCCTACTATCAGCCGATCATCGACTTGCGAACGCGGCGCATCGTCAGCCTCGAGAGCCTGGCGCGCTGGCACAATCCGGTCAGCGGCCTGATCTTGCCGGACACTTTCATTCCGCTTGCCGAAGAGCTCGGCATTTTGGACTTGGTGTCCGGTCAGCTGTTCGGCGACGCCTGCCGCGACGCTGCAAGCTGGCCGGCGGACGTTTCGCTGACATTCAACTTTTCGCCGTCGCAGTTCGCCGACAGAAGCTTCGCCGACGCCATTCTTTCCGTGCTGCATCACACCGGGCTGCCGCCGCATCGCCTCGAAGCGGAAATCACGGAAGCCGCCTTGGTCGAGGATTTGGAGGCGACGCGCCACGCCATACAGACCTTGCGCAATGCCGGCGTCCGCATCGTGATCGACGATTTCGGCACCGGATATTCCAGTCTCTATCACCTTTACGAACTGCGCTTCGACAAGCTCAAGATCGACAAGCGCTTCATCGCCGAGCTCGTCACCACCGGCGAAAGCGCGGTCTTCATCCGCGCCATGGTGGGCTTGAGCAAAGGCCTGAACCTGTCGGTGACGGCCGAGGGCATCGAGACCGAGGTCCAAGCGGCAGCCGCGCTGCAGCACGGCGTCGACCAAGGGCAGGGATTCCTGTTCGGCAAAGCCGTCCCGGCCGCCCAGGTGCCGCAGCTGCTCGCCGAGCCGAGTAAGCTCGTGGCCTGACGCCGGCGCAATCGGCGACGCTCACTCATCTAAGGTCGTGAACTTGGTTACCGCGGGCGGCGACAATATCGTGCGCCCGATATATGATTTGGTAACGGTGCCCATGACCAAGCTCGTCATAGCTATTGTCTTGTCGATTGCCGCGTCGCTCGTGGCCGGCGCCTATTTCGACTTCAATCCGGCGATCCTGATCTTCGTCATCCTCGGCTTCGGCATCTATGGCATCGGCCGCATTGGCGGGCCAGCCCTACCGGCTGGCAGCCGTATTGGCCCCGGCAGTGCCTACGGCATTTATCTGGAAGGTCGGGACTTCGTGCCGCCTGACACCGATTCCCACAGCGGCCCGAATTTTCGCGACGGCGTCGATCCCAACGATCTTCACAAGGCGCGGTAGCCCATGGCGCCGCGTCTCGGGTCGTCATTGACCCTATCTGCAATCAGCTATCGCCGCCGGTGAGCTTGTCGACCTTGCGCTGCATCTCGTCGAGCTGGCGCTTGAGGTCGTCGATCTCGCCGCCGCTCTTCGCCTGCGGCTTCTCCGGCTCGGCTGCGGCGCCGCCCTGGTTCTCGCGCCGCGTGAACGGCGTGAACATGGCGAACGCGCGCTCGAACATTTCCATGTTGCGGCGGACCTGCTCCTCCAGCGCGCCGAACGGGCTGCCGCCGAAGGCCTGCGCCATCTGCTCGCGGAACTTCTCCTGCTCGCGGGTGAGCGACTCGATGGAGACTTCGAGATAGCGCGGCACCAGCATCTGCATGCTGTCGCCGTAGAAGCGGATGAGCTGGCGCAGGAAGGCGATCGGCAACAGGTTC
>Ga0335081_10001826_pt1 | contig 33702 bp, 29 predicted proteins | sample Lox_Sample_35_FD_206713 | JGI IMG/M metagenome (GOLD analysis project Ga0335081, IMG submission 206713) | Soil microbial communities from Loxahatchee National Wildlife Refuge, Florida, United States - Lox_Sample_3.5 | ecosystem: Environmental > Terrestrial > Soil > Wetlands | place: USA...
TCCTGTGTGGTCTTGTAGGGCTTGGTCAGGACCTCGACTGCGTATTTCTTGATGTAGGGCAGGGAGATGTCGATTCGGCCGGCGGTGAGCAAGTCGTCCACCGCCTTATCCGGGGGCTGGTAGATGTGGGTGGGACGGTTGTGGCAGTCAATGCAGTCCATGCGCCGCAGCGTGGCCTTCTTGATGTCCTCGGGTTTAAGCGGCGAGTCCTGGGCATAGTACTCGGTGATGCGGCCCTGGTGGTCCTCGATCTTGACGTAGGCAATCTTCTGGCGCTGCCGGTCGGTGGGTAAGTACCAGACCGCGTTGTTGATGTTCATGTGCCAGTGGATGCCGGTGGTCATGCCGGTAGTGGGACTGCCGCCGCCGGTCTTGATGAGCATCTTGATCTGCCGCGGAGTGTTCTTTTCGTCGTAGCCGAAGTGATTGATGGTCTTCAACTGCGCGCCGTAGAACTTCTCCGGCCAGTGGCACTGCTCACAAGTTTGCTGCGCCGGGCGCAGGTTCTCCACCGGGCTGGGAATGGGACGGGGGAAGGTGTTAAAGGTCGCAGCATATACCTGGCGAATGCCGGACATTTTCGAACGCACGTACCAGCTGGCGCCCGGCCCGACGTGGCATTCCACGCAGCGCACCCGCGCATGCGGCGAGGCCTGGTAGGCGGTGAACTCCGGGTTCATCACGTTGTGGCAGAGCTGGCCGCAGAACTGGGTGGAGTCGGTGAATTCGTACGCGCGATAGCTGCCCACGGATGTCAGCAGCACGAACACTACCAGGAAGCTGCCGGCAAAGACGAAGACTGCCCGCTGGCGCGGGATATTCAGGTCAATCTTGGTGTAAGCGGGAATCTGGTCAGGCGCCAGCTTGCGGCGGCGGGCCCGCTCGCGCAGCATGCCCGCGACCAGCAGCGCAATGCCGATCACCAGGAACAGCGGCAGCACCATGTAGGTGAGCACGCCGAAATAAGGATTCGATCCACCCGCCAGCACGTCCACTAACAGCAGGAACAGCAGGTTGGCCAGACACAGCGCGATGAGGATGAGTCCGATCAGGCTGAGATAATTGCGGATGAGTCCCGGGACCCGTTGTCTGAGTTGCTCTACCATTTACTTGCTTCCCTTCCACTTGGCTTCTATTTCGCGCTGATGACGATCAGGGGCGCCGGAGCCATCACCCCGAACAACGGCCGGAGCGGGGTGTTCTTCCATTTCTCGCAGCGCATCCAGCGGGTGTTCTTCGTGGTACAGCTCTTCCGGCATCTTGCCGTCCCAGAACGCCCAGTTCAGCGGGTACACATCGGGATCGAAGATCACCTGATAGAAGTGCCACACCACGATGGCGAGGGTGGCCAGCACGGCTTCATAGAAGTGGACGGTCAAGGCTACGTCCACCGACCAGCGCGGCAGCCAGTGGCTGACTTCCACCTGGAACCAGGCCATGAGCCCGGTGACGCCCATCAGGAAGTAGCCCCACACCAGCGCCCAGTACTCGGCTTTCTCCGCGTAATTGAAGCGGGCGAAGGCCGGCCGCTTGGAACTGAGGCCGAGATAGTAGCCGAGATTTTCGCGGATGTCGAAGCCGTCTTTGAGCGTAGGCAGCAGGTCTTTGATTGTGCGGCGGCCTTCGCCAGTCGTGAGCACGTAGTAAGCATGGTAGAGACCGGTGGCCAGCAGCACCACGGCCGCCACGCGGTGTCCATAGCGGCGGACGTTTTCGCTGAAGGCCAGCCCCAGCCAGCTTCCCGGATAGGCGAGCGCAAAGCCGGTGATCACCAGGGTGATGAAGCTGGAGAGCAGGCACCAGTGCTGAATGCGCTGCTGCAGGGTGAGGCGGACCACCGTGCGCTGCACAGCCCGGCGTTTGGCCACCGCTTTCTTGCGCCAGATCAGGAAATTGTGCAGCACCATGCCGCCGATCACCACGATGATCATGGGGATGTAAATCTGCCGGATCCAGCGGATGGCGATGCTGGAAATGTCGGCCGAGAGCGGCACGTCGACGTGCACTCGGCCTTGCACGAACTTGGCGGTGGCGCCGGGATGGCATTGCCCGCAGGTCTTGACCAGGTGGGCCTTGTTGATGGAAGAGCGCGGGTCCGAGGAGGGCAGGATCTCGTGTGCGCCGTGGCAACTGGCGCAGTTGGCGACCACGGTCGAGCCCAGCCGGGCAGCCAGTCCGTGATAGCTGGCCGCGTAGGTGGTCAAACGCCGCCCGGAGAAGCCGTAGTCTTCTGATATACGCATACTCTCGTGGCAATTCGCGCACACGGCGCGCGCGATATTGCCGGCAAACACCGAGGACGTGGGATCGAGATGCGACTTGATGGTGTGGATGCCGTGGCAGTCGGTGCACACCGGCGCCTGGAAGTCGCCGCGCGCCACGGCCTGCCAGTGGATGCTCTGTACGTATGCCTGCCGTTCGCTGCCGTGGCACTTGGCGCAGGTAGTAGGGACGTTGGGTTTGTAGATGCTCGATTTCGGGTCGTTGGCCGGGCGGATCTCATGGCTGCCGTGGCAATCGGTGCAGACGGCGGCCTTGGTGGAACCGGCGGCCACGGCGCGGCCGTGGACGCTCTCCTGATAGTTGACGAACGTGGCCGAACTCAGGCCCTCCTTCTCCATGACGAACTTCTGTCCGTGGCAGGAGCCGCAGGTGGCAGGGATGTTGCCGTGAGCGACTTTGGATTTGGGATCGCTCGGCGGCAGGATCTCGTGCGGGTTACCGTGGCAGGAGGTGCAAGTGGGGGCATTGACATCTCCCTTCGCCCTCGCCTGGGCATGAATGCTGAGGGCGTAACCGTGGTCGGCGTCGGCGTGGCACTTGGAGCACGACACCTTGGCCGGCTTTGCCTCGTGCGGCGCCGACTTCACATCATCGTGGCAATCCACGCAGCCCAAAATAGAGCCGTGGATCGAGTTGTTAAATTTCGCCTCATCTACCGCCAGGCTTACCTGCTTCCCGTTGACCTCGTGAGTCAGGGTAGCGTCGCCATGGCAGGCCAGACAGTCGGCGTTCGTGGGCTTCTGCGCAGCCCAGACGGTGCTTATGAGAAGTATGAAGACGGACAACAACAGCCAGTAAGCACGCCGACCGCGAGGCTCAACCGCACCTGATCGTTTCCCCGCTGGCATTTCCAACCTCCTGCTACCGATAGGCAAATAACATGGCATAAATAATCCAGACTACGATGCAGAACCCCACCGCCAGCGCCGTCCAGGCAAAGGCGCGGATGGTTTTCACCACGATGGCGGGGTGAGGCTCCGCCAGATGTTCTTCCAATTCGCCGCGGGCCACCAAGGCCTCATACTCCCGCGGCTTGTCGCGTTTTAACTCCGCCAACTGCATGCGCCCGGTGAATATCGTTGTGTCCATGGGGAACTTCTCCGGCCGCAAGTGGGTGTTGAAGAAGTGCACGGTGAAGATGAATCCGGTTGCCAGCAAGGCTTCGTCACTGTGAATGATGGTGGCGACGTTGATAAACGAGCCCGGCAGGAACCGCGTGAAAAACACCGGAAACCAGAGCATCAATCCGGTAGACCCGATGATGAAGATCCCCCAGAAGACGGCGAAGTAGTCGAATTTCTCCCAGTAAGTCCAGCGTCCGTACTGAGGCCGCGGGCCCAGATGCAGGAACCACTTCATGGTGGCGATGAAATCGTGGAGGTCCTGCCGCGTGGGCAGCAGAGTGTTCGGGCCGAACAGCAGAGCGCGCCAGGATTTCCGGTCGCGCTTCTTGGAGCGGTACAGGTCCACCAGGTGAGTGATAAAGACGCTGAACATGATGACCGCCGCAAAACGATGGATGTAGCCGGCGGTCTGGAATCCTCCCAGCAGCCGCGACAGCGTCGCTGCCCACTTGGTGTAGGAGAACTTCAGGGTGAGTCCGGTGGTCGCCAGGCTCAGGAAGCTGACGATCATGCACGCGTGCAGCGTGCGGTGCAGGCGGTTGAAGCGGACGAACTCCCGCTCCGCGGCCACCGCCGGTACGGCGGCAGCCGGCGGAACGGCAGCGGCGACAGAGGCAGCGGACGGCCCTGCGACCGCCATGGCTTCGCTCTCGTGCTTCAGCGGACGATTCAGTTCGTTACTGTCGCGCATCGTCCTCCTCCTTCTTCTCCGGCGGCAGCAGATTGCGTTCTGCCTCCTCTTCGGCGCGGAGTTCGCGGCGCATCTCTACGGCGCGCGGCAGCCACAACAGCGTGTGCACTCCACCTATCACGAAGGTCCCGATCAGCAACGCGGTCATCCCCCAAAACGACCAGAACAAGAACGGATACTTCTTGGGATCGTGGTGGGTGGCGTGGGTCAGATATCCGGCGAAGCGCCGGGTGGCGTCGCTGTGGCACTTGCGGCAGGTCGCGACCACGTTGGCCCGGCTGAGGTGCGAGCGCGGATCGGTGACCTTCTGGATGTCGTGCGCACCGTGGCAGTCGTAGCACTTGGCGGTCTTGGTATAGCCAAGACGCGAAACCTTGCCGTGATAGGTATCAAAATAGGTCTTGGCGATCTCGGCGTGGCAGCGCCCGCACTTGTTCATGATCTCCAGCTTGAACTGATCCTGATCGGTGCGCTGGATGGTGTGCGCGGTGTGGCAGTCGCTGCACACCGGCAACGCCTGCCCGGTCCTGGTCACGGTGGCGGAATGGACGCTCTCTACGAACTGCTCCTGGATGCCGTGGTGGCACTGCCCGCAGGTGGTGGGCACGTTCTTCGGGTTCACCGTGGATTCCGGATCCGACGCCGGGAGCTCGCCATGGGCGGTGTGGCAATTGGTGCAGGTAGCGGTCACGGTGAGACCGCTCTTCAGCAGCCCCTTGCCGTGGATGCTCTCCTCGTAGCGGCGAACGATCTGGTGCTCCACGCCGGTGTAGCGCAGGGCTGCCTTCTGACCTTCGTGATGGCAGCTGCCGCACATCTCGGGCACATTGATGGGAAACGTGCGCGACTGCGGGTCCTTGCGTCCGAGCACGTGGTGCGTGCCGTGGCACTCCTTGCAGTCGGGAGCGTTGGAGTCGTGCTTGGCGACCAACTGACCATGGGTGCTGCGCTGGTATTGCTGTCCGATCTCGGCATGGCAGGCGGTGCAATCCACCTTGTGGGTGATGGTTTCGCAGGGGCGAATGCGCGAGGCGTTGACCTCCGAGTGGCACTGGCTGCACGCCACCTTGGCATGCCGTGAGCTGGCCACTTCGCCCACGCGCACGAACATGTTGCGCCCGTCGGCGGCTTGCAAGTGCTGGTCGGCGTGGCAGCGCATGCAATCGGCATCGGCCATGCCCTGGGGATAGAAGAGATTGCGGATTTTGTGCGGCTGATGGCAATCGACGCAAGCCGGCAGCACGTGCGCTTTCTTCTCCCACAGCTCGCCGCGGATGGTCTTGCGGTGCACCATCTCGATTTCGGCATGGCACTGGGTGCACGTCTTGGCGATGTTGGCGCGCGAGATGGAAGACGCCGGATCGGTGTGCGGCAGAATCGAATGCGCCGTGTGGCAGGAAGCACAGCTCGGCGCCACGATCAGCCCTTTTTGCAGCAGCCCTTGTCCGTGAATGCTCTCGGAAAAGTTCTCCAGGATATTGTGCTGCCCGATATTCCGGTTCTTCTGCACCGGCGTGCCTTCGCTGTGGCACTGGCCGCAGACAAACGGGATTTTCAACGGCGCCACCGCCGAGCGAGGGTCCTTCACCGGAAGGATGTCGTGGTTGCCGTGGCAATTCACGCAGCGCGGGGCCAGGGTGTCGCCGTGGGCGGCGGCTTTGCCGTGCAGCGATTTGGCAAGCTGCTCGGCTTCTCCGCTGTGGCAGGTGCCGCAGTTCACTTTGGCCACCGGCGTGTCGTGCGGCAATTCCTTGCCTTCCAGCGAGGCGTGGCAGGAAGTGCAGGAGAGAGAGCTGTGCACCGACGAGGCGAATTTCTTCCCGTCGACGTAGAGCGAGACCGTCTTCGCCCCGCGCTTGGCGGTCAGGCTCTTGTCGTCATGACATACCAGGCAGTCGGCGTTGCTGGGTGTATCTGTTGCCCGTACCGGCCCTATGAGAATTATGAATACCGATAAAAACAACCAACTGATACGCCGAATGCCAGGCCACAGAGTTTCTCGCACTCGATAGCCTACTGACATAATGGGACTCCTGTTGCCTAGCTGCCGCCCTCCCCCTTCTGCGATTCCGCCTGGCGGATGTACATACGCAATCCGATCAGGACCGCAACAATCGCGATCAGCGCCAACCCCAGGCCTTTGCGGCGATAGTCGCGCTCGGCCAGGGCTTGCACCCCGGCCTTATAAGTCTTGTCTGCGATCTTCATGCCCGCTTGGGTGTCCTGTTCCACCTTGTCGGGCTGGAAGGTGTGTACGGTGACCCGCGCTTTGATGAGCGAGTCGCGTCCCTGTGCTTCCTCGAGTCGCGCCTGGCTGACCTCCATGCCCGAACTCTCCGCCTTGTCCAATATCTGATCCGAGCGTTTCAGTGCTTCATCCAGCCTGCTCAAGTCGTCGTGAATCCTGCCGGCGGCCGCGAAGCCGGGATCTCCGGCGGCGTGGCAGTTCGTGCACACCGCTTCGTTGCCGGTCCCGATGAGCTTGTCGGTCGGGTGAACAATGCGGTGATTGCTATGGCAGGTGACGCAGGAACCTGTCCCCATGGCGGCGAAGGCGGCTTTATGCGGGCTGGTGTCGAACAACTGCGCCTGGAAGACGTGGCACGTCGAACACACGTTCTCCACCGAGGCCACGCCCGGCGGCGCTGCTCCATGATTGCCGTGGCAAGTGGTGCAGGTGGGCGCGCTCAGGTCGCCGCGAACCACCATGGCCTCGTGATGCACGCTGGCGCTGTATCCGGCGAACTGGTCGGTGTTGATCTTGTACTCCTTCATGTAGGCGGCATCGGCATGGCAGCGGGCGCAGGTGTTGGCCACGTTCAGCGGGTTGACGGTGGAGCGTGGGTCCTTGGCCGGACGGATGCCATGCACGCTGTGGCAGTCGACACAGACCGCGACCTTGGTGTCCCCCTTGGCCAAGCGCTTGCCGTGAATGCTGGTCTGGTATTGCGCGAACTGGTCGGTGCGCAGCGAGGGATTGTATTGCCGCATGTAGGCGCCATCGGAGTGGCACTTGGCGCACATCTCCGGGATCTCGGTGCGCTTGGGCTTGCCACGGAAGCCGGCCTTCTTGTTCATGGCACCTTCCGGCGACGGGTCCTTGGGATCGCCGCCGTGGCAACTGGCGCAGGTCAGTCCCTTCTGCGCATGGATGTCGGTTGCCCACTGCTCTTCGGTCACACCGGTCGGCGCCGGAAAAGAGGAGTGGCAATCCACGCAACTGCTCTTGGCGAGCTGCGGCTCGGCGGCAAACGAGGCCGCCGGAAGCAGGAGGCAGGCGGCAGCCAGAACCAAAGCGGCGGGAAGCAGGAAGCGGGACGCAGGGCGAAGCAACAGAAGTAGTCGCCGCGTGCGCTTGCTCCTCAGCGCGCTCGCCGTGCCGTTATTTCGCCATGTAGCCATAAACCGTCATGGACAGCATGTAGGCCAGCGCGAACACTCCCAGCCCACGGATGAAAACTTGCCGGCGGTTGTTCCGATCGCCGCCCAGAAAGGGCAGCAGCACCCAAATCAGCGCTGCCACTCCGAATCCCAGAATGCCCAGCAGTTCGCCGTCGATAGGCCCGAGCTTGGCGGGGAGGAACTTCAGGGTCTGGAACATGAACATGAAATACCACTCGGGCCGGATGCCGGCGGGCGCGGCCACGAAGGGATCTGCCTTGGTTCCCAGTTCCCAGGGGTAGAGCGCGGCCAGCACTCCCAGCACGCCCAGGGCGATGTACCAGGCCATCACCTCGCGGACGAAAAAGTTGGGGAAGAAGGGCATCTCGCGCTGGTTCGGCGGCAGCGCCTTCCACGCCGCTTCCTGTCCCGGGGGCACGCTGATGCCGAGCCGCTGGATCAGCGCCAGATGAAGCCCAATCAGCACCGTAGCCAGGCCGGGAAGTAAAGCGACATGGAATCCGAAGAAGCGTGTAAGCGTGGCCCCGGTCACCTCTTCGCCGCCGCGCAGGAAGATCAACAGCGGCTTCCCGATTATCGGCACCTGGCCGGTGATCTCGGTACCCACCTTGGTGGCGAAAAACGCCAGCGTGTTCCAGGGCAGCAGGTAGCCGCTGAAACCGAATCCCAGCACCAGAAACAGCAGCACCATGCCGGTGAGCCAGGTGAGTTCGCGCGGCTTGGTGTAAGCGCGCAGGAACAGCACGCTGAACATGTGCGCAAAGGCGGTGAAGATCATCAGGTTCGCCGACCAGGAATGGATGGAGCGCACCAGCCATCCGAACTTCACCTGCGTCATGATGTACTGCACGCTCTCGAAGGCCTCGTTGGCGCTGGGGCGGTAGTAGAGCAGCAGCAGGATGCCGGTGAGCACCTGGATGGTAAAGAGGAAGAAGGTGATGCCGCCCAGGAAATACCAGTACGACAACTTGTGGACGGGAACCGTCTTGTGGCGCAGCGGGGCCAGCAGTTGCTCCCAGCCGAAGCGCTCATCCAGCCAGCGCACCAGCCGGTTGCTGTGCGGGGAGGTGGCGGGTGTGGCCTCGGGCGAGCTCGCCATCAGGCCCCCCGCCGGCGGCTGACCACAATGTCGTCGCCGTTGATGTGTACGTCGTAGGCTTGGAGCGGACGCGGCGGCGGTCCGCTTATGTTACGTCCGTTTAGATCGTACATGCCGTTGTGACAAGCGCACCACACCTCGTGCAAATCGCTGCGGTATTGCACCGTGCACTGCAGGTGCGTACAGACCGCCGACATGGCGCGATACTCGCCGTCGGCGGTGCGTATCAGCAAGCCTGGCCGGCTGCCGAAACGAAAAATCTTGCCGCTATTCACCTTCAGTTCGCCGACCTTGGCGGCTACGACGCTGTCGCCACCCAGGTCCGTGGCGGCCGGCGGCACCAGGTAGCGCAGCACGGGATAAAGGAACGCCACCGCGGAAGCCAGCAAGCCGCCGCCCAGCAGAAACTGCATGAAGCGGCGGCGTGCTGGTTCGTGTCTGGTTACGCTTTCCGCGTGGTCCATGATGATCAATGATCCCTTTGCGGCGGACCTCGCCGGGTTGGTTACTATTTCAAGGTGCGGACGTATTTGGCCAGATCCTTGATCTGAGCGTCGGTCAGTTTGCCTTTGTAGGCGGGCATCTTGGGTGGCTTGCCGTTGGTGATGGTGGCTACCAGGTCGGCCTCACTCATCTTCTGGACCTCGGGTGAAGCGAACGCCTTGGTGCCTGGCAGCTTCTTGCCGTCGGTTCCATGGCACATTGCGCACTTGGACTTGTAGAGGGTAGCCGCTTCGTCAGCGGCAAAGGAAGCGAGCGGTAATGCGAGCATGGCCCAACCCACCGCCACGACCGCCAGTTTCTTACCCAGCCTTAGGTTCACGGTATTGTCCTCCTGAGGGATGAGGTATTTTGCAGCGTTTAAAAACTCCACAAGAGCCGGGTTTGTCAAGCCCTAAAACACGGATACGGAGGCCTGGCTCCAGATCCGGCGTAAGGATTTCAAATCTGGAGAGCGGCGGGCTGTGACCACGCCCACGATTGATTGTGACGGCGATCACAAAGAGGCTCTATGCGACACCAACCCCAACAAATTTGCCGGAAGGCCAATGGCCTTCCGGCAAGGTTCCACACGGCCTAAAAGGCGTAGCGCAAAGCCAGATCCACCACGTGGCTGGTGAAGCCGCGCGGAAGCGTGGGCGCGAACGGGTTCTGCGCACCCTCACTGTAATCGTAATAGCGCCAGTTCGTCTTCCAGGTGAGCTCCTTGGTCAGCGAGACTGCCACCCCGAGCGAGGGCCGGTGGTAGGTGTAATCCTGGGTGCCCAAGGTGGAGAGAGGGACGGTGGGATTTGCCGCCAGCTGATAGGCGCCCAGCAGCAGACCGGTGCCGCTCACGCTCAGGATGTCATAGCCGGCCATAAAGGTCACCCGCTGGAACGGCTTGATCATGGCGTTCACGTAGCCGTCATGGGTGAGGTCGGTGTAGTTGGAGGCGTTGAAGAGGTAGCTTGCTTGCGACGCCATATCCGCCGGGCAGGCTGCATTGGGCACGCCCGGTATCAGCGGGCTGGCGGCGAAGCAGATGTCGGTGGTGGAGAACACATCGCTGTAGTTGTAGCCAAAGTCCACGGACCAGTTGGCGCTCTTGCTGATGGAAGCTGCGAAGCCGTAGTTGCGGTTGTGTTGCACATTGATGGGCAAGGTCTGCAGCGCAGAGGCCGACTGATTGTCACGGCTCTCCAGGATGTTCACGGACCCGATCAGCGCCAGCCAGGGCTGCGGCGTCCAGCGCGTACGGAAGTTATAGTGCTGCAGGTGATCCGGGCTCATGCGGGTGATGGTGGCCCGTCCGGGCGTGCAGTTGCCTAACGTAGCCTGGGCCGCAGAACAGTTACCAGGCGAGGAGGTCATTACTTCCAGGTCGAGGTTCATCCGCAGGTTGTCCCGGGGACGAGCCCACAGGCCGAGCAGCCCGCTGTTCTCATGGAGGGGGACGAAGCCCGTATCAGTGAGTGCCCCATTAGAAAAGGCCTTATCGTCCCACCTGCGGTCGGTGTAGCGATAGCCAAGATGCCCGCCAAACCGGCGGGTAACGTCCACCCCAACGTCTGCCAAGTTGGACTTGACCTTCATGTCGAGATAGCTGCCGAGGAGACTGGCGGCTACCACCGGGGATGCAACCAGGGCCGCATTCAGGCTGTTGGTCACGCCGGCATAGGTGGTCTCGGTGCTGTTCCAAAATCCCGGCAACCGGAAGTTGTTATATAGAAAGGTGTCGGAGATACGAATGCGATCAGTAATCCGCCACGTCACGGCGGCATCGCCGTTGACCTCTACCCGGTTGTTAGCGCCGGGGCCAGTCAATTGGTCTGTGCGTACCGTGCTACCTGTAGGCCCGCGGCCGAGGCCGATGCCCAGTTCGTTCCACGACCAGTCCTGCTGGCTGTTGCTGTAAGCAGCGTGGACCACGAAGTCAACGTTCTTGAAATAGTTCGACTGCAGGCTGAACTGCTCGGTGGGAAAGAAATTAGCCGTAGGATTGGTCCGCGGTCCCGGGTTGACCAGGACGCCGTTCACGATATTGCCAGAGCCATAGAACGTGTACGTGCTGCAAGTGGGGTTCGCCTTGGTGCCGGTGAACGGACTGGCGCAAGGCTGATTCGCAAACACGTTGATAGGCAGCCCAATGTCCACTGCCGTCGTGCCAGTCACTGGATCCACCGCCGCCAGTGGGTTATACAGCGACCTGGCGTAAGGGGTATTGAAGCCGAAAATCTGGGCCAGATTCTGGTCTAACACCACGTTATCTTCTTTGTTGTTCTGGATGAACTCGGTGTAGCTGATCCGAGTGCGGGGAATGACGCGCACGTCTACACCCACCTGGTAGGTATCCTCGATGCTCCGCACCCTCTGGTAAAGCAGAGCGTCCGCGAATCCATGGATGCTGGTCGTGTCCGGTCCTTCCCAGACCATGCGGTTGTAGCCCAGGCGCAGGTCAACCCGCGACTGGGGCGCGATGGTGAGGTTGAAGTCGCTGTTGCGCCGCACCGTATCCAGCATGTGGGTTGAAGAGTCGATGGCGGTCAGGGCGGGAAACGCAGGGTTGGGTGTTCCCGCCGCCGTGATGTTGGGCGGGTTTAGCGGGTTGCCCCACAGGTCATAGTCCCAGCGTTGATAGTCGCGCCGGAAGCTGGCATTGAAGTCGTACCACTTGTTCTTGTACATGCGCACGCGGGTGGCGTTGTTGGGATCGCCTCCGTAGCCAAAGCTGCTGGCCCAGAAGTTGTCGAAGATCGTCCCTTTGTGATTGAGCGAGCGCATTTGCAGGGTATGCTCGAACACCCGGAACCCGTCATTGAGGTCGACAAAGGTGCCATAGGTGCCCTCATTGCCACCCACGCTGGTCTGCTGCCAGCCCATCTCCAGACTCTGGTGGATGACATAGTTGCCTTGGACTTTTCCCTCGGTCGAGTCGGGCGGAGCCGACTGAGCCAGCATCATCGCCGGAAGCACCAGGCACAGCACGGCGGTGACACCCAAGAAATAACGCATGTGGTTCATAAGCCACTCCCTCGAAACCGGCAGCTGCAAGCTGCACGGTTGAAGTTTGCGGTATGTCGTTCCGGATCGCCGCATGCCTGCCTCACCGGAAGAAGACTGCGCTGGTGTTGGAGCCGTGGATCTGGGTATGGCACATGGTGCAGGCTTGGTACTTCTGCGCCTGGTTGTGCGCCGGCCCAATGGGACCTGGCGCCCCGATTACGCCGCCGGTCGTGTGGCACTCCAGGCAGAGCTGGTTAACTTCCGCCCGCTTCAGCATGTGCGGGTTGGAGGACCCGTGCGGGAAGTGGCAAATGGTGCAGCCCTCGGTCTTGACCGGCACGTGCTCGTAGACGAAGGGGCCCTGTTTGTCGATGTGGCACTTGAAGCACACCTGGTCCTGATTGGCCGACCAGCGCAGCATTTTGGGGAGGAAGCTGCCGTGCTCGTTGTGGCAGTCGCTGCACACCAGCAAGCCTTCCTGAATGCGATGGCGGAACGGGCGCATGAACTGCGAGCGCATCTCCTGGTGGCAGCCGAAGCAGAGCTGCGGCTGGGAAGTGCGCAGCAGGTACTGGCCGCCCTCGCTCTTGGGGTGGTGCGGCGAGTGGCAGTCGGTGCAGGCCACCGCCGAGTTCTCGTGGGCGGAGCGGCGGAAGTTGGCGCGCTCCTGGTCCTTGCCGTGACACTCCAGGCAGCGGTTGCTGATGGTGCTGGCGGAGACTCCTTTGAAGGTGAAGATTTTGGTCACGTCGCCGCCGCCGTTGACGTGCGCCGATCCGGGACCGTGGCAACCCTCGCAGCCTTGATGGGCGGCCCCGCCGCGCGTGTCCAGCAAGGTCTTGTAATGAGGCGTGGTTTCAAATTGCTTGTAGATTTCTTCGTGACAGGTTTTGCAGGTATCCGCGCCGACATACTCGGCAGCGGCCGGCGACGTTTTGTTGTCTGCCTTGCTCGCGGGCCCGCTCTCGGCGGCGAAGCCCGGTGCCGAGGCCAGCCCAAAAAGCAACGCCGCCGCTCCCAGCCATGCGACGGTCCGACTGCGGCTATTCACATGCTTCATGCAACACTCCTTGTCGCTAAGCTCCTCGTTGGCCGCATGAATTTCGTGCTGTTCGACCCCGGGATTCACGCAGGTCAGACAGCACGTGCTGATGTTTTCGCTCGTGCCTCCGGTAATGGTTTTCTGTCGCCCCCTTAGACGACAACAGAAATCCCAAATTACTCGCGTCTTTATGAATGAGGTTGAGAAAAATAGTCAGTGACGTGCGTCACAGACCCATGTAATTCCCATTGTGGGAAGGCGTTCAATTTTGGGGGGGCCCCAAAGCGCCAGTTTGGTGCAACTTCATCCCACGAGGTTGCCAGCGGCGTGGACGGAGCAAAATTACTTTGCGGGGCCGCTGGCGGCGCGCTGTGCCTCGATGCGCTGGATCGCGGCCCGCAACCACTGCTTCACCTTTTCCTCCAGCTCCTGCTGGTTATCGTAGCGGTTCACGGTGTCCACGCTCTCGCCCTGCGGGTTGAGCGGGATGTGATGGCAGGGAATCTCGGCCTCACGATCCTGCGGCGGGACAAAATCGATGAGCAGGCATTCCGCGCAGGGATGCACCCGCTCCTTTTCCCCGAAGTTCAAGCAGGTGATGGAGTCCTGAAAGATGGAGGTCGGTTTCCAGGGGGTGCGCACGGAGCGTCCGTAGCCTCCCTGTTCCAGGAAGGCGAGTTCGAACTTCAACACTTCCAGAATGTCGCGGTCATCTTTGGCCATGGCAGGCCTCCTCGGGGGAGAGATGTGCACCCGGACAATTCCCCCCGATCACGCCATAGATTGCGGCCGGCAGCCCCAGCCGCACTATGAGCACGGTCACAAGGGAATGTGATGCTGATCACTCTAGCAGAAATTGGCTGTGCTGCGGATAAACGCGGACGAACGCGAATGCAATCATGGCCGGGCCCCACCAGCTCTGCCTAATTGTGGTTGTGGCGGATGCGCGCCAGTCCCAGCAAGCGTACCCGCTCGTAGGCGGCATGCACGTCGTTGCTCAACGACTCCACCACCCGCAGACAGACGTCGCTGTGCTCGCGCAGGAAGCGCATAAAGTCCTTGCGCGTGATGAAGACCAGTTGCGAAGTGGTGGTAGTTTCCGCTGTTACTTCGTAACCCTGACCCGTCAGGGTCGCGCTCAGCCCCAGAATCTCACCCGGGCCGGCGGTGCGCAGCAACAGACTGTCGCCATGGCTGGACCCCACCGAAAGCTTCACGGTTCCCCGGACCAGAAGAAAGATTCCTTCCGCCGGCTCGCCTTCTTGGAAGAGAATAGCGCCGCCCGGATACTCGTGGGGGCTGTGGGTACCTGCAATTTGGCGCAGCGCATGCCCCGGCGCTGCGGAAAAGATGCGCTCCGACGCGGGCCCGCTCCCGAGCGCACCCACCGACAGGTGGCGGTTTCTGCTCATGCTTGCAACTCTAAGAGTCGGCAACGTGGTAAAGCTGTGACCCGAATCACGGTTTTGGGTGATGGACTGCCGAAATCGCGGCCCGTATTGGGCCGGACAGCCGCAAACTACGGGCTGACTAGGCTTTCGAGCGCCGCCCGGTTGCGGATAACCAGCGTAGAGCCTTTGAGCTGAATGAGTTGCCGTTTCTTGAAGTCGGCAAACAAGCGGGTCACGGTTTCGCGCGAGGTGCCGATCATCTGCGCGATCTCTTCGTGGGTGAGGGTAAGTTTCATGCGCTCGGGCTGGCGGGCGCCGCCGTTCTTCATCGACCACTCCAGCAGCAGTTTGGCCAGCTTTTCCGCCGCGGAGTGCGCCAGACCGAGGGAACGGATCTCGTGGCAAGCGGTGTTGTATTTTTCGCTAAGCTGCTCTGCCACGCGCAGGGTCACATCGTTGTGCTCGCGCAAGAAGCGCAGGAAGTCCTCGCGCTTGACGAAATTCACCTGGCAAGGATCGAGGGTCTCCGCCGTCAGCTCATAAGGCTTGCCGGAGACGCTGGCGCTCAGTCCCAGCACCTCGCCCGGTTCCGCGATCTTCAAGATCAGCGTTTTACCATCGCTGGAGCAGATGGAAAGCTTCACCCGCCCGCGGCAGAGAATGAACACCCCACGGGGCGCCTGGCCTTCGACGAACAGCACCGCTCCCTTGGGATAGGCGGTGGTGTACTTGATCGCCTCCAGCGCCTGCACGCTTTGCGGCGGCAGATTGCAGAAAATCTTGTCCGCCCGCAGCTTGCAGGTAAGGCAGCTTTCGATGATTTCCAGACCGTAAGGAGAGAGCACAACAACGCAACTATATCACCACGGCCTGTGATCAAGCGGCTTAAATTGGGCTTTCCAGCCCCAAACCGCAGCCTCGTTCATCTAGTGGTCGGGTCATCGGATGACTTCTTCAATGACGCGTTGGCGCGGTCTCCCGATCCGACGTTTGACGATGCGCGGTTCATCTCCATCGTGTGCAGGTGGACGATGTTGCCGGTTTCCGGATCCATTTCCGGGGTGATGCGATAGCTCTCACGGAGAGCGGCGTACCCCTGGGACTCGAGTTCAAGTACCCGCTGGTGAAAGCTGTCGGCGTCCCACTCCCGCACTACGATGATGTCGTGCATGACGGCTCTGGGCGAGTGTAGCAGAGCTTGGGAATGGGCAGCGCGGAGTACGCGCCCGCGCCACGTTTCACCAGCCGCCCGGCCCCCCGCCCCATTTCCCGATTGTGAATTACCTTGGTCACTTGGGAAGGTTCCCTGCGGGGTCTACCATGCAGACTATGGTGCTCAAGTCCCTCCTCCTGTGCCGGGATCCGGAGACGCTGCGCGTTTTCCGCCGCGCTTTGGATGATCTCGGGATCGCGGTAGACGTAGCGGCCACGGCTACCTCGGCCTTGGAGCTGCTGGACACCAGAAAGTTTGACGCCATCATCGTCGATTGCGACGACGTGGCCGGCGGTACCGAGGTGCTGACCGATATTCAGCAGTCGCCTTCCAACAAGCGCGCCATGGCCCTGGCCCTGATCAACCGCGCCACCAACATGCGCGCCGCCTTCGAGATGGGAGCGCATTTTGCCCTGGAAAAGCCGGTCACCCTGGAGCGAGCCTCGCGCGCGCTGCGCGCCGCGCACGGATTCATGGTCACCGAGCAGCGCCGCTACTTCCGCCATACCGTCGACACCACCGCGCGCCTGAGCTTCGGGGTGTTCAAGGATCTGGCCTGCAAGGTCACCAACGTCAGCGAGGGCGGCATGGCCGTTTCGCTCAGCGAGCAGATCGGCCCGAGCTGGGTGGTGGATGTGCGCTTCGAACTGCCGGGCGCTCCCGAGACGCTGGAACTGAAGGGCGAGTTTGCCTGGTCGGACGGCGACGGCCATGCCGGCATTCGCTTTATCTATGTTCCGATCGAGAGCAAGCGCTGGTTGGGCAAGTGGTTGTCCGAGCGGATCGAGGTGGTCGAGGCCGGAATTCCCGGCAAACCCGGGGGCCGGCGCTCGCTGGCCGTCTGAAACGCACAAAAACTACCTCACCCCCGCCGCGGCGCCTCTCCGCACCCCCGCGCGCGCCCAAAGCCAGTTGAGCAAGGCAATCAGCATGGTACCTGCGATGATCACCAGCTCCGCTCGTCCCATGCGGCTTAGCAGCACCAGAGCAAAAGCGATGCCCAGAGCGCCAAAGAGCGGTCCGGCGGGGAGCGCGAAGCGTGCCTCGCCCGGTTGCTTGCGACGGAGTACCAGCATGGCCGCGCAAACCGCGCCATAAGCGAACAGCCTCGCCACCGCGGATAGCACTACGTTCCAGCGGAAGGTCCCAGCCACCGCCATTAGCCACACCAACACCGCGAAGACCGCGATCGAAGCATGAGGAGTGCGGAAGCGCGGGTGCACGGCGCGAAAGATCAAGGGAAAGTCGCCGCGCTCGGCCAGCGCGAAAGTCAGGCGGGGAGTGTGCAGCATGTTAGCGCTCAGGTATCCGTATAGAGAGACGAGCGCACCCAGGCTGATGAACCGCGCTCCGGCGGTTCCCAGAAACTGGTGGGCGGCGGCGGCAAGGGGACGGTCGGTTTGTCCAGGATCGGCCAGGGTTCCTTGCACCACGATCTGCACCAGGGTGAACAGCGCCACACATACCGCCAGCGAGACCAGCAGAGCGAACGGAGCATCGCGGCGCGGGTCCTTGGCCTCGGCCAGCGGGATCATTGCGGCTTCGAATCCTCCGTAGGCGAACACCAGCACCAGTGCGGCCTGCATCCAATCGCCTGCAGCGGGATGGAGTGCGCTCGCCGGCGATGCCGGGCCACCGCGCAGCAGGATAAAAATCCCGCCTGCGACAGCGAACAAGCCAAGCGGAACCAGCTTGGCCACGGTGAACACGTTGCTCATGCGAGCGCCCGACTTCACCCCGCGATAGTTGATCGCCGCCAGCACGCCCAGCAGTAACGTGAGCACCAGCACGCGGGCCAGCGGCTGCTTGGCTCCGGGCCAGAACTCGGCCAGATAGATGACGAAGAGATTAGCTCCGGCAGCGGCGGCGCTCAGCCGCACCAGCCACAGCAGCCATCCCATCTCGATGCCGAGAAAGCGTCCGAAGGCGGCGCGCGCATACAAATAAGGTCCGCCGGCTTCGGAAAAACGCGATGCCACTTCGGCAAAGCAAGCCATGATCACGCCGATCCCAGCCCCCGCCAGCAGATAGGCCCAGGGCGCTGCGCTGCCCACCAGCTTCCACACCAGCGAAGGCAGACCGAAAATGCCGCTGCCGATGATCGAGTTGATCACCAGCGCCACCAGGGTCCAGCGCCCCATGGCACGCACCAGTCCGGATTGCGGCTGCTCGGGCATGCGTCGAAGGGCGCACGCTACACGACTCCGGCCCGGGGAGGCAACTGCCGCCGCCCCGTCCTATTTCTGGCCGACGACCAACCACCGACGGCCAACGACCGGTGTTAGACTCACCTCATGCTGGCCGCCTGCGCGCTGCGCGTGGAGCAAAGCCGGGGACGGCGCCACGCCGAACCCCCGCATCCCTACCGTGACGATTTCCAGCGCGATCGCGACCGCGTCATTCATTCCCGGGCTTTTCGGCGCCTCGAGAACAAGACGCAGGTTTTCACCCGCCGTTACTCCGACCATTTCCGCAACCGCCTGACCCACACCATCGAAGTCGCGCAGATCGCGCGCACCGCCGCCGGCGCGCTGGATCTGAACGTTGACCTGGTGGAATCCCTGGCGCTGGTGCACGACATCGGGCATCCGCCCTTTGGCCACGCCGGCGAGAAGGCGCTCGACGCCGCCATGCGCGCCCACGGCTACTCCTTCGACCACAACCTGCACGCGCTGCGCATCGTCGAGGATTTCGAGCTGCGCTACGCCGATTTCCGCGGGCTGAACCTGACTTTTGAGGTGCGGGAGGGCATCATCAAGCACTCGCGCGACTACTCGGCGCTGGAATTTCCGGAGCTCGGGGAATATTTGCTCGATCGGCGCCCGCCGCTCGAAGCCCAGCTCATCGATTTGGCCGATGAGATCGCGTACCAAACCGCCGACCTGGACGACGGCACCGAAGCGCGCATTCTCACCTCGGAGGAAATCCGCGCCGGCGTGCCCCTCTTCGAGAGCTTCTATGGCGAAGTGGAGCGACGCTATCCCGACGCGCTGCCCAAGCTGAAGTTCAACGAGGCCCTCAAGCGGGTGCTGAACCTGCTGGTGACCGATCTGATCGAGAACACCGTGGCCCGGGTGCGCGCGGCAGGGATCAAGAACTTGGAGGGTGTGCGACGCTATCCGGAGCGACTGGTCGCGTTTAGCCTCGCAGTCGAGGGGCATTGTGACCAGCTCCGGCGATTTCTCTACGAGCGCCTTTACTTGAGCCCAGACTTGAAGCCGGAGAAAGACACGGCGGAGCGCACCGTGCGTGAGCTATTCGAGTATTGGACCAGCCGTCCTCAGGCCCTGCCCGCCAGCTACCAGGAGAAAACCCGCCACGAGCCCCTGCCGCGCGTGGTCTGCGACTACATCGCCGGCATGACCGACAATTTCATCCAGGAACAGCACGCGGCGCTGTGCGGGAAGCGGACGGCGGCGAGGTAGACATCCTCCCGCTGAGTCGCGCCGGCATTTCCAAGGCGACACACCGCTAGGCCCGTAGGGCCGAAGCGAATTTAGCCCAGGGCGGAAGCCCCGGGTAGGCGATCAGGAAATGATCCGAGCCCCTTCCGGGGCGGCAGAGTACCGGATGATACGGCTTGGCCCGTCAACCGGAATGCCCAGGTTAGCGCCCAAACCCGGGGCGCGAACCTGGGGCACCGGGCTTCCGCTCGTTCGGGATGACAATCTATTGAAGAACCGATTGTTCGGCGCGGCTGGAAGCCGCGCCCTGATACGAACAAGCCCAAATCACTTTCCCCTATATGTCGCCCGGTAAATCGCGCCGTTGGTGTCGTCGCTGATGTACATTGAACCGTCGGTTCCAATCACGATTCCCACCGGACGTCCTGCCGGCCTGGTGCTCTTGGTGGCGCCTGGGGGCATCCATCCGGTGATGAAATCCTCCACGCCTTCCGGCTGCGTCTGGTCCTTCAGTTTGATCCGTACAACTTTGTAGCCGGTGGGAACACTGCGGTTCCAGGAACCGTGAAAGGCAACAAACAGATCGCCCCGGTACGGCTTGGGAAACATGCTGCCGTTGTAGAAGGCCAGGCCGAGCGGAGCGGAGTGCGCCTGTAGATTGACTTTGGGCAGGACGACGTTGGCGCAATGGGCGGGCGCGTCTTTAGAGAACTTCGTGTCCGGGACTCGATCGCCATAGCACCAGGGCCAGCCGAAATCGCCGCCGCTCTTGCCCAGGTCGAGGATCTCGTCGGGCGGAAGCTCGTCGCCCAGCCAGTCGCGGCCGTTATCCGTGGCCCACACTGTCTGGGTCTTTGGGTTGTACGCCAAGCCGACAGCGTTGCGTATGCCGTGAGCAAAGACGCGCTCGCCGGAGCCGTCGTCGTTCATCTCCATTACGGCGGCGCGGTGAGGGTCCGTCTCGATGCATACGTTGCAACTCGATCCCGCCGAAACATAGAGCTTTCCGTTGGCAAACAGGATGGTGCGGGTCATGTGGCCGCCGCCGCTTGAAGGCAGATCCGCGATGTGCCGCGGATTGGAGGCTCGCAGTTGCGCTTCGTCCCAGTCGTAGCGCACGATCTTGCCGACTTCGGCGATATAGAGCCCGCCGTTGTGGAAGGCGATACCGTGCGGGCCGTTCAGGTCTTTGAGCACGGTCACCACGCGTTCTGCTTCACCGCTGTGCTGCGGATCGGGCATGGCCAGCACCGTGCCCTCGCTGGTGGCGGTCGTCAGGAGAACGCCCCCAGGGCTGAAAGCCAGCATACGAGGAGACTGCTCCGTATCGGCGAAGATGCTGATGTGGAACCCCGGAGGGACGTGAAGCTTCCTGGTGTCCATTTGGGCGAAAGTAAGCGCAGGCAGGGACAGAAGAATCAGCAAGGCGGTCTTGCGCATAACAAACCTTAGATGATGCTGGATGATGCAAGGCAGTAGGGAGTGAGGGAGCAGGAAGTGCGAGGGCAGAATCCGCTGCTCCCTACTCGCTCCTCCCTTCTCCCTGCTCTTGTCAAATTTACCCGCGCCATCTATTTCCTACCTATGGCAGCTCGAAGGGCGGTGCTACACCTGCTTAAAAGCAAAGGACTTAGAGCAAGAACCGAGGCCTGAAGTTTGGCCCTTCACTTGATTACCAAAGTGTGAGCGCGACCTGCTCCCGGGTGCCAGCGGAGAGGCGTGCAGTTTTCGGTGGTGAGCTCCTCGCTCTGCTGCTCCCCCACAACTTCGGAGGATTTAATCATGAAAAGCAAGTTCCTGTTGACGCTGCCGCTGGCCGCGGCTCTGGTTGTGCCCGGCTGGGCGCAGCAGGAAGCGTCTTCCAGCAGTTCCAACCAGACCGCTCAGACCGACCAGAGCCAGATGCCCGTGTCCCAGAGCGCGGACAAGAACACGGAGGCCAGCCCCAACGGCCACCAGCCACTGGTCTACGAGCGGCATGAGGGCTTCTGGGGACACCTGAACCCCTTCGCCCGCAAGAAGTATGTGCAGCGGCAATTGGACCCGGTGCGCGGCCGCCTCAACGAGCTGGATGAGATCACCGCGCAGAATGCCAAGGCCATCAAAGACGTTGATGCCCGCGCCCAGGAAGGGATCCGCGTGGCATCGCTCAAGGCCAACGAGGCCGACATGCATGCCGTCGACGCCGGCAACCGCGCTCAGCTCGCCAATCAAACGGCCCAGCAAGCTACTACCCGGCTTAACACGGTCGAGCAGGTGGTGGACAACATCGATCAGTTCCAGCCCGTGACCCAAGCCGAGATCCACTTCAAGCCCGGACAGATGGCCCTGAGCAGCAAAGCCAAGCAGGCGATCGACGAGTTGGCCACCCCGCTGAAGGACCAGAAGGGCTACATCGTCGAAGTGCAGGGCTTCTCGCCCGGCCGCGGCCAGCAAGCGGTGCAGAACTCGCAGCAGATGGCGCAGTCGGTAGTCCGCTATCTGGTGCTGAAGCATGACATCCCCGTGTACAGGATCTACACCGTTGCCATGGGGAACGCTCCCGCTCCGGCTACGGCCGAGGGCACCACGGCGCGCCATACGCGCGGCGGCCGAGTCGAGATCGCGTTGTTGAAGAACGGCGCCGGCGACCTGAGCTCCCCCGAGCAGCAGACCGCCCCCACGACCTCGAACCAGATGAACCAGGAATCGATGCCTGCTCAGCCCTCCCCAGAGATGAATCAGCAGCAACAGCAACCCCCGAAGTAGGTCTTTCGGACCTTCCTTGCGTGGCCTCCTAGTGGCAACACTGGGAGGCTTTTTTATTTGCTGTGTTAAGCTGGTTCGATGGTGTCGGCAGTCGAGACCTTGTACTTCTCTCGCATCAACTCTCCGATTGGTCTCTTGACCCTAGCTGTCTCGCAGCGTGGGCTGGTGGCGCTGGAGTTCGGGGCGGGCAAGGTCGGTAAGGGATGGGTGGAATCCGCCGAGAAGGTTGCACCCTACGCCCGCCAGCTCGAGGAATATTTCGCCGGCCGTCGGCAACTGTTTGACCTGCCGCTCGACTTGCGGGGCACCGATTTCCAGAAGCGCTGCTGGCGGGAACTGCTGAAGATCCCCTACGGCGAAACGCGCTCCTATGCCGACATCGCCCGCGCCATGGGCAATCCATCTGCGGTGCGAGCGGTGGGTCTGGCGAACGGCCAGAATCCTATTGCCATCATCGTTCCGTGCCATCGCGTGATCGGCTCCGACGGTTCGCTCACCGGCTATGGCGGGGGTCTCGAAAGCAAGCGCAAGCTGTTGGAACTCGAAGGGGCGCTCAGCGGGTCTCTGGTATAGCAATATCTGATTCGCTTTTTATTCGCCAGCAAAGATGGCTTTAGGGTATACTAACTTCCACCAGTCATCCTACTCCTGACCCAACCAGCCGACGGAGTGTAGGCTATTCCAAGTTCTGAGAGGTCATTATGGCGGACGAAAAAGCACGTGCGGTCGAGCTGGCAGTATCGCAAATCGAGAAGCAGTTCGGCAAGGGTTCCATTATGCGCCTGGGGACGAAGGAGGCCATCGTTCCCATCTCGGTGATCCCCACCGGGGCGCTGTCGTTTGACGCCGCGCTGGGCGTGGGCGGCTTCCCCCGTGGGCGCGTGGTCGAAGTGTTTGGGCCGGAATCTTCGGGCAAGACCACCATCACGCTGCAGGTGATCGCGGAAGCGCAGAAGGCCGGCGGTATGGCTGCCTTCGTGGACGCCGAGCACGCGCTCGATCCCGCTTATGCCAAGAGGCTGGGCGTGGACGTGGACAACCTGCTGGTCTCGCAGCCCGACTACGGCGAGCAGGCACTGGAGATCGCCGAGGCGCTGGTGCGCTCGGGCGCCATTGACGTGCTGGTGGTGGACTCGGTGGCGGCGCTGGTCCCCAAGGCCGAGCTCGACGGCGAAATGGGCGACAGCCACGTCGGCCTGCAGGCGCGCCTGATGTCGCAGGCGCTGCGCAAGCTCACCGGCATCGTCTCCAAGTCGCGCACCTGCCTGATCTTCATCAACCAGATCCGGGAAAAGATCGGGGTGATGTTCGGCAATCCCGAAACTACTACCGGCGGGCGGGCGCTGAAGTTCTACTCCACCGTGCGCATCGATATTCGCCGCATTGCCGCCATCAAGGACGGGGAAAACGTCGTCGGCTCCCGCACCCGCGTCAAAATCGTCAAGAACAAAGTCGCGGCGCCCTTCCGCGAAGCCGAGTTTGACCTCATGTACGGCGAGGGCATCAGCCGCGAAGGCGACCTGATCGACCTGGCGGTCACGCATGAGATCGTCGAGAAGTCGGGATCGTGGTTCAGCTACAAGGGCGAGCGCATCGGCCAGGGGCGCGAGAACGCCCGCCAGTTCCTCAAGGACAACCGCGACATCACCAGGAAGATCGAAGACGAAGTGCGCAAAAAGCTGGGCATGGCCACGCCGGGCGATAAGACCGTCCAGATGCCGGCCCCGCCGACGGACGGCCACGCCGCCCGGGTGCCGGTAGGAGTCGGGAGGCGGTAGACGCGGTCCTGGTGGAAGCCCCCGCCTTCAGGCGGGGGGAAGAGGGCTTGGTGAGAAGCCGGCTTTAGCCGCTGAGGAACCGTCAGGGTGCCCCACTTTTGGATTCCCTGCGGCGGCTAAAGCCGCATTCTTGATGTAACGCCGATCCCACGCCTGAAGGCGTGGGCTTCCACCGGGCCATCCCACCGCTTCTGATTGCCACCTGCGCGCTTCCCGTCTTAGAATGCACTGCCAATCTTCCGCGTCCCGAGGAGCTTTGAAAGGCGTCATTGCCATCTATCCCGGCTCGTTCGATCCCCCCACCAACGGGCATCTTGACCTGATCGAGCGGGGCAGCAACATCTTCGGCAAGCTCATGGTGGCGGTGCTGCGCAATCCCGGGAAGGACGATCCCCTGTTCACAGTGGAGGAGCGCAAGGAAATGCTGGCGACGCTGGTGCGGCCGTGGAAGAACGTGGCCATCGATTCCTTCGAGGGTTTACTGGTGGACTATGCGCGGCGAGTGGGCGCGCATGCTTTGCTGCGCGGCATTCGCGCCATCAGCGACTACGAGTACGAGCTGCAAATGGCGCTGATGAACCGCAAACTGGAGCCGCAGCTCGAAACCGTGTTCATGCTGCCCGCGGAAAAATACTCCTATCTGAGTTCCCGGCTCATCAAAGACGTATTTCAGCTGGGCGGTTCCGTGCGCGGGCTGGTTCCACCTCTGGTCGAACAGAAGCTGCACCGCAAGGTGAATGGCGGCCGGCCCGGACTGGTCAGGAAAACGGGAGAATCGTTATGAGCACAGTCGCAGAAGCCAGGAAGACGCTTACCGACCGCATCCAGCGCATCGAGGTCTCGGCCACCATGGCGGTGGTGAACGAGGCGGAGAAGCTGCGCGCCGCGGGTATCGACGTGGTGGATTTTGGCGCCGGCGAGCCCCACTTCGCGACGCCCCAGCACATCAAAGACGCGGCGATCCTCGCCATCCAGCAGAATTTCACCAAGTACACATCGGTGGCGGGCACAGCCGAGCTGCGCGACTCCATCGTCCACCGCCACAACGTGGATTTCGACTCCGACTACAAGCGCGAGGAGGCCATCGCTTCCACCGGCGGCAAGCACGCCCTGTTCAACGCGATCCAGGTGCTGGTCGACCACGGCGATGAAGTCATCCTGCCGGTGCCCTACTGGGTGTCGTTCAAGGACATGATTCGCTATTCAGGCGGCGAGCCGGTGCTGGTCCGAGCGGACGAAGCCCGCGACTTCGCGCTCTCTGCGGAGATGATCGAGCGCGCTATCACGCCGCGCACCAAGCTCATCATCCTGAATTCGCCCTCAAACCCTTCGGGCGCGGTAATGAGCCCCGAGGATATCACCTCCATCGTGCGCCTGGCCCACCAGCGCGGCATCTATGTGATCTCCGACGAGTGCTACGTGTACCTGAACTTCACCGGGAAGCGTTTCTCGGCAGGTTCGCTGCGCGATGCCAAGGAACACCTCGTCATCGTGGGCTCGCTCTCCAAAACCTACGCCATGACCGGCTGGCGCCTGGGATACGCCATGGGACCGTCGGCCATCATCGGGGCCATGAGCAAGCTGCAGAGCCAGCAGACCTCGAATCCCACCTCGATCGTGCAGAAAGCAGGCGTGGCCGCGCTCAAAGGCCCGCAGGAGTGCGTGGACGAGATGCTGGCGGAGTATATCGCTCTGCGCGATCACGTGCTGGAAGGATTGCGCACCATTCCCGGCTTGCGCTGCGTGCGGCCGCAGGGCGCGTTCTACGTGTACCCTAACTTCTCGAACTTCCTGGGGCGCAACGGCCTCGATTCGGCAGCCGACATAGCCGGACGGCTTTTGCGCGAGGCCCACGTGGCGGTGGTTCCCGGAGAAGGCTTTGGGACGCGCGAGCACATCCGCATCTCGTATGCTACGTCGCGCAAGGAACTGGACCGCGGCGTGGAGCGGATGCGAAAGTTCTTCGCGGCCCTGTAATGTCCGCCTTGTATCCATTCTTATTGCGGCCGGAGTTCGTCGAGCGTCCCTGGGGCGCGCGCGACCTCTCGCCCATTTATCCGGAACATCGCTGCGAGAAGCCCGTGGGCGAGGTGTGGCTGACCGGAGACGACAACCGCGTCTCGAACGGCCCGCTCTCAGGCCGCACGTTAGGCGAACTCTGCCGCGAATACGGGCGCGCGCTTGTGGGCGAATCCGCGCGCGAGACCGAGCGCTTCCCCCTGCTGATCAAATTTCTCTTCCCGCGCGAAAAACTCTCGGTGCAGGTGCATCCCGATGATGAGGCGGCGCGCCGCGTTGGCCAGCCTTGCGGCAAGACCGAGTGCTGGTACGTGCTGGCTGCTGATCCAGGAGCGCAGGTGGCGCTGGGTCTAAAGCCGGGCGTCACACGCGAGCAGTTTGCGCGCGCCATCCAGGAAGTCCGCGCCGAGGAATTGCTGAACTGGGTAGGCATTTTTCCCGGCGAGATGATCTACGTCGATGCTGGCACGGTGCACACCATCGGGCCGGGATCGATCCTGGTTGAGACCCAGCAGAACTCGGACACGACCTACCGCCTGTATGATTACGGGCGCCCGCGCGAGATTCACATCGAGCAAGGCCTGACAGCGACGAAAGAGCGCACGTGCGCTGGAAAAGTACGACACGATGGGACGACACTTGTAGGCTCGCCGTGCTTCCTGGTCGAGAAGTTCTCGCTCACCGAGACACGCTGCTTCGAGGCGGCGCATTCGCCGCAGATTTTCCTGGCGCTCGCAGGCTCGGGCGTCGCCGAATCGCAAGAAGGTGCGGTGGGCTTCGCGTCCGGGGATGCGCTGGTGGTTGCGGCCAGCGTGGCTCGGGTGGGCATCCGAGCGCATCGGGACCTGGAGATGCTGCGGATGACGCTTCCGGCTGATCTGACGCCGGAGCCCGATACCGCCCTGGGGTAACGGCAAGTCTGAGGACCGACAGCAGCCCAGCCCCGGAGGGGCGGCATTTGTTTTAGCCCAGGGCGTAAGCCCTGGGTAGGATGCGGGTCGAACACGGAGTCCCGTAGGGACGGCACCAATAGGAACGTGAAGCCCAACTTCTATCCCGTGATCCTCGCCGGCGGCCGCGGCACACGCTTTTGGCCGCGCAGCCGCCGCACTACGGCCAAGCAGATTCTCGCACTCGAAGGCAAGAAGACGATGATCCAGCAGACGGTCTCGCGTCTGCTGCCGCTCGCGCCCGCCAGCCGCTTCTGGATCATCACCAATCCCGATTTGCGCAACGCGATCCGCCGCCAACTCCCGAAGATTTCCCCGCGCCAGATCATCGCCGAGCCCGTGGCGCGCAACACCGCGCCGGCCATCGGCCTGGCGGCCTACATTTTGCTCCGCTCGGATCCCAACGCCGCCATCGGCATGTTCCCAGCCGACCACGTGATCGCGGACGAGAAGGCCTTCCGCAAGGCGGTTGAGCGGGCGGTTGCAATCGCTGCTGCCGGGGAGAATATCGTGGTGATGGGCATTAAGCCGACGCGCCCGGAGACCGGCTACGGCTACATCGAGACCGGGGAGCTAGCGCGCGAAGGTGTCCATCGCGTGAAACGCTTCACCGAGAAGCCGAATGTGGAGAAGGCGCAGGAATTCATCGAGGCCGGCAATTATTACTGGAACAGCGGCATGTTCGTCTGGAGCGCGCGTACCCTGGCCAACGCCCTGCGCGAGCATTTCTCCGAAAGCGCGCCGCACCTCGAGAAGATCGCCGCCGCTTTCGGCAGCCGCAACTTCGAGCAGGTGTTTGCGCGGGAGTACGGAAAGTGCGAGAACATCAGCGTGGACTACGCCGTGCTCGAGCCGCGCTCCGCCAAGGGCGAGCATCGCTCCAATCTGTTCTCGATCCCGGCGGATTTCGGCTGGAACGATCTCGGCTCGTGGGCGGCGCTCTACGAGCACCACGCGCTGGCAAAGGGCTCGGCGCGCGACGGCAACGTGATCGAAGGCGCGGGCGAATACGCGCTCGAGGCCGAGGGCAACTACATTTATGCCCCGCAGAAATTCGTGGCCGCAGTCGGCGTGAACAATCTGGTGGTGGTCGAGACGGAGGACGCTCTGCTCATCACCACCCGCCAGCGCGCGCAGGATGTGGGCAAGATCGTCAAGCATTTGGACGAGAAGAAGATGAAGAAGTTGCTGTAGGTCGTCGGCCAAGAGCCGAGGGCCATATGCCTCCCGACATCAAATTCGGCACCGACGGCTGGCGCGGGATCATCGCCCAGGATTTCACCTTCGCGAACGTCCGCCGTGTGGGCGGGGCGATTGCGTCGTACGTGCTGAAGTACGAAGATCCGCAAAAGGGATTGGCAGTCGCCTACGACACTCGCTTTCTCTCCGGCCGTTTCGCCGGGGCGATCGCGGACGTGCTGGCCGCGGCCGGCATCCCCATCCGGCTGGCGAATGACTACACTCCCACGCCTGCGCTCTCCTACGCCGTCAAGCATCTGGGCGCCGCCGGCGGCGTGATGATCACCTCCAGCCACAATCCCTGGCAATGGAACGGGGTAAAGTTCAAGGCGAGTTTCGGAGGCTCGGCGACGCCGGCCATCATCAGCCGGATCGAAGCCGAACTGGGCGCTATGCCCCGCGGCGACAAGGCCACCATCGAGCCCACCGACTTCAAGAAGCCGTATGTTGCGGCCATCACCAAGTTTGCCGACCTGGACGCCATCGCGCGCGCCGGCTTCAAGTTCGGCATTGACTGCATGTACGGCGCCGGCCGTAATGTGCTGGCCGGAATCTTCGCCGAGCACGGCATCCAGTACGTGCAGATCCGCGCCAACGTAGACCCCACGTTCCCGGGCATCAACCCCGAGCCTATCGAGCCGCACGTGGCGGAGATGCAGCAGATGGTGGTGCGGGAGAAATGCCACGCCGGTTTCGTGGTTGATGGCGACGCCGACCGCATCGGCGCCGTCGCCGAGGATGGCAGCTTCGTGGACGCGCACAAGTGCTATGCCGTCCTGCTGCGCTGGCTGCTGGAGCGCAAGAAGTGGGCGGGTGTCATCACCCGCGCCTTCAACACCACCCGCATGCTGGACCGCATCGCCGCGAAGTACGGGCGCGAGCTGATCGAGCATGGCATCGGCTTCAAGTACGTCTGCGACGTGGTGCTCAGCGGACGCGAGGTGCTGGTGGGAGGCGAAGAGTCCGGCGGCATCGGCATTCCGCGGCACCTGCCGGAGCGCGACGGCATCCTGAACTCGCTGCTGCTGGCCAACGTGATGGCCGACGAAAAGAAGACCATGGGCGAGCTGGTGGCCAGCCTGCAGCGCGATTTTGGCGCGCACTACTACGGCCGCCGCGACCTGCACATCCCGGAGGAACTGAAGCAGGCGGCTCTGCGGCGGGCTGCCAATGGCCTCGACCACATCGGACGTTACAAGGTCCTGCGCACGCAGGACCTCGATGGCATCAAATTTTTCTTGGACGCGCCCACCAACGGCAACGGCGCCGAAGCCTGGATCCTGATGCGCGCTTCCGGCACCGAGCCCCTGATGCGCCTGTACGCGGAAGCCTCGACGCCGGAGTTGGTGAACGAGATCCTGAAGTCGTCAGAGGAATTCGTTCTGGCGAGCCAGCCGGCGGGCAATGGCGCCATGGCACATTGACTCAACGGCCCAATGCATCATTGGCCCAATGACTCAATCAAGGCTCCCGCATTCTGATAGATTTAACGGTGGGGGGGATCTTATCTCTTCCACCGTCGCCAACCTGGACCAACGCACACCTGATTCGCCCGAGGTGCGCCGCTACAACCGCATTCGACGCCGGTTGAGCGTCGCCGATTTTCTGCTCGGCCTGGCGCTGCTGATTGTGCTGCTGGCGACGGGCTGGACGGCGCGCCTGCGCGATTTCGCCTACCTTGGCGCCGGACAGATTTACGTCCTGGCAGTGTTCTTCTACGTCATCATGCTGACCGTGTTGAATACCTTGCTGGGGCTTGGTCTCGACTACTACGGATTCCGGGTGGAACACCGGTTCCAGCTCTCCACCCAAACATTGCGCTCCTGGGCCCGGGACCAGGTAAAGGGATGGCTGGTCAGCGTGGTGATCGGTTCCATCCTGGTCGAACTGGTGTACGCGACGATGCGTGCTGCGCCCAGGTTCTGGTGGCTGATCGCGTGGGCCGGGTTCATCATCCTCTATATTGTTTTCGCGCAGATCGCTCCCGTCGTAGTCTTCCCGCTCTTCTACAAGTTCAAGCCGCTGGAGAACGAGGAGTTGAAGCAACGTCTGATGCGCTTGAGCGAGCGCGCCGGCACGCGCGTCAAGGGCGTGTATGAGTGGAAGCTCTCGGAGAAGAGCCGCAAGGCGAATGCCGCCCTCGCCGGCCTGGGGACTACGCGGCGCATCATCCTGGCCGACACGTTGCTGGAGAACTGCTCCGACGACGAGATCGAAGCCATTCTCGCGCACGAACTCGGCCACCATGTCCACCGGCACATTCCCAAGAGCATCCTGATCGAGGCGGGCGTCACCTTTGTTGGCTTCTGGGCCGCGAACCAGATTCTGCACTATGCCATGGAGCGGCTGCACCTGTTCGAGCAATTGTCGGATTTCGCCAATCTTCCGCTGCTGATGCTGGTCTCCGCCGCGCTCTCGCTCCTGCTGCTGCCGCTGCTGAACGCCTACTCGCGCTCGAACGAGCGCCAGGCTGACCGCTATTCCTATAGCGCGATCCCCTCCGTCGGACCATTCATCTCCGGCATGAACAAGCTGGCGGACCAGAACCTGGCGGAACGGCGGCCCTCGCGGCTGGTGGAAGTGCTCTTCCACTCCCATCCTCCGATCGCTAAGCGCATTCAGGCCGCGGAAGCGTGGGCGCGAAGCCAGTCACCGGTCGCCGGGCACCAGTCGCCGGCCTAGACCCCAGTTGTCAGTTGGCAGTGTGGGTGAATCGCTGGGGTGAGATCTCCATGCGTTCAGCACCCTCCAGGCTGATCTTGGAGAGTCTTCTCGACCCGCCGCAAGTCCTCCTCCGTGTCCACGCCGATGGTGTCGTAAGGAGTTTCGGCAACGTAGATCGGAATGCCGTTTTCCAGAAACCGCAACTGTTCCAGGCGCTCGCTGCGTTCGAGCGAAGACTCCGGCAGGGCGCAGAAGCGCTCCAGCGCCGGCTTGCGGTAGGCATAGAAACCCAGGTGCTTGAAGTAGCGCGGACGTCCGCTGCCGTCGCGATCGTAGGGAATGGGGGCGCGGGAGAAGTAGAGGGCGCGGCCGCTGCCATCGGTCACCACTTTGACCGCATTGGGATTATTGATATCAGCCGCCACCGCCGGCGTTTTGATCGTCGATACCAGTACGGACGAATCTTTCATGGGCGCCAGCAGCGCATCGAGGTGCTCGCGACGTGCCAGCGGCTCGTCACCCTGCACGTTGATGTAAACGTCGGCGGCGATGGAGCAGGCCACCTCGTGGACGCGATCCGTGCCTGAGCGATGCTGGCACGAGGTCAGGCGCGCGTTCCAGTCGTTTTGGCGGCACAACTCCATCACCTCGTCCGAATCGGTGGCCACAATGACGTCGGCCACCAGCGGCGAGGAGCGCGCCGCCTCGTACACCCAGGCCAGCATGGGGCGGCCGCAAATCTGGCGTAAGACTTTGCGCGGCAGCCGGGTGGAGGCCAGACGCGCGGGAATGATGGCGATGGCACGCATGGTCGCGATTCTAGAAGCGAGCAGCGAAACTGGGAAGTCGCGAGTCGTATGTCGCCAGTCGTCAAGCTGTTCGCGGCTTAGGACTCGCGACTCTGCTAAAATTCTTGTCTGCACACGGATGCCCGCACTGTGGCGGCGTAGCTCAGTGGTAGAGCAGCGGTCTCATAATCCGCGTGTCGGCAGTTCGACTCTGCCCGCCGCCACCAGACTTTTCAATCAGATAGGCTGGACTGAAGCAGCGGTTGGCGTCCATTCACTGTCCAAATTGCCTTCTAGCCTCCCATCGCGTTGCGGACATCGTCACCGATGGGCTTGACGTAATACGCGTTTGTGGTCGCAGCTTCGGAGATCGCCGGCGCGCACGACTATGGAATCTTGATTGAGGTCAGGGAAGCGCCGTCGAAGAATTTCGAAGGCTCCGGCACCAGCTGCGGATAGCCCGCGTCTACTGCGCGCCAGTTCGCGGGAGCTATCCAGGCACCGAGCCTATGCAGTGCTGGGCGAAAAACCGCGTGCCAAGCGGTTGAGCCGCTCGGCACGCGCAAAACACTTGCTCCTAGTGTTGTCCGGTCGAAACGTAGCTTCTGCAAGTGCCCCGGCCGCTGCCGAGGTAGAGAGCAAACGAGCAAGCCTGCGGCAGAAACGCCGCCTCGCCCGCGCCCAGGGTCTGATGACCTTTTCCGGTCTCCGTCAGGAACGTGTACCCACCCGTGGTGTTCAGGTGCGTTCCCCACACCGCTCCCAGAGTTGCGTCAGCCGCGGTCAGCGGGGCGGTGGGATCGCAGCCTCCCGTCGGGGGCGGGGTGAGAGCGATCTTGACCACGCCAGTGGGCGGAATATACGTGGTGAGAGTGTTGAACGTCAGATCTTTGCCCACGAACGCGGAATCCAGTTCGTTGGGAGTGAGACGCTCCGCACAGCAGGCGATCAGTTCCTGGTCGGGGTCGAACACATAGATGTTCGCGCAAATGTCCCCTACCGGGCTGGTGAGTGGGGTGCCGAGCGAACCCACATTGACGATCCGGATGATCTGGTCGTACGTCGCCTCCGGACCCCAGTTGTTGGCGTAGTAGTCGACGTAGTAGGTTGCCGACCCGCCGCCGGTGGGTGGGGGGGCGCCCTGCGCGAGTGCCAGACCCGGCACCAGCACAAGAAGCCCAAGGACCACGAGCAATTTCTTCATTGGGGATCCTCCTCCAGAATGGTTTGCGAGCTAGGGGGGACAAGTGCTACCGCAAGGGAGCTTGTGCCTTGTTGGGCGCGCCCGCAATTCCCCGAAGGCGTTAACCAAAGCCGCTACCCTAAATGCAGCAGCCCGACCGATTAGCCGGGCGGGTGGTACTCCACTTGGCCGAGTCAAGCTGGCCTTTATGAAATTGGGGTCCGTTAAGGCGAGAGGTTTTTCGCGTTTGCTTCAGCTTGCCTTGAGCCCACACTTTGTGACACGTCTATGCCAACAGGACCCCAGAATCCATATCAGTGGTTTGCTTGGCGTGGCATCATCACCTACCGGAGGCGAAGGAGGGCACTTACGGCGCGCAATTTGTGGCGCTGAGGGGCATCCTCTTCCACCAGTGGTGGGACATCCACCGGAATGTCAAGCACGGCATTGAGGACGCTGCCTGACTCCGCGACGCTTACCCCCGGCGGCAAAGGCGCCGGACTGGCTGCGGGCAGCGGACGGAAGCTCAGTGGCGAGGCTACAGGCTGCAAAGGCTTGGGATTGGCTGCGGACGATGGACGGAAGCTGACTGCTGAAGCCACAGCACCGTTGTGGAAATATGCCCGCAACGTGGTAGTGGGAGCCACCCCGAGCTCTTTGGAGACTGCCTTGACCCAGGGACGCCAATTTTCAGCGTATCTACGCGCAACCTGATTGAAACTCATGTTGGCATCATAGTAGCGGGAGCGCCCATCCATCATCATGAGGATGCACTCCCTCAAGGCAGCCTTGCCAGCCTCATCGTCCTTGAACACGATGTGGCCGGCCTTGCCGATGCGCACCTGTCCCGCCAAGGGGGCGGATTCCGGGCGCGCTTTCAGGTCGCCGGGGTTGTGGTACCTGCTGGGGATGGTGCCGCGTCTGCCGAACCCTTCGGCATGGGATATGGCGGCGGCCAGATTGTTAACCTTAGCCGTATCGGGGCCTTGGGCATGCCCCGCAATGAACGGTACGACAATGAGCAGTACTACTGCTAAGTGATTGATTCTCATAGCGAGTTTGGTGTTTCATACGGCTGGGAAACCCTGTGCTCGTAGGTTCTCCTTTTCTGGGGCAATTTACTCCGCCTAGTATACCGCAGAACTAGCGCTTTATGCGTTTTGTTTCAATTACTTACGGTCGTTGAACTGACGACTCG
>Ga0335081_10001827_pt1 | contig 33676 bp, 33 predicted proteins | sample Lox_Sample_35_FD_206713 | JGI IMG/M metagenome (GOLD analysis project Ga0335081, IMG submission 206713) | Soil microbial communities from Loxahatchee National Wildlife Refuge, Florida, United States - Lox_Sample_3.5 | ecosystem: Environmental > Terrestrial > Soil > Wetlands | place: USA...
TGTAAGGTGAAATCTCAACCGTTTTCGCTCCAATACCAACCAAGACTAACCTCCCACCCTTCCCAGCACATTCAACACCCAACTGAATCGTTCTTTCTGATCCTACAAAATCGAGGACTACATCTGCAGCTTGATTATCCGTAATTCTATCGACAGCACTCTGAACGTCCTGTGTTTCCGCGTTCACGAGGTCTGTTGCACCGAACCATCTAGCCTTTGCGAGCTTCCACCGAAAGCGGTCGACTGCGATTATTCTTTTGGCTTTGAAGACTTTCTTGGCGAGTTGAATTGCATGCATGCCCAAGCCTCCGATCCCGGTGACCATTACCGTCTCGTTTGGTTGGAGGTGGGATCTCTGTAACGCGTGGTATGCGGTTGGAACTGCGCAGCCCATAATCGCTCCTTGCTCGAAGGGAATTGATTCCGGTAATTTCACTAGACTGGTTGCTGGGACGCGAGCGTATTCTGCGAATCCGCCATCAATGTCTTTACCTATCATCAAATACTTCGGACAGTAGTTCTCCCGTCCAGCCCTGCAGTATTGGCAGTGACCGCAGCTTGAAATGTAATGGACAATGACTCTGTCTCCCTCGTTCACTCCATTAACGCGGACTCCCTTCTCTGCAACTACGCCGGCAATCTCATGTCCGAGGGTTATCGGCAACGTTGCAACAGGAGCGATTCCGTCACGGTAGTTTATGTCGGAATGGCATAGTCCACTCGCTCGAACATCTACGAGCACCTCTCCCGCCCTAATGTTAGGGAGTTTGACTCGATCTATGCTTAGCTCGTTTCTAAGCGTATGAAGTCGAGCTGCCTTCATCCAGCGAACCATCAACCATCACCATCCAGACTACGTTCTTCTCTTCCGAGACGTTTTCTTTGATTTGGTTACCTCTAGGCTCACGATTAAGCAGATGACGCTGATAACGAAGATTATGCACTCGAAGATTGGAACTGTGAACAGGCCCGCGAAGGGGACAAGAAAGTCAATCATACCCATAGGCAAGGCGAGCATCAAGTACTCTTTCTTGTGCAAGTATGCAGCCATCACGCAAAGGTAACCCCACGAAAAGTGCGCGAGAAGCGAGCTAACCCTCTCGATAGTACCCCAAGCGATCAAAGGCGCGACCTGCAGGGGTCCGTAGAATAGCCCTGGTTGGGTCTTTGAAAGTGTCGTGTACAGACTTTCGGCAACTGGCCCTGCGTTTGAGAGTATGGCTACATAGAAGAGAAGGTTGGCTAGCGACACGACACCCAGGAGCCCGGCGTTCTCCCACATAGCAAGACTCAAACCGTACGCTTCAGCGTCTTGTTGGTCGATCAGTTTTCTTGCAACGGCGTATCTCGCGACGAGGAATGCGCCTCCAACTTCAAAGACGACTGTTTGCAAACCAAGGTAAAGCCCCAAAACCCAATCTGGTGCCGATAGTGGCAAAATCAGGGGTACTGTCGCGTATTGGAAGAGAAGTTTAGCGATAATAGCGCCTGCGTAGGCTAGTAGTGAGAAACCTAGAACAGCCAAGCCGAATGGGTGCTTGCGGCGCCAGTATAGGACGATGCCAACGCTGAATGCGATTACGATTATTGGTTGGAGGATGAAGAGTGGATCAATGTTCTGCACCATACCCATCGCCTAAGAGTGAACATTCTTGAGGTGTGGCAGGACCTCCTCGCCGCACATGTTGATGAATTCCTCCTCTGATGGACTAGAACTGTGCAATTCGATTTCGTTGTATCCCAAGGCGATTGCTCGTTCGGCTTTCTTGATTACATCCTCCGGATTAGTTGTAATCGTCCAAGATTTCTCAAGTTCCTCATCCGGGATCTCGTTCCCTCTCTTCTCGAGCTCTCGTGGGTCCGCTATTGGGAGATTAAGGATGTTGGGTATCAGGACCGATTTCCATTTCCTCGCCGACGCTAATGCCGCATCGTAGTCTGATGAGTATGAGAAGAAGAGTTCAACGTTCTTCCTGAATCCGCTTGGATCTCTTCCAGCCTCTTTCGCGGTTTGTTGAATTATCGGCCATAGGGTCTTGATGTTGTCCATGAATGGGTCAACGGTCGCGTAGCCATCACCATACCGACCAGCTAGGACTGCGGCATGAGAGCCATTCGCTGCGACAAGAATTGGTATCTTGCTCTTGGGTTTCGTGTAGAGTCTAGCGTCCTCCAAAGTGTAGTACTGTCCAGAGTAGTTTACGAGCTCGCCAGTCCAGAGTTGTTGTATGATTTCCAGCGATTCCTTGATCCTGGCCAATCGTTCAGGAAACTTTGGCCATCGATATCCCAACGGAGAATCGTTCATGGCTTCGCCGGTGCCCAACGCGATGAAGATACGGTTGGGAAACATAGCGTCCATTGTTGCGAAAGCCTGTGCTACGACAGCCGGATGGTATCTGCCTATCGGGGCCGTTACTATTGTTCCGAATCGAACATTCGGAATGGTTGCAGCTGCTGCGGAGATCCATGACCAGGCGAAGGCGGAGGCGGCGTTTGTGTCGAACCAGGGTTGGAAGTGGTCGCTTATGGGTATGAAATCAAAACCAACACGCTGAGCCAAGGCCGCGTACTTGAGAAGGTCGTCTGGTTGATGGCCCTCAGCCTCCGCCCTATAGCCGAATTCAATTCGCATACGCCAGTCCAATTCAACGCAGCAACTTAACCCGTTCTCTAAGCCAATGTTTCATGGCGACTTCCATGTACCCTTCACAACCCAGACGGGTTCGTTAGGGTCGAAAGACGATTGTCCCGCGGCCTTATGTTTCTCGAGCACCTTTTCGTCCACCTCGACACCCAATCCGGGCCTCGTTGGCACCGAGGCATATCCGCTCTCTACTCTTGACTGATCCTTGACCAAGTCCCGTTTCCACTGCGGGAAGACATCGTAGAAGGACTCCTGTATCAGAAAGTTGGGCATGGCAGCATCCATCTGTATCGTAACTGCATTTTGAATAGGACCGAATGCATTGTGGAACGCCACTTCGACACCAAAGCTCTCCGTGATGGCTACGATCTTCTTTGCCTGCGTCACTCCGCCAATATTGGTTATGTCAGGTTGGAGGAAGTCCGTTAGGCCGTTTGAGAGAATCTGGATGACCTGTTCTTTGGTGAGTATCCGTTCGCCAAGGGCAACGCGGACATCGGTCGCTGACCGGTATTTACTAAGGCCTTCCAAATTCTCCGGGTGAACCGGTTCTTCCATGAAAAGGGGGTTGAACTCTCTGAGCTTTTTCGCGATCATGATAGCTGAGTTGGGGTTAAAGCGACCGTGATGTTCAATGAGCAAGTCCTGATTCCGATCAGCGGCAGCTTTCACTTCCCTCACACGTTCATACGCCAGTTGCAATCCCCTTTCATCTATCCAATCGTAATATTCGCCGAAGGGATCAAACTTCAATCCTGTGTAGCCCATCGCTAGAAATTGTCTTGCTCGGTTACCGAATTGCTGCGGGGTCACGCAGTCGTTATACCAACCGTTCGAGTACAAGCGGACCTTGTCTCTCATACGGCCGCCCAAGAGTTGGTGTAAGGGAGCGCCGAATTGTTTCCCCATTATATCCCAGCAAGCTATGTCGAAAGCGCTCACGGCAGTTGTGGATTCGAGCGAGACTGGGAGGTAGAAGTCGTGTTTGTGCCATTCATGCCAATTCCGCTCGACATCCGTGGGATCTTTCCCAAGGTAGACACGGGCTACTTCTTCTAAGGATTGTATGACGGGTTGCACGCGAAGAGTTGGAACCGCTTCGCCGTATCCAACAGTTCCGTCTGATGTGGTGAGTTTTAGAATGATGGAGTTCGCGGCCCATGTTGCGCTTGTCGCAGTCTTCTCGCCTAACTGATAGATCTCCACGTTGGTAATTTTCAAATTCGATCCAGTCCGTATGTGTCTTCGTAGACGGTCATTGGAATAAGCGTGGCCAAATGCCTTTCTCGACTATCGTGTCGTCAGCGACCTTATCCCTTAATGCTCTAATCAAGTCTCCTCGCGAAACGTAACCCACAGCCTTGTTATTCTCATCAACCACCACAAGGAATCCGGTGCCATTCAATGACATCAACCTGAGAGCTTCAAACCCGAACTCCTTTTCCTGAATTTTGATGAAGGACTTTGAACAGACCTGTTCGACGACTAGTTCTGGGTCAGCGGTTGACGCTCCCTCGAACAGTTTTGTCCTACTGATCACTCCAACCGGCACTCCATCTTTGAGAACGACCAATCGTTTTCTTCCAGCGAAGGGATGATTTGGTGTGTTCATTTCCTTGAACACGTCAATCGCTTTCTCTTTCGCATCTACTGCGACGAGGCGAGACATTAGGTTGGAAATGCGAGTCTGTCTGAGGGGGTTGAATTCATAGATGTGGCGAACTCTCATTCCCCGCCTGGTCAGTTTCTCCGTCATTATGGAATCAGTCATAGCGTACTCACCAACCAATTCCGCGATAACAACTGTAACGATCACAGGTAAGACGCCCTGGTAGGCCTGCGTCACTTCTAATGCAAAGACGATTGAGGCAAAAGGAGCACGCGAGGCCGTTCCGAAAACCGCGGCCATCGCGGCTATAGCAAACACTCCTGGAAGAACTCCGAGACCCGGGAACAAGGCTACAACGCCCGTGCCGTAAACGAGACCAAGAGCACTTCCCACCATGAAGAGGGGAGCCAGTGTACCGCCTGAAGTCTGCGAACCCATGGCAATCATCCACGCTCCAGCTTTCGCAAGTAGAATTAGTAGGGCTAGCTGCCACGTGACGTTCGAATTGAGGAGTGAAGATATGACATCATAACCGACGCCTAGAATCTGTGGAACTGTGAAGCCGACGATTCCAACTGCAAGACCGCCCAACATTGGCAGCCAGGGTTGACCGAGGGGAAGTTTGCGGAAGATGTCCTCCATCTTGTACAGTCCCCGTGAGAGTGCGGTGCCCGTGATTCCTGAAAGGACGCCGAGGACCACATAGAATGGGAGCGTGTCGATTCCGCCAAAATTGACGATGGGAGTCGCGAATAGGGGTTTGGGAGAGATTAGGTAGATGTGCATCCACGCGCCAATGGCGGAGGCGATGGCTACTGGGACGAGGGATTTGACTCTGAACTCGAAGAGCAAGAGTTCAATTATGAGGAAAACGGCGGAGATTGGTGTTCCGAACGTTGCAGCCATACCTGCAGCAGCACCACACGCCAATAGAATTCTACGCTCGGATCCTGTCACGCTGATTAATTGACCAATCAGCGAACCGAATGCTCCACCTGTCTGGATGATCGGACCTTCTGCACCGAAAGGTTGACCGGATCCAATGGTGAATGCTGCAGACAGCGCTTTCAGTACGCCGACCTTAGGTTCGATCTTACTTTTGCCAAGAAGAACGGATTCAATAGCTTCGGGTATCCCGTGTCCAATGATTCGCGTTGAACCGTATTTTATCATTAGTCCAGCAATCAATCCGCCAATCGCTGGGATAATTATGACAAGGGGGCCGAGGTGGTTGTATTGTGGGGAGGCGAAGGATGGGTCGAGTTTCTGATAGAAAAATAGGTTCGTTAGCAAACCGATTAAGTGATAGAGAATGTATGCGATCATTCCGGCACAGAGTCCAATTATGCCCGCGATAAGGGTTAGAAGCCCAATTCTTGCCTCTTCTCTATCTTCCGCCGTCTTCTCCGTAGCCATACAACAGAACTTCTGTGCGCGTGTCACCTATTAATCGAAGAAAAACGTCACCCTTGAGGGAGAGTTCTCTCAAATGTAAGGCGTTGCGGTGTGGCGGTGTTCTCGCTTCGAATCTCTCAGATGTAGGGGGTCACGGTATGTCGGAACTCTCGATTCACTAGTTGCCGAAGTTCCTTCCGCAACTTCTCATCCAACTTCGTGTGGGCTGAGGAGAGTGAATCTAGGGGGCGAGGAGATTGCAGTATTGGACCTTGCAGGATAGCGGGGCTCTCGAGGGCTTCGCTTGCACTTACCGGTTTGGTGCTTAGCATCCTAGCGGCAATTTCATTCATCGTTTTCGGATCGTCAACCATTGATGCGAATTCCTTCATCTGCTCCGCCCCTATGGGTCTGAGTCCGAAGGGGTGTTCCTGAGGGATGAGGGGACTGCTAGTAACCTGCGGCAGCCTGGAGCCGAGCCCAACGAATTTGTACGGATTCACTTGATACTCCTTAACCTGCCATGCATCCGTTCCATGTGAAATCAACGCATCATAGAACCCGGACGGGTCCTTTCCGACCAAGACCCGCCAACCTTCTGGGTTCCTATCGTAAAGCCTGGCGATCTCACGTCTAATCTTGGCCGAATCGTGCAATTTCCACACACCACTGGTGCGCTTAGCGAGAAACGGCGCGAATTAAGGTTTACAGTGAAACTCACAAGCGGACTTGGAAGTTCATATATTGTTTTCATGCCGAATCTAGGTTGAGATGCTTCAGGATTTGCTGGACATTAAGCATGTGACAGAGCAAATCTTCGGGCTTGACGACCGAATTCGATATGTTGCGATTCTCAACCTCCAATATGACTTGCTTGAGTCGAGGATGCGGAAGGGCGTAGAGTCCCTAACTCCTGAGCGAACTGACCGTGATTTCATGGAAGTAGCCACGCCGTTGATGGTTGATTCAGCTGGCAAGCTGAAGCCTTTCTGCGGCGGCGTGAAGCGGATCACGGTTCTGTACGACAAGGTCTTGTTGACACTTTACAGAACTGCAGTGCACCTCGTTGTAATGAGCCTAGAGCCCGGCGTAGACCAAGCTTTGCTCGACAAAATCGGCGGCGCGGTCAGGAAACTAGAGCTTAGCGACGCCGAGGATGACGAAGCCGGCTAATCTTCTCAATGTTTCGATGGACTTTTGCGGTCTAAGAAGTTACCAGTAGATGGTGTTTGGTGCGATGAGTAGTTGTGATTGCGCGGATTGGCGGAATGGTTAAGGTTGGTTGTTCACCGACCTCGTACTGCATTGTAACGTGCATGGGTTCTAGAACTCGTTTGAATGTTTCTAGTGCGGCCCATGGGTTGCTGTCGCACCCGCAAGTTGCGCAGTCGAACTCTGCTATCTTATGTTTCCTCGAAGTGTGAAGCGTTAGGTGGCTTGTAGTGATTAGCGCGTTCACGCTGACTCCTCCGCCCATTATATCGTCGTCAACTCTGTAGACCAGTGGGTTTGGTGTCTTCGTTTTCGCGAGTTTCATGTTTGCATTGCTAATTGCACGCAGAGCTGTGTCGACAATTAGTTTGTCATCGAGCAGGTTAGCGCGACAATCGTGGAGTGTTGCGACGACGTGACGGTAAGCGTAGGGTCTAGTTGGCATTGTTTGTACTCAAGATCCCCCGTGCAAAATTCCCTGTTTAGCAATAACGATAAATAATTTCCATATAAGCGTTACCTCTCTCAATTCGCGCGACGCGCATAAAAAATTTCTTCCAAAATTTTCCGCGATGTCACGAAATTCGGTTCTCGTTACCATGCAGACCCGAAATGTTACAACGAAACCCAACGAAACCGCAAATAGATTTTCCATGCGCAGCAAAATTCGGGAGATAATCACAAGAATTCTCGCGAGCGATGGGAGGAGTGTTGAGGACGGACGACTGAAATTGAAGCGCCATTGTTTACGGTGTGACCTCTGGCTCATGGTTTTTTTGTTTGGGCAACAGGAATCTCTCTGGTTACTGTGCTGATGAAAGCGGCACCCATAGCATGCGTCTCGAAATATCCAGCGACGAGATCACTCGCCAGTGTCTATGGAGGTTGCTTGCTTACGACTTGTTCATAATTTCGGCACGAGTTCGAGGCAACTAGACTTGTGGCGGGTGGGTGCCCTTAGCTGAGTCGACAAGTTTTCCAGTCACAACGCTGGGCATGTTTCCGATCTTGAACCGGGTGACCCATAGCTTCGTAGCCTCATAATAGACCTGGTTCAGATCAGTTATTGGTCTTACTTTCCCGCAACTCTGACAAGAACCGTAGAAGCTTCTGTTTTCCACTTGGATCTTGTGTTCCGTAACCTTCTGGCAGTGGAGGCAGAAATCGCTGAAAGAGAACCCTTCAACTGTAATAGGCAAGGTCGAACATCCACGCTCTCGTTTCAATTATAGAATTAAATTGTGTCGATGCTGGATCGTGGGCTGACTGTCTCTCTGCGCCGTGGCGTGGCTTAGATGCGCGGGCAATTCTTCTTGTGTAGGGCGAAGATTTCCTGGCTATTGGTTTCAAAGCCACATTTTTCGCAGACGAGCCGCTGGCCTTCCTTCTCGAATCTCGACATCAACTGTGAACCGCTCGCTGGAAACCACGTTTTCCTTACGCTTATAGTTTATCCGTCTGGAGTGAGAGAAAGAATTCTGAACGTTTGGAGTCAGATTGGCATGAACAAGCTGGGATTCATACTCGGCGTACTAATGCTCTTAGCTGCCATAGGACTCGCACCAATGCCACTAAACATCACCTTAGCGAACCCAACCCGTGTTGTCACCCTATATCCAAACCTGCTCTTCGCTGTTCCGATGCTGCTCCTAGCGATCCTGTTAGTTCTTTACGGCGTTGCAGGGATCGGTAAGAAGTAGAGAAAACAACTCAAATCAGACTTTCGCGAGCTCTTTTGAGCGATTTGATTCATGTAGGTCGTGGGCTCGTTTTAGGTAGTATTCGTCCCCTCCACTTCCATAGAAGTCAGTCCAGTTCGAATGCATTCTCCAATCGAATAGTTGCTGGCAGAACGTCTCAGAATACAGGATGACTTTTGCGTAAAATGTGCGAACATTCGTCAATGCAAACGAAAGCTGTCGTGATTTTATTTGTTTGTGAGATTTGGCAAACTATTTGAGCTATTCACGAGTATCCGTCCGAGTACACCCGGCGACTTACAAGGGTGATTCTCAATGGCCGATACCGAAACAATTCCCAAACGAACTTGGAAGTCTAAGAGGATTGTATGTGCCGTAATCGTGCTGGTCGTAGTTTTCCCCGTTCTTTCGGGGTATTCTTGGTATGGGTTATCTGTGAAGCCCGTCGTGGATTTCACGTTTGGTGGGACACGTGATCTCCGTCGTTCCTATCAGTTAACCGCGTTGAGCAGGACTCTGCCTGGGACGATCGACATTACACATATCCTTGTGGAGAACACGGGCAATACCGAGATCTCAGTCGTCGTATCATTACACGCTACGAATTCCGTTGTCTCAGCGGGCTATTACGGCCCATTCAGCGACACCGCCAACATACAAATCACACTTCCAGTGAATAGCGGATATCAGGTTGTAACTTTCTACCTAACACTACCTTTGCAAGTCAATGTGTTCTCTCTCCGTGTCGACGTGAACAAGGTGCTAGATTACTCGAGCCTCTCAGCATCGATTGCCACAAATTTCGCCAGCGTAACTTCGCACGCGCCCACACAGATCGTGTACGCCAGCAACTCCACAAATCCATCTGATTATGAACTGGTTCGGCAGTCCTAAGCGTTGCTACGCGTAGACTGATTGTGGTAGCCAGATTGGATCTGGTTCGCGCTCACAGCTAGTGTTCGTTTAGCAGTAGCATACGACTACGCCGAAAGTCACTGAGCGAACCCGGCCGAATTGGTCGGTGCCAGTGACGGTGATGGGTGTCACAGTGCTCCCACTTGTCCCGAAGCTGTAGATCACGAAGTTGCTCGCTCCTTGTGAGAGGGGTGGGAGTAGAACAAACTGCTTGTCGAGATCACAGAAAGATCCACTTGGGCATCCAGAAAACTGCAAACTTACTTGTCCGAACACGGTTGAGTCGCAGCGTATTGTGGTCGTCGAATTCGGACAATACAGGTTTATCCAGATGACTAGGCTTCCAGTTTGGCTAGGTTGAATTCTGATCAGCGTTGAGCTAGCTGTGATTGTGAAGTCGAAATTGTTGACGGGGAATGTTGGAGGGAATGGGTATGGAGGATCGTATGGAGGATTCAGCGCATATACGTAAGCGCCCGTTGACACGAACGTGATAGTTAGCACCAAGAATGCAAGTGCAACAAATCTTCCGTACTTGGAAGCCGAAATCATTTCCATCCTCATGTTAATTTCACCTGTCCTGTAAAAAAGATTAGTCTACAAAAGCTACTAGCTTCCTCGGAAATATGGACAGGGAATTGGAGATTTTCAACCGATGCGTGCAGATCTGAATTTCAATTAGGTGAAACGTCGTCTTTTTGGGACTAAACCTAGCCTTAATCTAATAGATTTCAGAATGTTGATTGACGGGAATTTTGCTGGAATTGTAATTAGAATGAATTAGTTCTAACCCCATGAGTCGGTTTGGATCGTCGCGAACTTCTTGCAATAGCGTTGGTTGTAGTATTCTTAATGCTTAATGCTTCGCATGTCTTCGGTCAGAGTTCACCTCGCCTTCAAATCATAATGATCGGCGGTCAGGGTACCTACGTTGCTCCAGCAGGGCAAACGACCCAGTTGAAATTAGAAATCTTCAACGCTGCACCGGGGGCTATCGCCCTCATCCAGGGCGTCGCATATTTGGATCCAAGCTTGAGCGGAACTTGGGTGCTCGTTCACGCTGAAAGTCTAGGTGGCTTTCAGGTTGGATTTATGCAATCGGCGATCTGGTCGTTTAACCTCGACATGCCGGCCAAGATTCGGGCTGCGAATCAAACGAACGGGCTTCCTTGGGTCGTTCTAATGATCCAAATCACATATTCGACCATTGTGGGATCGGTGCAGTCGCAGCAACAACTATTTCCCCTAGGCGTGCCGGGAGCCAGCGTCGCTCAGCCCTACGGCCTTATCTTGGTTGCAGGCGTGGCCTGTGTCATAGTTCTGGTTGCCATTCTCATAGCCTTCCGTGCGTATAGGAAGGCTCGTAAATGAAATTTCCAAAAACGTGTCAATGGCCACGTTCACGTTTATAGCCCGAACATCGAACTTTGCTCGCTTGGTAACAATTCGTGAAAAAGACCCGATGCCAACTATTATTCGTCTGTATCCTAACGTTGGCTCTCGTCCCACTGTCAATTCCTTCCGCAAACGCTCAACCGTCCAACAGGACGTTGTACGGGAAGGTTTACAGTGAAACCACCGGCCAACCAATCACGGCCACGGTCACAGTGACACGGTGCGGCGATGCGCAAACGGTTACAACCTCAAGCGACGGTTCCTGGCAGTTGTCCTACCCATATGGGGCATTTGCAACGATAACCTTCTCAGCCGCGGGCTACCAATCCGAGACATTTCAGATGGGACAAACCGTAGGATGGTATGCGTCAGGCGGGATACTTTCTTTACAACCCGTTTAGACTCCGAAAGGCAGGTTGAACCATATGATTTCGTTCACAAAATCCCACCCAACCATCCTTCTTCCCTTTCTAATCCTGCTAATCCTTCCAACAGTCCTAGCTCAGACTCCTGAGGTTACTTACACGGTTCACATAGACTTCTTCGCCATTGCATGCAGCATCAGCATCAGGCAGGTCACACTCTACGATCAATCAGGCAACTCCTTAGCCACGACCTCAAGCCCCTACGGTGTCGAGGTCGCAATCACCTTCCGAACTCCCACAGCCATTCAGTCAATAACCGCAGCCGCCTTCGGCCAAACTACCCTAGGTTCGTATTACAGTGCAAGTGTGAGCGGGACCCAGACAGTTAGCGCGGGACCGGGTGGAGACTACTGGATCGCCATCAGACTCTCATAGCGTAACAGTCCGATATGATAGCAAGCAGGTCGATTAACTGCGGTCGAGTTCCTTCTTGAGTTGTTCCATTAACTGTCTTCTTGTCTCTTGAATGCTAGAGTATTGCGCCTTTAGCTCGGGGTCTAATGGCTCTAGTTGGTCTAGATTCCAGATTGCTTCTGTCAACTTTTGTACACACTCTCTGATGCGTTCCGATCTTTTGCTCAAAGCTGCTAACCATCCTGAACAGGCCTCTCGCCGAGTTGGTAGACATCGCGATGACGGATTGCTATGAAATTTTGTCGCGACGCAGGTAGGTGATAGGCGCAAAACGGTATGCTACGGACTTAACTCGATCTATTTGATCGTCGATTCCAATGGAACGTAGGTGTCAGTGTCGTGTACCATTCCGAGCTTTGCAATTCGCGTTTCGACTAGTTGCGCTATTCTTTTCGGAGGCGGGTTGACGTAACTCTTCTCCACTTCTAACTCAGCTAAGACGTCCGCTTTTCCGAATAGCAAGTACACTCCCTGCACTTCGGGAATCTCCATTAGCTTGCCCATCAACGCTTTCTCCTTCCCTGCCTCGCTCATTACGAAGACGAAGCCTTTCGTGGTTGGGCGTTCTGATTTCTGTGGTGGTCGGAGTTGAGAGTCGATGGGGATGATCGTCCTCGTGTCCACTATCCCGCCTGCTTTACGAACTTTGTCGATTACTACTTCAGCGACCTTCTGCCTGGGATCGAATTCGGATTCCTCGGATTCTAGGGCTACCAATAGATCGAATTTGCCTGTGATAAGGTGAACTTCGCGTACCTCAGGTAATGCTACGAAACGCGTCAAAATTTCCTTTTCCATACCGGGTTTGGTCTTGATTAGAAGAAAACTCCTCAAATGAACCACAAACCGTACGTAAGTTGAATCTTCTGAGGTTTCGGCGTCATATAAGGTTTGGATAATCCAACGAAATTGAGTTCACAAGTCCTTTCAAATCTGAACAGCGCGCTTTCGGTCGATCAAATTACGGTGATCTTCGAGGTTTCATTCTTCAGAATTTCTGAAAACCGCTACGCAACTCAGTCAGAGTTTGACAGAACGATCCAACACTAACTTCATCCTGGTTTTCCCGACAATAGGCACGTGTCGAAGTTGTGATAAATCAAGTGGCGTGTATGATTCATCCACAATCCGTTTTATTTGGAATGTTAATGGTGCGCGGTAGAGGTGAACGCAATGCCAGCATCAGGTCTGATATTCTTAGGGTTAGTGATAAGAGCCGCACTCGGCATAGTAGTGGTTGCCGCCCTAGTCTGGCTCGTCTTCAAACTGGGCCACCTAGCGGACGCGTACACGAAGAAGCTAGAAACTAAGTAATCGGCGAAAATGGAAAATGTTCTGTTCCAATTGCGGCACCGAGCTGCAACCAAACTCCCAACTTTGCCCGAGCTGTGGATCACCCATTCCTCGGGCCGCTCCTATTACTCAAAACGCAGCAAGGAGCCCAGACGAAATCATCTCGGAAAACCCTTCAACCGAGGTACAGAAAGTACAGTCCCTAATACCATTGAACGATGGGGAGCGGATCCTGTGGCATAAGGAGACGACGCATGGGCTGATTCACAAGGACGTTACGCTTGAGGAAGCTGTAACGAATCAAAGATGCGTTAAGTTCGACGTCGCGAGTAAGTCCGTTGTCGCCCAAATCGGAATTACCCATTGGCCCGAGGTTGTCATCATGAACCTTCACCGAGTCAACGACTCGCTTGGCGGAGGCGTATTCCTAACTCCACGAATGTTCGGCCTGCCCGGCCTCGGAGGGTTCGGCGTCTACGGCGGACCTCGACGAGGTAACCTGAAGGTTTTCGGTGACATCTCCTTCCTAAACGAAGGGAAAGTGATAATGACCTTCGAGAACGTCAAAGACCCACAAGGAGTCAAGCAGTTGGTTGAGGCGTTAAAACGACAGCAGGGATTTCAAGGTCCAAGAGTCGGACGGATGCGTCCTTGGTTAGGACCTCGATTCAGACAGAATCAAGGCGCGGGAAACCTAAACGGGTCCTAGCTCTTGGGATCGTAATGTTGACCGCACACTAGGAGATGCTGGATTAGCCGGCAAGAATTTCAAAAGCTGCGCAACGATCACTAATAATTTCGTGCGAGGCACGCCATGCTATTTTGCTGTACGCGTTTCAGATTTGCAAATTCGCACGTTAAGGTGATCGAGCTATCTGGTTATCTCCTAGACCTTTCATGTACCTTCACGTCGAGAAGCCATGCCGCTCTGGAATATTGTGCTTAGCGGGTACCCGGCGTCTGGGAAGACGGTGCTAGCACGGCGACTGGTTTCCGAGAACCCAAACTTCATCCGTCTTAACGTTGACGATTTGCGGGACATGTACTTTGGTTCCACAGAGCCGAGGGATGAGGAATTAGTTTACAATTCACTTGCAACACTACGCGACTTATCCCTATCTAGCGGACGTAGCGTCATTATGGACACTACAGCTCCAAATGACACTACTCGTGAGTATCTTCTCAACACGAAAGTGAAGGGGGCAGTCAGACTGCTAGTGTTGATGATAGTGGATAAGAAAATGCTTGAAGAACGGATTGAGCAGAGACATGTGAAGGGTGCAATTGAGGCCTGGGACAAGACGTGGCAGTCTCCTTCATCTCGTATTCCACTCATGAAGTTCAGAAACAATTCACGGGAAGAGTTCGAGACGAGCTACTATGTCCTTACGGATTTACTGAGGAGCAAGGTTCACCCCTACAAACGAAGATTCTTGGAGCACATCTATCCAAGAACCTAAACACCCACTAAAGATCCTGCCGGCTGCGAAGTCGGCTGCAGCCTTAATACGCTCTCTAAACAGGCGTTACCCTGGATGCCGGGGTAGCCTAGCTAGGTAAGGCGACAGAGTTCCAACGAGGTTTGGAACGTTGAGCCTCGAGATCAACTAAAAGGAATGATGGGCCAAGAAAGCTGTTGGTCCTCTGGGCCTCGTGGGTTCAAATCCCGCAATAGAGGAAAACACGGAAACCTCGAGAGCGGGGGAAAATCCCACTCCCGGCGCCAAGCATTCACTTACTGGAAGTTTGGGCCTTAGTTTACGGTGGGTTGGATTCGAACCCCCCGTAGTACCTGTGCGGGGCTGGACGAACACCCGCCCTTTGATATCTTGGGGGATGTTGTCGTCGGACAATTCGCTCTTGGTCGTGGAAAATGCGTGTCCTTAACTAAACTCTTAGGTCGACATCCAAACAGGTTGAGTTCTAATTGGGTTGCTAGCATCATAAGACTCATACGCACAAAATTAACTGAAGGACGACGGTCCGATTGCGACTCTCGCATTGGTACCACACACAGACAATTTCCTACCAGGACCCACCAGGCGGTGAGTCACCTATCTCCTTAAGAGAGGCCGGGGATGTTCGGGCGGGCGTGGCCGATCCATTCTGACGGCGACTGAGCCGTCCCTGTTTCAGAATCCGTTGGATGAAGAATGGTTGGAAAATTGCAGAAGATGCACTCGAAACCAAAACCAAAGCCGCCTGCCTATTGGACTACAGGAACCTTCGTATGGTATCGGCGCTACAACCGAGATGCAAAACAGGAGAATTAGGCACTTCGTTTCGCTTTGCGCCCATTGTCTAAATGCTAGTTGTTTGTAATGCTGAAACTAACCCGATTCGATAGAAATCCCATCCTTGCTCCGAGAGAGGGCCAGGCTTGGGAAGCCGACGGAGTCTTCAATCCCGGTGCGGTTAAGGCAGGCGGCTCTATCCACCTACTCTACCGCGCGGTCGACGCCAACCGACTTTCCCGTATTGGATATGCACGCACAGAAAATGGAACTGACTTCACCTTTCGCCCTACGAGTCCCGTGCTGGAACCTTCGGCCGAATGGGAGGAGTTCGGTTGCGAAGATCCACGCATCACTCCTATCGATGGATACTTCCTAGTTACGTACACAGCATTTTCGCGTCGAGGGACGCGCCTTGCCTTGGCGTCAACGAAAGACTTCATGTCCTTCGAGAAACATGGAGTCGTTGGGCCTGACCGAGATGACAAGGACTTTGTACTCTTCCCCGAGAAAGTGAACGGCAAGGTTGCGATGCTGCACCGGCTTGATTCGAAGATTCAGATCGCGTACTTCGACAACCTAGATGCACTTAACAACTCTCAGGAATTCTGGACCAAATATGTGACTCACGTTAATGCGTTTGAGGTCATTAGCCCCAAATACCATTGGGAAGAATGGAAAGTAGGCATAGGGCCTCCACCCATTAAGACGGATCGCGGGTGGCTTGTATTTTATCATGGAGTGAACGTGCAGCGCATCTACCGCGTAGGGGCAGCCCTGCTCGATCTCGATAACCCCGCCAATATTCTGGCACGGACTAGCGAGCCAATCCTAGAACCCGAAATGGACTTCGAAAGACGAGGAATCGTTCCGAACGTGGTCTTCCCAACCGGAGTAGTCATCCTCGACGGAGACCTACTGGTCTATTACGGTGGCGCCGACAGGATCACTTGCGTGACTAAGACACCGATCGATGACTTTCTAGACGAATTAGAGAAAGCGTCGTAGGCCTCAGAGTCGTTCTCTCCAGAAACTACCGACGATCGCCCGTCCCTCGCCATTGATTGTGAACTGTTCCTCTCTGGCTAGGTTTCGGAATTTAGCTGATCAAAGAAGCGTGTTGAGGTCAGTTGAGGTAGTCAGTTGGAATGACTGCTGCAGCTTCAACAATAGCTCTTCCAGTATGCATAGCAGATCTGAAGACATCCCCATATTGCTCAGCGACTCTCGACCATCCAACTTCTAGCCCGTACGTGGACGCGTTCGATTCTAGTTCCTGTCGGAGATCTGAACTGCCAAGTATCTTTCTGACACATTGGGCGATCGAACGTGCGTTCCCGAATTTGCACAATAATCCTCTGTTACGGCTAAGGATTTCTTTAGCGAAAATTGTAGGTGTCGAAACAACTGCCTTACCATGGCCTAGGGCAAGCGTGATGGTTCCGCTTGAAACTTGATCTTTGGCCAAATACGGTGCCAAGTAAATATCAATGGCTTGAAGGTGCGAGGATAATTCGTCGTCGTGCAGGTAGCGGTCGACAAAGCGGACATTACGGGTCACTCCTAGTTTCTCTGCTAACGCAATCAACCCGTTGCGATACTTTTCTCCTTCAGCCTTTCGAACCTCAGGATGCGTCTCACCTATGACAAGGTAGAGTAGATTGGGATTATCGGCTACCAGGTAGGATAGCGATTTGATAGCGAATTCTATGCCTTTTCCGGAACTCATTAACCCGTGAGTCGCCAAAACAGTGCGGCCCCTAATGCCCAGCTCACGTTTAGCCTGCTCCTTGTGTACAGATTCCGGTAGAGCTACTCCATGGCGGATTACTACAATCTTTTGCGCGTCTATACCAAACTGTTTTTCAAGAATCTTCGCAGCCGACTCAATCGTAACGACCACCCGGCTACTCCTTCGAGCGATCTCGCGTACGATTTGGCGCGCTTTCTCAGACGGGTTTCTGAGTATGGTGTGGAATGTCGTTACGAGCGGCACTTCGAGGTTTCTGCAGAAGTCGAGAACGTACTCGCCCCACTCTCCACCGAATATGCCGAATTCATGTTGAAGACTTAGAACATCCGTGTCCGATTCGTTCAGGAATTGGGCGGCTGATATGTAGGTTTCTCGCTTGTGTTGGTCGATTGTATGCACCGTTCGGTCGGAGAATCGATTCGCATCATTTTCTATCGAGACTACGAGGTTATGGTTTACTTGAGCACGCATCAGCATCGCGTGTGCTAAATCTCGGGTAAACGTTGCAAGACCACAAGCACGCGGGGGATATGTGCTCACATATGCGACTCTAGGTTGTGCCTCTATGAGGGTCACTCTTCTTCTTGTGTCCACAAGCTACGACTTCCATCGAACGGTCAACCCGCGATCGACTCAATTTTCGGGGCAAAAGTACAACGAAAGACGCAACTGAAACAGTCCAATGGCGAAGAGGACTAATAACCCTACGCTTTGGAAGCCACACCGCGAACAACTGATCGAAGTCGGAAATCGGACCAGCCTCGCAGGCGTATTTGTGTGTGGATCTACTGGTGCGGCCGGTCAATTTTGGACCGTTTTTGGTGTGTGTGGCATCAGTAGACTCACATACAAATCGATCTTCAAACTGTTGCTCGCATCCTGGCGCTTCCGCGCAGCAGATGATTTTGCCGAAGTTAGGCCTAGCTTCGGACAAAGTTCGTCGAGGATCTCGGCCTTCCAGGATAGAGTGCCTACATCATGCCTGGGGGCATTCCACTCATTCCGCCAGGCATTCCTCCGGGCATTCCACCCGGACCACCAGGAGGACCGCCCCCTTTCGTGCCTTTTGACGAGAGGATGTCATCTATCCGCAGGAGCATACAGGCGGCTTCTGTTGCGGACTTGACGGCCTGCTTTTTCACTCTTAGTGGCTCGATTATGTTGTCCGTGAGCATGTTCGCGATCTTGCCGGTTTTGACTTGGACGCCGAACCACTTGTTTTCTGGGTTTGCATGCTTTGATCTTAGCTCGACCATTATGTCGATTGGGTCGAGCCCGCTGTTTCCAGCTATCGTGAGAGGGATGGCTTCGAGCGCTTCTGCGTAGGCTTCGATGGCGAGCTGTTCGCGGCCTCCCACCTTCAAGGCGTAGTCGCGCAGTTGCTCTGCTGTTTCAGCTTCAGGGGCTCCTCCGCCAGCAACAATCTTACCGTCCTCTAGAGCATTTCTGACCACGCAGAGGGCATCGTGGAAGGAGCGTTCAGCCTCGTCTACAACATGTTCGGAACCGCCTCGGATCATTACGGTGACCGCGTGTGGGTCTTTGCAATCGCGAACGTAGACGAGTTTGTCGTCTCCAATCTTCACCTCTTCAACCAGCTTAGCTTCCCCTAACCCTTCTGATGGTATGTCTTTGGTGCTAGCTTGTATAGTTCCGCTGGTGGCTTTGGCGAGCTTCTCCATGTCGCCACTGCTGACGTTCTTCACAGCCACTATGTTCTTCTTAGCGAGGAAGTGTAGGGCCATGTCGTCGATTCCCTTCTCACAGAAGATTACGTTAGCCCCGCTCTTTGCAACCTTCTCCGTCATTCCATGGAGCATTGATTCTTCTTCGTCGAGAAAACCTTTGATCTGGTCTGGGGAATTAATATTGATTTTCGCATCGAACTCAGTCTTTTCAATCTCGAGTTTCGCGTTCAGTAGGGCGATCTTGGCGTTTTTTACTTGTTTGGGCATTTGTGAGTGAGAGATTTCCTTGTCCACAACGATGCCCTTGATAAGTTCGCTTTGCTCCATGCTCTCGCCTTTCTTCTTCAAGACCTTGATTCGGTCTATGTCCGCTGTAATCTTGCCATCTCTCTCTTCCATGATCTGACGGACGGCTTTCATTGCTAGGGTTCCGAGATGTTCGCTCGTTCCTACCGTTGCTTTTGTGCCCATCGATGTCATTGCAACGAGTTTGAGTGTCTTTTCGTCATCAGGTTTGATGTCGATTGATAGGTTTTGGAGGATCTCCAGTGCCTTCTCGGAAGCCTTCTTGTACCCTTGAACGATAACGGTCGGGTGGACATCCTGGTCGAGAAGCTTCTCCGCCTTTGTCAACAGTTCGCCTGCGAGTACGACGACGGTGGTCGTACCATCGCCCACTTCACTGTCTTGACTCTTCGCTACCTCAACTAGCATCTTGGCGGCGGGATGTTGAACATCCAGTTCCTTCATTATTGTTGCGCCGTCGTTTGTTATGACTACGTCACCCATTCCGGTGACCAGCATCTTGTCCATTCCTTCCGGGCCGAGGGTGGTCTTGATGGTTTCAGTGATCACTTTCGCGGCGAGTATGTTGTTTCGCTGCGCATCTTTCCCAGTGGTTCGTTGGGAACCTTCTTTCAGGATGATTACTTGCATTCCTTGTGCGGACATAATTGATCATTAAATGTGTTACCTAAGGTAACTCATATAAAGGGTCTTCCGTTGACCTCCACGAACCAATGCGCTAGACAGAATGCGCCAAACTCGATCTCGACGATTCTGACCGTGCCGACGGAATCCGTGCTTAGATAGCCATAAGAATTATCTCGTTAGTAAATGAAACGAGGTGAGATACATGTGACGAGTTCAAGCAGAGAATATTCGAAAGTCAAGGCCAAAATCTGCCCCAAGTGCAATGACCCCATGAGTGAGACCAAACCCTTTCATGCGATACCTAGAATGCGACGTGATCGTGGTGTTGACGTCAATGCTTGTCTCGCAGTGGAGGTCTTCGTGTGTATGAAATGCCGTTACTTGGAGTTCTACAGTGCGGAAAGACAGGGTGCCGAGGAGTGATTTCGAAACCTTCCGCATCTATGAACCTATTAGTATGAATAGTAACAATCCGAATAGGTGTGGAAAAGGTTGACCCAAGGAGGCAATGAAGCCCATAGGAATTATTGTTCGAATTGTGGTAAGAAAGTTGAGAAACCTATCACATTCAAGGGATACGTTTTCTGTTCAGATCAATGCCGGGACTCGTTCACGATTTCACGAGGAAACGGCTCGCGAAGCAAGAATGATGAAAGAAAATGGCGCCAGGGAGCGGTAAAAGGAGACGCAGCATGAGCTAAGCAAGGCTCGACCTCATCTCGGAAAAGCCTTAGTCCATGGCTTGATCGACCGCCTTCTGTCAAGCAGTTCCTGATGACGTTACTCCGAAATAACGAATCGTATGACACTGATTATTTTTTTCAAGCATAACCTTAATAGTGTTGTAAGAGTTAAATATGGTTCGCTGGCCGTGCGCAAACCTGGTCGGCCCTGAAAGACGGGCGGAACCAAGTTGTTGCACTCGGGAGTGCCTTGTGAATAGAGTGCATTCGCCTCCGGCCAACATTCATACTATTTTCACACATTTCATGCATAATTTTCGCGTTCGCGTGTGAGCACAGAGAGATACAGATCCGACATCCACGGTCGAGGGAGGTCCCAGCGGAGACCATAGACCGACTCTAATCCAAAATCCTTCTAAAAGACGATAGACTAGGAAAGATAGGTGGAGGTCACTATTAGTGACAAGAATGAGCAGATCCAGTAGGCTGCAACGAAGCAGGAAGAGAAGAGAAGAAAACAGGAAAAGAAGAAAAGAAGAAGAAGAAACAAAAAGAGCTACGAAATCTTATAACAAAAAGGAATTACGAAAGAGGATTACCGGTTCCTAGTTGAGTGATCTAATTGCCCCAATCCCAAGATACCAAGACAAGTAGAAGAAAAAGAAGAAAAACATCGAGGGCTCATAACCAAAAATCAAAAGAATAAGCGAAACAGTGTGGAATCTCGGCGACTTGAGAAATATCGAAGCCTGTATCTCACTAGATGTGGCATGTACTGTGCCTGAAGGGCGCTGTAACTGTTGTGGCACTTATAGAAGTCAATTGCGCGCTCAACTTCTCATGGCCACCGTTGTCGAAATTTTGTGTGCGCGCACCAATAGATCTACACACAAATTCTCTCAGGCATGAAAATCTATCACAACTACGTTAGAGCACTCGAAGTCTTACACGGCGAAACACTCTCAGAAGTTGCAGGTATCAAGGTTCAGAGCGAGAATGGGTTAACTGTAATTCAGAACGCGGCCACGAACAGAAACGTAACGATCAATGAGATAAGAACAACAACTGTGAATACCCACATGACACTCATAAGACCACCTACACCTCGTTCCATTATCAAACAGTAACGATTCATTTATCATGCGCGTGGAAGGCTCCGCGCTTCGATCAGAGTGATAGCAAGCATCACGGTGCAAGAACCGTGCAATATGCATCGTTGTCAACATGAGTATCAAGCGAACACATGGGCATGTATGAAATGTGGCTACCAAATCCCCTCTGAACTTATTGCAAAGATTAGCAAAACGAGTTCGGGAAAGATAATGACTACGATAGCTATTGAGAGCGACCGATTCAAATTCAGTCGTGAAATCTCATCATTGAAGAATTAGGATTAGAGGATAATAACAAGTGATTGACATTAAATCAGAACGCAGTTAAAGGAAAAGAAAGTCGAAGTTGTAGCTGGCAAGTCGGAACCGTCAGAGAACGATACAGAAGCATGACCGACCACAGCTAGAGTTATGAATGAAAATGAAATCGCTCAAAGAATCAGACCGTAATCGTGTTGAAGGTAGCATTCGCAGAGCCTACTTAGGAGGATGGAAATCTACTGCATGGATCGTCGGCGTAATCCATTCTTCTACATTCAGTCGCGAGACCCTAGAGGCCATTCTTGCTCAAATAGAACAAGAATCTAATCTAGATGAAGCAAAGAAGCAGAAGATGAGCGAGTTAAGAACCGAACTCAAGAGCAAAGGTTTGCTCTAGGAACAAGAAACCATCAAGATCAAGTCTCAGGGGCGAGAACATGACCGTTAAGGATGAGCGAAACAGGTTGACGCCGAAAGCATGGTCAAAATGATTCGTGAAAGCAAAGAGTAAGTGAAATCCTTGAATCTATGAAGTCGAGTTCTACAACCGCATAGACTCTCTCCGAATCGCCGTCGCAACAAGTTCGCCGCACTCTCGGCGTCAACCAAACTCACACTCTCCTTACACCATTACTGAAGTTGCTCGTCAGGTACAGTCGTGAGAACCTGTAGGATATGAACTCACCAGTATCGTCGATTCCACCTAGGTTGAGTTCTCTCACTCCAGTGGAAATGAGTACACAGGGTCCGTCAAAAAGTACAGAGGAGCCTTCTCGAACCGCTGAACCGTACAGTACAGGGGGCTGAGGTACTCGTGCTGTCATATGTTTTCCCCAAGCGATTGTGATGCAATTTGTGCTATTTTCTTATTGGCTCTTTGATCTCCCAGAAGTTTATCTTCAAAGTTCACCAATAGTTCTGGGGCGTGAGATTTGACGCAAGATTTTTCGAAAAACGAAAAGGCACCCCTAGGTTCGCGGGGTGAATTCAATTCGCCCCCCTCGGTTCAAATCCCACCCCCGGCGCTTTAGCGATAACCCACGGGTTCTAAGCGAGATTCTAAGCTTAGCGTTCTGGATGAAAAAACAGGGCTACACGCCGTCAACCATAACCAGCTGCGTTAGAACACTCAAAGCTGTCGCCAAGAGAGCGAATCTTCAAGACCCAGAAGCTGTCAAAACCCTTCTGGCGTCATCAAACGTGAGTGTCGGTAGGAAAGAGAAAAATCTGCCAAGACCTAGCTCGATTCGGCGAGGCGCCGAAAAAATTTCAGAGAACTATAATGTATGTTCCTACGCCGATCAAAATGATTGCAATGAGTTTCAATGTTATAGTCTCAGTATCTATTTCCTCTTTCAAAAATTTCGGAAAGTACTTTGTTATTAGGATTGCAAAGAGAAGCGTAAAGAGTGGAGAGATCAACACAGTGGCTGAAACCAGTGTAATCGGTCCGAGTGAGGCCGCGTAAAAGAAACACACTATTCCAAGAGTCCACATAATTGAGGCTGACGCGAGTGTGAGCGCAGCACCCGCTTTTAATTGCTTGACTTCTGAGATGGCTCTTCTTCGTACTTGAGGCAGAGCGAGTCCTAGAAATACGATTGCAAATCTTCCAAGCAGAAACATCATTTCAAATGACCAGAAAGAAATTGTGTTAAGGCTTATTTTAGAAAGGGTTTGTTCGAGACCGAAGAAGAAATTCGCCGAAATCAAGATCAGTACTAGCGAAGCGGAAATGAGCTTTTGTTCGCCTTTTCTCTTGTACGAAATGAGTGCTGATCCACCGATCATCAGAGTAATTCCTAGATAGGAGCTTGCGGATAAGATTTCATTAACAAAAAAAACTGCGAGTACCGCGACAAAGGCGGGAGAGAGCGATGTTAGTGCGGCTATTCTTGACGCTTCTTCTTTCCTTATTGATAAAGCGTAGATGAAGAATCCTGCGGCACTTATGGCTCCTGCCCCGAATGCGATTGCACAAGGGAACGAGAATATCCTAGTAGGCAAGAAGAGCAAAACGCAGATAGAGAAGACTAGAGCGGGCGGGAGGTACGAGGCAAAATAGGAAAATGAGCTGAGCCGTTTTTCAAGCATTAGCTTGTCTACAATTGTAGTAAATCCCAAAGAGATCACGGACGTCAGAGCGTACAAGAACCAGATTTCCGACATTGAATCAGCTTAGTTCTTTCAGAGCTTCAAAATTCGGGTGTTTCTTTCGCAATAACCAAGTGTGTCTGTTTTGAATGCGCTAGAATTGAGTGTGACATTAACGAATTAAGGGAGATTATGTTCTATTCACGTAGTCTTTTCCGTCTTTCATCACGAGAAGAAGTTTTGATTGATCCTGTAGGATCGTTATGTCTTCCAGAGGATTTCCATCAACAACTAGCAGGTCAGCTTGTTTTCCGGGTTCCAGAGTTCCGACTTTATCGTCTACTCGGCATGCTTCAGACGAAACTTTAGTCGCTGCAACTATCGTCTGCATGGGAGTAAATCCATGCCTAACCATGAGTTCCAACTCGCGGGCATTCTTGCCATGCATCCAATCTTCAATGTTGTCGGTTCCAGTAGCTATCTTGATTCCTGCGGCCGCTGCCTTCCGAAAACTGTCGAAGTGATTTCGCGCGACGACTTCAACCTTTGAGCGCGCGACCTCGGTCAAGCCAAACTTATCGGGTTGATTTGCTAATGCGTCGATCGCCGTCAAAGTAGGAACCAAGTATGTCCCTCTATCAAGAAGCAGGCGAATCGCTTCATCGTCTAACATGCTCCCGTGTTCAACTGACCATACCCCTGCGAGAACGGCGTTCTTTATTCCGCGATTTCCTTCGGCATGTGCCATGACTGCCTTTCCGCGAGCTGATGCCTCGTAGACGATTGCCCTCAATTCTTCCATGGTCCATTCTGTATATTCCGGAAGGTCAGAAGGAGACGTAATTCCTCCGCTTGTACATACCTTTATGAAATCGAATCCCTTGCGGAGAATTCGTCTGGAGGCCAATTGAACGGCAGGAACGCCATCAGCGAATTCCGGTCCAATAGTAAATCCTTCGGAGAACGGTAGTTCAACGTCGCGCGGATAGTAGCCATCTAGATGCCCACCAGTTTGAGCAATCGCACCCGCCATCACTAATCTAGGGCCTTCGATTATGCCCATTTCAACAGCCTGTCGAAGTCCAACATCACTGGGACCAAAGGCGTCGCGAAGAGTTGTAATGCCTGCATGCAGTGTACGTTTCAGTGTTTGCGTACACTTCAGTATCTCTAGTGAATTAGGAATGAACAATCTCTTCTCGAGGCTGTGAGTGGTCATTAACATATGGCAATGTGAGTCAAATAGACCGGGCAGAATTGTCCTTCCCTGTGCCTCGATTGTATCGGAGCCGGAGGGAATGGGGATTTTCGAAGCGTCGCCAACCTTCGTTATTCTTCCATCATTTCCAACAAGTACCAAACCGTTTTTCAAGGGTTGACCGCCTCTACCGTCAATCAGAAGTCCAGCCCTAATCGCTATCATAGTAACTCGCTCTCAAGCAAGGATTCTCGCGTTTTCTATTAGCAATTCTGTGCCATTCTCACTTCTTGAGTGAAGAAGGATTGCAGGAAGTGCATTGCTGAATGGTGTCTGGAGAAAATTGCAGATTGTTAGTTCCAATACGAAAATCTAGGATAATCTCTTAAATTAATGCTGAGTCAGCCCGCCGTAAGGGGACTAATTATTTCGACGCGAGAAGATGCACTGAACCTTCTGAAGGACTCTTTGGTCGTAAATTGTTCAGAATCTGCATATCCCAACAAGCCGAAAACAATGTTTAGCGATCAGTTTCTTGACAGGCTGCTAAGCGTAGGCGTTAGCTGTGTCGTTGTCACCGCAGCATGGGAGAATGGACACAACTTTCGGACCGCAATTGACCGTATAACGGACTCTTACAGCATCCTCGGTGGAGGACGCATACGGTACGGAGAAACCGTAGAAGACATTTTGGAGGCTCATAAGAATCGTAAAGTTGCGGTGGTGCTCCAATTTCAGAATACGAGCCCCATTGAACATGACGTAAGGTTACTTGAGGTGTGGTACAAACTCGGTGTCAGAGTCATGGAGCTAACCTACAGCCAGAGAAACCTCGTCGGCGACGGATGCGACGAAGAAACCGATGTCGGCTTGAGCAATTTTGGCCGTAGAGTCGTGCAAGAGATGAACCGGATAGGGCTTGTTGTAGATCTTTCTCACACTAGTTACATGACATCGATGGACGCAATCGAGCTATCGAAAGACCCAATCATTTTCTCTCACAGTAACGTTAAGGCTCTGGCGGATTTCAGTAACGACCCGGAGTGGCCCAAGCGACGGAACCTAGCTGACGACCAAATCAAAGCCTTGGCAGAGAAGGACGGAGTTATGGGGATCGCCGCCCAATCGTTTCTGATTAAGAATGATTGGCAGAAGAAACCACCGGTCGTGAAGGATATGGTGGACCACATTGAGTACGTTGTCAAACTAGTTGGTGCCAATCACGTTGGGATCGGCCTAGATTACACTGAGGGAAATGGGCCTCCTGAGAATGCTATCCATAGTGTTACAGATCTCATTGAGATCACTGCTGATTTGATGCGAAGAGGATATTCGAAGAATGAAATTCGAAAGATACTGGGAGAGAACTTTCTCCGAGTCTTTAGAAGAGTTTGGAAAACGTACTAGCTGGTTCTCACGATGGGCACTAATCAATCTAGAAATCTGTACGAACGGGCATCGCGCTCAGTTACAGCTGGGTTGAACTCTAACGCACGAGCACGTGTGCCTTATCCACTCTACTTTTCTCGAGCTGACGGTCCTTGTGTCTGGGACGTGGACGGCAATCGTTACATTGACTTAGGGATGGGAAACGGTGCAATAATGCTTGGACACAATAACTCATTTGTCCGAGAGGCTGTCACATCTGCTTTGGCCGGGGGAATCACGGCTGGGCTAGAAACAGAAACGAGCATTAGGGCCGCAGAACTCTTTTTGCGTTTAGTTCCGGCAGCTGAACGTGTTCGCTTTGTGAATACCGGTACAGAGGCAATGTTGCACGTCCTTCACATGGCGAGAACTAGGACAGGACGCCAAGCTATCGCTAAGGTTGAAGGAGCCTATCATGGGTGGTTCGACTCGGTCTATGTGAGCACATGGCCAACATTAGCAGATGCGGGGACCGACGATCAACCATTAGCTTTGCCTGGAACCACAGGTCTTCTGAAAAACGCAACAACGGATGCAATCATACTTCCATATAACAACAGCCGAGCCGCCGAAAGACTGTTACGACCGAAAGCAAAGGACCTTGCAGCGATAGTCGTTGAACCAACTCTGATAGATGTAGGTTTTATCCCAGCAGAACGTGAATACTTGCTTACTCTTCGTCGTCTGGCGGATGAGACTGGAGCCGTACTTGTCTTTGATGAACTGCTAACTGGTTTTAGACTGGCACGGGGAGGTGCGCAGGAATGTTACGGAATGCAAGCTGACCTTGCCATTTTTGGTAAGGCACTTGGAAATGGATTCCCCGTTGCGGCAGTCGCGGGCAAGCAAGAGTACATGGATGTATCAGCTCCGGGGCCAGGCAAGGCCGCATTTGTCGGCACATTCAATGGACACGCTGTGACGCTGGCCGCGGTCGAAGCAAGCTTGACACAGCTTAGTGATGGAAGAGTAACGACACATCTCCAAGAGCAGACAGAAATCTTGGTTAAGGAATTCAGAGTGCTTTCGCAGAAGTATGGCATAAACGCGCAAATGCAAGGAGGCGGGGGGCACATCCATTGGTACTTTGCGTCAGAACCCGTACGCAACTACCGCGACGCAGCCCGATCTAACCGTACCCGCTATAGTGCTTTCATATCGGTCCTCGCTGACGAGGGTTTCTTGGTTTCAAACAACTATCTACTTCATCACGCCTTTAGTTACGCGCACGGGTCTAGTGAAATGACTCACTTGATATCGGCAATGGACAAAGGTTTGGCAGCTGCGGCTCAAGTAACGGGGTGACGCTGTCACAATTTTGAACTCGGTTCAAAGGAAGAATCTGTACGGGGCGTGAATATAGACTATGATTTGCTCGTGATGTTTGGAAAAATCGGATTGGCATAAGGTTGCAACATAAAGTATAGACGCAATTATTATAACGATACTTCCTCACGTTCGCGGATTTGGGGATTATAAACGAAAAGAGTCATTATGTCGGTAACGATCGTTCTGTTGTGTCTGATCGCCGGATCACCTTTTGTGTCCCCAGTTCGAGCACAAGGTCCAGTGACCTTTACGGTTGGATGGACTGGTTCAACACTTGACACTGTGAACCCAGCTGCCTTCACGGATTCTGACGGTGCATCGAAGATTATTGTCAATGTAATCTATGACCCGCTCGTCCGTGTAAACATCAACGGCACTACGACTCCGGATCTTGCTGCGACCTGGACGTACAAGAATTCAACGATAGTTGACTTCAACTTAGTTCACAATGCGACTTGGCATGACGGGCAACCATTTACAGCTAACGACGTAGTCTTCACAATCCATCTTCTTCTTACCCATCCTGAAATATCTTACCTTGATGAGTTCGTTGGTACAATCCAATCCGTGAACGCACTTGACAATTATACCGTAGAAATTCAGACCTCAAAACCTGACGCTTCATTACTTACCTACGATTTGGTCAATATACCAATTCTTCCGGAACACATTTGGGTGAATGTTGCAAATTACACAAGCTATACCGGGGCTCCAGTAGGTACAGGGCCATTCAAGTTTGTTAAATTCGGTGGACCAGGCACGTACGTGGTACTGACCGCCAACGATAACTACTTCTACGGCAGGCCGCATATAGACCAGCTCGTTTTCCAATACTTTAGTTCATCCAATGCAATGGCATTGGCATTGCAGTCTGGGCAAATAGATTACGCGGGCCCAACATTCCCAAACGCAATCCTTTCAACGCTATCATCACAGGGAAACATACAACTAATCTCTAGGTTGGGCCCAGAGTACTACTACTTCTGTTTCAACGGATACGCCCAGGGCTATGGTAATCCGGCGCTTCGAAACAAGAATGTCAGAATTGCCCTCTCGCATGCAATCGACAGCAACGAACTAGCGCAAGTTGTATGGGGAGGCTTCGCTAAGCCGCAAAACACTGATATTCCACTCGCTCTCGGCAATTGGGTTAACCCTAACGTTCAGCAATACGACTTCAATTTGACGACCGCCGCGAATATGCTTGATGCTGCGGGTTACAAGGTGGGGAGTGATGGTGTCAGAGTTGGTCCCGACGGCACTCGATTGGCATTGAAAATAGAAGTTCCATCCGATTATTCAGAGGAATACAGGGCAGCGCAAGAAATTGCAGGGTGGTGGAAACAGATCGGCGTAGCTGCGACACCACAGATAACTGACACTGATACTATGGCGGGCGAGTCGGTCAACTGGAAGTTCGATACTTACATATGGGTCTGGTCGACGCCTGCTGGCGGAGATCCGAATCTATTCATAAGTGTCTTCCAGAGTTCTCAAGCGGCACCTGCTCCAAATCCGGGTTTCAGCGATTCTGGCTATCAGAACCCTGTGTACGACCAGCTTTACAATCAGCAGCATCAAGAGACAAACGTTACGAAGAGGCAAGCGATAGTATGGCAAATGCAACAAATACTCCACGATGACGAACCTTACTATCCAGTCTACGACCCATACTTGGTGCAAGCAATCAGAAGCGACATGTTTACAGGCGTACCCGCAGGTCTGTTGCCTCCAGTCTTCATAGGTTCCTTCTATACACTACTGGAGGGTGTCAGACCCGTCTCAGGAGTAACTCAAAGTTCACAGACAACTCCACAGACAACCTCACAAACTACTGAGGCGGCCGCAGCAATCAGCACCGAAGGCTTGCTTGCGATAGTCGTTGTGATCGTAGCAGCAGTTGTCGTTATAGCCGTTCTTGTGACTCGTCGAAGGCCCTCAAAGAAGGGGCAATGACCCCTTCCCCTTCTTAGCTCGTAAGCTGAGAAGGAGCGTCTCTTTTTATGAGTAGTTTCGCCTATTTTGCAAGGAAAATCATTGGTTTATTGATTACGGTTTTCCTCGTTCTGTCGTTCAATTTCTACTTGTTTCGCATACTCCCCGGCAATCCGTTCACCTTACTCTTCAGGGGGTCCGGATTATCTGCCGAAGCTATGCACAATCTCAACGTTCAGTTCGGACTTGACAAACCCATTTGGTATCAATACATTGTCTACCTCAAGAATACGGCTGCTGGAAACCTCGGCATATCTTATCAGACCCGTGCACCTGTGGCAGATTTAGTATCGTTCGCCCTCGTCAACACATTGATTCTTCTCTCTGCGGCATCGGTTGTATCGATAGTTGCGGGAATACTAATCGGAGTTGTCGCTGCTTGGAAAAGAGGGTCCAAGCTTGACGTGTCTGCTTCAGCGCTAATGTTAGTGTTGTATTCGATGCCGACATTCTGGTTAGGATTAATTCTCTTGTTCGCTGGCGTCATCTACCTTCATTTGCCAGTCTCAGGAATGACTTCGATCACGGGTGATACAGGTGCCTTCTCACAGCTGATTGACTTGCTGGGGCACATGATTCTGCCGTTGACTACCTTGGTCTTGGGTTTGACAGGTCAATACGTTCTCGTCATGAAGAGCGCCTTACTCGATGTCTTTACCGAAGATTACATGGTCACCGCTCGGGCAAAGGGGATATCTAACAAAAGACTGCTATGGAAGCATGGTTTTAGAAACGCAGTCTTGCCTATGATGACTTTGGTCTCACTGAACCTAGGTCTCAGTATAGGTGGAGCCATTCAGACTGAGACAATTTTCTCGTGGCCGGGAATGGGTCTACTAATTTATCACGCCATTCTAGCCAGAGACTATCCCGTGTTGCAGGGTGCTTTTCTTGTTGTCACGATCGCTGTGATATTTGCTAACTTCATGGCAGATCTCCTATTCCCGCTTTTGGATCCTAGGGTGACCTCACGTTGAATGAAACCTCTCCGCTTGATGAAAGAAGTTACTCAACGCTAAGAGTCTACCGCAAGAATGTAGTTGGATTTTGGAATCTTTATCGAAGCAATAGAATGGGAATGATCGGCCTTTCGATTCTCGTATTCTTTATCGTGATCGCAATATTAGCTCCCTACTTAGCACCATATGATCCCACCCAAGTCTTTGCGTCAGAAATTCTACAACCGCCAAGCTGGAGACATGTTTTTGGTACAAATGAGGCAGGTCAAGATCTATTTAGTCAAGTTGTTTACGGTTCGAGGTCATCTTTGGCTGTTGGATTTGCTGCTGCATTAATCGCATCTACTATCGGCACACTTGTCGGGGTCACGGCGGGCTACTTCGGCCAAGTAGTTCGGGAACTCTTTATGAGGGTAACCGACTTCTTTCTGGTCATTCCGGCTCTGGCACTAATGATCGTGCTGGCTTCAGTTCTAGGCTCAGGTGTAGGGCTCACGGGCATTATTCTGGCGATCGGGTTGGTCGGCTGGACAGGAACGGCTCGAGTTGTAATGTCTCAAACACTTTCAGTGAAGGAGCATGCGTTCATTGAAGCAAGTCGAACATCTGGCGCCGGAGATTCCTATATTTTAAGAACGCACGTCCTTCCGAATGTAATGCCGGTGGTATTCGCTCAGACCGTACTTGTAGTTGCAAACTCGATCCTTTACGAAGCTACGTTAACATTCTTGGGCCTAGGAAACCCAAACGAAGTCACGTGGGGGCAGATTTTGCAGTTTTCCTTCGTGTCCGGAGCAATAACTACGTCATGGTGGTATGTGCTTCCGCCGGGACTGAGTATAATGCTCGTCGTTCTTGGGTTCTCCCTCACCGGGTATTCACTCGATGAGGTATTCAACCCAAGGGTCAGAAAGGTATGAACGAAGTTGCTGAGAGTAGATGACCTTAGGACATTCTACAGAACGCGTCAGGGTCTTCTGAAGGCCGTCGACGGTGTTTCCTTCAACCTTGAGAAAGGCGAGATTCTTGGATTGGTTGGTGAATCGGCTTGCGGCAAAACGACCGTCGCTCTGTCAATCATCAGATTGCTTCCTTCTGTTGCCGAGGTTATGGGGGGAAGGATACTATTTCAGGGCGATGACTTGCTCGGCAAGACTGAGAGAGCGATGCGAGATGTACGTTGGGGAAAGATATCTATCATATTCCAAGGCGCGTTGAACTCACTAAATCCCGTTCTTCCGGTAAAAGAACAGATTGCGGAAGCGATGAAAGCCCATGGTAATGTGACCGGGGCTGAAGTGGATGCGACCATCACTCGTTTATTCAAGGCTGTTGGACTTGATCCCGAAAGAAGAAGCAATTATCCACATGAGTTTAGCGGTGGAATGAAACAACGCATCATGATCGCCATGGCATTAGCATGTAATCCAGAGATCGTCATTGCGGACGAACCAACGACGGCCCTAGATGTCATCGTCCAACGCCAAATTCTCGAATTAATTCGAACATTGCGTGACGAATTTCATATCTCAATGATCCTAATCACTCACGATCTATCCGTGGTCGCACAACTCTGTGACAGGGCGGTGATCATGTACGCTGGCAAAGTCGTCGAAATCGGCGATATTCATAGAATCTTCGAGAGCCCAACGCACCCTTACACCCGAGCACTTTTGAAGTCGATACCGAAGATGGAAGTAGCGAAAACGCGAGAACTTAGCTACATTCCCGGATCCGTGCCAGATTTGGCGGGACCAGTTCCAGCTTGCAGGTTTTACGGGAGATGCCCATATGGACAGAAGGTCTGCCAAGACGTCGAACCGCGGCTTGACCAAACATACCCCGACAGCTTCGTGGCATGCCACTTTTGGAGGCATCTTTCAGAGCGATGATCTCACGCGGTTCATCAGAACCCTTGATAATCATTAAGGATTTGAAAAAGTGGTACCCTATCAGGAAGAAATTTCTCACCAAGCTCAGAGCCGAGGATGAGTACGTACATGCTGTAGACGGAGTCACCATAGAGATGCGAAAAGGTGAGGCGCTCGCACTTGTCGGCGAATCAGGTTGCGGAAAGACTACGCTTGCACGCATGTTGCTGCGGCTTGTAGATCCCACTGAGGGTATTATCACCTTCAAAGGCCGCGATCTCTTCGCGCTTAACAAACGTGAACTTCGCAAGATTAGAACTCAGATGCAGCCGGTATTCCAGGATCCATATGCTTCGCTGGACCCCAAGCAAACGATATTGCAGATAATTTCGGAACCATTGAGAGTCAATAATTTAGTGAAAGACAGGAAGCAGATGTTTGATCGAGTTACCGCCGTTCTCTCCTCGGTTGGCCTCGCCCCTCCCAAATCATTCCTTGATAAGTTCCCCTACGAGCTGAGTGGCGGACAAAGACAGAGAGTTGCGTTGGCCCGAGCGCTTGTTATTCAACCAAGCTTGATCATATTCGATGAGCCAGTCTCCATGCTCGATGTCTCCATCAGGGCAGAGATACTCGGCTTGATGCTCAAGCTGAAGCAGGAATTTGGTCTTACTTACTTGTTCATCACACATGATCTGGCGGTTGCACGCTATATCTCAGACAGAATGGCGGTCATGTACTTGGGCCGAGTAGTGGAGATTGGACCGGCTGAAGACGTTTGCCTAACACCGGCTCATCCGTACACGAAGGCGCTCCTTCTGGCCTTGCCCACGACGGACCTTGAAAAGAGGGGAACGGACATTGGAATTAGGGGAGAGGTTCCGGATGCCACTCACATTCCAGCCGGATGCAGATTTAGACCACGGTGTCAACATGCATTCGAGAAATGTATGATCGACCCCGAGCTCAAAAGAGTCGGTGACGACCACTACGCAGCGTGCTACCTTCCCGATACATCGGCTTGAGTAGTGAGCCCTAGTCTGAACCGCATGAAGTCGCCTCTAGCCAACCACACTCTCAAACAAACGCAAAAAATTTTGACCGATCATTCCTTTGATCTCGTTATCTGAGTA
>Ga0335081_10001828_pt1 | contig 33669 bp, 26 predicted proteins | sample Lox_Sample_35_FD_206713 | JGI IMG/M metagenome (GOLD analysis project Ga0335081, IMG submission 206713) | Soil microbial communities from Loxahatchee National Wildlife Refuge, Florida, United States - Lox_Sample_3.5 | ecosystem: Environmental > Terrestrial > Soil > Wetlands | place: USA...
TCAGGAACTTGGCGGCGCCCATCGCCGCACCTCTCGTCTCGGTCGGGCGAATGATCGAGCAGGTCGGGAACTTCCGACCCAGGAACGTGGTCGTCGGCTCGGGCATGATCAGGTTCGTCTGAAAGTTCGTGCCGCCGAACGGCTTCTTGTTGAGGTCGGGAAACACGAGCCCGTTCGTCGGATCGGTCACCGGCGGTGCGTCCCCCGCCTTGTCGCTCCAGGTTTGGAAATGCATCGTCTCCGTCGGGCCGATGCTGAGGATGATCCGTAGCACCTCGGGGTCGGTGACCCTCTGGGCCAGCGACGGGTACAGACTGCTCCCGCCCTGCTCGACAGTCGCGAAGTGAAATCCCGCGGTGTTCGCGATTGCCTGCAGGTGGTTGGCCGGCTTTAGGTCCGCGTCGGTCCTCGGGATCGCCGGGAATTGACCCTTGAACAAGCCGGGCACGGCCTGCGGGAAGGTGTCACCCAGATCCGGGTTCTTGTGCCGCGAGCGGTAACGCGTCCACCAACTGGTGTCGAGCGTCAGCTCCATGAGGTTCGTGAGTCGCATGCGGTTCGCCGACCCCGTCGCCGTGCTTCCGGGGAGCGTGCGGAACTGGTCGAGGTTCACCGGCTCGGCACCGCGTGCTTTCAGGTAGGAGTTGATGAACGTGAAGTGAGTGAACTCGTCCTCGGTGTTGTCGTGGACGTATTGGTCCATGTCGTCGTCGAGGTTCTTCAGCGCGGTCGTAAACGCCTGGTTGCCACTCCCCGCAGGGAGCTCGTGATCTCGTATCCCGCACAGTTCGTTGTACTGCTGCCATAGGTCGGTCTCGAGGATCTCGGCCGCGGCGAGGAACCGCAGGATGGCCGCGTCGCCCCGAGTGAGACTGCCCTTTCCGAAGGCCTCCGGCGCGCTCGAAAGTACGGTGGCCCCGAGGACGCCGAGCCCCGCTCCCTTGATGAACGACCGGCGGCTGCTGCCGCGTTCCTCCGATTTAACGGTCACGTCTGTCTCCTGTCTGCTCGTGCGCCTTTCACCGAGCCCCCCTTTGGTGACCTCTACTTAAGACGCCGCGGCGTGGCCGGCCTTTCCCAAACGGTCAAAAGAAATTCCCGGGAACCCCCGGAGGGCTCGCATCCTCGCGACCTGGTTGACTCGGATCGATGTTGAGACGCCTTGCGTACGTGGCCGCAGTCCTGGTGGCGGCGGTCGCGGCTGTTGCCGCCGTGCGCTCGACAGCGAGCCGGGCCGGGCCTGCCATCGCGCAGCCCCATGTCGCTGCCCCGTCGCATGTCCGCCCGCTAATCCAGCGACTCTCGATCGAGCAGCTCGCCGGGCAGCGCATCGTCTACGCCTACGCCGGCCTGAAGCCGCCGGCATCGTTGTTGGCCATCATCCGCGCCGGCGAGGCCGGTGGCGTGATCTTCTTCGCCCCGAACATCGCGAATGCCCGTCAGCTCCGAGGCGTGGTCGGCGACCTCCAGCGCGCGAGCCTGGCCAGCCCGTTGCACACGCGGCTGCTGATGCTCACCGACCAGGAGGGCGGCGAGGTCCGCCGTCTTCCGGGGGCCCCGATCCGCTCCGAGAAGCAGATCGGCGAGGCCGACGACGACGTGGCGGCTGCGGGCAACGCCGGTGCGGGCGCCGGCCGGACGCTTCGTGGCGCGGGCATCAACGTAAACCTCGCTCCCGTGCTCGACGTCTACCGGCAGCCCGGAAACTTCATCGACGAGTTCCAGCGGTCGTACTCGAGCAGCCCGAAGGCGGTCGGCATCCTGGGCGCCGCGTTCATCGGCGCGCAGCAACGCCTCGGCGTGGCCGCCACCGCCAAGCACTTCCCCGGGCTTGGATCGGCTTCGCGCCGCCAGGACACCGACCTCGGGCAGGTCACGCTGCGGGCCTCGCTCTCGACCCTCCGCGCCGTCGACGAGGCGCCCTACGCGAACGCGATCGGGGCGGGAGTGAAGCTCGTGATGACATCGTGGGCGGTCTATCCGGCGCTCGATCCGCGCCTACCGGCGGGGCTGTCGCCGGCGGTGATCCAGGGCGAGCTTCGGGGACATCTCGGATTCGGCGGCGTGACGATCACGGACGGGCTCGAGGCGGGCGCGCTGGCTCCGTACGGCTCGATCGGCAACCGCGCCGTGCTCGCGGCGTCGGCCGGCGCCGATCTGATCCTGTGCGCCACGACCAACCCGGACGACAACACCCCGGCGCTGGGGACCGCTGCCCGAAACGCGATTGCAACCGCGCTCGCGCATGGCCGGCTGGCTCGAGGATCCGCGCAGCAGTCGGCTTCGCGGATCATGGCTCTGCGCGACAATCCCTGAGAGCTAGCGCCCGATCGCCTGCGGGAAGTTGAAGTAGTGCTGCGGGTCGAATTCGCGCCGGACCTTGAGCAGCCGCTGATAGTTAGCCCCGTAGTATGCGGTCTGCCAGTGCGTGAGGGCGGGATCGGTGTAATTGACGTATGCGCCGCCGGTCACGTACGGGCGCATCCGCGCGTACGTCGAGCTCAACCAGGACCCACCACCGTTGTAGCTCAGGTACTGGATGCAGCAAAGGACCTTACGGTGAACGAATGCGGTCGCCGCCGGCTTGACCTGGTTGATCGCCCCGCCGTAGGAGTCGAACAGGATCGCGCCGCTGCCGGGAAGGTTCGCTCGCGCCTCGACGGCATTCACGAGGGCCTGGCGGGCGGCGGCGGGCAATGGATTGGACACGTAGTCCGACTTGGCCTGGAAGCGCTCGCGTTGGAGCGTCCCGCCGGGCCTCGTGCCTTGCGTGTGGCAAGCCGTCATCGAGATGTGCGAGCAGCCCGCCCACATCAACTGTGCCTGCAGGTAACTGAAGTCGCCGGCCGAGACGTGGGCGCCGCCGACCGCGGTCAAGGGCGCGAGCAGTCGGCCCAGATCCCTGGCACGCCCGAAGTACTGGCCGCTGACGTTCACCGACGTGCTACCGCCGCCGCCGTTCAGGTGGAAGATCGACGTCAGCTGGGACCGCGCGTGGGGCGCCCAGCCCAGCCACGCGGCGAGCGCGTCGGCGGCCTGCGACCACGGCCAGCTGACCGTAAACCCCGCAACCGTCCGCGGGACGGAGTGGACGCGCATGGTGAAGCTCGTCACCACGCCGAAGTTTCCGCCGCCACCACCACGCAGCGCCCAGTACAAATCGGGGTTGGTCTGAGCGCTCGCGGTCCGCAGCCGACCGTCCGCGGTCACGATCTGGGCGCTCAGCAGGTTGTCGGCGGTCAATCCGAACTGACGGCCCGCGAGGCCCATGCCGCCGCCCATCGCGTGGCCGGCGATGCCGACGGACGGGCACGAGCCGGCGGGGATCGTCACGCCGCGCGCGGCCAGCGCCGAGTACACGTCGATCAGCTGAGAGCCGGCACCGATCGTCGCCGTGCGGTTGTGGGTGTTGACGGTGATCCCGCGTAGGTTGCGCAGGTCGACGACCATCCCCCCGGACAGAGTCGAGTAGCCGGCGTAGCTGTGGCCACCGGAGCGAGCCCGCAGCGGCACGGCGTGCGCGACTCCCCAGCTGACCGCCGTACGCACGTCGGCGGCGTCGACCGGCCGCACGACGAGGTTCGGCAGCACGCCGTCGAACCGCTCGTTGTACACGTGCGCGGCCGCCGCGAAGCCGGACGCGCCGCGCCTGATCACCTGACCGCGTATCGGCGGGCCTGAGGCCGTGGCTGCCGCGCGAGCCACTCGGCCGCCGCCGGCTCCGCACGCGAGCGACAGGCCCGCGGCGCCCGCGCCGGCGAGGAATGCCCTTCGATCGATCGGTCCATCCACGGCACCAGCCCCTTCCTGTTCCCCAGCCCGGCGATCCTCTCAGAGCCACGGGTCGGTCTTCAAGTAGTCCAAACCTCGGAAAGTCCCTCCTCCCCGGGTGGTACGTTGCCCACAGCGACCTACTGGGCGAGCACACTGGAGGGTGAGCGTGGCTGACGTGACGTCTGGACCGGGAGCTCCTGGTCCACCGGGATCCGGGTCCTCTGCCGCTGCGGCGACGACTACGCCGAAGCTGTTCGTGCGCCAGTCCTCGGGACTAGTACGCAACGTCAGCGTCACGAACGCGCTGTTCTTCAACGTGGCCGCGTTCGTCGGCGTCGGCCTCACCCTCTACCCGATCTTCTACAGCCTCGCCGTGGTCCCGATTTGGAAGGCCGGGCCGTTCTCCGCCTACGGCTGGGCGGCGATCATCGCCGGCCTGTTCTGCGTGCTCCTGGCGCTGATCTTCTCGTCGCTGACGTCGGTGATGCCGCGGTCCGGCGGCGACTACGTGTTCTCCAGTCGCATCCTGCATCCGTTCCTCGGCTGGCTCGAGTCGTGGACGCTGGTGATCGCCAGCATCCTCATCATCGCGTTCGAGGTCCCGCTCGTTCTGAGGAATCTTCAGATCTCCGCGCGGGTCATCGGCATCGGCGCCGGCGGCTTCCACGGAGCGAACACCTGGTTCACGGACGCGACCGGCACGATCACCGGCACGCCGGGCTTCGTCGCCTCGATCATCGTGCTGCTGCTGATCGCGGTCGTCGCGCTGCTCCCGACGCGGACGTTCCACAAGGTCGTGACGGCACTGGCCGGGTTCGGCGTGGCGTGCTTCGTCGGGATGTTCCTGTTCGGACTGTTGTTCACGCACAAGGGCAGCTTCAACGCCCACCTGCCGCAGTACACCGGCGGCGTTACCGCGGCGCACATCGCCCAGACCGGCAAGACCGCCGGCCTGATCGCCACCTCAAGCAACGGCTTCTTCAGCAACATCTTCTCGACGACGGTCTTCCCATTCGTGCTGGCGGTGCTGCTGTTCCAGTTCATCGGGTTCCAGTACTCCGCTTACATAGCGGGCGAGGTGCGCGGCAACGTCCGTCGCGGCGTGCTGATCGCGCTGATCGGGGCGCTCGTGATCGGGGTGCTCGCCAACTCCGTCTACGTCGACGCGATCTCGAGCCACTTCGGCTTGAACACGCAGATCAGCTGGGGTGGCAGCTACTGGGGCTTCAACAGCAGCCTGACCGCGCTGCCGCTGGGCCAGCCGAACTCGATGCCGCTGCTGGCGGTGGTCGCCAACCACAGCCTGTGGCCGTTGTGGTTCCTCATCAGCCTCGGGGGAGTGGTGTTCCCGTTCCTGCTCTGCCCGGTTTACATCAACTTCATCAGCCGGATGCAGCTCGCGTGGAGCCTCGACCGCCAGGTGCCCGAATGGTTCGGGAACGTCAGCGAGCGGCTCCGCGGCCCGCTCAACGCGATCATCGCCACGCTCGTGCTGACCGGCATCTTCCTGTTCTTCCAGAGCTACAAGGACCTGCCGACCTTCCTGGCCACGACCAACCACAAGCTGAACCTCGCCGGCACCGCGTGGTTCTCGATCATGATGGCGATCCTCACCTGGTCGCTGCCGGGCTTCAACGCGATCCTCGTGCGGTGGCGCCGGCCGGACCTCGTCCGCAACGCGCCGTTCGGAAAGGCGCTGCCGTGGATCGGGCTCGCGTGGCTCGTGTTCCCGATCTGGATCTACGTCTTCGCGGTCTTCAAACCGATCGTAGACGCCCTGAAGGGCGGGAGCGCGCTCACCTATCTCGAGACGAACGGGATCATCGACGCGGGCATCTTCTACCTGATCGGGATCGTCATCTACTTCATCATGCGCTACCGGGCCGTCAAGGCCGGCGTGGACGAGAAGATGCTGTTCACCGAGATCCCACCCGACTAGCGACACCCGGGGAACCGCGATCGCCACCCGCTTCTACATCGCCAGCGACTTCCACGCAGCCGAGAAGGCGTGGCGAAAGTTCCTGAACGCGATCACGATGAACATCTACAAGGCGGACGTGGCGCTGGTCGCCGGCGACCTCACCGGCAAGGCGATCGTCCCGATCATCCAGCGTAACGGCCGCTACGAGACCGAGCTGTTCGGCGTCCACCGCCGGGCGAGCGGTGACGACGAGCTGGCCCAGCTCGAGCGCGACATCGCCGACGTCGGCTACTACTCGTTCATCACGACCTCGGAGGAAGCCGAGCGGCTCGCCACGGACGAGCCGGGCCGCGACGAACTGCTCCACAACCTGATGAACGAGCGTGTCGACGCGTGGATGAAGCTCGCGACCGAGCGGCTGACCGACGGCAACGCTCCCCTGTACCTCATCCCCGGCAACGACGACGAGTTCGTGATCGACCCGATCCTCGACCAACCCGGGATCAAGCCGGTCAACGCCGACGGCAAGGTGCTGGATATTCCCGGCGACCTCCAGCTGCTCTCGTCCGGCTGGTCGAATCACACGCCGTGGCAGACGCCGCGCGAGGAGTCCGAGAACGAGCTCTACGCCCGCCTCGACGCCCTTGCTCAGCAGGTCCGCGATCCCCGCAAGGCCGTGTTCATGATCCACGTCCCGCCCCACGATTCGGGTCTCGACACCGCGCCGCTGCTCGACGAGAACCTCCGTCCGACGATCTCGGCCGGCGACGTGCTCCGGGGCCCGGTCGGGTCGACCGCGGTGCGCAAGCTGATCGAGACCTACCAGCCGCTGCTCACGATCCACGGGCACATCCACGAGTCCGGCGGCGAGCGGAAGATCGGCAAGACGCTGTGCATCAATCCCGGGAGCGAGGCCAACCACGGGATCTTGCGCGGCTACGTCGTGGACATCGGCAAGAAGGGCATTGAGCTCGCCCAGCGCGTCGAGGGCTGAGGCCGTCTAGTCGGCCACTCCACAGAAACGGATTGCCGCGACTGCCAGTCCCTGGGCGGCGGCAACGAGTCCGTCAACCGGCACGAACTCGTCGATCATGTGGGCGACGCTGACCCCGTCGGCGTCGAACCCAGGCGGGCCATAGCCGATCGACGGGATCCCCGCCAGCTGCGTCAGCGTCGCCCCGTCGTACCAGGAGTCGAGGCCGCCGAGCGGGCTTGGACGACCGATGTCCTCCGAAGCTCCCCGCATGACGCCCACGATCGGCTCGCCCTGCGAGATCTCGAACGGCATCACCGCGTTCGGCCACCACTCGATCACCGGCGGATGCTCGCGCAGCCAGTCGTCCTTCGACGTCTCGGTCGCGATCCAGCGCTCGACCTCGCGCCGCACCTCACTCCCCCATCCCGAGGGGTCGGCCTGGGAAGGCAGGTACATCACCGCGATCGTGAGCGCGCACGACGCCGGGTAGGTGACGGCCCATTCGCCGGCGCGAGCCAGCGTGGGAAGCAACGACGGCGCCGATAGGAATGGATGCGATAGCCCGGATCTCGATGCCCATGCTTGCCGGAGAGAGGCGATCGCATCCAGCACCGCCGTCGCCTTCTCGATCGCGTTGACGGCACCACCGAGCCGCCAGTCCGGCTGGCGGACCTCCGCGTGCCCGGGCCGGCCGGGCACGGTGATCACGCCGTAGTCCGAGCCACGGCACGCGATCCAGGTCTGAAACCCGGTCGGCTCGGTCACGATGCCCGCATCGGCCCGCAGGCCACGCTCGACGAGCGCGGTTCCTCCGGCGCCCGAGGACTCCTCGTCGGTGTTGGTGGCGACCAGCAGGTCACCGTCGAGCAACACGCCGGTCGACGCGAGCGCCTCGACCGCGAACACCATCGACGCGATCCCGCCCTTCATATCGCACGCGCCGCGCCCGTACAAGCGACCGTCGCGTACGGAGCCCGCGAACGGGTCGCTGGTCCATTCCGAACGGGGCTCGGCGGACACGACGTCGATATGCCCATTGAACACGAGCGACCGCCCTCCGCCTTGCCCTGCGAGTCGCGCGATCAGCTGCGGCCGTCCCTCGAACGAGAGCCCGGGCGGCACGAGTGGCTTCCCCGCCATCGCTTCGGCGTCTGGCTCCCAGACGTCGACGGTCGCTCCGGCGGCGCTCAGCCGACCTGCCAGGTAACCCTGCAATGCCGCCTCGTCCCGGCACGGATCGCCCACCTCTCGCGCGGTCGTATCGAATCCGATCAAGCTCGCGGCGAGGTTCACGAGTTCGTCGCTACCGGCTTCGATGGCCTCGCACACGCGTTGCTCGGCGGCCGTCAGCGGCATTGTCAGCACCCTAACAACAGCCTGTACCGTATGTGGGAGTGAGCGACACGGTCGCAGAAACCGACCTTCTCAGCGACGCCAAGGCGCTGATCGACCTCGCCGCCGAGCGCAGCATCGCCCTGCGTCTCGTCGGGGGCCTCGCGATCCGGTTCCTCACTCCCGACCTTCCGCCGCGAAGCCGCATGGGCCAGGACCTCGACTTCGCCTCCGCGAGCTCGACGCGGCGTGCGCTGACCGACATGCTGACCGAACAGGGCTACGACCCTGACAAGAACTTCAATGCACTCTACGGCAACAAGCAGCTGTACTTCGCCCACGGCAACACCGGGCTCGCGATCGACGTCCTGATCGACAAGCTGCACATGTGTCACACGCTCGAGTTCGCCGACCGCCTCACCCGGATGGCATACACGCTCGACGCCGTCGACCTTCTGATGTCAAAGCTCCAGATCGTCGAGCTGAACGAGAAGGACGCCGACGACTGCCTGCGCCTGCTCATGACGTTTCGGCTCGAGGACAGCGCCGACCCGGACGCGATCGACCTGCGAGTCTTTCGCTCGCTCGTGGGGGATGACTGGGGCTGGTGGCGGACGGTGACGATGAATCTCGAACGGATCGCCGCGCTGCTGGGCGACGGCGCGCGGCCCGCGATCGCGGGCGGCAAGTTCGACCCGAGAACCCAGCTGCAAACGCTCAGCGACGCCGCGGAGTCGGCGCCGAAGAGCCGACGGTGGAAGATGCGCGCGAAGATCGGCGAGCGCAAGCGCTGGTATGACGTGCCCGAGGAAACCCCGCACGAGTAGCGGGCGGCCGTCGGAACCCGACGGGTCGTAGGATGACGACATGGTCGCAATTGCCGGAGGACACGGGAAGATTGCGCTGACGCTGGCCGAGCTCGTCAGCGGACGCGGTGAAACGGTCGTCAGCCTGATCCGCAACCCCGATCATGCCGACGACGTCCGGGCAAGGGGCGGACAGCCCGTGGTGTGCGACCTCGAGCATGCCGACGTGACCGAGGTCACGGCGGCGATCCGCGGCTCGTCCGCGGTCGTATTCGCAGCCGGCGCGGGGCCCGGCAGCGGCGCCGAGCGCAAGATGACGATGGACCGCGACGGCGCGATCAAGCTGCTGCAGGCGGCCGAAGACGTGGGGGCATCCCGATATCTGATCGTCAGCTCCGTCGGCGCCGAGGCTCCTCCCGACGACGACGACGTGTTCAGCGTGTATCTGCGGGCGAAGGCGGAAGCCGATGCGGCGGTTCAGGCGAGCGGCAGCGAGTGGACGATCGTCAGACCCGGTCCGCTGCGCGATGAGGCCGGCAGCGGCAAGGTCCGGATCGAGGTCGAGCCGTTCCGCGGTCAGGTCCCGCGCGACGACGTCGCTGCCGTGCTCGACGCACTGCTGGCCCGACCGCGCGCGATCGGGCGGATCCTGTACGTGGGCGCCGGCGAGGTCCCGATCGAGCAGGCGCTCGACGCCGTCGGTTGAGTCGGGCGATGAGCGCACTGTCCGCCGTTCCGGATCAGGAGCCCGTCCGAGGGCGGGTGTTGGTGGCAGAGGACATCGGCAATCCCGGCGTCGAGTTGCTGCGCGCACATTTCGATGTCGAATTGGGGATCGGCTGGTCGCGCGAGCAGTTGGCTGCGCGAATCGGCGAGTTCGAGGGGATCCTGATCCGGTCGGCGACTTCGCTCGACGCTGAGTTGCTGGGTCGGGGAGCGCGCTTGCGCGCTGTCGGCCGCGCCGGCGTCGGGGTCGATAACGTCGACGTGGGGGCGGCGACCAAGCTCGGAATCGTCGTGGCCAACGCGCCGCAATCGAACGTCATCACCGCGGCCGAGCACACGATGGCGATGCTGCTTGGACTGGCCCGGAACCTGCCGCAGGCCCACGCCTCGCTCACGGGCGGCAAATGGGAACGGTCGAAGTTCTCGGGCATCGAGTTGTACGAAAAGACGCTCGGCGTCCTGGGGTTCGGGCGGATCGGCCAGCTCGTCGCCCATCGCGCGCTCGCGTTCGGGATGCGCGTGGTCGCGTTCGATCCGTTCGTGTCCGCCGAGCGCTACCGGGAGCTGGGGGTGGAGAAGGCCGATTCCCCCGACGAGGTGTATGCCGCGTCGGACTTCATCACACTCCACCTGCCGAACACCGCCGAGACCAAGGGCTGGCTCGACTCCGAGGCGATCGCGAAGTGCAAGGATGGCGTGCGGATCTTGAACGTCGCGCGCGGGCCGCTCGTCGTCGATGATGACCTGCAGGCCGCGCTCGACTCGGGCAAGGTCGGCGGCGCTGCGTTAGACGTCTTCAGCTCCGAGCCCGTCACCGACCACCCGCTGTTCGGCTATCCCAACGTCGTGGTCACGCCGCACCTCGGTGCCTCGACCACCGAGGCGACGGACCGCGCCGGCTACCAGGCCGCCGAGCAAGTGATCGCGGCGCTGACCGGAGGGGTGGTGACGAGTGCGGTGAACGTTCCCGCGATCGCCGCTGAGGACGTGGACGTACTCGCGCCGTTCGTGTCGCTGTGCCGCGGGCTCGGGAAGATCGCGATCGCGATCGCGGAGGGATCGTCGATCGACCGCGTACGGCTCGAGTTCCTGGGGCGGATCGCCGAGCGCGACACGCGGCTGCTCTCGATTCATGCGCTGATCGGAGTGCTGAGCGGCCACGTCGAGGAGGAGGTCGGAGTGGTGAACGCGCCAACGATCGCGGAGGAGCGCGGGATCGAGCTGGTTGAGACGAAGACATCGACGGCGTATGACTACAGCGACCTGGTCAGGGTGAGCATCGACTCCGGGGAGCGGAGCGTCCGCGTCGCGGGGACGCTGCACGGGCGCCGGCATCGTCCGCACCTGCTAGAGGTCTGGGGCCAGCGCTTCGACGTCCAGCTCGAGAAGCAGATCACTGTGCTCCGCTACCGCGACGTACCGGGGATGATCGGCCGCGTCGGTACCTGTTTCGGCAAGCACGACATCAACATCGTCTCGGCCGCTGCCGGCCGCGACCCGGACGACTCGATCCAGGACGAGACGCGGCTTCAGGTGCTGATCGTGACGACGGACGGGCCTGTTCCTCCCGGCGTGATCGACGAGATCGTGGCCGGCGACGGGTTCGAGGCCGGTCGAACCGTCACGCTCTAGTCACCGCGCTCAAGCGTGAGGCAGCGGCTCACCCGCCCGAGCCCAGGGTGCCGCCTCCAACTCCTCGAGCGCCGCCTGCGCCCGCTCGACCCCAGCGGCGACGCCGCGGATCCCGCGCCTATCGGGCAATCGCCCTCACACGGATCCTGGGGCGAGCGTTGTTAACGTAGCCCTTGGGGTTCCAGAGCGCAGCTTCGTCCTCGGGTTGAGTGGCCGCCGAGGAATCCCAGGCACGCACGAGCAGCTCGTGCTCCCCCGGCGGCAGCTCCAGCGTCATCCGCCATTGCCGCCACGCCCACCGGCCGAGGTCATCCAACAGCTCGGCCTGCGTCCAGGTCTTGCCACCGTCGACCGAGATGTCGACTCGGGCGACGTACCGGTCTCCGCCGGCAAACGCATAGCCGCACACCTGGACCGGGCCGGCGGTGACGGTCTCCCCATCGCGGGGGGAGAGGACATCGGAGTTGAGCGCCACCAAGCCGAGCGGCATCCCGACCCCCGGGCCTGGAGTCTCATCCGCGGGCACCAGCCGGTAGACGACGTGCTGGAAGTACCCCGACCAAGGCTCGGAGCGCAGCTCGATCCGTTCGAGCCACTTGACGCTGCGCGCGCCGATATAGCCGGGCACGACAACTCGCAGCGGGGCGCCATGCACCGGCGCAAGCGGCTCGCCGTTCATCGCCCACGCCAGCAGCACCTCCGCTCGTCTTGCCTTGTCAAGCGGGATCGAGCCGCCGAACCGCTGGACGGGCTTGGCCTCCGGACACCGGTCCGCGCCCTCGAATCCCACATCTGAGGCAAGCGTGAGTGGGCCCGCGAGCGCGATCACGTCGGATAGCGCGACACCAGTCCAGACGGCGGTGCCGGTCGCTCCGGGACCCCACGGCGCCTCCCCAGGAATGTCGCGGATCGCGATCAGACCCGAGCGCCGATTGCCGGCGCATTGAAGCGTCGCCGTTACCGACCGCTCGCGAAACGCCTCGCGCAAGGTGTCCAACGAGAGGTTGAGGTCACGCTCGACCAGCCCGCACACCCGCAATCGCCAGACGTCGGCGTCAATCTCGGGTACCGGGCCGTGACCGCGAACGTAAAACGCCGCGGTGTCCGTAACCGAATCGGTCAGCGACCCGAGACACGTCTCGACGTTGAACGGCTCGTCGCCGTGGACCACCAGATCGTCACGTTTTCCATAGCGCCCCATGGGCCGCAGCTTACGGCTCGGCGGCTGGGGGCGAGGTGCCAGATCCCCGCCATCGACGCATCGTGGCATCGCGCAGGCGGGGTACTCGCGCCCAGCCGTGCTCAAGAAGGGAGCCATACTCGCAGTGCGAGCGGTTGACAGCTCGGTGAATCGACTTGCATGTCCTGCCCGGTCAGCGAATTGGGTACGACCTTTCGCGGCCGCGAGTCCGTGCGACTCGTCATTCACCCAGCGGCGGGCTGACATCGTCATAGATGCGAGCCGCAGCCATCTTGCCCGTTTGCCCCCGGACGTAGATGGCGACCCCTGCCTCCGGCGGTACGTCCGTCGTGCCCCACCGCACGACGTTGTACTCGAGGACGCATGCGTACCCGTCGTCGATCACCGCGCAGTGCTCGAGCGGGATGCCGCCACTGTTGGCGAACAGCCGCTCATAGAAGGCGCGCAGTTCGGTCGGGCCTCGATGGACGTGGTCCCCGCCCGCGGGCTCGCGAGCGTATCCGTCCGGCTCGAATGCCGCCACGATAGCGTCGACGTCGCCGGCCGCCAACGCTCGTTGATAGTCGGCCAGGAGATCTGCCTCACGAAGTTCCGGATCGGGCTGGAGCAGCGGCGGGCGGTTCAGATGGCGGCCGGTCAGCGGCCAGCTGCTGTAGTACATCCGCAGTTCCTCGATCTGTCCATCGGGCGTCTTGTCGGCGACAATCGCGGCGGGCAGGCCGACTCGTCCGCGCTCGCCCTCGACGTGGAGAATCGCCTCTCCACATCCCCGTTGGCCGGCGTGGACGACGCGTTCGAGGTCCTCGACCGAAGCACCGGGCTGGCTGAGCCACTCTCTCGTTTCCGCGACGAACCGGCTGAAGGCTCGCACGCCCTGGATGCGTCCACGCACGGGGTGGTGCACTTGGGGCTCGCCGGCGAACGACTCGACCAGCGCATCGAGTTCCCCCGTCATCACGCCGTCGAAGAACGGAACCGTCACGAGCTCCTGTTGCCACTTCTCCTGAAGTTGCTGGAGCGCCGGCGCGGAGAAGAGCTCGGGGAGCCACGGCATGAGGCAAGCATTCCACACGGTCCACGTCGGTGGTGGCCGGGCAGGTCCTCGCGCATGCGGTGGCGATCCTTCCTTCGCAATTCGCTGCGTGTGTTCGTTCCGGCGCAGCGGGTATCACCAACCGTTGTGAGGTGGACCGAGTTTTCGGCCGACGCGCCACGGCTGGCGGACCTTGGTCGTCAGCGACTGATCGACCGTGGTGTCGTCCTGGTGGGAACGGTTCGCCGTGATGGATCAGCTCGAATAAGTCCAGTCGAGCCGCTGCTCTGGGACGGCGACCTCTGGCTTTCCATGCTTCTCGGCTCCTATAAGGCCGCCGACTTGCGACGCGACCCGAGAGTCCTCGTACATAGCATCGTGACCGACCGGGACGGCGGCGCCGGGGAGTACAAGCTTCGCGGTCATGCCATCGAGGAGCGGTCCGGGTCGGTCCAGGCTGCCTATGCGAGGCAAGCACGTGACCGCCTCGGCTGGGAGCCCGTGCCGGGCGAATTCCACCTCTTCCGGATCGACGTGGTTGACGTGACTTTCATCCGGTATGAGGACAAGACCGGTGACCAGTTCGTGACCCGCTGGCCCGCCGGACGCGAGTTTGTACGTCGCGGGACGTCCGCGACCGCGCTCGGCGACTCGGAGCCATACCAGGGCTTGCTTGCGAACCCGTGAGCGGGTCTCCCAGACGCTTCGCCGAACAGCCGACAGCCAAGTCGTAGCCGACGGGAAGGATCCGGCTGCGGCCGCGTCAATAAAGGGGCCGGTGCCATGACGTCGGATGTCTGATGATTGGTCTCACGCTCCCCACCGCCCCTCTCAAGTGCCTCGCTGCCGTTGGCTGCTCGGTGACCCTTCTGTCGGCGTGCGGCGGCCACAATCGGATCGACCCGACCGGCACGGCAAGCTACATCGACCGTGTGGTGTTTCAGCAGACCGGCTTTCGTCCGACGGACGTCCGGTGTCCGACCGGCATCCCCGCCTCCCCGGGCGGCCGGTTCAATTGCCACTTCACCGGGCCCGAGGGACCCTACACGGCGTACTTACGCATCGTGCAAGTCCACGGCCGGCGAGTGTCGTATCGGCTGGACACACGGCCGTCGAGTTGGCCTGCGCCGACGCTGCGCTGAGCCGCGTGCACTCTTGCGCGAACTTAAGTGTTCTCTTGGTCGAGTCGCTGGCCAGTCCGGACGGTTGCGAAGGTGCCTGCCCCGGACGAGCCGCGGCAGTCGGCTCCGGAATCGAGCCCGGCCGTCGAGGACGACGCCTTGTAAGCCCGTCTGATCCTTAGCCGTGGACCTTCGGAGATGACGCCGGCTCGGGGTCGCCGGCCGTCCTTCTCGGCGGCCACTGACGCTTGCCCCGAACGTGGTCTCGGATACGGCCGCTCGAAGGCTCTGCGTCGGGCAGCGGGATTCCCGCCGGGCCTGGATCGCCAGACGGCGGCTCCCGTGGGCCGCCGCTCCCGCCCCGGCCATCATCGGTGGATGAACCCGGGGATCGTTCCGCTCTGAAGAGCAGCGCCGGGACGAGTATCAGCGAGCAGAAGAACCAGGCCATCGCCGCTGTGATGAGGAACCCGTAGGCCTGTTCGCCCAGCCGCACCGAGCGCCCGAGGAAGCTCCCGAGAACCACCACGACGATCAGCGGACCGAAGGGAACGAGCACGTTCCGCGCAAAGCGCAGAGGCAGACTCGCGTCTGGCCGGAACACGCACAAAGAGTACCGGCGGGCCGGCCCGGCGTCTATCCCCTGGCGGCCGGGGAGCAGCTATGCAGAGCGCAGGACGATATCCCAGCAGAGGTCAAAGACGCGACCCGAAATCGACACGTCCTGCGATCTCCGACGCCTAATACGGGCTGGTTTCGCTAGACCCGTAGCTCGTCGGCGTGCCGGCTGGCGACGACCGGCAGGTGACAGGAGCCGACCGTCGTGAGACGGGGCCGTCGATGATGAGCCGGTAGGGTGCCGCTGACGCATCACGGATATCGGTGACGGTCTGGGATCCGCCGCGTATCGTGACTGTCTCGTCCGGCATCGGGCTATCAGCTGCGAGTGCGCCTGTGGGTACCCAGCGGTAGTGGATCCGAACCCCGTCCGCCGCGCTTAGCGAGGCTTGAAGCGACAGCTGCGTTGCGCTGTAGCAGGTGTCGCCGTTCGCGGGCCGGGCGCCGGCAGCGATGATGCTGACGTTCGCTGACGTAGAACCACGGCCCATGAGCCAGACTCCGGCGGCGACGATAAGCACGACGAACGCGGTCAGAGCGATGGCCCCACGGCCGCGATACTCCGGGCGGTGCCTGTCACCCGGCCGTGCATTCTGGCGCTGTTCGTCGGGCGCGACGACGCCGTTCTGGCGACGGCCGGGCGCTTGCCGGGGCAGCGAATACGGTTGCGAGACACAGACCGAGAAGTCGTCCTCGTCGGCAAGGAAGGTCCGGTAAGCATCGTGCGCGTCCTCGCGAGCTCGCGATAAGTCGCTGATCGCGAGGGTGTGGCTGAGCGGCTCATGCGCCACGACGCCATACAGCATCTCGAGCGGTCGACCGTGTTCGTCGAGCCATTCGTCGACGCGATCTGGGCCCCCGGCACCATCACACGAGATGCTCTCGGTGGTGTACGTCAGTGCCAGCCGACCGAGGCCGGCGCACGTGATCTCGGCCTGGCCGAGCACGCCCGGCGCGACGCTGGGGGTCGCCGCGGAGAGCGTCTCGTACATGTCCTGCTCGACCAGGAAGCCGGGCGCGAGGAGGGTCCGGTAGCCCTGATGGCGGCCGCGGCCGACCAGGAATGGCCACGCTGGCGTGTCCTGATGCGTTGAAGTCACCACGTGCCCCGCAGTTCCGACTGCGGAAGGGACGCCTCAAGCCGCAGAACCGTTCGGTCGAAGTCCGCCATGACGAGCGCGCGTAGATGTTGTAGTTGAGCGAACTCTCGTGCTGCGGCGTCGCGTTGTTTCTCCAACTCCTGCGCGGTGACGTCCAGCGGCGCTGCCATCCATTGCAGATAGGCGGTGGTGAGCCGTTCGCTGAAGGTCAGGCCGTATGCGGCGGTCAACAGACCCCGGGCGGCCACCACCGCCGGGCGCGCCAGAGCGACGGCGATCGCGTCGAGTCGGTGTGCGCGCAGCGCTTTGCGTCCCTCCTCGCGCAACCCGTTGAGAGCACCAGTGTCGAGCGTCGCCTCAACCTGCTTGAAGAGGTCGGGCAGCACCGCGCTGAACGGCGCGTCGACATTGTAAGGACGCAGAATTCCCCCGCGCCGTTTGCTGACCGTTCCGTCGACGATATGCGCGAACTCCCGCCCTACCGCGCTGACCGGAATGAGGCGCACAACCTGGCGCGAGCTGTGCTCGTGCACGAGCGAGCTGAAATGCTCGAAGCCCATCAGGGCCTCAATGACACAGTCGAGCCGTTGTTGATCGTCGGCATCCTGCGGTTCCCCGAAATTGCGCACGAGATCCCACTTCGTCAGCACGAACTGGATTGGGCAAGAGGCCCGCGCCATGAACCCGAACAGCGGCCGCAGGGTATTGCGGAAGTGTGTTTCGCCCGCAGGTATTCCCTGCAGCAATTGCCAGACACGGTAGCCGTCGATGATTCCCAGCAGTGAGTCCGCGCCCTCCATCGCGGCAGCTAGCTCAGTGAGCGACGTACTGCCGCCTTCCTGTCCACGTTCAAGCACCTCACCCGCGTAGTCGAGGTAAGAGACGCGAAGCACCGGAGCCCTGGCACCGCTGGCGTCGTCAACAGCGACACAGTCGAAGACGAACTCACGCATGTCGCCAACACGTGTGCCGAGCGGAAACGGCTTCGTCGTGTCGCTCACCGAGCTGTAGATCTCCGACAGCAGGATCCGCTGCTCGGCGCTCGTGTCGAGATAGTAACGCCGGTGCTGCGAACGGTGATCGAGCTCGTGAAACATGCTCGAGAGAAACACCGTCTTTCCACTCCCCGAAGCGCCAAGCGCGAGGACACGGAAGATCGGCGACACGCGTCCGTCCTCTGCGGGGCTCGCTGTTACGGCGTCGCTCGACGCTGACACCCCGCTGCGACGCTGATGCGCGGCTCGCAGTCTCGACGACAACCTGATCAGCGCTGTGACGACGACGATCAGGACCAACACGCCTATGAGTGCGCCCACAGCTCCCCCCTATCCAGAGCGATTGGTGTCCTCAACGAGATCCGCTGATGCCCGGAGGACGGAACTTCCCGACGGACAGAGTCGGCACCACCGCCCCTGATACATCGAGCGGCAAAACCCAATTGATGCGGCCGGTCATGGCGACTGATACTCGGTCATGCCCGGGTGCCGAGCGGCGCGAGACGCCGCGGCCCATGCGCGCGACCGCACCTCGCCGCGGCGGGCGAGCAGATGCCGCTCATTTTGGGAGCGTGGCGGGTTCACCCCCGCACGATCGCATTCGTGTTCTCGCGGGCCAAGAGCCGGCTACCGCGTTGGCGACAACGAGTCGTCCAGCAGCGCCGTCGTGTGCGGCCCGCTTAGCCAGGTCGTGAGGCGCCCGCGGTCAACCAGCCCGGACGAGCGCGATACCGGCGACGTGGCCGCGCGTCAGCGGTGTGGTCTCGTGACCGCAATTCCCGCGGAGCGGCAACCGCGGCGCCCCGGCCGGTCCCCCGATCCTCCCCCTCGCCACGGGAAGGTGGTCTTTTCGTTAAAGGCAGGGCGAGCGTTCACGGTCATCGGAATGGCGGCCGAGGTTTGAGCTCAAGCCTTGAGCTCAATCTCAACGAATACCGCCGTGCGCCCGGCTCGGTTGATGACGTTGTGCTCGGTGCCTGCTCGCCCGAGATACGCACCCCCCGCTTCCTGGGTCATTTCGCGGGTCGTGCCGTCTGTCTCCGTGATTTCGAACGTCCCCCCGCTGATCGGCACGACGATGTAGTCGTACTCGTGCCGATGGTGGCCGGTGTCCTGACCGTCCTCGAACGTCCATGTCGTAACTCTGACTCGATCGTCGTCTGCACTGATGTCGAATTGTGCGGTTGGCATGTCCTGCGTCTTCTAGCAGACCGCCGGCAGCCACTCAGGCTTTGGTGGGCCGGGGCACATCTCGCGGCGCACCGCGTCGCGAGCCTAATGATCGCTCACTCCGGCGGGCGATTCCGGCTCGCGATCGGATCGGCGACCTGGAAGCTGCGGGACCGTCGCGGACAGGTCCGAATCTGACATTATCCGTACCGATCCCGGGATCGGCTGCTTCTCCGTGGCGTTCGATGCGCACAAGCGCGCGAAGCCGGCGGCGGTGTTGCAAATACGGGACGGGCGGCCGGGATGACCAGAATCGAGACGAGGGATGAAAGGTCCGCGCTACACACGAGCCTCGACAGCCTCTGAGGGGTGGACATGCTCCTGAGGCCACGCGTCTGCGGAAGCGATCCTCGTGTGGCAGACGACCGGGCGGGCTCCCCCGGTCGGTTGCGACCTCGTGCTACCCGCAGGAGCATTCATGCTCTCGGCATTCACCTCCAGGTTCTTTGAAAATCGCTCGCGCGTCGCGCGATGGCTGCGCGGCCGTCGAACGGTCACGATCGGTCCCGTCGCCATCGCGCTGTCCGTCACCGCCGTGATTGTCCCGCTGGCCCTCTGCGAGGGTTCGTTGGCCGCGCAAGCTGCCGCTCCGCCTAGGGCCGGTGTCGTCGCATTGACGCCTGCCCCCGGCCAGCCGGACCCCACGAACCTATGGGACTCCGAGCCGATACCGGCCGTCGTGGCGGCCGCCAAGCTGGCGCAGCGCCACGCGCCGCTGCCCAGGCCGATCGTTCCTTCGCCGCAGGAACTCGCGCAAGAGAACGCCACAGGCGGCGGCATCGTTCCCCCTGCCTGCGAGCCGGCGTTCGGACCCGGCGTGACCGCCAACGTGTGCCGTCTCGGCGACACTGCGTCGACGCGAGTCGTGGTTGTGCTAGGGGACTCCCACGCGGGCACGTGGATGCCGGCCATGGTGGCGGTAGCCCGTGCACAGCACTTCGCGGTAGTCCCGCTGAACAAGCCCGGGTGCTTCGTGAGCCGCGTGTACACCGATCTCCCAGGGTTCCCGTGCGCCAGTTGGTATCAGTGGGCGCTCGCGCAAGACAAGGCGCTCCATCCCGTGGCGACGATCGTAGCGTTCCTCCTCGCCACCTATCTGCAGCAGCACCTAGCGTTGACCGTAGGCGACATGAAGTCTGTGCTGTCGCAGGTGACACGTGGGGTACTCCTCAGCGACCCGCCCAGTCAGATTCAGCAGGGGTCCGTGTGCATCTCGAAGCGGAACGCGAACATGGGTAGATGCTCCGCGCGCGTGCCCCGCACTTATCTCACCTTGATGCAGGCGCTGGCGCGCATGACAGCTCTGACTCACCATCCGGCGATCCCGACGCTGCAATGGTTCTGTGCCGACGGCATCTGCCCGATGGTTATCGACCACACGCTCACCACACGCGACGCAAGCCACATGACGAGGCAGTACAGCACCGCTCTTGCGCCGCTGCTCAATCTCGAACTGAAGCCCATCCTCGCCAGGCGGAAGCGTTAGCGGGCGTGTTAACCAAGCCGGTCGAACGGATCCTGGAATCGCTGGCCATGCACTCCCAACGAAGCAACCAGCCTGCACGCTACTTTGTCCCGCAGGCGCGGATCGCCGAGGCGAGGATGGCGGCGTGGCTGTTCCAGGCCGCCCGGGAGTCGGGGTGCGTTCCATCGGGGGATAGCCGGATCCGGCCGGAGGCGACCGCCTCTGACCAGCGCGCGAGCTGCATGCGAGCCGGACCGTAGCGTCTGGCCAGCGAGTACAGGACGGCGTTCAGGGCACGGTTCGGGCCTTGTCGCCAGATTGTCGCAACGACGAGGCAGCGGCTCGGCCCGATCATCTGCAAGGCAGACGTGAGTTGCCGCCGGTATGCCCTGGGACTTGACCGCCAGTCGTTGGTCCCGAGCGCAAACACGACGACGCGCCCGAGTCGCTGCCTGCGCAGCAGCGACAAGCCCTTGACCGAGGGTCGGCCCCAATGGGCGGAGTAGGAAACGAACTTGTAATCTGGACCAAGATCTGCGGGTAGCTCCGACCACGACCCGACGGTCAGTGAGTCGCCCTGCACGGTGACGGTTATCCCCGGTGTGCCCGTCCATCGGGCTGATACCTGGATGTTGGTCGACTGGATGTTTCCGGCAGCGTCGTAAGCCTTGGCCTTGAGAAGGTGCATGCCGGGCGACAGTGCGGCCGCACCGAGCTCGCACGTGTAGGGCGGCGCCGTGTCCGTCGTCAACGTCGATCCGTCGAGACCAAAGGTGACCTTCGTGATCGGGATGACGTCATGGACGGTTACATCGCAGGTGGAACCCCGCAGGACACCTCGTACCGTGTTGCCATCTCTGGGTGCCAGCCACTTGATGGAGAGCGGGCCGCTTGAGCCGCCAGACGGGCTGGTAGCTCCGGGGTCGAGCGCGCGAGCCCCAACGCCGGCGCAGAGCGCCAAGACGCCGACCATGAGCGCATACAGCCACGCCCGCCGAATCACAACGCCCATCGCCCCAAGGGACACTCCGGTAGGGCGTTCCAGCTCACCGATTCGGGGCTGGAGCGCGATGTCTGTGCTACCCGAGCTGCGAGTCGGCTCCCGCGAGCGCTGAGCAATGGCGCCAGCATGGTCTCCCCGCGGTTGTGCGCGTGCCTATCGACGGTGGCGACGTGCCCATTCCGGTCACGGTGCCTTCGAAGAGAAAACCCTCCGCCACGCCCGGCGTGAGCGCGTCGAGTGTCGACGCGATGCTGCGGTCGCGGACGAAAACGCGCAGTTGAGTAGCAGCATTGCCAGAAGCGCGCCGCTTGGTGTTCGCAGGGGAACGCGACGGCCGGTGTGCCCTGCGAGCTCCCCGCGTACCTCATCACCCGTCCGCGTTGGCCTGGCGAACGTCGTCGATGTCGATATGCGGTGCTGCTCGCGGTTCGGATAGGAGCGCGCACGGTCGAGACAGGCCGCATTCCGGTCTCTCCCGCCTTTGCGTCATCTGCGCGGTCTCGAAGGCTCGTAGCAGTCCCCATCTACCCCGAAGGCTGCCCGCACAGGCCTTCGGATACCGAAAGGCTGTCAAGGCCTGTCGAATATTGACCCTCTAGCGCCGGTCGAAATTGCCCCCCCTGAGGGTTCGCGCCAGTTGGCGGCGAATTCTCGCGAACCTGAGCCCGCGGCCCGAGGCGGAGCGAGATGCCGCCGGGGCGTCGTCCGGAGGTGGCCTAGTTTCCCGCCGCCGTGGCGCGGCGGAGGTCGCGGCCCTTGAAGCGGTAGCTGTCGCCCTTCTAGGGAGCTGATCTCGGCGTGGTGCACCAGCCGGTGGACCATCGCGCCGACGGTGAACTCGGTTGAAGATCACGCGATGTTCGGTTCAGCAGGCTGTTATTCCCAGTGCGGCGGACCGCACGCCGACCTCGAACACTGGGCCATCCCCCTTAGCGCGTCGACCGCTTCGTTGCTGCGGTCAGACGGTCAAATCGGCCTGGCGCGCGGCGACTTGTGTGTGCGCGCGTTGGGCTCGTCAAACCACGCGTTGAGCTGCAGCCGGAAATCCGAGCTCGTTCGCGATCCCGCGGCCGAACTCAGGGCTCTTGACAGGGATTGGCTGGGGGCGTACAGTGCCCGCGCTTGCCTGCCGGGGGCGGCGGCGGACAACAATTCATCGCGCACAGAATGGGGCAAGCAACACGGCTGGAGCGACGTGCTGCTCATCGCAGTGTTACTGTTGGTCGCCTGCTTGCTGTTGGCTCACGCGTCCCGCTTGGGCGGATCGGCTGCTCCCGACTGGCGCAGGAACGGAATCGTCAACGATTGGGGGCGCGACGTGGGCTGTCGCGACGCGGGTTGGGGCGGTAAAGGCCACATCCGGGCACTTCACGGCCTCGGCAATCCGAATCGTAGTCGCGTTGGCACCAGCGAGCGCGGCCGCGGTCGTGGTGGGGCTGGCAGCGCCGGGGGTCGCGGGGGGACGCGGGCATGAGCACCGTTACTGCCGAGGTGGAACGACACGATGTCGTGGCTCGAGACGCCCATGCACGAAGTCCGACCAAGCGTCTCGATATTCAGGGACTACGCGCCCTTGCGGTGCTCCTCGTCGCGTTGAACCACGCGAATGTTCCTTTCCTCAAGGGGGGCTACGTTGGGGTCGACGTCTTCTTCGTCGTATCTGGCTACCTCATTACCGGCATCCTGTTGAGAGAAGGTTTCGGACCTCGCCGCCAAGTGTCCGTCGGCGACTTCTACGCGCGCCGAGCGCGACGCATCCTGCCGGCCGCCACGCTCACGCTGGTCGTGACAAGCGTTGCTGTCTACATCGTCTACGACGTCGACCGAGCTGACTTTCTGCAAACGAAAGTTGTGCTTCTGGATGCGTTGTCTGCGTCGCTGTTCTACGCCAATGTTCACCTTGCTTCGACAGCGACTAACTACTTCGCTCAGGCTGCGACCACGTTTCCTTCTCCGTTCCAGCACTTCTGGTCGCTGTCGGTTGAGGAGCAGTTCTACTTCGTTTGGGCTCCAGCCCTACTCCTTCTCTTCTTCACGTGCCGTCGAATGACGCCGCGCGCCACAGCCCGAGTCGTCGGTGTCGTGATTGCAACCGCGTGCGTCGCGTCGCTAGCGTGGTCGATCCACGATACGTCCACCAGTCCACAGTCTGCCTACTTCTCGACCTTTGATCGAGCCTGGGAACTCGGCCTCGGTGCGATGCTAGCGCTGCTCGCTGGTGCGACACCGGCGCTACCGCAACGCTTCCGAGAGACACTCGGCTGGGCCGGGTGCGCGATGATCGCCGCCGCGGCGTTGCTGTACTCAGGCTCAACGCCCTTCCCGGGATACGAAGCATTGCTCCCGGTAGTTGGAGCGGGGCTCATCATCGTCGCCGGCATCACGTCTACGCGCGTCGGCGCAGACCGAATGCTGTCGGTCCGTCCGCTCAACTATGTTGGGGACCGTTCGTACGCCTTCTACCTATGGCACTTCCCGGTGCTGATCTTGGCGTGGCAGCTCGCCGGGCGGGAACTTCCAGTCGCCACCAATCTAGTCCTACTCGCGGGAGCGTTGATGCTGTCGATTTTCACCTACAAGTTCTGGGAGAACCGTCTGCGGTTCTCACGCTATCTACGCACTCGGAAGACGGCCGCCGCAATGGCCGCTGTGTGCATAGCTGCCTGCCTTACGGCGGTACTAGTACCGATCGGCCTCTTCAATAACACCCTGGCGGCGGAAGCAAAGGTCGCGGCCAAGATTCATCCAAAGCCGCTGGGTCCGCCACCTTCCAGCACCAACCCGAATCAGATTCCGCCGAGCCCGACGAGCTTGTGGAACTCCGCGCCGATTCCGGCCGTTCAAGCAGCTGTGACCCAGGTGCGACACAACCTGCCGCTGCCGAAGCAGATCACGCCTTCCGCCCAGGTGCTTGCGCGGGAGAACTCAACTGGAGGCGGCGCTGATCCGACCGATTGCCTGCCGGCATTCGGGCCGGGGGTGACCGCCAAGGTGTGTCGCCTCGGTGACGCTGCGTCGAAGCAGGTGATCGTCGAAATCGGTGACTCCCAGGCCGGAACGTGGATGGGAGCGTTGAGGCAGGTCGCCCAAGAAGAGCACCTTGCGGTCGTCCCGCTGGTGAAACCGGGATGTTTCGTCACCCGCGTCTACACGAACAGTGCGGGGTGGCCGTGCGCGGCCTGGTTCAAGTGGGCACTCGGGTGGGATCATCGGCTGCATCCAGTGGCGACGTTCGTGAACTTCCTGTTCGCCTGGCAGTTCGAGGACAAGATCGCCCGCACAACCGGCTACTTCCGGTCCGTGCTCTCGCAGGTGACGAATGGGGTGTATCTCGCGGACCATCCGCGCCAGGATGTGGAGCCGACCGACTGCATCTACAAACCGCACGCGACAATGGGCGAGTGCTCTGCTCGTGTGACCAGCAGTTACATCGCGTTCATGAAGTCCATGCAGGCGATGGCGGCCAAGACTCATCACCCGTCGATCCCGACGATGCAGTGGTTCTGTGGCGAGGGCATCTGCCCGATGGTCATCAACCACACGGTCGTCTCGCGTGACAAGGACCACATGACGCAGCAGTACAGCAAGGAACTCGCGCCTCTGCTGGACGCCGAAGTGGAGCGCGTCCTCGCGCAACTCCACCCGAAGCACAACACCCAAGGGGTGGGCTGAGCACGCTCTGAGAGATCAGCGGGATCACGCTCTGGTTCCGCTGATCACTGCCTCGGGGTTCCTCGGGGCTCACCGTCGAATGTTGCGTTCAACTTCGATGCGACCTACCAGGGCCCGGGAGACGCGTCGCTTGCCGGCACCGGCACCACCAGCTCGTCACCACAGCGCATTTTCCGGGGCGAGCAGGCGTATGCGACCGTCCAGGACTCCAAGCCGAGCGCCGTGGCCTCAGATTTCCACACGAACATCCTCTGGGAGGACGGGACCGGTGCGGCGTCGGCGGCGCTTGGCCGGTCAGCCACTCCGGAACGCCTTGGGGACCGGTCGGACAGTCCGACGTTGAGCACACTGTCGCTAACCCGACTTCGCCGCTGCCGAGCGGTTCAATCTTCTCCATTTCGCCCGCAAGAGTCCTCCGGCGAGCGCAGCGCCGGCGATCCCTTTCCTACCCGAGCCCGACCGGCACGAACGATCGCTCCGGCGACCAGGCGACGACCGGGGCGTAGTTGGTCGTGCGTTCGTTGCCTGCGCTTCTCGGGTCCGCACGGCGCGTCGCGCTATTGGGGAAATTTGCGAGTTGTCGCTGGCAGGCCGGCCCAGTGTCATCCTCCCGGGCCAGCTCGCGCCGGCCGCCGACTACACCGCGGCCATAGAGGGTGCCGAGGCGGCCAGCCGTTGGGTCGTGCTCAGCGCCGGAGGCGAGCCGGGTGACGCATGGACTGACATGTGCATCGCGGAGGCAGACCGGGTAATCGCCGTGAGCCATGGCCATCCGACGCGCCGGTGGATCGCGGGTGCGCCGCTCCTGCTCGGCTGCGAGCTCCTACTGGTCGGACGATCGGTGCCTGACGCGCTGCTCCGAGCCTTCGAGCCAGCCGTCGTTCAGACGCTCCCGGACGATGCCGCGGTCCGACGGTCACTCGAGCTCGGGGCGCGACGCCTCTCGGGTCGCGCCGTCGGGATCGTCTTTTCCGGGGCCGGTGCCCGCGCGTTCGCACATCTAGGGGTCGTGCAGGAACTTCGCGCCGGCCGCGTTCGCATCGATCGCGCCGCGGAGTGAGCATGGGCGCGCTCGTTGCCGGCGCCGTCGCGGCGGAGTGGGATGACGAGACGATGGTTCAGCGGTTCCACCGGCGGCATGACGATCGAGGGGCTGTCGATTCCCTTCTTCTGCTTGAGCGCGGATCTCAACAGCCGTGCCGCGGTGGTCCACCGGACCGGGTCGCTTCGCCAAGCGATCCTCTCGAGCCTTGCCGTGCCCGGCGTCTTTCCACCCGTTCCAACCCAGGACGGGCGGCTGCTGGTCGACGGCGGAGTGCTCGACAACCTGCCAGTGGAAACGATGGCGGCCGATGCCGAGGGACCCGTGATCGCAGTGACGTAACTCGAGCCGCGGTGTGGCGACCGCGCGGCCCTTCGAACTCCTCCCCGCGAGCGCGGCTGCGCCGGGTCATCTCTGGGCAGGACGTAGCTCTGCCGCGCCTGGGCGAGACGCTGTTGCAGACACTCGCGGTTGGGAGCAACGACACCGCGACGGCGGCTCGGCGGCATGCGGACGTTGTGATCACACCGGCCGTGGACGGCGTGGGACTGCTCGACTGGCATCAGCTCCCCGGGATGCGGGAGGCCGGCCGGAGAGCCGTGCACCACCTGCTGGAGCAGGATCCCGCGGCGTTGCGCGGGTGCCTGTGAGTGCAGGTCGGCCCCGTCGTCGCACGTAAAGGGGTGGCTCTTACAGTCGCTGTCCGTCAGACTGCGCCGGTGTCCGCGGTGACAGACAGCGGAGCGCTGCTGGCCGGAGCGTTGCGTGCCGAGGGGCGTCCCGTACGGTTTCGCCGCGGGCAGGCGATCTTTACGCAGGGCGATCGCGCCGAGCGGGTGTTCGTGATCGAGCGCGGCTGGGTCCTGATCACGAGCGTGGCTCCGGGCGGCCGCGAGATCGTCCTGGGGCTGCGCGGTCCGGGCGATCTCATCGGCGACCTGTCCGCGCTGGACGGGGCCCCGCGCTCGGCGACTGCGCTTGCGGTCGGCGCGGTGGAGGCGACCGTCGCGCCGAGCTCGGCCATGACGCGTGCGCTAAGCGATGCCGAGACCGCGTTGGATCTGCTCCGCGTGCTCGCAGCTCGCCTGCGCGACGCCGACCTCAAACGCTTGGAGTTCGCTGCGCTAGACACCTTGGGACGGGTCGCCTGGCGGCTGCAGGAGCTCAGCGAGCGCTTTGGCGAGCAAACCGCCGAGGGAATCGAGGTGGAGCTCCCGCTCTCCCAGGAGCAGCTCGCCAGCTGGTGCGGCGCGTCGCGTGAGGCCACGGTAAAGGCGCTCGCCGCGCTGCGCGGGCTCGGATGTATCACGACGGGTCGGCGCACCGTGCTCATCCGCGATATCGCGGGCCTGCGCCGGCGCGCGTACGGCGAGCTCTAAGGGCGCACGTACCGCTCGCTCCACAGCGCGGCTCGCAGACAGGGCGACTGTGTCAAAGGACGCACAACTAAAGCGTCAACGGCCGTGGGCGACTGGGCCGCGCGGCGCGACAGTACCGGTATCAGCCCGGACGACCGACCAGAGGCCACCGGGAACAGCCGCCCAGACCCCGTCGGAGGAACAAACCCATGTCACCGTGCCTGCACTACGCGATCGCCCGCGCCCGTCAGCAGGAGATGGTCAGCGATGCCCTCAACTCTCACCGTAGCCACGCGATCGTTCGGCGCCGCAGCGTCAAGTATCGCCTCGTTCAGCTCGTCTCCGTGCTCGGCGTCTGCGTTGCCGCGGGAACCGGGGTCACCGCCAGCGCCGCACATTCGAATCAGCGCCGCGCGAAGCAGCACGGCGTCCGCGTCTCGGCACAACAGGTTGCGCGGGAGATCCGTACGTTCCAGGCCAGGGGCTACGTGCCGACGGCGTGCACCGTGAGCGGGACGCTGCTGCGCAATTACACCACCGGTCAGTCGGTGACAGTGGAGTGGTAGCAGCGGGACCGCGCCGCGCGCGGTGAGCTGGGGGCTGGGGGCTTGGAAAGCGCAAGGCGCGGCCGCATCGGCTGCGCCCCGCATTCAGTTCGTGGTGAGCTTCGGCGAGCGAGGCCATGCGCACCGGGCAAGGGCGGCTTGAACGCCTGGCGCGTTCATACGCCGGCTTGCGGATGCCATCTCCAAACGACGGAAGGGAGGTGGCTACGCTCGAGCACGCCGACCCGGCCCCGACTCGGTGGCAGCGCGAGTATGTGGCCAAAGTTGCAATCAGGCCCAGGGATGGATACGTTTCCGGCGTGGGGCGCATCGCGGTCGTTTGGGTCGCATCGCTGGTTTTCCTGGTTCCTGCTGCTCAGGCCGCCCAGCGTTCGGACGGTTCGATACCGGCGCCAGCGCAAATAGCCGGGCTGGTGAGCAACGTCCCGGTCAGCACGCTTAACCGGGTCGGCGCCGGCGCCGCCTACAACCCCGTCAGCAGCCAGTTCTTCGGAGTCGCCAAGCGCCGTGGGCACCTCACGAGCGACGGCAAACCGGAGATCGTGACGATGAACTTCGCCTGGTGTCCGCACTGTGCGACCAACAGCTGGGCGTTGGCGGTGGCGCTCAGCCGCTTCGGAACCCTCACTGGGCTGCGCGAAATCGATACCGGCACCTACTACTGCAAGGTCGCCCAGGACCCGTGCTCGCTGGGCCCCACGGTTTGTTTCCCATACACCCACGGGCTCAGCTTCTTGGATGCGGTCTACCGCAGCAACTACATCAGCTTCGCAGCGATCGTTCTCCAAGACGTCAACGGGCGTAACCTCGAACGGCCCACTCGGCGCGAGTACCGTTCGATCAACACGTTCGATCCGCATGCAGCAAGCGCTCCCGCTCTCGACATAGCCGGCGCGATCGGTTTCCTGGGGCCGGGCTATGACCCCGGGACGCTCGCCCACAAGACGTGGTCGCAGATCGCTGGGAGCCTGGCGAACCCTCACAATCGGATCGCGCGTCACGTGGACGGCCTGGCCAATCTGTTCACGGCGGCGATCTGCCGCGTCACCAAGGGGCGTCCCGGCAGCGTCTGCAAGTCGCCCGGCGTGCGCGCCGCCGCGGCTGCCGTCCTCCGCCGGCTCCCCGCCCGGCCGCCGCCCCCGCCACCGTCGTGATCCGGTCGCCGATATCGCGCGGCCGTGGCGCACTCGCGGTTTTGATCTTCTGCGGTGTGCTGTGCGGTTCAGCCGCGGCGGCCGGCGCGGCACCCGCACCGAAAGCTGCTCTACGTCAGGCCCTGCGCCGGGTGCACGCGCTCGCGCCACAGGCGAGCACGAGGGCGGCGAGCGACGCCGCCGCCGCGCTGGCTCGAGCGACGGCGCCAGGGCTCTGGATCAACGGTCGTGAAGCGGACGCTCCGCCTTATGGGAGAAACGTTTTCACCGCGTCGGGACAAGCCCTCGAGGACCTCGCCGGGCTGTCACTTCCGGGCCGGGCGACAACGGTTGGACTGATCCTCGCGGCCGACCGGGGTCTCGCCGACGACACCATCGCGCAGGCGCACGGCGGGCCCGCCGCGCTGCTCGCGACGGCACGAAAGGCGCTCTCGGCCGGCAACCGGCAGGCACGCGCCGGCAACCTGTCGGCGGCGGTGGGTTCGTATGCGAAGGCCTGGCAGGCCGCCTTTGGCTCCCTGGCGCGGCTGCTAGCGAGCGAGGTCACCCACGTCCCGTCGGGTGTGCTGGCGGCCGCGGCCGCGCAAGCCCTCAGCGGCACGCGGTTTGGAATGGCCGGGCCGAAGATCGAGCATCCTTCGAAGCCCCTCACCTTTGGTGGCAAGCCGGAGGTCTTCTACGCCGGCTCGGAAGCGTGTCCGTTCTGCGGCGTCCAGCGCTGGGGCATGATCGTCGGGCTGTCGCAGTTCGGAACGTTCTCAAACCTGCATCTGATGCAGAGCGTCGCCACGACGCCACCCCAGGTGAGGACGTTCACCTTCTTCGGATCCGGCTACCGAAGCGCCTACGTCTCGTTCATTCCAGTCGAGGTGTGGAGCAACGTGCCGAAGCCTCCCGGCCTCGCTCGCCTGCAGCGACTCACCCCTCCCGAGGCCGCGCTGCTGCACGAGTTCGACCCGCCAGACGAGACGCCGTTCGTCGACGTCGCCAACCGGTTCATAACGGACAGCTCGACGGTGGATCCGCAGCTCATCGCCCACAAATCGTGGACCCAGCTTGCCGGTGCTCTAACCGATCCGAACAACCTTTCCACCCAGGTGATCGCGGGCGAGGCGGAAGTCCTGACGGCCGAGGTGTGCGAAGCGACCGGAGGTAACCCGCAGTTGGTGTGCTCCTCCACCGTGGTCCAGCAATATGAAGCCGCGCTGCCTACGTTGACGGGAAAGGGCGGCTCGTGCCCGGCCCCGCCGAGCCCAGGCGGGCCGCCGCCGGCGGGCGACGCCGCCGCGAGCCCGCACGACCGGACGGGGTCATCAGGTCCGGTTGCCACCGCGGCTCGCTGCCAGGGCTAGCGCGGGTAGATGAGCTCGACGTGCCGCGGCTGCTCGGCTGAGGTTCCACCCGGGGCCAAGTTCTGCGGTCAGTGCGGCGCGCCACAGGCGCTCCACTGCCCGGCGTGCGGGACGCTCACGACCCAACCGGACCAGCGTTTCTGCCTCGAGTGCGGAGCGGCGATCCCGCCGCTCGGCGGTCGGAGGTCGCCCCCCGAGAATGTGGAGGCCCCAGCGACTGCACCAGCCGCGCCTGGAGCCAAACCCTCGGCCAGCGTGTTCGATTTGCCTGCGGTGGAGCGGCGCCTGGTGTCGGTGCTGTTCGCCGACCTGACCGGGTTCACGTCCTTCAGCGAGAGTCACGACGCCGAAGATGTGCGCCAGCTCGTGACCACGTACTACGCGGCCGCGCGGAGGATCACGTCCGCTTACGGCGGCACGATCCGCAAGTACGAGGGCGACGGCGTGATGGCAACCTGGGGTGCACCGGTGGCGCGGGAGGACGATGCGGAGCGCGCGGTGCGAGCGGCACTCGATCTCGTGGCGGCCGTGACCAACCTCGGTGACCGGCTCGGCCTCGACCTCCGCCTTCGGGTTGGCGTGCTCACCGGCGAGGCGGCGGTGGACATCGGCGGCGTCGAAGAGGGAATGGTGCAGGGAGACGCGGTCAATACGGCGTCGCGGCTGCAGTCAATCGCCGAGCCCGGCACCGTGCTGGTTGACGACGTCACCCGGATGGCCACCGAGCGCGCGATCGTCTATCACGACGCCGGGACCCACGTGGTCAAGGGGAAAGCGATTCCGATTCAGGCCTGGCGCCCCATGCGGATCGTGGCCACGGTTGGCGGTGCAGGACGAACGCTGCTCGAGCTGCCGCTCGTCGGGCGTGCCGCAGAGCTCGACGTCCTACGCGAGGAGCTCGACCGCCTGCTCGAGAAGAGGGCTGGATTGACGCTCGTATCGGTCGTGGGAGAGGCCGGACTCGGAAAGTCCCGACTGGCCTGGGAGCTCGAGAAGTACGTCGACGGTCTCGCCGCGACCGTACTCTGGCATCGCGGGCAAGCCTCGAGCTTCGGGCAGGGGGTCGGCTTCAGAGCGCTCGGCGATATGGTCCGGATGCGGGCCAGGATCACGCTCGAGGACTCTCGGGACGTCGAACGGACGAAACTCGACGCGCTTCTCGACGACGTCTTCGCCAGCGACGCCGAGGGACATGCTCGCGTCGGGCGGGCATTGCGGCGCCTGCTCGGGCTCGACGACGGGAGCACGTTGATCGACCGGGGCGAGCTGTTCTCCTCGTGGCGACGGCTGTTCGAGCGGCTGGCCAACCGTCATCCCGTGCTGCTCCTGTTCGAGGACCTCCACTGGGCTGACCAGGGTCTATTCGACTTTATCGGGCACATGGCCGATTGGGCGTCCGAGGCGCCGATTCTGATTCTTGTGCTCAGCCGTCCGGACGAGCGGCTCGATGCGATCAGCCAGCGCGGGCGTCGTCTTGACCTCACGCCGCTGGCGCCGTCCGAGATCGAGACGCTGATCGGCGAGACGGTGAGCAACGCGCCCGCGGAGCTGTTGGCCGTCGTGCGGGATTACGCCGGTGGGGTGCCGCTGTTCGCGGTGGAGTCGCTGCGTATGCTCGCGGACCGAGGGGTGATGGTCGCCGAGCGCGATGCGGACGCCTACCGGCTCGTCGGAGACGTGCACGAGCTGGCGGTTCCGCCGAGCATTCACGCGTTGATCGCCGGGCGCCTGGACACGCTCGGTGCCGACGAGCGCCACGTGCTGTTCGACGCGGCCGTGCTCGGCCAGCGTTTCAGCGCGGCGACCGCCGCGGCGGTCGCCGGGGCTCCCAAAGGCGACGTGCGCGTTCTGCTCGACGGGCTGGTCGCAAAGCAGTTTCTGGCGGTATCGACCGATCCGCTGTCACCCGAGCGCGGTCAGTACCAGTTCTCGCATCGCCAGATCCAGCGGGTGGCACTCGCAACGATGTCCAAGCAAGCCCGCAAGACGAGGCACCTAGCCGCCGCCGATTGGCTGGCTAGGGGGGAGCCCGACCCCGATGTGGCCGGCCTGTATGCCGGTCACCTGCTGGCGGCCGCGGAAATCGACCCGATCGCCGACGATGCCCAGTTCATCCGACGGCGGGCGCTGACAACGATCGTTGAGGCGGCACGGCGCGCGGCCGGCATCGGTGCGCTGCGCGAGGCGGTGGCCCTGTTCGGACGGGCCGCCGAGATCGAGCCGGAGGAGAGTCGGCGAGCCGAGTACCTAGTCGAGGGTGCCGGGTGGGCCGAGCACTACGGCGAGCGCGTTGTGGCCGCGGACCACTACGCCAGGGCGCGAGCGCTGCACGAGGCCGCCGGACGCGCTCGCGAGGCGCTCGCGTTGCGAGCCCGAGAGCTCTACGCCTACCGCATGACGAGCCCGGCCACCGAGCTGATCGCGCCACTCCGCGAGGTCTACGATGCCCTCCGCGGGACCGACGATGCGGCGTTTGCCGCCGCTGCCGCCGCGCTAGCGGGGGTGCTCTACGCAGACGGCGACGCAGCGGCGGCCGAGAGGGTAGCGGGCGCAGCCGCCGACGCGGCCGAGGCCGCTGGAGCCCCCGTCGCACTTGGCGTCGCGCTCAACTGGCGCGCCTCGGCGTTCGTCGAGCTCGGTCAACCGGCCCAGGCGCTCGAGCTGTTCCGCGCCGCGCTCGAGGTGCGCGAGCTCCACGCGCCGGCCGAGGTACCGTTCACGCTCGCGAACGTGGCGATCTCGCTGTCGGCGCTCGGCCGCTTCGCGGAGGCCGCCGACGCCGCGCGGACGGCGATCGAAGCCGCCGAGCGGTTCGCCAGCAGCGCGAGCCGGGAGGGAGCGACGCTCCATCTCGCTCGCACGCTGTTCTCCCTCGGCGATTGGGATGCGGCGCTCGAGACCATCGGCAGGGTGGCGCCTGAGGTAACGCCGGGCAACGCCGGCATGGCCATCGGTCCGCCTGTACTCGCAGCGCTTGCTCGGGGCGAACTCGACACCGTCCGGTCGATGATCGACGACTTCGAGCGAGACCAGGCTCAGTCCGGCGCCGTGTTCGAGAGCGACTACCGCAGCGTGTTCACGGTCGCGCTCGCCCACCTTGAGCGCGCCCCGGATCGGGCGCTGGCGGCGATCGTCCACGCGGCGTCAGGTGATTACGCCGAGTGGCCGGCGTGGCTTCCGTTCGCAGTCGATCTCCTAGTTGGGAGCAGCGATGACGGAGCGCTTGCCGTGGCGCTCGAGGCGCTCGAGGGGCCAGTGGCGCCAAAGACCTCGCCGTACGTGACCAGCCAGGCTCGGCGGCTCGCCGGACATCTGGTTGCTCGCGCGGGCGAACGCGACGCCGCCGCCGAACACTGGCGCGCGGCCCGTCAGATTATTAGCGAGGCCGGAGTCAGGTTCGACGCCGCCGTGCTTGCGCTGGAGCTCGCCGAAGCCGGGTTCGACGCGGTCGCGGGCGATCGCTCGCTTCGCGCCGACGCGATCGCGACGTTCGAGTGGCTGCGAGCCCGACCGTGGGTCGAGCGCGCACACCGGCGCGCCGCGAAGTCTCTCCACTAGAGGCTCACGTCCTACCGTGCGAGGTGGACCGGCG
>Ga0335081_10001829_pt1 | contig 33641 bp, 26 predicted proteins | sample Lox_Sample_35_FD_206713 | JGI IMG/M metagenome (GOLD analysis project Ga0335081, IMG submission 206713) | Soil microbial communities from Loxahatchee National Wildlife Refuge, Florida, United States - Lox_Sample_3.5 | ecosystem: Environmental > Terrestrial > Soil > Wetlands | place: USA...
ACTGAGCCGCAGCGAGCGCGGCAGCGCCGACGCACGCGTCTCCGCATGGATGCAGGCGAGCGGCAAATTGCTCGCGCATTGGCAACGCACGCTCACCGACATGCGCTCGGCCGGCGCCGCCGACTTCGCCACGCTGACGGTGGGCGTCGAGACGGTCCGCAAGCTCGCTAGTTGATATATGGACTCCCCCTGCGTTGCCAGGGCGTCTCGCTTCTGGATTCAGGATCGGATTGCGGACGATATATCCGGCCTTCGGTTGCCTCCGTCGAGGCGGGCCCTGATGACGATTCGCTCGCAGGAGCCTCATGATTGGCGCGGTGTCTGAGCCACCGGTCAACTAGTCAGGTTCATCCTGCGTCGGTCTGACCTGTTTCCATCAGCTTGTACGCTCTGGCAATTCCGGGCGGGTCGTACCTCCTCGATGTCGACTGCGGATCCGAGTGCTGGCCTACGTCAGGCCGCGGCGGTCTGCGGACCTGCGGGTCGATAGTCCGTCCCGTGGGCGAGCATCGCCCAGGCGATACGTGCATGCTTGGCGGCGAGCGCCACGGCGGCGACATTCATGTGTCGTCGCTGCTTGAGGCGCCGCGCCCAATCACTTTTGGCGTCAGTCTTCTTGTCCACGACACGCAGATATGAGCGGGCCCCGTGCACCAGGAGCGTTCGCAGATAGCGATCACCCTGGCGAGTAATCGGCCCGAGCCGCTCCGTGCCGCCGCTCGAGTGCTGTCGCGGCGTGATCCCGAGCCAAGCGGCAAAGCCTCGCCCATTCTTGAAGACGTGCGGATCTCCCACCGTGGCCACCAGGGCCGTCGCGGTCTGCGGTCCGATCGATTCCACCCTCATCAGTCGCCGGGCCGGCTCACTTGCCTCGGCGAGATCACGGATCTTCTGGTCGTACGCGCCGACTTGGCTGTCCGCCTCGCGCAGCTGCTCGAGCAAGCCTGAGAGCACTTCGCGCGCCAGCACCGGCAGGCCGTTCTCGGCATTCTCGAGGATGCCCGGCAACTCGCGCCGCAGCCGCCCTATGCCCCGTGGCACCACGAGCCCGAACTCGCCCAATAGCCCGCGGATCTGGTTCACCTGTGAGGTGCGGTTGGCCACCGTGAGTGCTCGGGCCCGATGCACCATGAGCACCGCCTGCTGCTCTTCGCTCTTGACCGCCACAAAGCGCATGTTCGGACGCCCCACCGCCTCGCAGATCGCCTCGGCGTCGTTCGCATCGTTCTTCCCCCGCTTGCGGTAGGCCTTCACGTACTGCGTCGCCATAAGCTTCACGGTGTGCCCGAACTTGCTGAGCTCCCGTGCCCAGTAATGCGCACTCCCACACGCCTCGATCCCGATCAAGCACGGCGGCAGCTGCGCGAAGTACTCCAGCACCTTCCCGCGCGGCAAGGTCTTGCGTCCCTTCGCCACCCCACGCTCATTCACCCCATGCACCTGGAACACCTGTTTCGCGATATCCAATCCGACGCGCGTACACTTCATGATGGGCTCCCCCTCTCTGTGATTGAACGCCTTCAACAGCACTCAATCTGGCACATTGATGCCGTAGGAGCAGGGGGAGTCCATGTCATGATTGGAAAAACGGCCTGCGGCCGTTTTTCGGACATCAGCCTCGTTTCCGGCCGCAAGAGGCGCGACTCTTGCGGCCTGCTCACCAGGCGGCCGGACCCCTGAGGCAAGGGTGAATTACGCCCTCCCCCGCCGCCTTGCGAAACTTCGTGCGTTACGTCAAATTTCTGCTTTCAAGCTGTTGATCCGGCAGTCCCGGCGGGCTAAACAGGGTCGGCGGTTGCCTGTCCGGAGTGTGGTCGTTTGGCGCGTATAGATGCGTTCCTAAAGCTCGGCACGCAGCAGGGGTGCTCGGACGTACACCTGGCGGTCGGCGTGCCGCCGATGCTGCGCATGCACGGCGATCTGCTGCCGATCAAGTTCCGCGATCTGCGCCCGGGCGAGCTCGAGGGCTACATCGGCGAGATCCTCACCAACTCGCAGAACGAGCACTTCGCCAAGGGCAACGATCTCGACTTCTCCTACGTGTCGGGCGAGGGCGGGCGCTTCCGCGTCAACGTCTACCGCAAGGACACCGGCATCGGCGCCACCTTCCGCGCCATCCCCTCCGCCGTGCCGACGCTCGCAAGTCTCACCCTTCCGCCGGTCGTCACCAAGCTGTGCGATTTCCACCAGGGCATGGTGCTGGTCACCGGCTCCACCGGCACCGGCAAGTCGACCACGCTCGCGGCGATGATCGATCACCTCAACTCGACCCGTAAGCTCAACATCATCAGCCTCGAGGATCCGATCGAGTTCGTGCACACGAGCAAGCAGAGCCAGGTCATCCAGCGCGAGCTCGGCACCCACATCCCGAGCTTCGCCGAAGGGGTGCGCGCGGCGATGCGCGAGGACCCCGACGTGATCCTGGTCGGCGAGCTGCGCGATGCCGAGACCATCTCGATGGCGATGACCGCCGCCGAGACCGGCCACCTGGTGCTCGGCACGCTGCACACCACCGGCGCCGTCAAGACCATCGACCGCATCATCGACGCGCTGCCGGTCGAGGAGCGCGAGCAGACCAAGAGCTTCCTCGCGCAGAGCCTGCTCGCGGTCGTGACCCAGGTGCTGGTGAAGACCGCCGACGGCCACGGCCGCCGCGCCGTGTGCGAGATCCTGATGATGACCAAGGCGATCGCCAAGCTCATCCAGACCGAGCAGACCCACCAGATACCGAGTCAGCTGCAGATGGGCCGTGACCTCGGCATGCAGCTGCTCGACCAGGCGCTGCTGGCCGCCATCAGCGCGCGCACCATCGATCCCGACGACGCCTACAACTACGCCAGCGAGAAGCGCAACTTCCAGAAGTTCGTCACCGACACCAGCATGCTGCCCAAGATGGACAGCGCGCCCCCGGCAGCCAGCTCGGCGTCCGGCTAGGCCGTATAGCAGAACCGCCGTGGCGCAGATCGACTCATACCTCAGCGAGATCCTCGAGAAACGAGGCTCGGACCTGCATTTCATCGCCGGCGACCCGCCGCGCATCCGCGTCTACGGCGATCTGACGCCCTTGAGAGCGGAAAAGCTCGCCCCCGACTTCGTCAAGGCGGTGCTCTACGAGATCATGCCGAAGACAGCGGTCGACCGGTTCGAGAAGAAAGACGGCGCCGACTTCGCCTACACGCTCGAAGGCAAGGGCCGCTTCCGCGTCAACATCATGCGGCAGCTGAACGGCATGGGCGCCGTGATGCGCGCGATTCCCTCCAAGGCGCTGACGCTCGAGGAGCTCAAGCTCCCGGACGCGGTGCATCAGCTGTGCCGCGCCAGCAGCGGCCTGATTCTGGTGACGGGCAAGACCGGCTCCGGCAAGTCCACCACGCTCGCCGCGATGATCGACGACATCAACCGGCGCGTGCAGGGCCACATCCTCACGGTCGAGGATCCGATCGAGTTCGTGCACGCGCGCAAGAACTGCCTCATCAGCCAGCGCGAGATCGGCGTGCACAGCGCGAGCTTCGCGGCCGCGGTCCACTCGGCCCTGCGCGAGGACCCGGACGTGGTGCTGGTGGGCGAGTTGCGCGACCTCGAGACCATGAGCATCGCGGTCACCGCCGCCGAGATGGGCATTCTCGTGATGGGGACGCTGCATACCAACGGCGCCGCCGCCACCGTCGACCGCATGGTGAACGTCTTTCCCTCCGACAAGCAGTCGCACGTGCGCACCATGCTCTCGACCTCGCTGCGCGGCGTAGTCTCGCAGCAGCTGCTGCAGCGCGCCGACAAACAGGGCCGGGTGGCGGCCCTCGAGATCCTGGTCAACACGCCCGCGGCGGCCAACCTCATCCGCCAGGGCAAGCTCGACCAGCTCGAGAACGTCATGCAGGCCGGCGGCCAGTTCGGCATGCGCACCATGGACACGGCGATCCAACAGCTGCTCGATTCGCGGCAGATCACCGGCAAAGAGGCCTACAAGAAGGCGATCAACAAGGCGAGGTTCGAGGAGTTCCGCGACCCGGGCTGACCGCGCGCACGGCGGCAAGAAGTCCATGCGCCAAAAAATGGCCGCAGGCCATTTTTCCAATAAACTAGTCGCATGACCCGGCGGATCTTCGTCACCACGGCGCTCCCCTACGCCAACGGCCCGTTTCACATCGGGCACATCATGGAGTACATCCAGGCGGACATCTGGGTGCGCTTCCAGCGCATGCAGGGTCACCAGGTGCACTTCGTCTGCGCCGACGACGCGCACGGCGCCCCGATCATGCTCAAGGCAGAGGCCGAGGGCCTGACACCGCGGCAGCTGGTGGAGCGGATCGCCGCGGGGCGTGCGCGCTACCTCACGGGCTTTCACCTGAGCTTCGACCACTGGCATTCGACCGACTCGCCGGAGAACACCCGTCTGTCCCAGGACGTGTACGCGCGCCTCAAGGACGCCGGGCTCATATATAAGAAGGACATCGAGCAGTTCTTCGATCCGGTCAAGGGCATGTTTCTGCCCGACCGCTACATCAAGGGCGAATGTCCCAACTGCCATTCGCGCGACCAGTTCGGCGATGCCTGCGAGGTGTGCGGCACGGTCTACGCCCCGACCGATCTGCTCGATCCCTACTCGGCCCTCTCGGGCGCCAAGCCGGTGCTGAAGAGCTCCGAGCACTTCTTCTTCAGGCTCTCGGACCCGAAGTGCGTCGCGTTCCTCGAGTCGTGGCTCGCGGAGCCCGGGCGGCTGCAGCCGCAGGTCGCCAACAAGGCGCGCGAGTGGCTCTCCGGCCGCGGCGACCGGGCACTCGGCGACTGGGACATCTCGCGCGACGCCCCCTACTTCGGCATCCCGATCCCGGATGCGCCGGGGAAGTACTTCTACGTGTGGCTCGATGCGCCGATCGGCTACCTCGCCGCGCTGCAGAGCTACTTCACCAGCGGCAAGGCGCGCGCCCACGGCGAGCCGCGCGGCTTCGAGGAATTCCTCGCCGCCCCCGACACCGAGCAGATCCATTTCATCGGCAAGGACATCATCTACTTCCACACGCTCTTCTGGCCCGCGATGCTCAAGTTCGCGGGCCCGCCGTACAAAGTGCCCAATCACGTGTTCGTGCACGGCTTCATCACCGTCTCGGGCGAGAAGATGTCGAAGTCGCGCGGCACCGGCATCAGCCCGCTGCGCTACCTCGATGTCGGCATGAACGCCGAGTGGCTGCGCTACTACATCGCCGCCAAGCTCAACGCCAGCGTCGAGGACCTCGATTTCAATCCGGACGACTTCCTGGCGCGCGTCAACAGCGACCTGGTCGGCAAGTACGTCAACATCGCGAGCCGTGCGGCCAATTTCATCACCCGGCACTTCGGCGGCGCGCTGCGCTACGCCGGCGACACCGGCGAGCTGACCGCGCAGGCCGCGGCGCACGCGACGCAGGTGGCAGAGAGCTACGACGGCCGCGAGCTCGGCAAGGCGATGCGCGACATCATGGGCGTGGCCGACCGCATCAACCAGGAGTTCGACGCGCGCCAGCCCTGGGTGCTGGCGCGGGATCCGGCACGCGCCGCGGAGCTGCAGGACGTGTGCTCGCGCGCGCTCGCCGGCTTCAAGCTGCTGTCCGTGCTGCTCGCGCCGGTGCTGCCCGCGGTCACCGAGCGTGTCGCACGGCAATTGTTCGGGCTCGACCGGCCATTCCGCTGGAGCGACGCTGCGGTTCTGCCCGAGCGCGTCAACCCCTACGAGCACCTCTTGACGCGTGTCGAGGCGCGCCAGCTCGAGGCTCTGTTCGAGACCGATGCACCCGTTCCTGCCGCGGCGAGGACTGCCGCCGCCCCGGGTGCTGCCGCGGGCAAGCCCGCGGCGCCGCCGGCCGCCGGCGCCGCACCGGTCACTCTCTCGATCGACGAGTTCAAGCGCGTCGACCTGCGGGTGGCGCGCATCGTGCGGGCCGAGACCGTCGCGGGCGCCGACAAGCTCCTGAAGCTCACGCTCGATCTGGGGACGGAGACCCGCACCGTGTTCGCCGGCATCAAGTCGGCCTACGATCCGGCGACGCTCGAGGGCCGCCTCACCGTGATGGTCGCCAACCTCGCGCCGCGCAAGATGAAGTTCGGAGTGTCCGAAGGCATGGTGCTGGCGGCGAGCGGCGAGGGTCCGGGCCTCTACCTGCTGGCGCCGGACAGCGGCGCGGCTCCGGGCATGAAGATCACCTGAGGCCGGCGGTCCTTCGGCCCGCGGCTCACCGCATGCTCAACGTTCACGACATCGACGCCCTGCTGCCGCAGACGCAGTGCACGCGCTGCGGCTATGCGGGCTGCCGTCCCTATGCCGAGGCAATCGCGTCCGGACTCGCCGAGATCAATCAGTGCCCGCCCGGGGGGTCCGGCACCGTCGAGGCGCTCGCGGCGCTGCTCGGGCGCCCGGCGAAGCCACTCAATCCCGCCAACGGCGTGGAGGGACCGGAGCTGGTGGCGCAGATCGACGAGGAGGCCTGCATCGGCTGTGCGCGCTGTCTGCCGCCCTGTCCGGTCGATGCAATCGTCGGCGCTGCTAAGCAGATGCACACCGTGCTGCTCGCGCTCTGCACGGGGTGCGAGCTCTGTGTGGCACCCTGCCCGGTCGACTGCATCGCAATGGTGCGGCGTGCGAGCATCGCAGGGGCGCCGCCCGCCCCGTCGCCCGAGGATAACCGCGCTCGCTACGACGCCCACGGCGCGCGGACCGCCGCGCGGTCCGAGCAGCGCGCCTCGCTCGTCGCCGTGCGCAAGCTGGCGGCGAGCTAGGTCAGCCGTCGTGCGACCTGCCACGCGCGCTGCCATCTTCCGCCGGCTTCGTGCCGCGAATCCCGCGCCCACGACCGAGCTCGAGCACCGCTCGCCTTTCGAGCTGCTGGTGGCCGTGATGCTCTCGGCACATACCACCGACAAGAGCGTGAACGCAGCGACGCGCAACCTGTTCCCGGTTGCCAACACGCCCGCGGCCATTGCTGCGCTCGGCGTCGAGGGAGTAAAGCCCTATATCCGCAGCGTCGGTCTCTACAACACCAAGGCCGCGAACCTGGTCGCCCTCGCGCGCCAGATCGTCGAGCGGCACGGGGGCGAAGTGCCCTCCGACCGCGAAGCGCTCGAGGCGCTCCCGGGCGTCGGCAGGAAGACCGCCAGCATCATCCTCAACATGGTCTTCGGCCAGCCGGAGATCGCGGTCGATACCCACATTTTCCGGGTCGCGAACCGCACCGGCCTCGCTCCCGGCAAGACGCCGCGTGAAGTCGAGGACGGCCTGGTCGCCGGCACGCCCGCCGAGTTCCGCAAGGACGCGCACCACTGGCTGATTCTCCATGGCCGCTACGTGTGCACCGCGCGCGCGCCGAAATGCCCGACCTGCATCATCCGTGACCTGTGCGAGTACCGGCACAAGACCAGGGCGCCGGCCGCGGCGAAACGCGCCGGCGTGAGTGCAGCGATCCGCCGCAGCGGGCAGCGCCAGCGCGCGCGGCGCGGGCCGCGTCGCGCGCGGGACTGAGCAACCGGGGAAATCGAGATCGCGGAGGGGTGGCTGTGCGAACGATCCTGCGTGCGTTCTTCCTCGCGCTGATATCGACCTGCCCGCTCCATGCGGCGCCGGGTGCGAGCGCCACTCTCATCCTCGTCAACGGCCGGATCTGGACCGAAAACCCGCGCCAACCCGAGGCAGAAGCGGTCGCGATCGACGCCCCGTACATCCTGGCGGTCGGCTCTTCTGCCGCTATTCGTGCGCTCGCCGGCCCAAATTGCCAGACCGTCGATCTGCTCGGACGCCGTGTCGTGCCTGGCTTCAACGACTCGCACGTGCATCTTCTCGGCGGCGGCGCAGCGCTGATCGCCGTTCAGCTCGGTGACGCCGACAGCCAGGCTGAGTTTCGGCGGCGCCTCGCTGACTACGCGAGGAAACTGCCGAAGGGAGCGTGGATACGCGACGGCCTTTGGGATCACCAGCGGTGGTCGCCGGCGGAGCTGCCGACGAGCAAGTTGATCGATGACGTTACACCCGACAATCCGGTGTTCGTGTGGCGCGTCGATGGACACATGGCACTGGCGAACAGCGCCGCTCTGAAGCTGGCGGGCGTCGACCGCAATACCAGGGACGTTGCGGGTGGGGAGATCGTTCGCGACAGCGAGGGGAACCCTGCCGGCATCCTGAAGGACGCAGCGACCGCCCTGGTCGAGAGGATCATGCCCCCCTTGACCGAGCGCGAGATGGATGAGGCCATGCAGGCCGCCCTGAAAGAGGCAGCCAGGGACGGTGTGACCAGTGTCCAGAACATGGCTGACTCGCCGGTCGATGCCGATACGGCGCCGAAATTCCGAGAGTTCCAGAAGTTCGCGCGCGACGGCCGGCTCACCGTCCGGATCTACAACGCCATCCCGCTGCGCGATTGGAAGGAGCTCGGCGCGGCAGGCGTCCAGGCGGGCTTCGGCTCAGCCGTACTGCGAATCGGTAACCTGAAAGCCTTCGCAGACGGCTCACTCGGGTCGGCAACCGCGTGGATGGACGCCCCCTTCACGGGTCAGCCCGGCAAGAGCGGCCTGGCGAGCACTGATCTGCTGGACTCGGCCGGCATGTACGCCAACATTCAAGGTGCCGACCGGGCCGGCCTGCAGGTGACGATCCACGCGATCGGCGATCGAGCCAATCACGCCATCCTCGACCTGTTTGAAAAAGCCGAGCGCGAGGACGGTCCCCTGGAGCGCCGTTTTCGCATCGAGCACGCCCAGCATCTGCGGGCTGCCGACATACCGCGCTTCGCTGCGCTGCATGTCATCGCTTCGATGCAACCCTATCACGCCATCGACGACGGCCGCTGGGCCGAGAGGATCCTGGGACCGGAGCGGATCAAGACCAGCTACGCATGGCATTCGTTGCTCAACCATGGGGCCGTCCTGGCATTCGGATCGGATTGGCCCGTGGCTCCGCTGGATCCTCTCACCGGCGTGTACGCTGCGACGACCCGCCGCACGCTGGATGGCAAGAACCCTCAAGGTTGGGTTCCGGAGCAACGCATTACGGTCGCTCAAGCGGTGCACGCGTACACGATGGGCTCCGCGTTTGCCGAGCATCAGGAAGCCGTCAAAGGCTCCCTCGAGCCGGGGAAGCTCGCCGACCTGGCGGTGCTCTCCAGCGACATCTTCCGCATCGCTCCGGCAGAGATCGAGAAGGCGCACGTATTCATGACCGTCTTCGACGGCAAGATCATCTATCGGGCGGGACCCTGATCAACCCCGCGTCCACTCGCTGCCTCGTGTATGTGGCTTGCCGTCTTCGCTGAGCGCCCGATAGATCCTCATGACCTTCGGGACGTATTCGAGCGTTTCGCTGAAAGGGGGAATCTGCCCTGCGTTTCGATCCACCGCGTCTTCGCCGGCATTGAAGGCGGCGAGCGCAAGACGCACATTCCTGTCGAACCGCTTGATCAGAAATCCAAGGTAGAGCGCGCCGCCGCGCACGTTCTGCCCCGGATCGTAGCGGTTGGACACGCCGAAGCGCGCCGCCGTCGCTGGCATGAGTTGCATGAGGCCAACTGCGCCGCGATTGGAGACAGCACGGGAATTGAAACCCGATTCGACCACGATTACGGCCCTGAGCAGATTGGGCTCGACGCCGGCAGATTCCGCCGCCGCCTCGATGATGGCATCGTAGTGCGCCGCGCGGGCCAGGAGCGCGGGGTCGTAAGGATCGCCGCTGCGCGTCAATCTGCCGGCAGTCAGATCGACCAGCTGGTAGCGTCTCGAGTCGGGCTTGTCGGTGAAATGCGCTATGCCCGCGGCGTCGACATATTTGTAGATGGGGGGCGATGCGCTGCAGATCGCGGCCGTACACACGGCCGCAGCAGCGAGGGCGTGCTTGAGTAACATAATGAGCTGCTTCCTCGACGCCCGGGAAGCCTACCCAGATGGCTGGCACGTCGCTGGGATGAGGGTCACGGCTCAAGGCCGCACCAGCGACTCCCTCCGGTATCCACCGTGAAAGGGTTCACAGGCACCGCCGCGAACCCGGCCTAAACCAGGATCTGCTGCCTGCGCTCAGCCGGCGAGTCCCTCGAGCGCCCGGATCGTTGCGGACCAGGCCGCTGTGCCGGAGAAGGGAACAATCGCGAGCGTCCAGAGCACGAGCGTGGCGCCGCCGTAGAGGTATACCGGATGAACGCGGCCGTAGCGCCGCCGTTCGTAGACAATGGCAACGACGATCAGAAGCGCTGCCGTCAGGGTCGGGGGGATCACTACGAACACCGGCGGCGGAGCGACCGCTCCGGCCGGCTTCAGCAGCACCAGGAAGACGCGTGCGATCGCGGCAATCATCAGACCCACCATCACCAGATACATCAGCCGCTTGTGGATCTCCGGACGGCGGATGTTGGCGATCGCCGCGGCGAACAGACCGATCAGCAGCGGTAAGGAGCACAAGGCGATCGCCGAGAAGCGCCGGGCGGCATCACCGAAACCTGCCTGCACCTCGTCCCGCAGCAGAATCAGCCGCGTGGCTACGATCGAGCAGCACACTACGCTGAAGAGCGCGATACCGAAGAGACCAAGCGCCTGGTGTCGCGCCGTCCGACCGGAGGCGACCAGGGTCGTCTGTACCAGGTATAGAAGGGTCCAGCTGAATAGCAGGGCACCATGCAGGTGCACGATCGGCGGCTTGGAGAACGTGCCTGAGACCAACGGTGCCCAGTAGGTCGGCATGAAGCCACCGAAGGCGATGATCACGAAGACCACCGCCATCCGGAAGTGAAAGCGCGTGGTATCTACGCCGTGCGCCGAGTGAGCACCAATCGTTGCCGCCATGGGCATCCCCCCTTGTGAATCACCTCTATCACTTCTTCTTTGGCAGGTACAGATCAGTCAGCGTCCCCTCGAACGCCTCGGCCGCGCCCGCCACGGTCTCCGACAGAGTCGGATGCGGATGAATCGTCAGGCCGATGTCGGCGGCGTCGCAGCCGTTCTCGACCGCGAGCGCGACCTCGCTGATGAGCTCGCCGGCGTTGGTGCCGACGATGCCGCCGCCGAGCACACGGTGCGTCTCGGGATCGAATAGCAGCTTGGTGAACCCTTCCTCGCGCCCGAGCGACAGCGAGCGCCCGTTCGCCACCCAGGGAAAGTTGCCCTTGGCGTACCTGATGCCCTTCTCCTTGGCCTCAGTCTCGGTGAGCCCCACCCAGGCGACCTCCGGGTCGGTGTAGGCGACGGACGGAATCACCCGGGCATCGAAGGCGCGCTTGTGACCTGCGGCGACTTCCGCGGCGACCTTGCCCTCGTGCATCGCCTTGTGGGCCAGCATCGGCGGTTGGGCGATATCACCAATCGCGAAGATATGCGGCACGTTGGTGCGCATCTGCCTGTCCACCGGGATGAAGCCGCGCTCGGATACCTTCACGCCGGCGAGCTCGGCACCGACGCTGTGGCCGTTCGGCACGCGGCCGACCGCGACCAGCACGCGCTCGAACAGCTGCGGCGCCGGCGCCTTCTCTCCGGCGAAGCTCACGCGCAGCCCCGCGCGCTGCGCCTCGACGCCCGCAACCTTGGTGCCGAGGAGGATCTGCTGGTAGCGCCCGCGGATGCGCCGTTCGAGCGGGCGAACCAGATCCGGATCGCACCCGGGCATGAGCTGCGGGGTGAGCTCGACGACGCTCACCTTCGTGCCGAGCGCATCGAACACGCAGGCCATTTCGAGCCCGATGATGCCGCCGCCGATGACCAGGAGCCCTCCGGAGAACTCCGGGAGCTCGAGGGCGTCGGTCGAGTCGAGGATGCGCGGATCGGCGGGCAGACCGGGAAGCCCGATGGGCTCGGAGCCCGCCGCGATGACGCATTGCTCGAAACGGATGCGCTGCGAGCCGCTGGTGCCCATCACTTCGAGCACGTTCGGACTCACGAAGCGGCCGCTCCCCTGCACCACTTCGACCTTGCGCTGGCGCGCCAGCACCCTGAGTCCGCTCGTGAGCTTGCGTACCACGGAGGTCTTCCACTCGCGCAGCTTCGGCAGGTTGATCTCGGGGGCCGAGAACGAGATGCCGCGCTCGCCCATCTCGTCCGCGTCCTCGATCACCTTGGCCGCGTGCAGCAGCGCTTTGGAGGGGATGCAGCCGACGTTGAGACACACGCCGCCGAGCTCGGGCCAGCGCTCGACCAGGGTCACCTTCAACCCCAGGTCCGCGGCGCGGAAAGCCGCGGTGTAGCCGCCCGGTCCCGCGCCAAACACCAGCAGCTGCGTCTCGCGATTGAAATCGGTCGCGACCCGCTCGGCCGCTCCGCCCTGCTGCGCGGGCATGCGCACCGTATCGCCCTTCGCCTCGATGCGCGCGGCGGGAGGCGGCGGTGACGGAGTCGCAGGAGGCGTGCGGGCAGCCGTCGCCGCGGCGGGCGGAGCGGCCGCCGCGGCCGCGGACGCCGCGCTGTCGAGGCGCGCGAGCACCGAGCCCTTCGAGACCTTGTCGCCGCGCTGCACCAGCACCTCGGTGACCGTGCCCGCGGCGGTCGAGGGCACATCCATCGAGGCCTTGTCGGTCTCGAGCGTGACGAGCGGCGTGTCGACCTCGACGGCGTCGCCGGCCTTCACCAGCACGTCGACGATATCCACATCCTGGAAGTTCCCGATGTCGGGGACCGTGAGCTCGATGCGGCTCACAGCACCGCCTCGAGGAGCGAGCGCGGTTCGGCGAGCGTCTGGGCGAGATAGGTGGTGAAGCGCGCGGCCATCGCGCCGTCGATGACGCGGTGATCGTACGACAGCGACAGCGGCAGCATCAGGCGCGGCACGAAGCTCGCGCCCCGGTACACCGGCCGCATCACCGAGCGCGACACGCCGAGGATCGCCACCTCGGGCGCATTGATGATGGGCGTGAAGGCGGTGCCGCCGATGCCGCCGAGGCTCGAGATGGTGAAGCAGCCGCCCTGCATGTCGAGCGGCGGGAGCTTGCCGGCGCGCGCCTTCTCGGACAACTGCGCGAGCTGCCGTGCGAGCTCGTAGATGTCCTTGCGGTGCGCATCCTTCACGACCGGCACGACCAGCCCGCCGGGGGTGTCGGCTGCAAACCCCATGTGGATGAACTTGCGCACGATGAGATTCGCGCCGTCGGCATCGAGCGCGGCATTGAAGCGCGGGAACTCCTGCAGCGTCTTGACGCAGGCCCGCATGATGAAGGCGAGCGGCGTGAGCTTGACTCCGGCCGCCTGGGCCTTGTCCTTGAGGCTCGAGCGCACCTCCTCGAGCTCGGTGATGTCGGCCTCGTCGAACTGCGTGACGTGTGGAACGTTCACCCAGGCCGCTTGCAGCCGCGGACCCGAGATCCTCTGGATGCGCGTCAGCGGCTGCGTCTCGACCGGCCCGTACTGCGAGTAATCGACCGCCGGAATGGCCGGCAGCGCCGGCCGCGCGCCCGCCGCCGTCGCGCCCGCCGGCGTCGCGGGTGCGCTCAGCGCGCGCTTCACGAATGCCTTGACGTCCTCGTGCGTGATGCGGCCCTTGAACCCGGTGCCCTTCACGCTCGCCAGATCGACGCCGAGCTCGCGGGCGAGCTGGCGCACCGAGGGACCCGCGTGCGCGCGCGAGAAGCCGGGCTCATCGATCGCGGCGAGGTCCGCACGATAGGAGGTCGGAGTACCGAGCTGCGAGAGAGGCACGAGCTTGCCGCCGCGCTCGCCCTTTGCGGGCACGTCCTGCGGCTCGGGGGCAGGTGGCGGAGATTTCCCGGCGGGCGCCGCCTCAGGCGCCGCCGGGGCAGCCGCAGCGGCTGCGGGAGGCGCCACGGCCGGCGCGGGCCTGTCGCTCGCGGAGCGCACCGTGGCGATGAGGTCGCCGGTCGATACCGTGCCGCCCTTGGCCACGTGGACCTTCTCGATCACACCGCTCGCGGTCGAAGGCACGTCCATCGAGGCCTTCTCCGACTCGAGCGTGACGAGCGGCGTGTCGATCTCGACGCTCTCGCCGGGCTGCACCAGCACGTCGATGATGGCGACGTCCTTGAAGTTGCCCATGTCGGGCACGCGCACTTCCATCAGCGGGGCGGCGCTCATGGGATGATCGTCCTCAGCTCTTCCATGGCACGGGTCTTTCGGGGTCGATGCCGAGGTTCTTGATCGCGCCGCTCACGGTGGCTGCATCGACGCGCTTCTCGTCGGCGAGTGCCTTCAGGGCCGCGACCACGATGTAGTTGCGGTCTACCTCGAAGTGGCGGCGCAGCGCCGCGCGCGAGTCGGAACGGCCGTAGCCATCGGTACCGAGGGTGATGTAGCGGCCGCCGACCCACTGGCGGATCTGATCGGGCACCGTGCGCATGTAGTCGGTGGCCGCGACCACCGGACCGTCGCGGTCCTTGAGGAGCTGGCGGACGTAGGGCACGTGCGGCGCCTGCTCCGGATGCAGCAGGTTCCATCGCTCGCACTCGAGCGCCTCGCGCCGCAGCTCACTGAAGCTCGTGACCGAGAGCACGTCGGCCGGGATACCGTAGTCGTCCTCGAGAATCTTCGCGGCCGCCAGGCACTCGCGCAGGATGGTGCCGGAGCCGAGCAGCGTGGCGCGCACCTTGCCGCGGCCGCCGATCTGCAGCAGATACGCGCCGTTGAGGATGCCCTTCTCGATCCCGGGCGGCATCGGCGGCTGCGCGTAGTTCTCGTTCATCACGGTGAGGTAATAAAAGATGCTCTCCTGCTCGGCGTACATGCGCCGCAGGCCGTCGTGGATGATGACGGCGAGCTCGTACGCGAACGCCGGGTCGTAGGCAACACAGTTCGGAACGGTGCTCGCGACCAGCTGGCTGTGGCCGTCCTGGTGCTGCAGACCCTCGCCCGCGAGCGTGGTGCGCCCGGCGGTTGCGCCGAGGAGGAAGCCGCGCGCCTGGATGTCGCCCGCCGCCCAGATGAAGTCGCCGACCCGCTGGAAGCCGAACATGGAATAGAAGATGTAGAACGGCACCATGTTGATGCCGTGGTTGCTGTAGGCGGTTCCGGCGGCGATCCACGAGCAGAGCGACCCGGCCTCGTTGATGCCCTCCTCGATCATCTGCCCCTTCTTGTCCTCGCGGTAGGACATGAGGGTCTCGGCGTCCACCGGCGTGTACAGCTGGCCGACGGACGAATAGATGCCGATCTGGCGGAACAGGCCCTCCATGCCGAAGGTGCGGGCCTCGTCCGGGACGATCGGCACGATGTTGCGCCCGATGTTCTTGTCCTTGAGGAGAGTCGTCAGGATGCGCACGAACGCCATGGTGGTCGAGATCTCGCGCTCGCCGCTCCCCTCGAGGATCGAGGAGAAGGCCTCGAGCGGCGGGATCACCAGCGGCGGCGCGGCGTGGCGCCGCTGCGGCAGGTAGCCGCCGAGCGCATTGCGCCGCTCATGCAGGTAGAGCGCCTCCTCGGAATTCGCCTCGGGCCTGCGGAATGCCGGCTGTGCGATCTGCTCGTCGGTGACCGGAATGTTGAAGCGGGTGCGGAAGTGGCGCAGGTCCTCCTCGGAGAGCTTCTTCTGCTGATGCGCCACCATCTGCCCCTCGGCGGCCTGGCCGAGGCCGTAGCCCTTGACGGTCTTGGCGAGAATCACGGTCGGCTGGCCCCTGGCCTTCATCGCCGCGTCGTAAGCGGCGTAGACCTTGAGGGGGTCGTGTCCGCCGCGGTTCAACCGCCAGATCTCGTCGTCCGACATGTTGGCGACCATCGCCTTGAGGTCGGGGTACTTGCCGAAGAAATGCTCGCGCGTGTAGGCGCCGCCCTTGGCCTTGAAGTTCTGGTACTCGCCGTCGACGCACTCCTCCATCACCCGGCGCAGCAGCCCCTTGGTGTCGCGCGCCAGCAGCGGGTCCCAGCGTGAGCCCCACAGCACCTTGATGACGTTCCAGCCGGCGCCGAGGAAGGCGGCCTCGAGCTCCTGGATGATCTTGCCGTTGCCGCGCACCGGACCGTCGAGGCGCTGCAGGTTGCAGTTGATGACGAACACCAGGTTGTCGAGACCCTCGCGCACCGGCATGGTGAGCGCACCCATCGACTCGGGCTCGTCCATCTCCCCGTCGCCGAGGAACGCCCAGACCTTCTGGTCGGAGGGCTTCACCAGCCCGCGGTGCTCGAGGTAGCGCGTGAAGCGCGCCTGGAACATCGCCATCATGGGCCCGAGGCCCATCGACACCGTGGGGAACTGCCAGAAGTCCGGCATCAGCCACGGATGCGGATAGGACGAGAGCCCGAGGCCGCGCCCGCCCGCCTCCTGGCGGAAGTGACGCAGCAGCTCCTCCGACAGTCGCCCCTCGAGAAATGCGCGTGCGTAGATGCCCGGCGACGAATGACCCTGTATGAACACCATGTCGCCCGGGTGCTGCTCGGAGGGCGCGCGCCAGAAGTGGTTGAAGCCGACCTCGTAGAGCGTCGCCGAGGAGGCGTAGCTCGCCAGGTGCCCGCCGTATTCGGAGGAGATGCGGTTGGCGAGCAGCACCATCACCAGCGCGTTCCAGCGGATGTACGCCTCGATGCGGCGCTCGAGCGCGCGGTTGCCGGGATACTCCGGCTCGCGCCCGGCGGCGATGGTGTTGACGTAGGCGGTGTTGGGCTTGAACGGCAGGTAGGCGCCATTGCGGCGCGTGAAGTCGATGAGCCGCTCGAGCAGGAAGTGCGCACGCTCGGGACCGTGGGTCTTCAGCACCGAGTCGATCGATTCGAGCCACTCCCGCGTCTCGACGGGATCCAGGTCTTCGAGCTTGGGCGGTTCGGTCATGTGGTCTGCCCTGGTGCGCGGTCTACGCGGAAGCGACGCCAGGTCCGACGGCGCGGCCACGCGTCATCGTCGCAGACGTGTCGTGCCGCGTCGCGATAGAATGGGAGAGTAATGATGGCTAGCGGCGGCAGGTAAAGCAAGTGAGCCCCGGTGCATCCGCCGCGCCCGTGGCGCTCACCATCCGCCGTCCCGACGACTGGCATCTGCATCTGCGCGACGGGGCGGCCCTCGGTGCAGTCCTGCCCTTCAGCGCGGCGCGCTTCGCGCGCGCCATCGTCATGCCGAACCTCACGCCCCCGGTCACGACCACCGCGCAGGCGCTCGACTATCGCCGGCGCATCCTCGCAGCGCTGCCCGCCGGCGTCGCGTTCGAGCCGCTGATGACGCTCTATCTCACCGATCGCACGCCGGCCGCCGAGGTGCAGCGCGCCAAGGAAAGCGGCTGCGTGTACGGATTCAAGCTCTATCCGGCCGGCGCCACCACCCATTCCGAGAGCGGCGTGACCGACGTCCGGCACGTCGCGGCGGTGCTCGAGCGCATGGCCGAGCTCGGAGTGGTGCTCGAGGTGCACGGCGAGGTCACCGATCCGGCCGTCGACATCTTCGACCGCGAGGCGCGCTTCATCGAGCGCACCCTGGCGCCGCTCATCGAGCGGCTTCCCAAGCTGCGCGTGGTGTTCGAGCACATCACCACGCGCGCGGCGGCGGACTTCGTCCTCACCTCGAGGACCGGCGTGGCCGCTACCGTGACGCCGCAACACCTGCTGATGAACCGCAATGCGCTGTTCGCCGGCGGCCTGCGTCCGCACCACTACTGCGCCCCGGTGTTGAAGGCCGAGGCCGAGCGCGCCGCGCTGGTCGCGGCGGTGACCGGCGGCAGCGAGCGCTTCTTCCTCGGCACCGACAGCGCACCTCACGGGCGCCGCGCCAAGGAGGCGGCCTGCGGCTGCGCCGGGATCTTCTCCGCGCACGCCGGAATCGAGCTGTACGCCGAGGCCTTCGAGGCCGCCGGCGCGCTCGGCAAGCTCGAAGGATTCGCCTCGCTCCATGGCGCCGACTTCTACGGCCTGCCGCGCAACAGCGGAACCCTCAGGCTGGTACGCGAGTCCTGGGAGGTGCCGGGGAGCTATCCCTTCGGCGGCGATGAGCTGGTGCCGCTGCGCGCCGGCGAGCGCATTGCCTGGCGCCTCGCCCCGTGAGCGAGGCCGGCGCGCATCCCGCAGCGCCCTCGCCCTCGCCCGCGGCAGCGGCGCTCATGGCGCGGCGCTTCCGCGGCTATCTGCCGGTAGCGATCGACGTCGAGAGCGGCGGCTTTCACGCCGCCACGGACGCGCTGCTGGAGATCGCCGCGGTGCTCATCGACATCGACGCCGACGGCACCCTGAAGCGCGGCGCCACGCACAACTACCACGTGCAGCCCTTCGCGGGTGCGCGCCTCGATCCCACCTCGCTCTCGGTCACCGGCATCGATCCGCATCACCCGCTGCGCCCGGCCATCCCCGAGCGCGATGCCCTGCAGCGGATCTTCCGCGAGGTACGCCACGCGGTGCGCGTCTACAACTGCCGCCGCGCCATCCTGGTCGGGCACAACGCCGCGTTCGACCTGGCGTTCCTCAATGCAGCGGTGGCGCGCGCCGACATCAAGCGCAATCCCTTTCATCCCTTCTCCTGTTTCGACACCGCGACGCTCGCGGGCGCGGCGCTCGGGCAGACGGTGCTCGCCAAGGCTCTTGCCGTCGCGGGGCTCGAGTGGGACGCCGGCAGCGCGCACAACGCGCGCTATGACGCCGAGCGGAGCGCGGAGCTGTTCTGCCTGGCCTGCAACCGCCTGCGCGACAGCTTCGAGCAGGCGCGCCAGCGCGCCGCTCAGCTCGGTTGGGTGAATGCGCCGACGGAGGACACGCCGGGCGAGGACGCGCCGCTCGAGGAGGCGATTACTGAACGGCACCCGCCTCGGCCATGAGCTTCTTCAGCTCGCCGCTCTTGAGCATCTCGAGCGCGATGTCGCAGCCGCCGACCAGCTCGCCCTTCACGTACAGCTGCGGGTAGGTCGGCCAGTTGGAGAAGCGCTTGAGCGCCTCGCGCATCTCCGGCTCCTCGAAGATGTTCACGTAGCGGAAGTTGGCGCCCACCGCGCGCAGCGCCGCGACGGTCTGCGCGGAAAATCCACACTGCGGGAAATCGGGCGTGCCCTTCATGAACAGCACCACCGGACCCGCACTGAGCTCCGTCTTGATTCTCTCGACCACGTCCATCGTAACTACCTCTTCAGTTTGCGGCGCTCTTCGAGCTCCGCGATCAGGCGCCACTGCTCCGCCGCGCTCATGGCGAGCCACCGTCCGATCTCTTCTCCCGTTCGCAAGCACCCGATGCAGTACCCTTGCGCATCGAGAGAGCAGACGTTGATGCACGGTGAGGGCGGCGGCTCGGGCGGCGCCCGCACGGGGTGCGCCTGGGTCACACGGGGTTCCGCATGCGTTGAATTATGGGGGTGCCTCGCCTATTCTTCAAACCCGCGATTGTTGGCCCTGGTCAATCGAAACAATAGCTTGGAGACCGAAGCAATGAATCCTCTCAACAACCATCGGCACTCCCTGATCCTCGGCATCGTTCTCGCATTGATCCTGTCGATGCTGATCGGCGGCACGCACTTCTACGAGCTGGGATTTGCACGCTGGTTCCATATCGTCGCGGGGGTGTTCTGGATCGGTCTCCTCTATTACTTCAACGTCGCCCAGACCCCGGCACTCGCCGATGCCGCCGCCGACAAGGGCGGGCCAGGCGGTGCCGGCATCACCAAGTACGTAGCTCCCCGGGCGCTGTTCTGGTTCCGCTGGAGCGCACTCGCCACCTGGCTCGGCGGCGCGTGGCTCCTCGGCCGCGCCGGTAACTTCCTCGGTGCCTTCAGCTTCGGCGCGCTGGCGGGCAATGCGTCGCACCTGTATCTGGTGACGATCGGCACCGGCGCCTGGCTCGGCACCATCATGCTGTTCAACGTCTGGGTACTGATCTGGCCCAATCAGAAGAAGATCCTCGGCATCGTCGCGGCCAGCGACGAGGAGAAGGCCAAGGCGCGCAAGACCGCGGGCATGGCCTCGCGAATCAACTTCGTGCTGTCGATCCCGATGCTGATGTGCATGGCCGGCGCCACGCACCTGCTGCCGTTCATCGCCGGCTAGGGGCGATGCCCGAGCCCCCGCGCGATCTCGCCAGCCAGGTCGAGGCGGCGCTGCGCGAGGACATCGGCGCCGGCGACGTCACCGCGGCGCTGGTGCCGGCCGCACAGCGGGTACGGGGCAGCGTGATCGCGCGCGAGAGCGCCGTGCTCGCCGGCCGGCCCTGGGTGGATGCGACCTTCCGCCACCTCGACCCGCAGGTGCAGCTCACCTGGCATGCGAGCGACGGCGAGCCGATCGCCGCCAACCACGTCGTATTCGAGATCGCCGGCAGCGCCCGCCCGGTGCTGACCGGCGAGCGCACCGCCCTCAACTTCCTGCAGCTGCTCTCCGGGACCGCGACCGCGGCGCGGCGTTTCGTCGACGCCGTGGCCGGCACCGGCTGCATCATCCTCGACACGCGCAAGACGGTGCCGGGGCTGCGCAGCGCGCAGAAGTACGCGGTGCTGTGCGGCGGGGCGCAGAACCACCGCATGGGGCTCTACGACCGCGTGCTCATCAAGGAGAACCACATCGCGGCCGCGGGCTCGCTCGGTGGCGCGATCCGCGCGGCGCGCAGCCACGCACCGGGCCTCACTATCGAGGTGGAGGTCGAGTCGCTCGCCGAGCTCGAGGAGGCGCTCGCGGCCGCGCCCGACATCGTGTTGCTCGATGAATTCTCCCAGGCGGACCTGCGCGCGGCCGTGGCGCTCAACCGAGCGGGCGGCCGGCGGGTGTTGCTCGAGGCCTCAGGCAGCGTCACCCTCGAATCGGTGCGGGCGGTGGCCGAGACCGGCGTCGACTACGTCTCGATCGGCTCGCTCACCAAGCACGTGCGCGCCGTGGATCTGTCGATGCGCCTCGAGTTCAGCGCCGCGCGCCCCTGAAGCGTGCCCATCCTGACCGTCCTATCGCTGGTAGTAGTCGGCGTCGCCGTGTAAACACACGGCTGCCGTCGGGTCTTGCGCCCGCGGGGCGCGAGGGATGCGATCGTGCGGGAGTGCTCGGGTCTCAATCGGGTGTGGCGCGCGCTGCTCGGCGGCGGCCTGGCGCTGCCCGCGGCGCACGCGCTGGCGGCCGAGACCGCCGGCGGCGCGCCGGACGTTTCCGCGCTGAGCGAGATCACCATCACCGCGACCCGCATTCCCGAGCCGGTCGCGCGCATTCCCGCCGCCGTCTCCACCGTCTCGGGCGAGGAGCTGCGCGCGCGCGATTCCTGGGATATGGCCTCAGCGCTCAGCCTCGTGTCGGGCGTCGAGGCTCCCGCCGGAGGCGATGCGGGCCCCTCGAGCGCGGTGCCCGCATTCTGGGGACTGCATGAGTTCGACGCGTTCCTGCTGGTCATGGATCAGGTGCCCTGGGGCGGCGCGTTCAATCCCGCGATCACCGCTCTCAACCTGAACGACGTCCAGCGCATCGAAGTCCTGAAGGGCGCCGCTCCCGTCATGTACGGGGCCACCTCCTTCGTCGGCGTCGTGCACGTGCTGCATTACCCGGCGGGCGAGGCATCCGACGACGCCTCGGTGGCGCTCGGCAGTTACGGATCGGTGCGTGGCGCCGCCGCCTACGCCCTGCCGCAGTACGGCGATTACCGTCAGTCCTTCGCGGCCGACGGCGAGAACCTCGGGTTTGCCGACGGACGCGAACAGGTCTCCGACGGGCGGCTCCTGTACCGCGGCGCGCTCGACCTCGGCACCGGAGTGCTGCGCTTCGATGCGAATGTCAGCCTCGTGCGCGACGTGCCGCCGAGCCCCGTCATCCGCGAGGGCACCGCCCTCACCACCCTTACGCCGATCAACGCCAACTTCAATCCGGCGGACGCCGCGCTCGATGAGGACAAGTATCAGTTCGCCCTCAATTACACCCGGCCTACCGACTGGGGAACCTGGGATACGCTCGTCTCCGTCTCGCGCTCGCATGTCGACGACATCCGCGCCTTCCTGGATCCGGACCTGAGCGGCGCCGCCGACACGCAGAACCAGAACCGCACGATCCTGGACGACTACTTCGACACGCACCTCGCGAGCGACCTCGGGCGCACGACGCTGCTGGTCGGCGCGGACCTGCTCTACGGCTACGGGCGACAGCAGACGAACAACGGCAACGGCGCCTACAGCGTGCCGCTCGACGGCTCGGTCGTCCCGCCGCCGACCAGCGCGCTGCCGGTGAACGAGGTGGGATTCGTCACCGACAAGCGCCTGTTCGCGGGCCAGTACGCGCAGCTCGACTTCAAGCCCGATGACCGCTGGGACTTCCTCGTAGGGCTGCGCCTCAACGAGACGCAGGAGAACAAGTTCTCGAGCGACCTGACGCTGCCGCCGTTCACGCCGACCGAGCAATACGCCGAGGAGAGCGACAGCCGCACCGTGACCCGGCTCACCGAGACGGCCGGGGTGAGCTACCGGGCCTGGAATACGGGCAGCGACGAGCTGGTGGTGTACGCGGATTTCCGCAATGCCTTCAAGCCCGCGGCGCTCGACTTCGGTCCGGACTATCAGCCGGCGGTGCTGCTGCCCGAGACCGCCAGGAGCTACGAGGTCGGCCTCAAGGGCGCGTCCGTCGACGGCCGCCTCATCTGGCAGGCGGAGGCCTTCCGCCTCGATTTCACCAACCTCGTGGTGCCGACCGATTCGGGCTTTCTCACCAACGCCGCCGGCGAGCGGCTCGATGGCGCGGAGCTCGAGACGCGTTTCGTCGTCACGCGCGACCTGCAGATCGCCGCCAACTACGCCTGGCACCGCGCCCGTTTCACGCAGTATCAGTTCTTCGACGGCGACCTGGGCGCCTACGTCGACGTGGCGGGCAACGACCTGCCGCTCTCGCCCCGGCAGCTCGGCGCCGCCGGAATCCTCTACCAGCCGCCGCAGGGCCTGAATTCGACGCTGGTCGCGACCTACGTGGGCCCGCGGTTCCTCGATGAGGAGAACCTCGCGAGGGTCGGTGGCTACACTCGGCTCGATGCGACGCTCGGCTATCGCTTCGGGCACTGCGAGGTCGTGGCCGAGGGAACCAATCTCACCAACCAGCGCCCGCCTGTCAGCGCCAGCGAGTTCGGCAGCGAGTCGTTCTATCTCCTCAACGCGCGCATGCTGTGGCTGAGGCTCACCTACCACAAGTAGCGGCGTCGTGAGCGCTAGCGTCCCAGCCCGACCAGCTGCTCGATGAGCTCGTGCAGCTGCGCGTAGCGCGGCAGCGCGAGGAGCGGAACCAGCGCCAGGCCGGCCGCCAGCGCGGCGAGTATGCGCGCCCGGACCGGACGCGCCGGCGGTGCGAGCAGCGCCCGAACGCGTCCGGGGACGTCGTCCACGGCGACCGACATCTCGAGAGCGGCTGGCGGCGTGCCGCGGCTGCGCACCAGTCGTGCGACCTTGATGAGAGCGGACGCCAGCGCCAGGCGCCGCGCGCGGTTGCCGCCTGTGGCGCGCTGGTCCGCGGCATATTCCGCGGCGGATCGCCAGCGCTCCGTGAGCGCCGCCGCGAGCGGCGTCAGGGCGAGCGCGTCCGGCGCGCCGATCAGCAGGAGGAGCTTCAGGTTGTCCCGTGCGGCGCGGTGCGCCGCCTCGTGCGCGAGCACGGCCTGGAACTCCGCACGACTGCAAGCGGCTCTCACCGACTCCGTCGCCACGATGCGCGGGCGCCAGGCGCCGATCAGTGCCACCAGCGGGTGCGCCGAGTCCGCCAGGTGCACGACCATCCCCTCCCCTGCGTCCGCGATGGTGGGCTCCGGCCGGCAGCACTCGAGCAGCGCGCGCGCGGCGCGCACGGCGCGCCAGCCGCGGACGAGCCCGCCGGCGAGAGCCCCGATCGCGAGCGCCGCCAGCAGGATCAGCACCGGACCTGCACCCTCATCCTCACGACGGGGCTCGAAGCTGAGAAAGGCGGGCAGCACGACCGTGAGCGCGATCAGCAGCGCCCCCGCGGGGGGCAGCAGACGCAGCGCGAGCAGATCCGCAGCAGTGGCGCGAATGCGCGCGAGGCCCGCGCGCCACGCGAGCGCAACGAGAGCCGACAGCAGCAGCGTGCCGAGGCCGAAGGCCGCCAGCAGCACCAGCGAGAGCAGCAGCGCGGAGCTCATTTGGGATCGCCGCGGCGCCTGCGGCGCTCGGCCTGCACCAGTGCCTCGAGCTGGTCGAGCAGCGCGGCATCGGTATCCCGCACCGCACGCACCAGCGTCGAGAGAACGACGCTGCTCCTCGCGGAAGCCCCCAGGAGCTCGGTGACGTGCCCGGAGACGAGCTCCGAGAGCAGCTCGTCGCGCGAGCAGCGCGGCTCATAGGAGAAGGCCCGCCCCACGCGGTGGCGCAGCAGCAGACGCTTGCGGTACAGCCGATCGAGGGTGGTCATGACGGTGGTGTAGGCGAGCCCCGCGCAGGCGCGCTGCAGCTCGCGTACGGTGGCCGCCCGCGGGCGCGCCCATAGGAGCTCGAGCAGCCGGGTTTCGAGCGGCCCGAGTCCCGAGCGTGTGCGCAGCACCTGCGGCGATGACTCATCGGCTCGGGGTGACATGAGCGGATTGTTGCCCAGGCGCCGGAGGCAGCGCCAGTTCCTGCCTCGGGGGCCTCGGGGTAGGATGGCCGCCATGATCATCGTCTCGTTGCTCACGCTCGCCGCAGCGCTCACCGCCCCGAAGGTGCCCGACGCCATCAAGGCGCCGGCCGGCGAACGGGTCGTGTTCGTGGCGCATGGCGCCGGTTCCCAGATCTACACGTGCGGCAAAGGCGATGACGGCAAGCCGCAATGGACGCTCAAAGCACCCGAGGCGCAGCTGCGCGATGACAAGGGTGCCCTGATCGGCCACCACTCCGCGGGGCCCTCCTGGAAGCACATCGACGGCAGTTCGGTCACGGGCAAGGCCGCGGCCAAGGCCGCCTCGCCCGATGCCGGCTCCATCCCCTGGCTGCTCGTGACGGTCGTGAGCCACGACCGCAAGGGTGTGTTCGAGCACGTCACGAGCATCCAGCGAGTGAATACCAAGGGTGGTGTGGCGCCACCGGCCGAGAAATGCGATCCGTCGAAGCCGAACGTCGAGAGCTGGATACCCTACAGCGCCGATTATTATTTCTTCGCACCCGGGAAGTGAGGTCTCGGCCTCCGCGATGTGAGGTCTCCGCGGCGTCATTCGCGCGGAATGTTAGATATCCATCTAATTTGCCGTCTTGAGGCCGTGAAGCAGGCCTCGAGGGTCCTCACTTAGATGACTTTCTAACAATCGGCTCGAAAGCCGATTCTGAAGCCCACATGTGTGCCCCTGACCCGTCGGTCCGAGCGAGCGGCGGGGAGCTCCCGCGGGGAGCCCGCGGCCCTCTCAGGCGACGGCAGACTTCAGTACGCGCTGCGGCTGCGCGACGCCGTAGCCCTGCGCGTAGTCGACCCCGAGGCTGGTCAGCATCTGGATGATCTCGGCGTTCTCGGCAAACTCGGCGATGGTCTGCTTGCCGGTGAGGTGCCCGATCTCGTTGATCGAGCGCACCATCTCGCGGTCGATGGGATCGCGCAGGATCTCGCGCACGAAGCTGCCGTCGATCTTGAGGTAATCCACCGGGAAGTGCTTCAGGTAGCCGAACGAGGACAGCCCGGTGCCGAAGTCATCGAGCGCGAACTTGCAGCCCTGCTGCTTGAGCGCCTGGATGAAGCGGTTGGCCTGCGAGAACGAAGCCACCGCCGCGGTCTCGGTGATCTCGAAGCAGATCTTCGAGGCATCCAGCCCGCTGTGCCGCAGCTGCTCGATGACGAACGGCAGGAACTTGTCGTCGCCCAGGCTCTGGCCCGAGAGGTTGATCGAGCACTGGAACAGGTTCTGCCGCTCGTCGGCCTCGGACACCAGCCAGCGGAACGCGTTCTCGATCACCCAGCGGTCGATTGCCGGAGTGATGCCGTAGCGCTCGGCCGCCGCGATGAAATCGTTCGGCGCGACGATGCGCCCGGTCTCGTCCTTCAGGCGCAGCAGCAGCTCGTAGTGAGCGCCGGACTCGACCCGCTGCAGCGGCTGGATCGCCATGCGGTACAGCTCGAAGCGGCCCTCCTCCAGCGCCGCGTTGATGCGCGCCGCCCACTGCATCTCGCGGCGGCGGCGCATCAGCTCGATGTCGTTCTCCGCGAAGCTGTGGACGCGGTTGCGCCCGCCCTCCTTGGCCGCGGTGCAGGCGCTGCCGGCAGCGGACAGGACCGAGGCGACGTCCTCGTTCTCGGCCGTGATCGGTACGACGCCGATCGAAGCACCGAGGCGAAACACCCGGTCCTCCCAGGTGAAGCGGAAGTTGCGCACCGCCTCGCGCAGCGTCTCTGCGGTGCGCATCGCCTCATCGAGCGAGCAGCTCTCCAGCAGAATGCCGAATTCGTCGCCACCGAGGCGCGAGAGCGTGTCGCGCCAGCGCACCTTGGACTTGAGCAGCGCGCCCACCTGCCCGAGGAGCGCATCTCCCGCCGAGTGGCCGCAGGTGTCGTTGACGATCTTGAACTGGTCGATGTCGAGATGGCAGAGCGCGTAGGACGCCTCGCGAGCCTTGGCGCTCTTCAGCGCCCGCTCCAGGCGGCTCTCGAACTCGCGGCGGTTGACGAGCCCCGTCAGCAGGTCGTGGCTCGCATGGTAGGACAGGCGCCGGTTGAGCTCGCGCGACTCGCTGACGTCGTGGAACACCAGCACGCCGCCGGCCACGTGCCCCTGGCCGTCGCGGATCGGCGCGGCGGTGCTCTCGACGTACAGCTCGTTGCCGTCGCGGCGGATGAGCAGCATCGGCCGCACCGACTTGATCGGGCGGATGCGGCGGATCGAGACCGTCAGGGGGTTCTCGAGCGGCTCGCAGGTCTCCTCGTGGAACGCCCGGAAGATCTCCTCCACCGGCCGCCCCATCGCGTCCTCGAGTCGCCAGCCAGTGAGCTCCTCGGCCACGGGATTGATGTAGTCGATGGTCGAGTTGGCATCGGTGGTGATGACGCCGTCGCCGATCGACTGCAGCGTGATCTGAGCGCTCTCCTTCTCGCGGAACAGCGCCTCCTCGTAGAGCTTCCTCTCGGTGATGTCGAGCTCGACGCCGACCAGGCGCAGGAGGCGCCCGTGCTTGTCGACGCGCGCCGTAGCGCGGCTGATTACCCAGCGCCACTCGCCGTTGCGGTGGCGCATGCGGTGCGTGCTCTCGAAGATCGGAGTCTTGCCGGCAACATGGTCGCGGATCGCGGTCTGCACCCGTGCCAGATCGTCCGGATGCACCAGGCTGCGCCAGTCGGGCGAGCCGTGCATGTCCTCGTCCGCATAGCCGAGCATCGCCTTCCAGCGCGGCGAGAAGAACACCTCGTTGCTCTCGACGTCGAAGTCCCACAGGCCGTCGTTGGCGGCGGCCTGGAACAGATTGGTGCGCTCCTCGAGCTTCGCGAGCCGCGCCTCGGTGCGGATCCTCTCGAGGCCGGTGGCAAGGCTCGTGCCGATCAGCTTCATCAGCAGCTGCAGGTTCACGTCCCAGGCACCGCGCGGCAGTGTGTGGGCGAGACCCAGGATGCCGGCGGGCTTGCCCTGCACCCGGAAGCTGATGAGCAGCGCCGAGCCCATCTGCAGGTCCGCGAGCTTGGCGGCCTCGGCCGCCTGTTCCTTGCGCGGCGAGCTCGTGTCGCGCAGCTCCGAGAGACGCAGGTGCTCGAGCCGACCCTTGAGCCAGGGGAAGGTATCGAGCGCGAGACTCGCGAGCCCCTCGGGCTTGCATTGCGCGAAGGCACCGCGCGCGACCTGCACGTCCTGGATCACGAGCTCGTCGGGATGGATCGCGGCGAGAAAGGCGCAGTCGCAGCCGGTCGCCCCGCGCAGCAGCTCGAGGTTGCGCCTTACATAGGCGTCGACCTCGTCGCGGCGCATGTTCTGGAAATCGACGGCAATCTTGGTGCAGGCGACGTCGAGTCCCAGCACGGGCTTGGTATGCCGTCCGGTCCAGACATCGGCCGACAGAATGTCGGATGCGGTGAAGTCTGCTGGCTTATCCGGTGGGGGCGGAATCGCCATTTATCCGTGACCTCCCATTACCGATTCGCCGCAGCCTAATGCAACCACTACGCCCCGACGTGATATCCGTCACGGAAGTCTCAGTGTGCAGCGCGATTCTCGCACACTGAAGCAGGATTACAAGCTAACACCCTGTTGCATCAAGGAACTTCTGAGTTAACAGAATCAGCGCGGGTTCGCGCGAGTGAGCTCGAGCCACGCCTCGACCACGCGTGCCGGCTCGATGCCGAGGATGTTGGGCTTGCCGTCGACCGTGCCCGTGAGCGTGGCCGCGGGCGTCGTGGCGCCGCCGGGACGATAGAGCCACGGATCGATGTGGCCGAAGAGCGCCACCGTCGGGCACCCGAGCGCCGCCGCAGCGTGCGCCGGCCCCGTGTCCACCGCGATGAGGCTCCGGGCGCGCTCGAGCAGCGCCAGGAGCCGCGCGACCGGCAGATCGTTCGCTGCGTTCACCACATCGGCCGCGCCCGCCAGACGCACCACGTCCGCGATGAACGAGTCCTCGGCCCCCATTCCCGAGAAGACGATCGACTGCTCGGGGCAGCGCGCGCGCACCGCACGCACGACCTCCGCCCAGCGCTCCTCCGGCCAGTACTTGGCGGCGCCCGAGCGCGCGCGCACACGCCGGCGCGCGACGTGACGGCTCCCGGGATGGATCACCATGTAGGGACGCCCGGCGATTCCGCGCCCCGTCAGCCAGTCATCGAGCTCGCGGCGTGCGGCGTCGGCAACCTCGAGATGCGCCGCGCGCGCCACCCCCGCGACCGCGGGCGGCAGGGCACCGGTGAAGGCCGCGGGGCTCAGGGCGCCGAGGCGCAGGTACCGATCGGCGAAGTTCTCCCCCTCGAGGAACGGATACTCGGTCGAGTCGCAGATGTAGTCCGCGGGTATCCCGGCGCGCGCGAGGAGTTCCCGGCCTTCGCCGCGATCGCAGAACCAGGTGGGACCTGCGCCCCGGGCCCGAAGCCACGCGACGAGGCGCTGCTGGCCGGGACTCAGCCAGTAGGGTGTGCGGCGGCTGCGCAGGATGAACATCCGCCCGACCGCCGGGTGGTCGGCCAGCAGCGGCTCGGACCAGGGGCCTGAGGCGATGACGTCCACCGGCGCCTTGAAGCGCGCGTGCAGCTGCTCGAGCAGCACCGTGAGCAGCACCATGTCGCCGAAGGCCCCGCAGCGCATGACGAGCGGCGGCCGCTGCGCATCCTGCGGGCTCATCGGCCCCCCGCCAGCGCCTCGCGCGCGCTGCCGTACAGCCGCTTGAGCTCGCGCTCCAATTCGCCCTCGAGAGCTGCGAGTGTCGCGGCATCGGTCACGCGCGGGACGTACCGTGGCGCTCCGATCGCAATGGCGATGCGAGCGAGGAACGGCACCGGGATCACGAACTTGTCCCACTTCACCAGCCAGGCGCGCGAGGCCGCGTAGGCCATCGGCAGGATCGGCCGCTGCGACATCTGCGCGAGCAAGAGCGCCCCCGGCTTGAACTTGAAGCGCGGACCGCGCGGACCGTCGGGGGTGATGACCGGGGAGATGCTGTCACGGGTGAGCGCCTGGTAGTAATCGCGCAGCGCGCGCGCCCCCGTGTGGGTGGAGGAGCCGCGGATCACAGCCCCGCCGAAGCGGCGCACCATCATCGCGCCGAGCTCGCCGTCGACCGACGGACTGATGAGCCAGCCAGGGTTCAAGCCGCGCGCGCGCTCCCCGAGGAGAAATTTCCCGCAGTAAAGCTGGTGCTGGTGCCAGTAGACGGGAATGAGCGAAGGTGCGCGCGCCAGCGCGGCGCTGAGATGCTCGGCGCCCTCGACGCGCACCACGCGGCAGCTCCACCACCACGCGCGGATGAGCGCCACAGCGAGCGGAGCGGCGAGCGCGTACAGCGCGCGCCGCGCCGGGGTCATACGGCGGCTCGAGCGCGTCGCGGTGCGATACAGCGTGTTGCGTAAGTTCCCGTCGTCACCGTCGCTCATGGCGCGAACAGCTCCTCGAGCGAGAGCGCGTGGGTCTCGAGGCGGCTCACCGGCAGGCTGGTCATGATGCAGGCCGCGGCGCCCGGAAACTGCTCGAGCCGCGTCGCTCGCAGCGTCACGCCGCGGCAACGCGCGCCGTCCCCGCCGAGCTCGACCTCACGCGCCTCGGCGAGGCCTGCGCCGCAGGCCTTGAGCGCCGCCTCGCGCGCCGCCCAGGCGCTGAGCCGCGCCTCGGTGCCGAACTCGACATCGAAGCCGACGAGCCCATGCGCCACCGCCGCGCACCCGACCCAGGGACCGGAGTGACTGATGCTGAAGTCGGGCGAGTACGGCAAGGTGACCGCGCCGCGTGCCAGGTGCGGCTTGCCGCCGTCGGGGAAGGCTAGTGCCGCCGGTGCCAGCTTCAGACCGGTGAGTCGCTCGAGCGCGCGCAGCGCGAGCGCGATGCCCGCGAGCGTCGCCGGCGCACGCGCGGCACGGGCGGCGATCTCGAGACGCTTCGCGTACGGGAGCCTGGCCGACAGCCCGCGCGCCGGTGCTTGCGGCCACTGACCTCGGAGGTCCGAGTGATATAAGATTAAGGTTTGGCTTTCAACAGCTTGCATGACCGCCGCCGCGCCCGCGAATAGACCGCCTCCCGAGGCAGAGCTGCAATTCGACGTCGGCTCCACGGACGATTCGCTGGAGCGCATGACCGAATTGTTTGCCCGCCACGGCGACACTTATCGCGTGTTCGTTCCGACACGCAGATCTTATACCTATGTCATCCACCACCCGGACGACGTCAAGCGGGTGCTGGTGAGTAACCACAGGAACTACACCAAGGGCTTAGGGCTCGATCGGATCAAGATCCTGCTCGGCAAGGGCATCATGACGAGCGAGGGCGAGCTGTGGAAGCGCCAGCGCTACATGATGCAGCCACTGTTTCATCGCCGCGTGATCAGCGGCTTCGCCCAGCTGATCGCCTCCGCCAACGAGCGCTTCATCGCACGCTGGGAGAGCCTCGCCGCGCGCGGCGAGCTCGTGAACGTCACCGACGAGATGAGCGAGCTCACGCTCGAGATCGTGCTGCGCTCGATCTTCGGGCGCGACCTCGATCGTCTCACGCACCAGCTCGGCGGCAATCCGTTCGAGGTCGTGACCCGGGAGCAGAGCCGCGATCTGCAGTTCGCCTTCAAGTTTCGCTCGCTGGCGAAGCTGGTGTCGCAACTGATCGAGCGGCGCCGCGCCGAGCCCGAAGAGCATTTCGACTACGTGGCCATGCTGATGGCGGCGCGCGACAAGGAGAGCGGCGCGCCCATGGGCGAGCGCGAGCTCATCGACGAAGTGATGACGCTCATCGTGGCGGGACACGAGACCACGGCGAGCGGGCTCAACTGGACCTGGTACCTCCTCTCGCAGCACCCGCAAGCCGAGGCGCGCCTGCACGCCGAGCTCGACGCCGCCCCCGAGCTCGCCGCTCCGAGCCTCGGGCAGATGGAGGGGCTCGCCGTCACCTCCCAGGTCGTGAACGAGGCTCTGCGGCTCTACCCGCCCGGATGGCTGCTGTCGCGCCGTACGGTCGCCGCGGACGTGCTCGGCGGCTTCACCGTCCCGCCCGGCACCAACGTGCTGCTGCCGCTCTACCTGCTGCACCGGCATCCGCGCTTCTGGAAGGACCCCGACCGCTTCTGGCCGGAGCGCTTCGCCCCCGAGCACGAGGCCGAGCGCCCGCGCTTCGCCTACATGCCCTTCGCCGCCGGGCCGCGCCACTGCATCGGCGAGACCTTCGCGCTCTATGAGATGCTGATGCACCTCTACAAGGTGGCGCGCCGCTTTCGACTGGTGCACGTGCCCGACCGGCCGCTCGAGCTCGAGGCGCAGATCAACCTGCGCACCCGCTATCCGCTCCACATGAGGCTGGAACGCCGCCGCTGATGATCAAAGCCACGACCCTCACCGAAGTCATGGAGGCGAACCGCAGCTTCCCGCGCAGCATCACCTACCTCGAGGGCGAGAACGAGGCGCGCAGCGTCTCGGCGGGCGAGCTCTACGAGCGTGCACTCGGCATCCTCTATCACCTGCAGCGCCTCGGCGCACGCCGCGGCGACAAGCTCATCCTGTTCCTCGGCAGCAACGAGCAGTTCATAGACGTATTCTGGGCGGCGGTACTCGGGGGCATCGTGCCGGTGCCGGTGGCGCTCGGCATCAGCGACGAGCATCGCCACAAGCTGCTGCGCATCGCGCGCCGGCTGGGATCGCCCTACCTCTACACCGAGCGGCGCTCGCTCGAGCGCATCGGCGCATTCGCGTCCCAGGCCGGCGAGACGCAGCTGTTCGAGAGCCTGCGCGCGCGCACCTTCCTGGTCGATGACCTCGACGACATCTCGCGCGCCGGCAGCATCCAGCGCGTCACTCCCGATGACACCGCCTTCATCCAGTTCTCCTCCGGCTCGACCAGCGAGCCGAAGGGCGTCGTCCTCACCCACGGCAACATCATCGCCAACTGGCGCGGCTCGACCGAGGCAGGGGGCTTCAACGAGAACGACGTCAGCCTCTCGTGGATGCCGCTCACCCACGACATGGGTCTCATCGGCTTCCATCTCGTCATGTTCGCGAACCGCGTGCACTCGCACCTCATGCCCACGGAGCTCTTCATCCGCCGGCCGCTGCTGTGGCTCACGCTGGCATCGCGGGTGCGCGCCACGATCCTGTGCTCGCCCAACTTCGGCTACAAGCACTACCTCAAGGTACTGGGCGAGCGCCCCATCGAGGGGCTGGACCTCTCGGCCGTGCGCCTCATCTTCAACGGCGCCGAGCCGATCTCCGTCGAGCTGTGCGATGAGTTCCTGACGCGCCTCGCGCCCGCACGCCTCGAACGCAACAGCATGTATCCGGTCTATGGGCTCGCCGAGGCCTCGCTCGCCGTCAGCTTCCCGCCGGTCGGCGCCCCGCTCAAGATCATCACCCTCAACCGCCATCGTATGAACCCCGGCGATCCGGTCGAGGCGGTAGCGGCGGACGACAGCCACGCGCTGCGCCTCGTGAGCGAGGGCCGCGCCATCCCCTACACCCGCGTGCGCATCGCCGGCGACGACGATCGGGAGCTGCCCGAGGACCGGATCGGCCACGTCCAGATGACGGGCGAGAACGTGACGCGCGGCTACTACGAGGATCCTGCCGCGAATGCCGCCGCCTTCACCGCCGATGGCTGGCTGCGGACCGGAGACCTCGGCCTGGTGCACGCGGGCGATCTCTACATCTCCGGGCGCGCCAAAGAGATCATCTTCGTGAACGGTCAGAACTACTACCCGCACGATCTCGAGGCGATCGCCCAGCGCGCCCCCGGACTCGAGCTCGGCAAGGTGGTGGCGGCGGGCGTGCGCCCGCGCGGCGCGGAGATCGAGCAGCTCGTGGTGTTCGTGCTGCATCGGGGTGCGGTTGCAGACTTTCTGCCCCTCGCGACCCAGGTCGCGCGCCTCATCAACGAGCAGACCGGGCTCGAGGTAGCCGAGGTCATCCCGGTGAAGCGGATCCCCAAGACCACGAGCGGCAAGGTTCAGCGGCACATGCTCGAGGAGGAGTACGTGGACGGGCAGTTCGACGCCGAGCTCGCCGAGCTCGCGGCGCTGCGCGCGGCGCAGCGCGGGCCCGCGCAGCGCGACCGCAGCCAGCTCGAGGAGCAGTTGAAGGCGATCTGCGACGCCGCGCTCGAGGGCAAGCGCGTCGACGTCGACGACAACCTGTTCGAGGTGGGTGCGAGCTCGCTCAAGCTCATCGAGATCCACGAGCAGATCGAGCGGCTCTATCCCGGCCAGATCGATCTCACCGAGCTCTTCGACTTTCCGACCATCGCC
>Ga0335081_10001830_pt1 | contig 33639 bp, 26 predicted proteins | sample Lox_Sample_35_FD_206713 | JGI IMG/M metagenome (GOLD analysis project Ga0335081, IMG submission 206713) | Soil microbial communities from Loxahatchee National Wildlife Refuge, Florida, United States - Lox_Sample_3.5 | ecosystem: Environmental > Terrestrial > Soil > Wetlands | place: USA...
ACATACATATCGCTCCACTTCGGCCACTGGGAGAATAGGGGGTCCCAACCCTCCACGCGGTTGTGTGTGTTGGGATCGTTTCCAGATAGCGCCCAATACCCGGCTTTGACGTACGGCTGCCGGCGGCAGTCAAAAGTGTGCTTGACGTACGAATAACCGCCCCAGGCCGAGATGGTTACGCCGCCATGCTGTGCTCCCCACTGCCGCGCGTATTCGGTGACCCAATCGGTGCGCTTGCTCAGTTTGCGGACCAGTCGGCCGCCCAGCGTGCTGACATGGCGGTCCGGCTGGAACTGGGGGTTGGTGGCGGGAAGGACGTCGTGGGTCTCTTTCTTCAGAAAATAGTACGCTTCGATCGAAGTGTAAGCATTGGCGCGGTTGGTGTAGTAGGTGCCCACCGCCTCTTCATCCCAGTTCTGCAGGAGGCGGTGCTGATCGTGAAAGCGCGGCAGGAACCGGTCGCGCGAGGGGTCGAGAACGCCGATCAGATCGAGCGTGGACTTGCCGGATGAGTAGCTCAAGTCGGCGCCGTTGTAGTAACCGCTGCGCGGCCCATCCCCGGGAGTTCCGTCGCACAAGATGAACCCTTCACCCTTGAAAATGTCGAAACGCCCCACCTTCAACTCCAACCCCTTGGCGAACAGTTTCCGGATATCGAGATAGGCCTGATCGAAGAAAACCTCGTCGAATTGCTTGACCGAGCCGAACCGTTGGGTGTTTTCCACCGCCATGCCAACGAACAGGTTGATGTTGGAAGTAGTGGGGACGTTGAACCAAAGCCGTGTGCGGTCCCGGACCTGGTCCCGCTGATCGTTGGTGGCGTCGCTCATATCGAGGGCGTTGTTCCAGTCGTCGCTGCGAACCCTCTGCTCAAAACCGATGGTGAATCGTCCAGGTTCGAAGGTGCCTTGGGCCCACAATGGTGCGGCGGCGAGAGCCGCCAGCCCGAGCACTAACATGCCGCCCGCGAATGAGTGGCCTCGCGTGCCCGCGATACGTCTGACAACAGTCCGTAGTTGCATTGATTCCTCCCCGACCACCCCTCGTCGGGTGGTTGTCGATTAACCTCCGTATCGGCGGGAATCGGGAAAGTGTGAGGAGAGGTGGGGGTCTGGGCTTAGCCCCCGTATGGATCGTTCTGCAATAGCACGCCGTTATCCGGGTTGCGGCTTTCCCCAACACTCGAAACCAGCACGGCGGGCTGGCCCTTAATCACGCACTTGTTCACGCAGATGCCGCAGCCGATGCAGAGATCGGGATCGATCCGCGGCTGCTTGATGGTGACTTTATTTCCCTGGGCGGTCAGGACTTCCGCGGGCTCGAACCAGATGGCTTTCTTGGGGGTGGGACAGTGCTCCTGGCAGACGATGCAAGGCCGCGCGAAGGCGTAAGGGAGGCAGCGGTTCCGGTCGAAATGCGCCAGGCCGATCTTCACCTTCTGTTTTTCGGCGACTTCCAGCGGCCGGATGGCTCCGCTGGGACAGACCTGCGTGCACAGCGTGCACTCGTACTCGCAGTAGCCGATCTTGAATTGAAGCAGTGGCGTCCAGGCGCCCTCCAGGCCAGCTTCCAACCCGGCGGGGTGAATGGCGTTGGTGGGGCAGACCTTCATACACTCGCCGCAGCGAATGCAGCGCGCAAGAAAGTCGTCTTCCCGCAGCGCTCCGGGCGGGCGCACCAGCCATTCGTTGAACGAGCGGTGCTGCCCCAAGGGATGCGTGCGGAACAGAAATACCGCACCCAGACCGGCAGCGCCCGAAGCCAGCACCTGGCGGCGGCCGAGGTCTAGACGCGCCGCTTTCCTCTCAGCGGGCGATGGCCGGCGCAACGTGAGTGAGATGGCATCCGCGGGACAGTCGGACTGGCAGTTGAAGCAGTAGAAACACTCCGACGGTTTCCATTGTTCGGTTCTTTCGGTATTGCCGCCGCCCTGGCAGTCGGCCAGGCACAAGCCGCAATGGTTGCAGTCGGCACTCTTAGCGAGGCGCACCAGCGGGTTCCTGCCCGTTATGCCGAGCAGCGCGCCGAGCGGGCAAACGTAGCGGCACCAGAAGCGCGCGCGGAAGAAATTGAGCGCCACTACGGTTACGAAGAGGAACCCGATAAGCACGTTGCCGTAGTAGTGCGGTTGCTCGGCCGCCAGAAAATGGCGGCGCAGGAATTCGTAAAGCGGCTCCGAGACAGCCGTGACGCGCACCGGCCCGATGCCGGGGTTGGCGCGGTAGATCCAGGTGAACAGCGCCACAATGGCGCTGTTCAATGCGGGGAAGACCGAAGTGGCGAGGGATCGAAAGAAGAACGAAAACGGATCCAGCCACCCCACGGCGTTCACACCCAGCAGCGCACCGCCGGCGAAGACCGCCAGTACATAGTACTTGGCCCTCTGCCAGGAACCGTAACCGCCGGTATCGAGCTTGGCTTTCGTGCGACCGGTCCGCATCGCGGAGAAGAGGTGGTGCAGCGTGCCAAATGGACAGATCCACCCGCAGAACCAACGGCCGCAGATGAGCGTCACGGCCAAAGTGGCGAGCGCCAGCAGCATACCCGCGGCGGCGTGCGAGGCAAGCCAGGTCAGCAGCAGGTGCAGCGGATCGATTTGGAAAAAGAGCTTGACGCCGCTGCCTGCCCGGTTGATGGGATGATAGACCGTCTCCAGGAACAGGTAGAAGAATAGCAGGAGGAGAGCCGACTGAACGACGCGGCGAAGCCAGACCAGCCGGGATGTGCGGCCCTTCGCTGCCATATCAGACCTCGAGCCAAATAGGCGAAAGCGACTGGAAGTTCATCGTGCCGAGTCCGCGCTTCTGGCCCTCCACGACATAGCTGAGATCGGTTGGCTTCAGCCCCAGAAGCGTGGCGCCGAATGCATCGACTGCCACCTGGTCCACGCCGGCCACCATGGTGTCTTTACGTTTCACATCGGCCAGGTTGCCGCCCGTGGGGCCGTTGACGATGAGGATGCGGATGGCGTCCAGCACCACCAGTTGCGGTTTGAGGAAGGAGGCGAGATCAACCAGCGTTTTGCCGATGTCTTGGTGGATGCGCCCGCGGTTGCCGCCGGCGACGCCCATCAGGTTCTTCATGCCCAGCGTGGCGCTGCACAGCCCGTGGTTCTTGACGATGGGCACATTGATGATGCGGTCGGCTTCCACCACGTCCTGATAAATCGGCCACTGCTTGAGCGCCACCGCGCCGCCGAGAGACATCGGGCGGAATTTGCGGTCATCCATGAAATAGCAATCGGCGCCGGCCTTCTGCGCGGCCTGCTGGATGCCGCTGCGGGGGAAGGTCCGCTGCGCGCTGTTACAAGGGTTGTCGCTGACCACCACTTTCCGAGCCCCGGCCTGATAACACATCTCGACCAGTGCGGCTACCACATCGGGGTTGGTGCAGGCGGCCTGTTCCGGACGGCGGTCCCACCCGATGTTCGGCTTCACCCAGACCACATGGCCTTTGGAGACGAATCGGGACATGCCTCCGAGGGCTTCGAGGGCCGCTCTGGTGAGACGGCGCGCCTCTTCGGCAATGGCAGCCGGGTCGGTTGGGGACCCCTTGTAATGGGCGATTGAGAGCGACGGCGGACTGGCCTGAAGGATGGCCGGGGCAGCGGCGGCGGTGATCAGGAATTGACGTCGGGTGTGGTTGTGCATGGCACGGTGACTCATCGGGCGGTCTCCAGAATCTCCTTGACGAAGACATCAGCGAGTGGTGGCGGGTTGATGATGACAACCGCATAACGCGTGCAGGCGAAGAACAGCACCTCGCCTTCCAAAGCGCTGGCGCCGCGCCAGGCCTGGACCGGAAAACCGGCTGCGGAGGTTGCCTGGAAGGCTTCTCTAAGGCGGCGGACAACGCCTGCCGGATCGGGGGCCAGAGAAACCAGCAGCGTGGTCTCCTTGCTCCCCCTGCGATATATGGCCGTAACGGCCGGTGAAAGGAATTTGTGGCCCAGCGGCGCATTGAGTATGTACTTCTCGGAGCGCTCCACCAATCCGTTCGAAGGCAGCCACGGGATGGGCCGCGGCAATGAGCGACCGCCGCCAATCTTGGCGGAAACGGACTGAGCGGCAGCGTTGAGCGCGCTGGCGGACTTGCCGTCGTCGCTGAATCCCAGCAGCTTCACATAGTAGTTGCCCTGCACGAAATTGAGCATGCCTTCGTTGCTGTAGCCTTCCGCACCCACGGGGATAAAGCGATAGCCGGGCGAGCGTTCAGCGGAGTAAATGCCAAAAGCTCGCAGAGCATCTCCCATGTCGTAGATGTCCACCGTGACGTCGGTGCCACCGGCGCGGTATTCCTGGTGCGCCAGGGCGACCATGCCATAACGGTGATAGGCTTCCGCGCCGCCATCGAGGTACTCGTACAGGTTGGCGCAATAGAAATGTGGCGCGGCACCGCCCGGAAGCAACGCCGCCAACCCCAGAAGGTAAAAGAGGCTATGCATGGCTAAGTCTTGTACGCACAAGCTTTATCTTGTGCCTCTTTTGCTTCCAGAAAGCTCGGGGCTTCACGGAATCCGCGAATTTCAGACATTATTTACTTTTATAGCTGATTTCACCAAAGGCGTGAGTGCACGCTCGCGGATCCGGAGATCACTGAGGCGGCGGGCGTTGTCGCCAGTTGTGACACCCCACATTTTTCCAACGTTCCCAACCTGCCTTCCGTCCAATCCATAGAAACGGAAACCAGGGAGAATGGTTGGGGCGAGCCAACTGGCGTTGATCGGGCGCTTCTATTCCACGGACTACCGTTCCGAGGGCGAGCTGCTGGCGGCTTGCCGGCGGCGCGATCTCAGTGCGTTCGAACAGCTCTACCAGGCGCACGGCGCGCGGCTCAAAAGCATCGCCTATCACCTGGTCGGCAACCGCCAGGACGCGGAAGATGCTGTGCAGGAGACGTTCTTGAAAGTGTATCGGGCCATCGACGGTTTCCAGAGCCAGTCCAGCATTTCCACCTGGCTTTGCCGGATCTGCATCAACACCTGTTATGACCTGGCTCGCAAGCGCCGGCCGGAAACCGGCCCTGACGCGCAGCCTGCGCCCGCGCCGCACCAGAACCAGCTGCCGCTGCGGATCCAGTTGGACGACGCCCTGCGCCGCATCAATCCCCGCCACCGCATGGTGTTCCTGCTGTTCGAGGTGGAAGGCCTGAGACACGCCGAGATTGCTTCCATCCTGGAAGTTCCGGAAGGGACCTCGAAAGCCTGGCTGTTTGAGGCCAAGAAAGAGTTGAAGCGCCTGCTGACAGAGGTGCGCCAATGATCTTTGGATGCGGCGATCTGGAACGCGCGCTGCGGACCCCGGAGTTGATGCCGGATGCGCGCGCCCACGCGGAACATTGTGAGAAATGCCGCGAGCAGCTTTACCTCTGGACGGAGATCTCACGCCTGGCGCCGCAATTGCACCAGGAGTGGGAAAGCCCTTCGCTCTGGCCGCGGATTCGTGAGACGCTCTCCACCGAGCCGGCGCGGCGGGTGAAGGCGCCATGGTGGCAGATGGCCCTGTCGGCGGCCGCGGTATTGGCCGTGGCGGTGGGGCTATCCGTGCCGAAGCACGCCAGCCCGCCGCCGAGCCGCGAATTCCTCACGGATGCCGCCCTCCAGGAAGTCGAGCAGGCGGAGGCGGCTTATGCGCGGTCCATCGACAAGCTCTCCACGGTAGCGGGTGCCGAGTTGCAAAAGTCGGAGTCACCGCTCGCGGCGGCTTATCGCGAAAAGCTGGTGCTGTTGGACTCCGCGATCGCCGACCTGAAGGCCAACGTGGATCGGAACCGGTACAATGCCTATCTGCGAACCGAACTGGCGTCGCTTTACGGTGAAAAACAAAGAACCCTGCAGGAATGGCTGAATTATGAGAAACGGAACTAGTCTTCTGCTGATCTGCAGCTGCGCGACGATCGCTTTCGGGCGCGAGGAGGCGACACGGGATTTCAGCAAAACGGTGGCACTGCCCGCCGGACGATCCCTCCACATCGAGCACTCCCTGGGCAGCGTGAACATCCATACTCACGCCAGAGCCGAGGTCGAGCTCCGCGCGTCCATCCAATGTTCGGCCCGCGCCATCGCGGAAGCGCGAGACTGCGTGAACCAGATCAAGATCACGGTGGAGGAAACGAACGCGGGCGTCCGCGTGCACACCGAGTACCCGCAGACCAGCTTCTTCAATGGGCGGCGGGGGCTCTCTTACGGCGTGAACTATGACATCACCATGCCGGACACGGCGCCGCTCGAAGTGCGCAACCAGTATGGCGAGGTCAACGTGGCGGATCTGCACGCGGCGGCGGCAATCCACAACACCAACGGCCGGGTCGGCTTCCGCAACGGCCGCGGCGCACAGCGAATCGAGAATTCCTACGCCGAGGTGCAAGTGCAGAACAACGATGGCGATGTGACCGTGGTGAGCACCAACGGCAGCGTGGGAACCAGCGACATCACTGGCGCGGTGGACATCCGGAATCGATATGCCGAGGTGCGCGCGGCCAACATCGGCAAGAGACTCGACCTCAATTGCGGCAACTGCAGCGTAACGGTTTCGAATGTCGGCGGCGCGGCTAACATCACGAATACCTTCGGGCCGGTCACGGTGCGGGACGCCAAAGCCGATTTGGTGGTGCAGAACCAAAACGGCCGGGTGGAAGCGACGGGAGTCTCGGGGACTGCCGATCTCCGCACGAGTTACGACAGCGTGCGCTTCTCTCGCATCGGAAAAGGCTTGACCGTGCGAGCCTCGAACTCCAGCGTGGGGGGGGATACGGTCGGCGAATCGGCGGTGGTCGAGACGAGCTACGCCAGCATCGACCTGCGCGGAGTGAAGGGCGGCGCGCGGGCCACGGCGAACAATACCTCCATCCGGTTGAGCGAGATCGGCGGCGAAATCTACGCGCGAACTTCGTACGCCGGGGTGGAGGTGGAAGAATCCGCCGGGCCGGTCACGGTGGAGAACGGCAACGGCTCGGTGACGGTCAGAATGAAAGCCGGCCAGAGATGCCAGCCGATCTCGCTGAGCACCAGCTACAGCCCTATCCGCGTGACGGTGCCGCGCGGAGCCGGCTACAACGTCACCGCGCGAACGTCCTATGGGCACATCACCTCGCAGCCGGAGATGGCCGTGAGCGGGCAGATCGGGGGCGATTCGCTGAGCGGCAGGATCGCCGGCGGCGGGTGCGAGCTGCGGCTGATCGACCAGAACGGAAACATTGACATCCTGAACTAAGTCTCGCGCCAAGCGCGCAACGAACGCAAAGAAATCAGGAAACTCGCCTTTGCGACCTGAGCGATCTTTGCGAGGGATTTCCGCTCCCGCTCCAAGACTTCAGAAGATAAACAGGAATCGAAAGAACGGAAAGCAATCTCGCGCCAGGACGCAAAGAGCGCAAAGAAAAACAGACAATGCGTCTTTGTGACCTTAGCGACCTTTGCGCGAGATTCTCGCTCCCGCTCGAAGGCTTCAGAAGGTAAGCAAGAATCGGAAAAAACAAAGAGTAGCCTCGCCAAGGTGTCAAGAGCACAAAGAAACCAAACAACACGTCTTTGCGACCTTAGGGACCTTTGCGCGAGATTCTTGCTCCCGCTCCACGACTTCGGATGGTAAGCTATCCGGGATGAAGGTCTTGGCTTGGCTGTTGCTGGGCTGCGGAGTTCCCGCTCTCGCTACCGACGTGCTCACCCAACACAACAATCCGGCCCGTACCGGGGCCGTGCTCGACGAAACCAGTCTTTCCCCAGCATCCCTCAAGACGCGGGGTTTCGGCAGACTGTTCTCGTTGGTGGTGGAAGGGCAGATCTACGCGCAGCCGCTGGTAGTGAGCGGGGTCGACATACCCGGCAAAGGGACGCACAACGTGGTTTACGTGGCCACCATGCGCAACTGGGTCTATGCGTTTGACGCGGACGGGCACGACGCAATGCCGCTGTGGAACACCTACCTCGGCGCTCCCATGCAATATGACCGCATCCCCAAGGATGCCGGCGCGCTGCTAGGGCAGTACAATATCCGGCCATTTATCGGCATTACCAGTACGCCGGTGATCGACCGTGAGAAGGGGCGGATGTACGTGGTGGCCAAGATTGCGGATCCGCCATGCCCGTCAAACGAAGCGGCTACGGCGGCGTGCCCCGTGGTTTACCGGATTCACGCGCTGGATATCACCAGCGGGGCGGTGGTGAATAAGTCGGACATCCACATTCCGATGGAGAACGCCGACGTACCGCCTGAGGATGTCGCCCGGCGCCACCTGCAGCGTTCCGGATTGCTGCTGGCTAACCATAGAGTGTATGCCGCTTTCGGCGCGCATCAGGATGCACCGCCCTACCAGGGCTGGCTGATTTCTTTCCACGAAGACACGCTCCGGCAACTGGAGCCGGTGTTCTGCACGACGCCGGGCGGGGTGATGGGCGGCATATGGCAGGCCGGGAACGGCTTGGCCGCGGACCCGCAGGGCAATATCTACATCATGACCGGCAACGGCAGCTTCGACCCGAACGGAAAAAAGCAGTTCGGCAGCTCCTTCGTTAAGCTCAACGCCGACCTGAATCCGATCGATTGGTTTGCGCCAGCCAATGTGGCGGCCTTGAATTTGCTGGACGTGGATCTCGGTTCGTCCGGGCCGATGCTGTTGCCGGAGACGGATGAAATGGTCGGGGGCGGGAAGGAGGGCAAGCTCTACCTCGTCAGCCGTTCGAAACTCGGGGGCCAGCAGCAGCATCACTGGCCACATGATCGAGTAAACCCTCCGATCCAGTATTTCCAGGCGGCCCGCCGCTGGCGGCTCACTTGGCTGAGCTGGTTTCCGTTCCTCTTTGCCGCCGGCTACCACCACATTCATGGAGCGCCGGTGTTCTGGAACAGCCTGGTGCACGGGCCGACGATCTACGTCTGGCCGGAGGAGGATCACGTCAAGGCCTTCCACTACAACCCGGCGACGAAGATCAACACCAGGGGTACCAAAGGCATGGTGGGCAACAAGGGGATGCCGGGAGGGTTCTTGTCGATTTCGGCAAACGGGTCCAGGGACGGGATTCTGTGGGGCGCAATTCCGTACGACAGCGATGCGTGGGTGGAGATTGTGCGGGGGACGCTGCGCGCCTTTGACGCCGACACGATGAAACTATTGTGGAGCACCGACCAGAACGATCCGGGCGATTATTTCGATTTCGCGAAATATGTGCCGCCCACGGTCGCCAACGGCAAGGTGTACCTGGCGACGTTTTCTGACCGCTTGAATGTCTACGGGCTTCATTCGCCGGTGGCTGCAACGGCACCGAAGGCACCACCGAAGCTGTCCCGGAATCCACGGCACCGGGGGCACGTCAAGGGTGCCAGCGGCCATCTGGGAGCCAAGTAGGCTCGTCGCTTCGCGGCGCGGCAGGTTCTCAACCCAGATGAGCGCCATTGCACTACGTGCTTTAGAGGCTGCAGCTCACCGAGGCGTAAGCCGGCTCCGGTTCCTGAGGCAGCGACTGCCCCCAGGGATTCGGGCGCGTCGCGATGGCGGCCGGTTCGGCCTCCCGTTTCGGTTGCCGCTTCACGCCCTCCCAGCCTTCCGTAAGCGTCGCCAACAGTCCCAGTACGTCCCGCAAGGGTTCGTCAACCTGGCAGAAGTTGGATTCCAACAGCCTTCGCTGCATGTAATCGTACAATTGTGCCAGGCGTTGGCTGATCTCTCCACCCCGCTCGTGGTCTAGCGAGTTCATTAATTCCGTCAGAATGGCGTGCGCCTTAGTAATCGATCGCGAACGCGCCGGAATTTCGCCCCCAGCGAGGTGGCGTCGGGCGTCCTGGACAGCGCGGGTCGCAGCCTGATAGAGCATGTGCACCAACTCCAATGGATCGGCGGAAAGGACTCGATTTTCCAAGTACGTATCATGCGCGTTTTGCCACATTCTCGGTCTCCCAACCACTCTAATCGACAACTCAGGGCACACTAATACCCGTCAACCCTGGGCTGATTTGAGATCCTCGGCCAGGCGCAGTACGTATTCCGGTGGCACCTGGGAGATTACATCCTTGGTCTTGCGGTTCACTATCTTGACCACCATGCGCTGCGTCTGGGGGTCTTTTTGAAATACCAGGTCGTTTTCATCTCCGAACATTTGCGTGTTGTTCAGCGCTTTAACAGCCTGGACCACTGCACGGTTCTCTGCCGCGGTGTCCACGGGCACCGCCGCCGCCGTGGAGGGCTGAGCCTGCACAATACGGTTTAATGCTGTAACGTCCATACCAGCTCCTCGGGGAAGACCGGCCGTCAGAGCCTACCACTACCGTCCGGCTTTCCACACCCAGCTTATCGGCCGCTGGCCGAAAACTCGGAATCCGGCCACGAACCCGACTAACTTCAAGAAGCTGCTTTTCCAGGCGAAGAGTAGTCTAAAGGGCTACGCTCATGGCCAAACCAGTCTCCCTCATTGGAATCGATGCCGCCGAACTTCGCTGGCTCCGGATGCTGCTCCAGCTCCTCCGCCACCCCGACGCCAGTGTGCCCGAGCTCGCGCGCCAGGCCCTGATGTATCTCACCGAAGCCGCCCAAAAGCGTGCCCAGCCAAAGCCGGAACCTCTGGACCATGCAGGCTGAACTTACAGCGCTCTCAGCCATCAGCGTTTAGCCCAAAACCAGCGAGAGCTGGTCGCTGACAGCTCGTTCTTTGCTGATAGCTGTTTGCTGGCCGCTGATAGCTTTCTTTCTACTGCCGCACTTCGTACGGGTAGTAATACGGGCGCGTTTGGATCTTCACCGAGCCCGCCGGCAGCGTGAGAACGTCCACCTTGAGCCGGCGCTTTTCGCGGCGGGCAGTTTCCGGATCGATATCGGGGACATACCGCAGGATGTACTGGGTGGTGATCTCGCCCTGCAACCCCTGCACCGCCTGGTTGATGGCCGAGGAAATCGCCGCTGAATACCCGCCCGACCCCACGGAGAGAGCGTAGTTCCCTTCGTCCGACGGCTTGGAAAGGAACCCCGAGACGTCCTTATAGGGGTTGCTGAGGGGGTACTCCACGTGCCCGCCGGTCTCCTTGGCCAGCCGCTCCAGGTTGTCCGCCTCTTCGCTGGTGGCCCCGAACGCCAGTGTGCTCACCCCGTAGATGGTCACCAGGTTACGGTTCGCCAGTTCGATTACTTGATCGAGCGTGTATTCGCTGGCCGTGTCGTGTCCGTCTCCGATCACCACAATGACACGGCGCGGCTGGTATGGTTCTCCCGGAATCAGGGTTCGGTCGGTACAAGCCATATGGATGGCGTTGTACAGCGCCGCGCCGCCGCCCGGCTTCATTCGATCTACCTTTTCAGTGAGCTTGTCCGGGTCCCAGGTGGTATTCACCAATAGTTCCGCGGTCGTACCGTAGGAAATCAAGTAGCCGGTGAAGTTCTTGTCGTTGGGCAGCAGGCCCCAGATCATTTCCTTGGTCGCTTCCTGGAATTTCGACCAATGGCTGGATGAGCTGCTGCTCATGTCCACCAGGAACCCGATCACCGTCTGTTGCCGCGCGTCGGGTCTATCGTGGTAAAAATACGTGATCTTCTGTGTCCTGCCTTCGTCCTGAATGCGAAAGTCTTTTTGTTCCAGGTTGGAAACAAAACGACCCTTGTCGTCGGTCACCGTAATCGCCAGGATGACTTCGTTGACTCCAGCCTTGAATACCTGCGGTGGGGGCTGTTGCTGCGCCGGCGGCGTGGCTTGTTTGGCGCCCTGGGACTGCTGCTGGGTTTGCGGTGGCGCCTGTTGCTTGGACTGCGACATAGCGGAAACCGCGAGCAGAAGCCCTCCGAGCGATACGGTCACCAAAGCACGAGTCATGCGGCACACACCGTGGCTCTATTCTACCGCGCCGAAGCGATCCGGGGGGCGCGCGGCAAGCTACTTCGCCGCCACGACGTCCACCGCGAAGCCGGCATCCATCGAGGGCAGTCCTTCAAACGGCAGCAGCGTCCCCGCGGGCGGGTTCGCGGCGTTGAAGAACTCGGCGCGAACCTTCCGCACCTGCCCGGCAATGCCCGCCGTGAGCGGATAGCAGTCCACGAACACCACGTCCCTGGTGGATACTCCGGCCTGCTCCAAAGCCTTGAGCAAGCGTTCGAAGGCCAGGTGCGCGTCCGTTTCCGCAAAGCCGAACGAAACCTGGGTGCCCGTCAGCACCACTTTCGGCGCCGCCACTAAGGCGACTTGGGACTGGCCGGTATCCCGTGGCAGGCCCTCCGGATTGAACAGTTCGACACGTGCGCCGGTCTTCCTGCGAAGGCCGGCCACAGCTTCACAGGCCGCCAGCGCCTGCGTGGGCGATCGCTGCGGCTGCACATAGTCCGCTGCGGCATGCGGGTACCCGGTTTCCACCAACTGGCGCGTGGCCGCCAGGTTGTCCAGGGAGCTGAGAAAGCACGTGATGCGCGTCACGTCAGCCGGCTCCGATCCGGCAGCTTTGACCGCCTCGCCCAGGGCAGCCAGGGATTTCGCCGCCAGTGGCGCCACCGGGTCGAGAGGGTTTTCCGAAACCGCCGCTTGCGCCGACACGAACACCAGCCCCTCGGCGCTGCTATCCTTCCGCCCCTCCGCAATTCCCTCCAGGACTACTTGCGCGCCCTCCATAGGCAGCGCCCCCACCTGGACCAGGCTCAGCGCCGGAAGCGGCTGCCGACGGTCGGTGAACACCTCGCTCACCAGGTCGCGGACGCGCCGCGCATCGCCCGACCCGGCCACGAAAGCGCGGATCTTGAGAATGGGGTCGCCCTTGGCCTCGTGGCTCAATGCCCCCAGGGCATCGCGCACCTGCTTCGACAGGAGCCCCTTGGAGGATAGCGGCGTGACATGGAACGTGAGCCGCCGCGGATTGCCCTCCACGGCGCTGGGAAGGTCCCTGGGAAGCTGCAGCGTCTGGGTTTCGTCTTTCTTCTGGGGGAATGCTAACCATGCCATCCCGCAACTGACCGCCATCAACCCGAACGCCCTGCGGGTGTTGCTGCCGCGCGCAAAGCGCATAGAATTAGGATTGTAGCAAAGCGGAAATTGCAGCCCGAAAACCCTGCTTTTCGAAAAGGATCCTGATGGCAGCGACCGGTGTCAAGCCGCCCCACCGCCACCGAAGACGCCCCTTCATCCTGCGCTTCTGGTGGGCCGTGCCGCTGCTGGCGGTTGTGGTGGCTGCGCCCTTGATTTGGGCCTGGATGAACCGCCCGCGCCCCAAGCTGCAACCTCTGCCGGGATACATCGCCAACACCGAAGTGCTGCGCCAGGAGTACCGCCGGTTCATGGGCAAGAGCCTGGATGACCCCGACATCGAGCAGCAGTTCGAAATGGCCGCCGATAACATGCTCGCCGGCGACTATTCCAGCGCCAGCCTGCATCTTGAGAACACCGCCAAACAGGCTGCTCTACCGGTGGTCTTCAACGATCTCGGCGTGCTCTACATCAAGCTCAACGACGGCTCGCGCGCCATCAACGCTTTCCGCGACGCCCTGGCCCGCGACCTGGATTACGAGCCGGTGCGGGCGAACCTGAGCCGCATGAAGACATTCAACGCCGCCGATCCGGTCACGCGCGAAGTCGAGCCTAACGGCACCAACGATCGAGCCAACGTCATCGCTTTGGGAAGGCCCGTGGAAGCCGATATCAGTCCGGACGTCGGTGACGTCGACTGTTTCTGGTTCGTCTCCCCGCCGGCGCCCCGCGACATCCTCGTGATCGAAGTACTCAACCGCTCCAAGACACTGTCTCCGCGGCTGCGAGTCTACGATGCCGGCAGCCGGCTGCTCGACTTCACCAAGGAGGCCGCTTCGCCCGGCGCTTCTCTCCGCGTCGAGATCGCGCCACTCCCGAACACGACGCTCTATATCCACATCGACGGCATGCTGGCCACCTCCGGCGCCTACACCCTCGTCGTGACCCCGCAAAAGGCCTTCGACGCCTACGAGCCGAACGACGACATCCTCAACGCAACCAAAGTTCCCCTCGGCCAGACCATCGACGCCAACATCATGGATTCGAACGACACCGACTACTACTCGTTCGTCAGCCCGGTGGCGAAGACCGTCGCCATCGACATCCGCAACCGATCCAAGACCCTGGTTCCCGCTCTGGCAACGTTCACCCCGGACCTGCGCAATAGCGGTTTCGGACCGGACGTTCGCACTCCCGGATCGAACCTCCACTACGCATTGTCCTTGGAAGCGAACCAGACCTACTACATTCAGGTCTGGTCCCAGGGTGGAACCTCAGGAGCCTACTCGCTGACGATCCAGTAATTCCTGTGGCAGGCTACGAAATCCCGCAATGCGCGCCACTCGGCACCAATATTGCTCCAGAGTTGCAGTGTTTCTTGGTGAGGCCCCCGCGAGGAGCAATCCCGTGGGGAGAAACTGGAGCGCGAAACTGATGCCGGAAGCAGGCCATTTGATTTCAGTGAAAAGTCAGTTCCGCATTCCGCGCAACCGCCCCAGCCGTGCGGCAACTCGCGTGTCCGGCCAGCAACATCGTGGCGAGGTTTTGACGCAGCGGTTGGCCGCCGCTACCGTTTCTCGTTCTGACAGGTGCTTAGGTTGACATATGCCAGGTCTTGAAAATTTACGCTTGCTTCGGGCGGCGCTGTTGCCCGCCGCGGCCAAGCTTTTAGCAGGGATCTCGTGGTTGAGCGCGCGGGTGCTCGGCCGTTGGGAGTGGCAGCCGCCTTCCTGGCTCACGTGGATTGGCAGCGGTCTCGCCCGGGGCTGGCGCTACCTGGCGGCGGATGCCAGGCGCGCGGCAACCGTCGTGCTGGTGCTCTTGGCGGCCATCGGCGGCTGGCTTTGGTACAGAAGCCGGCCGGTGCCGCACTACGTCTCCTACACTGTCACCGCACCCGGGCTCACCGAGTATGACGACCGGGGCATTTTTTCCATCAAGCCCCTTACCGTGGCATTCAGCGAGTCCGCCGCTCCCTTGCAGCAGGTGGACAAACCCCTCACGGCCGGGATCGGCATGTCTCCGGCGATGCCCGGCGCCTGGCAATGGGTCAGCGACAAGGAGCTGGATTTCACTCCCAAGAACGACTGGCCGGTGGATCAAGCCTTCACCGTCTCGTTTGCCCGGGGCGGATTCTTCGCCCGCGGCGTGCAGGTCGAAGACTACAGCTTCGATTTCCGCAGCCAGCCTTTCTCCGCGAAAATTGCGGAGAGCCAGTTCTACCAGGACCCTCGCGATCCCAACCTCAAAAAGCTGGTCGCCACCCTGCAGTTCAGTCATCCGGTGGACACCGCCCGGCTCGAACAACGCGTTTCTCTCGCACTGGCCAAAGACGCCGCCTACCTTGGATTGCAGCCCGAGAGCCGCAGCTTCACCGTGGTGTACGACAAGTTCAAACTCGCCGCTTACGTCCACTCGGCGGCCCTGGCCATGCCGCGCGACGATACGCCCATGACCGTTCGCGTCGAGAAAGGCGTGCGGGCGGCTCGCGGCGGCAACGAAACCAAGGGCCGCCTGGAAGCCGTGGTCGTCATCCCCGGCCGCTCCAGCCTGCGCTTCTCGGGAATGCAGATGACCATCGTGGACAACGCGCGCTACGAGCCCGAGCAAATCCTGTTGATGACCAGCTCCTCGCCGGTCGCCGAACGGGCCCTGGCGGGTAAAGTATCGGCGTACCTGCTTCCGATTCGTCATCCCAGGCAGCGGAAGGAAGACACCAATCCCTACCCCTGGATCGATGAGAGCCAGGTCGGCAAGGACATCCTCGCGCTCTCGCAACCGGTGCCCCTGAACTACGTCTCGTCCGAGGACGGCGGAGACACGTCGCACGGCTTCAAGTTCAGAGCTCCGGTGGGACGCTATGTCTACGTCGTGGTGCCCAATGGCGTCGAAGGCATCGGCGGCTACATTTCAGGCAAACCGTACGCCGGCACGTTCCAGGTGCAACCCTACCGCCAGGCGCTGACCTTTCTGGGAAAGGGCGCCCTGCTCTCGTTATCAAGTGACAAAAAGGTCGGATTCCTGGTGCGCGACGTGGATCACGTCGAGATCGAAATCGGCCGCGTCCTGCCCAACCAGTTGCAGCACCTCGCGCCCGCCATGTGGGACTTCAGCAAGCCCTTTGCGTTCCGCGGATCGGCGGACCAGATCATTGAGCGCTTCCTGGAAGTCCGCGACTATAGCGACAAGCAGCCGGGCAAGCCCACCTACGACAGCATCGACCTCGCCCGGTACCTGCGCAGTGCCACGCAAGCCACCCACGGCCTGTTCCTGCTGCGGCTGCGATCGGTCATCCCCGCGCGGAAGAATGCGGCGCAGACGGACACCGCCGATGCAGATTCCGAGGGCGACGAGACCGGCCAGGAAGAAAATCGCGGAAACGGAGTCGAGGACACCCGGCTGATCCTGATCACCGACCTCGGCTTCATCGTGAAACAGGCCAAGGACGGCACGCGCGACGTGTTCGTGCAGTCCATCCACACCGGCCTGCCGGTGGACGGCGTCCGCGTGGAAGCCATCGGGCGCAACGGCCAGGCCGTGCTGGCCGCGACCACCGAAAATGGCGGTCGCGCGAAACTCCCGAAATTCGCCCAGTGGAAACGCGAGAAGACTCCGCTGATGATCCTGGCACAAAAAGACTCCGACTTCTCGTTCATGCCTTTTCAGACGCAGGGCCGCATGCTCGATCTCTCGCGCTTCGATACCGGCGGCGTCGAAAATGAGAAATCGCCGCAGCAGTTGTCGGCCTATCTGTTCTCGGACCGCGGCATCTACCGTCCCGGAGAAACCACGCACCTCGGCCTCATCGCGCGGACCGCGGACTGGAAGTCTCCGCTCACCGGGCTGCCCATCGAGGTCGAAATCAGCGATTCGCGCGGCGCGGTCGTCAGCCGCAACGCGCTGAAGCTCTCGCCCACCGCCTTCGAGGAGGTCGCTTTCACCACCCAGCCCGCCGCACCCACCGGCACATATGCGGCAACCGCGTTTCTCGTCAGGAGCGAAAAGACCCGCGAGATCCTGGGCAGCACCTCTTTCAAGGTGCAGGAGTTCGAACCGGATCGTATGAAAGTGCGGCTCGATCTCAGTGAAACGCCCGTCGAGGGGTGGTTGAAGCCGGACGACGTGAAGCCTCGCGCCACAGTGGCGCACCTGTTCGGCGAGCCGGCCGGCGGCCGCCGCGTGGAAGCCGAAATGAGCCTCACCGCCGTGCTGCCCGTCTTCTCCCGCTATTCCGACCATCGCTTCCAGGTGGGTGAGTCTCTCAATGAGCCGTTTCATGAGAGTCTTCCCGCCACCGTCACCGACGACAAGGGCATCGCCACCTTCCGGCCCGATCTCGGCCGCTTCGTTGGCCGGGCCTACCGGCTGAACCTCCTCGTCCGTGCGTTTGAAGCCGAAGGCGGCCGCAACGTGGCCGCGCAGAATAGTGTGATCGTGTCCAACGCCGCGTATCTGGTCGGAGTCAAGCCGGATGGCGACCTCGCCTTCGTCAAGCGCGGCTCTGCCAGGCAGGCGCACTGGCTGGCCGTCGATCAACAGGTTGCTCCCGTGGCGGCGGACTCTCTGAACCTGGAATGGGTGCAGCGCAAATATGTCTCCGTGCTGACCCAGCAGCCCGACCGGACCTATAAATATGTTTCAAGGCTCAAGGAAATTGTCCGCGACAGCCGCAAGGTTCGCATTGCCGCCGGCGGCAGCAATCTCGCGCTGCCCACTCAGGAACCGGGTGACTTTGTTCTCGTGCTGCGCGATGCGTCCGGCGCCGAGCTGAACAAGCTCAGCTACAGCGTGGCCGGCGACGCGAACCTCTCGAAATCGCTCGATCGCGATGCCGAGTTGCAAGTCCAGCTCGATAAGCCGGCCTTCGCCGGCGGGGACACCATCGAAGTCAGCATCCGTGCGCCGTATATCGGAGCGGGTCTGATTACCGTCGAGCGCGACCGCGTGCTCCAGTACCGGTGGTTCAAGACGTCCACCACCAGTTCCGTCCAGCGGATTCAACTGCCGGCCGATTTCGAAGGCAATGGCTATGTCACCGTTCAGTTCGTGCGCGATCCGTCTTCCGATGAAATCTTCCTGAGCCCGCTGTCTTATGGGGTCGCCGCGTTCGCGGCCAACCTGGCGGCACGCCGACAGCCCGTCACTCTGGAAGCGCCCCGCGAGGTCAAGCCCGGCGCGACCCTCAACATGCGTGTGGCGCCCACCGAGCCTGCCCGCGTCGCGGTGCTGGCGGTCGACGAGGGCATCCTCCAAGTCGCGCGCTACAAGAATCCCGACCCGCTTGGATACTTCTTCCAGAAGCGCATGCTGGAGGTTCAAAGCACCCAGATCCTCGACCTGATTCTCCCCGAGTTCAAGCGCTTCCTGGCCCTGGCCGCCCCCGGCGGCGACGCCGATGGCGGCTTCGCGCGGCATCTGAACCCGTTCGCCAAAAAGCGCAAACCGCCGGTGGCCTATTGGTCCGGCCTGGTCGACGTCGGCCCGGCCGGCCACCAGTTCCGCTACGTCGTGCCAGATTATTTCAACGGCAACCTGCGCATCGTCGCGATTGCCGTAAGTCCACACCGCATCGGCACGGCCGACGGCGCCACGGAAGTGAAGGGCAGTTTCATCCTGACGCCGAACGTGCCCTCCATGGTCGCTCCCGGCGACGAATTCACCGTCAGCGTCGGCGTTTTCAACAACACCGTGGGCGGCAACGGCCCGATTCGCCTCGAGGCTCAAACCAGCGCGGCATTGTCCCCCGTGGGCCCAGCCAGGGTGGATCTGCAAGTGCCGGACAAAAAGGAAGCCGCCGGCGAGTTCCGTTACAAAGCCAATGCGGTGCTGGGTGCCGCGGACTTGCGGTTCATCGCGCGGCGTGGCGCGGCCGAGGCGCGCATCGAAGAGAGCGTCAGCGTCCGCCCCGCCGTCGCCTATCGCACCCAACTCACCCTGGGACGGTTCGAGGGGAGCGCCACCGCGGTCCCGCTGAAACGCGACCTGTACGTCGAAAAGCGAAAAGTCCAGGCTGCGGTTTCCGCGGTCCCTCTGGTCTGGGGCCAGGGAATCATCGTCTGGTTGGATGGCTATCCGTACTCCTGCACCGAGCAACTGGTGAGCAAGGGAATCGCGGCCGTGCTGCTGGCATCGCGGCCCGAATTCGGTTCGGTGCGGAGTCGCGTCGGCTCCACGCTCGAAGACACGTTTTCAGTGTTGCAGAGCCGCCAGAACGATTCCGGCGGATTCGGCCTTTGGGCGTCGTCGGCCGATACGGCGGAGTTTCCCACCGTTCACGCCGCCCATTTTCTGCTGGAAGCCAAAGACCGCGGCCAGAAAATTCCGCCGTCGGTGCTCACCGGCGTCGACGATTGGCTCGTCCGGTTCGCTTCCACCCCCGCGCCGTCCCTCGAGGATGCCCGCTGGCGCGCGTACGCGGCTTATCTACTGGCCCGCCAGGGCATCAAGCCGTCGAACGCGCTTTCCAACGTGGAGCAGGAGCTGTCCCACAGGTATCCCGACGCCTGGCCAACCGATATCTCGGCGGGCTGGCTCGCGGCCACCTACCGTCTGATGCAGCGCAACAACGACGCCGACCGGATCATCGCGAAAGTGCCGTGGTCGCGGCAAAAACGCGATTTCGGTGAAGAGAGCTACTACGACGCCGTCGTCCATGACGCTCAACTGCTCTACATCACGGCGCGCCATTTCCCGGCACGGCTAGGCGCCGTTCCGCCCGCGGTCCTGGACGATCTGGGCAGCGCCGCGAGCGCCAGTCGCATCGATTCGCTATCCGCCGCCTGGACGCTGCTGGCACTCGACGCCTACGCGAAAGCGGCCGGCGCAACCGGGAAGCTGGGCATTGCCGAAATCGGGAAAGACGGCCGCGAGCGCGCCTTGCAGGTCACGCCCGGCGTCATGCCGAGAGCGGACCTTTCCACTACCGCCGCCAAGGTGCAGTTCACCAAGGAAGGGCCAGTCGCGGCTTATTACGCCATTGATGAATCGGGCTTCGATCGCAACCCGCCGGCCGCGGCCAGCCAGGGCATCGAGGTGTTCCACGAGTTCCTGGATCTGCGCGGCAACCCCACAACAAAGGTCAGAGTTGGCGAGGAGTTCCTGGTGCGCGTGCGGTTGCGCGCGGCCAGCCGCGCTCGCCTCCGCCAGATCGCCGTAGTGGACCTGCTGCCCGGTGGAACCGAGGCGGTCCTCGAGTTGCGGCCCGCTGCCGACAGTAGCACTCCGAATCCGGATGCCGCGTTTTCACGGCAGCCGGCCGGTCACTCGAACCTCGCCATCGGATTGCCCGACAAATCGAACTGGACGCCGCAGCACGCCGATGTGCGCGATGATCGCCTGGTGCTGTACGGCGACATCACCAAGGACGCCAGCACCTTCGTGTACCGCGTGAGAGCCACCAATGCCGGAGTCTTCCAGGCGCCGCCGGCCTTCGCCGAAGGCATGTACGACCGCACCGTCACCGGCGTAAGCGCCGCAGGCACCTTGGAGATAGTGAAGCTGTGAAACACAGCGAGCAGCGTTCAGCTCTCGGCGATCAGCTAAGCACGGCTTTGCGAGCCGCCATCGCTATTGTTCGTGTTTCTCCGCGTCTCCGCGTCTCAGCGGTGAGTATCTCGGTTTCTTTCTTGGTCCTCCTGCGCATCTGGCCTCACGCGCCGCTGGCTAACCGCGTCCCGCTCTCCACCGCCGTCTGGTCGGCGGACGGCCAGTTGCTTCGTGTCACGCTGGCGTCCGACGACCAGTACCGTCTCTGGACTCCACTCTCCCAAATGTCGCCGGCCTTGGTCGACGCGTTCTTGCTGAAGGAAGACCGCTGGTTCTACTGGCATCCTGGCGTCAACCCGGCGGCGCTCTGCCGCGCGGCGCTCCGGACCTACCACGGCGACGGACGCCAGGGCGGTTCCACCATAACCATGCAGTTGGCGCGGATGCTCTACGGTCTGAAAACCAGGACGCCCGCTGGAAAGCTCCGGCAGATTGCCGCCGCGTTCTGGCTCGCGGCCCGGTATTCCAAGCGCGAACTGTTGGAAGCTTACCTCAACCTGGTCTCATTCGGCGGCAATGTGCAAGGCGTCGGCGCTGCCAGCCGAATCCTCTACGGCAAGCCGCCTGATCGCATCACTCTCGGGGAAGCCGTGACGCTGGCCGTGATTCCCCAGAGTCCCGCCGCCCGGACCGCTCATGACCTCCAGCAAGAGAAGCTCCTGAGGGCTCGTGCAAGGCTCGCGGCTTTGTGGCTCGCGCGCCACCGCACCGGCGAGGCGGAACGCCGCCAGTTGGAGTCGCCCATCGGAGCCCGGCCTGAGTTCGCCATGCCTTGGCTGGCGCCGCATTTTGTCGATGCGCTTCTTGCCGCGCGAGTTGGCCGGTCCCCTCGCATCGACACCACCCTCGATGCCGGTCTGCAGCGGATCGTCGAGCGCCAGGTCCAGCGCTACGTCGATGAATACGGCGACCGCGGAATCCGCAACGCGGCGGTCCTCCTGCTCGGCTCTCGCGACATGTCGGTCAAGGCGTGGGTCGGATCGGCCGATTATTGGAACACCGCCATTGATGGCCAGGTGGATGGTGTTCTCGCCAAGCGTTCTCCCGGGTCCGCGCTCAAGCCCTTCATCTACGCCATGGCGCTGGACCAAGGTGTGTTGCATCCGCGAACCATTCTGCGTGATTCGCCGTCGTCGTTCGGCCCCTTCACGCCGGAGAATTTCGACGGCCGTTTCTTCGGCCCCATCCCGGCGGAGGAGGCGCTGATCCGCAGCCGCAACGTACCCGCGGTCTGGGTTTCCATGCAGCTCAAGCAGCCCACTCTGTATGGATTCCTGCAGAGCGCTGGCGTAAGCCGGCTGAAACCGGAATCGTACTATGGCCTTGCCCTGGCGCTGGGCGACGGCGAAGTCACCATGGAGGAACTCGCCGGCCTCTACGGCATGCTCGCGAACCAGGGGGTGCTGCGGCCGGTCCACGCGCTTCCATCGCCGCCGGCGCGGAAGCCGGACGAGGGTCCGCGCATGCTCAGCCCCGAAGCCTCCTTCATCACGCTCGACATGCTGCGCCGCAACCCGCGGCCTGACGACGATGGTGCTCCGCCCGTCCGCAGCCGCTGGCCGGTAGCCTGGAAAACCGGCACGTCGTGGGGTTTCCGCGATGCATGGTCGGCGGGCATCGTCGGTCCATACGTGCTCGTGGTCTGGATCGGCGATTTCACCGGAAAGGGGAATCCGAGTTTCGTCGGGGTCGACGCCGCCGCGCCCCTGTTCTTCCGCATCGCCGACGGCGTAAATCTCGCGCGAGCGGACGAACTGGCGCCGGAACTGCTGCCGCCGCCCGGGGTCAACCGCGTAGCGGTTTGCGCCCAGAGCGGCGACCTGCCCAATGTGTGGTGTCCGCAAACCGTCGAGACCTGGTACATCCCGGGCAAGTCCCCCATCCGCGTCAGCCAGTTGCATCGCGCCGTCGCGATTGACATAGCCACCGGGCGGCCCGCCTGCCCGCCTTATTCTCCCGTTACCACGCGTTTCGAGGTATTCGAGTTCTGGAGCACCGACATGCTCAAGCTGTTCCGCGAGGCGGGGATGCCGCGCCGCGTGCCTCCGCCGTTGCCGGCTTGCACGGCGGAAGATAGCTCCGAAGCGCCGCACATCGCGTCCCCGTTGTTGGGCGTCGCCTACACTCTGCGCCGTTCCCGCCCCGATGCCGCCATCGCGCTCGAAGCCAGCGCCGCGGCGGATGTCCAAAACCTGTTCTGGTTCGACGGCGGCGCGCTGATCGGGAAACGCGCCGCTGGCGCGGGGGCACTGCCCTGGCGCCCCGCGGCGGATGGGGCGCACCTGATCCGCGTCATCGACGACCACGGCCGCGCCGCCGAGCGTGACGTTCAGGTTCAATTCGCGCCGTGACGCAAGGATGCAAATGCCTCGACGTGGCGCTCGGTTCCCCTGGCTACGCCCGGATCTGGTCAAATTGCTGGGGAACCAGCAGCACGGCCATTTCTGTGTCGCGCGCCATGCGCGCATGCGCGCAGATCCGGTTGCCGGAACTGCCGGCGTTGCGCTATCCTGGAAACTCAATCACTTTGTAAGGATTCAAGTTAGCAAAAGATGGCCAATACTTATTCCGCGCTCAAGCGGATGCGTCAAGCCGACCGGCGCACGGAAATCAATCGCCAGAACAAGACCCGGTTGCGGACCGGCATCCGCGCCATGCGCCGCGTGCTGGCCGGCAAGGATGTCAAAGCCGCTACAGGACTGCTTTCCAAGACGTTCTCACTGATCGACCGTTCGGCGAAGCTTGGGATAATCAAGAAGAACACCGCCGCGCGGTACAAATCCAGCCTGCATTTGAGGGTCAAGGCGCTTCAGGCGTAAAGGCGCAGGCAGGCATGCCTGTGCGGCTACGCCGTCAGCTTCAACACAAACTGCTCCATGATGACGCGGTCGTCCGGGCGGGCATCGCGGAGTCCTCTGTCGGCTTCAAAGATCAGATTCATGGCGCGCTCTAGTTGCGGCTTGCCGAATTTCGAAAGCGTCTGGTAAACCTGATCCGCGCGCGATCCCCACATCGGCACGCCCATGCGCGTGAAGTGTCCCTGGATCTGCTGCGCGCTCTTGAGGCCTGCCTCGCGAGCGGCCAGGGCGAGACGGAATTGAGTCGATAGGAAAGTCAGGGCGAGCGGCAGATATTCGCCTTCGCGCGTGAGCGTGTCGAGGATCTCCAGGGCGCGAGTCCGATCGCGGCGGCCGAGTGCGTTGACCAGGGCGAAGATCGTGGTCGCGCGGGCGTCTGGCACCAGCGAGGCGATATCCTCGACTGTGACCGCGCGGGTTCCGGCGTAGAGCGCCAACTTCTCGATCTCCACCGCGATCCGGGCCATGTCGGCGCCCAGCGCTTCCACTAGCAGATCGAGCGCCGCGGGATCGATGCGAAAACCGGCGCGGCGCGCCAGCGATTCAGCCTCGTTCCGCGCCTCGTGCGAGGCAAAGCGCCGCAGTTCGACGACGTCAGGAATAGAGGCATAGAACTTCCGGACACGATCCTGTTTGCGCTTATCATCACCTTCGAAATCGAACCGGGTCGCCTCGAAGACCATCGCGACCCCGGGCGTGGGATCTTTCAGGTAGGCGGCGAGCGTACTTCCATCCGATGCCGAACCGGCGGATTCAGGTTCTTCCTCGTCGGAGCGGCCGCGCGGCAGCGCCGCTTCGGCGTTGACCACCCAGATGAGGCGCTCGGACACGAAGAGCGAAAGGGCGCGGGCGTCGTCCAGAATCTCGGTGAGCGAAAGTTCTACCAGGTCGTGCTGGGCGACGGTCCCTTCGGGAAAGGCGCCGGTGAATGCTTCTTTGATTCGGCGGCGCTCGTAGGCCTCGGGCCCAAGCAGCAGAACCGCCGGCGGGATGTCGCGTTTTTTGAGCCGGGCGAAGAGCTGGGAAGGAGTCATCGTGAAATCCCCATTCCACCGCCGAGACGCCGAGGCGCCGGGCAAGAAACAAAGAAGCTAACTTGGCGCCACTTGTGGCTGCATGCTCCGCTGGGAGGCTTGCGTAGCGATAACGCTGCAATGTCCTCATGGCCTCGGCGCCTCGGCGTCTCGGCGGTGAAATAGTCCTTACCCGCCGTGATCAAAACGCCTCCAGGATTGCCGTCACCACGCTCCGTGCCACGTCCTTGCTGAGGCGCTGCATGGCCGTGGCGCTTTCGTCGAAGTAGGCCTTGGGATCGGTCGACACCTCGTAGCGCTCGCGGAATTCATAACCCGTGCGAGAGAACAGCGTTTTGCCCGTGTGACGGTCGGTGAGATTGAGTTGAAGCGTCACGATGAGTTCGCCGCCGGTCATGCGCCCGGTGATGACATCGCTGGTAATGCCGACTTCCTCGAGCTTGGACACGGTCCCCCTGAGAACAGCATCCGCCTGGCTAGGGTCTGTCACGATGGTGTAGTGCGTGCGCGAGTGAAACTCGCGGGTGATATCGGCGGGGAGCAGCTGGGCGATCTGATAGCGGACCGAGGCGTTTCCGAACGCCGGGATGGCGATGGTCTTGACGTCCTTCGGGATGAGTTCGCCTTTCCCGCCCACATGATAGCCACAGGCTGCCGCAAGAAACGCCCCGGCCGCAGCCAGGATGACCGAAGTAGCGCGTGTCTTGGTCATAGGAGCTGCCGCGCTACAGCGACGGCATTGTCGGCGGTGAGCCTCAGGTTGTCAGCCACGATCCAGAACCAGCATGCATCGGGTTGATTGCGGTCGGGTGTGATTCCGCCAACGGCAATCCCGCTCTGGCCGGCCTGGCCGACATTCGTGGGCGGTTCAAAGTCGCCGCCGCGAACTTCGATAGAACCCGAGACCAGGCTGTTCTCCAGAGCATCGACGTCCGGGCTGCCCTCAAACCTGACCCACGCGCTGAAACTGTAGCCGTGGAAGACCGGCGCTTGAATTAAGCGAAGCGAAGGCATGGGGACCCCTTTGCCTTCGCCGGGCAGCGCCAACAGACTCGCCAGGTGGCTTTCAATTCGCAACTCGGAATGCTCCAGCGAAACGGGGGCTTCGTCGCCGTACCTGGCCAGCAGGTTGAAACTGAGCTGAGCGTCGAAGACCGCTTGCGGCAGGCTCTTGAAAGACAGCAGGCTCACGGTCTGGCTCTGGAGCTCTTCCACGCCCGAGGCGCCATGCTCGCTGGCGGGTGCGAAGATCTGGATGACGCTAGCGCGGACGGGATCCTGGGCGTGCAGGCGGCGGAGAAAGATGGCCAGGGCTATCGCCGCGGGGTGCGCAATAACGTGGACCCTGGCGTCGGCTTCATCCTCACCCACCAGTGGCGCACGCAACCGCGCGTCCGGTCGCTCTTCGGCAACTCCGTTGAGGTCAATGACGACGGGGCCAGGCTCACTGTCTAAGAGCGCGAGCGCCTTGCGGCTGGATTCAGACGATCCCGCGAGGAAGACGGCGCGTGCGCCGCCAAGGCTCTCCGCCGAGAGACCGCTCACAACCATAGGCTCATCACCCACGCGTGTGAGGGTCCCGGGTTCATCATCCGCGTCCCCGATCAGCCGGATATCGAGCGCTGCGCCGCCCGTGGCGACAATGTCGCGGATCTCGCGCCCGACCAGGGACTCGGAGCCGATGAGAGCAAACGTAGTCATACCACTTGAGGAACAGGGGTGCGCCGGAGCCGCCGCCGAATGATCCCGCCTAGCCGAATGAAAATTCCGCTGGAGACATAGGCAGCCGCGGTGCACAGAAGCACGGGTTGCGGCCAGTTCCAAACCAGGTAGATGAAGCCTCCCAGGAGAATGATGAGCAACGGTGTATAGGGCCTGCTCAGATTGATGCCCTTGAAGCTGTAATACCGCCAGGTACTGACCATCAGCAAAGCAAGCATTGCCAACAGCGCCAGCCAAACAATGGAGAGCGGCCACCAGGCGATGGGCTCGCCGTCGGAAGCGAAGACGATGGCGGCAACCATGCCGGCCGCCGCCGGGATGGGAAGTCCCACGAAGTATTTGCGGTCCGGGCGTCCGGGATTCTTCGGAATAGGGTTCTTTTGGATGTTGAACCGCGCCAGGCGCGCGGCGCCACACAGCAGGAAGAGGAACGCCACGAAGTAACCGGCCCTCGTGATATGGTCGCTGATCCTTGGACCGATGGACGAATCGATGAACTGAACGCCCCAGGCGAAGGCAAGCACAGCCGGAGCCATGCCGAAGCTGACCACGTCCGCCAGCGAGTCCATCTCGCGGCCGAAATCGCTGGTCGTGTTGGTCATGCGGGCGATGCGGCCATCCAGTCCGTCAAGAAAAAAGGCGGCAGCGATGGCCTTGGCGGCGATGGTAAAGTGCTCGGGTGCTCCGCTGCCGTGCGAGGCGGCCAGCATGGCGCCGCGAAACGATCGCAGGATGGAAATGTATCCAAGAAATATGTTGCCCGCGGTGAATAGAGTAGGAAGAGCATAAGCGGCCCGCCGCGGGCGGCGGTCGGGCGACTTGGGATCAATTAGCCGCTCTCTAAGCCCCATGAGTCGGCTCCCGATCGCGACGACGCGCCAGGACGCTGGTTCCGGCGGCCACCCGCATTCCGGGCTGAACCACGAGTTCCCACTCGGGACCGAAAAGTACATCGACGCGGGAGCCGAACTTGATCAGGCCAACCCGTTCGCCCGTGGAAACGGCATCGCCGGCGCGTTTGCTGAAGACGATGCGCCGGGCGATCAAACCGGCGATCTGCTTAAAGACCACCGACGTGCCGTCACCGTCGACGGTAACCACGTTCTGCTCGTTAGCCTCCGAGCATTCCTCGCGGTTCGCCACGTGGAACTTCCCCTGCTGATAACGCACGTCCCGAATGACCCCGCTTATGGGAGCCCGGTTGACGTGGACGTCAAAAATGTTCAGGAAGATGCTCACGCGCCGGAGAGTCCCGGGTTCCGGTCTGACGGCGACAACCTTACCGTCGGCTGGCGCCACAGCCACTGGGCCGGCCGGGATGGCGCGCTCCGGGTCGCGGAAGAAATACAGGCAAAACAGCGCCAGGATCCACGCCGGAACGGCGAACGCGATTCCAGCTAGCCAGGCGACCAACCCGCCGGCGGCGGCGAAGGCGCCTGCATAGTAAATGCCGTCGAGTACGATCACTACGAGCCATTTTCCCATAGGTGGGACCCCCGACGAGGCTCGTCGGGATGTGCCGTGGCCCTCGGTTTCTCAGAAAAAAGGCCGAACCATTCCAGCCGCGGCCGCGTCTGTAATTCTTCCCGGGAGGATCAGAATGAGAATACTAACGTGCTTTTTGCTATTGGTTGCCTTGGTGATGGTCTCTTTCGCCGCCGACATCACGGGGAAATGGACTGGAACCTACACCATGGTCGGAGGGAGTGGGGACAGCGGTGAAACGGTCATGGTGGTGAAGCAGAATGGAACAGAGATTACGGGCACAGCGGGCCCCGGCGAAGACCAGCAGTGGCCGATCCAAAAAGGAAAGATCGAAGGGAATAAGATCACCGGGGAGGTCAGTTCGCCCGACGGCGCCGTGTACAAGCTCGACTTGGTGGTTGACGGCGACCGCATTCGCGGCGAGGCTACGACCTCGCAAGATGGGCAAACCATCACACTCAAAGTGGACCTGACTCGCTCAAAATAGCTCCTACACCCGCACGCCGCACATTTCCGCGAAACGGATCTCGGTGGCCTTGACCCGGCCCGCGACCACCTGGAGCGCGCGTTGAAGGATTTCTATGCCCAGCAGCGGGTCCCTGCGGCAGGCCATTTTCAGAGCCTCGCCATCCAAGCGCAAAGCGGCTGTGTGCTCCCGCGCCCGAACCTGGAATAAGGTGTCACTGTGTTCCAGGAGAGCCGACCAGCCAAACACCTGACCCGGACCCAGAGCCTGGATGCACACCGCGTAGCGCGGGGTGCGCAATTCCACGGCTACGCTGCCGCCGGTGACCAGGTAGAAGAACTTCGACCGCTGGCCCTCCACCAGAATCAGCTCATCCTCCTCAAACGTCACTTCGCAAGCCAGTTCCGCGAGAACCGCGACCTGAGCGTCGGCGAGCCCATAGGTGAACTTGTGGCTGCGCATAACCTCGTCGAGCGTCATATGCCCCTGGCGCAGGGTGAAAATCCCCTAAGACCTCCTTAAGGTTGTTGAAAAATGCAAGAGTTGGAGATGTCCACGCAATTGTGATGCCAGGCGTCGCGCAGGCCTGTCGCGCTCACAATGGACGCACCCGGGAAGGGTGAGCGTTCTCCTTACCACTCCAGCAACATCCCCGCCGAAGGCAGGATAGGGAACGTCTTGTCGATCGTGATCAGAACCTGTGCCGTCTGGGGGATGTAGTTGTTGTAGCTCAAAAAGGAGTAATTGTCATGATCGGTCAGGTTGATTACTTCGCCGTACAAGGTGAACTTCCACCTGGCGTGCATCCATGACTTGTTGATGCGGAAGTCGGTGCGCTGATAGGAGGGCAGGCGAACCTGATTCCGGTTGGATGCCAGGAAATAGTAGTTGTAACCCTGGTACTGATAGAGCGACAGGTAGCCGGGTATCGGGAACCCGCTGCCGTAACTTATCCGCACGCTCAGATTGACCGTCGGACGCACGCGGAATCCGGCGTAGATGTTGACCGTGTGGCGTTGATCGTAATCGGACGGGAACTGCTGGGCGGCCACGCCCGCCACGGCGCCCTCGCGCATCATGGTCTTGCCGTACGCATACGAAATCCAGCCGGTGATGCGGTTGGCGCTGCTGCGCTGCAAAAAGATCTCGGCGCCGCGGGAGTGGCCCCGCAGCGAGTTGTAATACAGGGGATTGGGCGGAGGATTGAAAAGATAATAGCCGTTCACCAGGCGCGGATCGTAGGTCGGCTGGAAAGGTAGGTCGCGATCGGCGCGGTCGTAAGCTTCCACGCGCAGCCGCGTGCGGAGTCCAAGACGCTGATCGAGTGCCGCAACCGTGTGAATGGAGCGAACGGGAAGAAGGCCGCGGTTGCCGAATGGCGAAAGGGACACGGACAGGTCGGGGTATTGAGCGTATTCACCCCAGCCGAGCTCGAAACGAGTGGTGTTCGTCAAGCCGAACGCCGCCGAGGCTTGCGGAGATACCACCGCGACGTGGTCGATGGAATGGTCGTCCCAGCGGGCGCCCGCCGTGAGCCGCACCCGGCCTTCCCACCCCGACCACGATTGCTGCGCGTGTCCTCCTTCCTGGACGGCCGTTCCGTCGGCTTGATCGAGCACGCGCAGGAGCCCAAACGCATTCTGATATTGGTTCGTGACATCCCAATTGCGGATGCGCCGCACCTGAAAGCCGATTTCAAGCTGCGTCTGCTCGCTCCACATCCAGGTGGCCGTGGTGTTGGCAGCCCACTCGCCGTAGTAGCCTCCGGACAACGGCAGCAACTGTGGGGTCGTATTGTTGCCTTTCTCGCGCATCCAGGCGGCATGCGTGACAATGAGCAGCTTCGCATCGGGTGAATAACGCCATGCCAGGTGGCCCAGCGTGTAATCGTACGCCCCTTTGAGGATCGAATTGATACCCAGGGTGGAGGCGTTGGTGGCTTGATCCTGATGCGAGTAGCTTTCGAGCAGCGAAAGAGTCACCGTGTTCTTCGGAGTCAAATCATAAGAGAGCCTGGTTTGCACGTCCTCAATGTCGAAGAGATAGGGCCCATGGGTGCGCGCCAGAATGTACTGCAGGTAACTCTTGCGCACCGCCACCATCCACGATCCCTTAGCTTTCCTGCCCGAAGCGCGGCCGATCGGACCCTCGGCCGTGGCCGATGCGGCGGAGGAACTGGCGCCTACGCGAAACAGCGTGGAACTGGCGCTGCCATCGCGCGTCTCGACATCCAGCACCCCCGCGCTGCTATCCGCGAAGCGAGCCGGGAACGCTCCCTTGTGCAGTTCCATGGATTCCACCGTGTCGCCGTTGAATGCCGCGACCGTTCCGTCTGCAACCGCCCCGTTACCGCCCCCGGACTCGGCGATGTGCAGGGGATCGTGCAGCAGGATTCCATCCATATACAACCCGATGCGGCTGAAGCCCGCCCCGCGCAGGGAGAAACGTGCGTCGAAGTCGCGATTGGAGGTGACGCCGGGAAGGGCTTGCAGGCTGCGCAGAGGGTCGTCCACGATCACCGTACCCAGGTTCTTGGCGTCGTTGCCGGCCATGGTAAGCGCGTCCGGGCTGTCGCCCCGTCCGGTTTCAAAGGGATCGATGTTCGCTACCACCGTGGTGGTCTGCCGCAGGGTATCGGGGGTCAGCACCACCGTGAACTCCTGGCTCTGGCCGCCGGCCATATGGAACGCGTGCTTCTCCATGTGGTAACCCACCGTGGAGACGTTGAGCACATAGTCGCCGGGTGGGATGGCGCCGAGATGAAATTGGCCGCTGGCGTTGGAGGTGGTGCGATAAGCCGTGCCCGCCAGGCGGACCTGCACGTCCGTGAGCGCTTCACCGCGAGCATCCGCCACCGAGCCTGAAATCGCGGCAGCGGCGCCCTCCAGCACAAAATCGAGGCGCGCACTCTGGTCCGCCCGCAGGTCCGCGTTTTCGACCGTCTTGACCTGGAACCCTTTGGCTTCCACGGTGATGGTGTAATGCCCCGGGGCCAGGGATGTGACTGTATAGAATCCGGCACTGTTGGACTTGGCGTTTCTCTCGGCGCCGGTTTCCACGTGGGTTAAAGCCAAGCTCGCATCGGGAATCGGGGAGTCGGCCGAGTCCCTGACCCAACCCGAAAGGCTGGCGGTCTGCGCCATCAAAGCGGCGGGCGCGAGTATGGCGAACAGGAATCTCATGGGTGCTCCTGCATCAGCGAGGAAAGCAGTTGCCGTTGATTCTGGCGCAGCTCCTCGAGGGCTTCGGCGGCGCTGAGGCCGTCGTTGCCGCCCGCCGTCAACAGGCGCACGGTCAGATGATCGGAGGTCTGCGCGCTCCGCAAGGCCGCGCGCGACGCCGCCTGCCACGCCGTGGGCGAGCCCGGGGCGCGGACATCGAGCTGGACATAGGATTTCCACAACCAAGCCGCCTCGCGCGCGACGGAACGCAGCGCGTCCTGGTGAGCGGCCACCAGTTGCTGCAAGGAAGTCCGCACCGGAGGCGGCAAGGCGCTCTCGGTTTTCGGCGGATACCGCTCCGCCAACCGGTGCAGCGCCCAACTGTGTCGCAGCATGTCGCGGGAGTGATCGAGGGCAGAGGAGACGAATGCGGCGCGGGCAGCGGGGTCCGGCAGATCCTCCAGAAGCCGCGAGGCCAACAGGGGACCGGCGGTCGGACCGGACGGCGGCAGCGGCGGCGCGATGGGTTCCGCTTTGGCTAACGCGTTGGCATCCGGCGAGGCCACGCTGAGCCGGAGGGCAACCTGGGGGAATGCGCTCATGGCTTCGGCGATCCGGTCGCGCCGCGCCGGGTCATCCAGGGTGCCGGCGACCACCAGTTTGTCGCCGCTTGGGCTGATTCGCAGCGCCTCGCCCAAGTCGGCGCCGATACCATGCAGGGCCCAGCGGACTTCCATTTCGAGCGCCTCGCGCTCGAAGGTACTGGCGGGGGGCTTGGGAGGTTCGCTCTGCCGGGCCATCAGCTCGGGCGCCGGCGTGGCGGGCTGGGGTGCGCCTTCCACGGGTTCGACGTCGATGGCGGTCCCGTCGCGCAGCTCCACGTGCTCGGAGTGCGGCCTGTAATCCAAGCGCGCCACCGTCAGCCGCGCAAGCGTGATGGTCCCTTCGCCGGTCCTGGTTTCCACGCGGATTTCGTCGGCGATGGTTGCGACCGAGTCTTCTTTGGAGTGCAGCGAATCGTGCCAGGTGCGGAAAGAGTTGACGCTGAGGGGGCGCGACCGGTCGATGTGGGCCGCGCGCAGCACGCCATCGTCCGCCGCGATCAACCGCCCGCCGCGGCGAACCAGGACCTGGTGCGCGGAGGCTGCGATTTCCGCGGCTTCGGCGCGGATCGCCCGCTCCAGCACCACACTCGCGGTCAGCCGTGCCGGCGAGACGATTACGCCGATTGCGAATACCGCCGCTGCTACTACCGGAAATGCCAGCAAGAGGCCGCGGGGGATGCGTATCCGGGACGTCTCGACGCGGGCGGTTGGGCCGCTCGCAACATCCCGGAGGCGTGCCGCAAACCGGAGCCATCCTCCCGGCCTGGGTGTTAGTGCCGGGTCCAGGCAGGCTTTGCGGAATGTGACGTAGGCATCGATGCCGCGGGCATAGCCCTCGACCCGCGCGCGGCATTCCCAGCATTGCTGAATATGCGCCAGGATGGGCTCTGCCGCCTCGCGCGGCAACTCGTTCTCCCAGGCCAGCAACAGCTCCGCCGGAGCCGGATGAGTGCCCGCCGACCAACCAGATTCAAAGGCCATGGGCTTGTTCTCCTAGAATGTCGAGGGCGCGCCGCACGGCTTCCACCACGGGCCAGTAGCCCAAGCCGAGCACCTCGGCGATTTCGCGGTACTGCAGCCCGTCGGCCCGCAGATGCAGGGCCTGCCGCTCGACTTCGGACAACCCGAGCACCGCCGCGCGGAGCCACTCCCGCCGTTCGCGCGCCAGGAGCTCCTCTTCGGCGCCGGGCGAAGAGTCGCGCAGCGCTTGGCTCCACAGCTCCCAGGTCTCGCCGGCCATGGGCGTTTCGCGCTTTTCTGCGCGCAAACGGTCAATCCACAGGTGATAGGCCACGCGAAACAGCCAGGCGCGGATGTTCTGTCCCGGACGCCCCATCGCCAGGTGGTTGTTCAGGCGCAGGAAGGCTTCCTGCGAAAGGTCTTCCGCCACGGCTTCGGTAGCGCCGCAGTGGCGCAGGAAGCGGTAGAGCGCCTCGTAGTGCTCCGCGAAGTGGCGCTCGAGAGCCTCCCCGGGACTCATGGCCGGCGCGGCGGCGCCTTGCTTTCCCAGGCCCAGGACATCGGCCGTCTGTGCGGCGATTCTGCGCGAGAAATGAAGCATGGCACCGAAAACCGCTCTCTCCTTTACAACGGTTGGAAAAGCCGGAGTTGGGCGCGAGCCGTCGCCTATTTTCAATGTACGGTATATTGTCGTATTTCAGATCCTTAAAGATTGAATCCGAAGATTGATCCGGCGACTCGGGGGTTTTGCGGGGCTCTAGATCATTAATGGGGGCAGACCCCCATAAGCGCTAACTTAATTCTTGCATTCTGAGGGGTTCCAGCGTATGCTAGGGCATGGACAACGTCGCCCAGGAGAACTGGCGCATTCTGTTGTC
>Ga0335081_10001832_pt1 | contig 33594 bp, 28 predicted proteins | sample Lox_Sample_35_FD_206713 | JGI IMG/M metagenome (GOLD analysis project Ga0335081, IMG submission 206713) | Soil microbial communities from Loxahatchee National Wildlife Refuge, Florida, United States - Lox_Sample_3.5 | ecosystem: Environmental > Terrestrial > Soil > Wetlands | place: USA...
CGTCCGACACTGGAAATGGCCATTGCTTGAAGTGTTCATCATCGTAACGGTTCATGCCTTTGCCCGTAGCTTCCACATCGAAGCGAGCGCATTCACAATAATCACGAACTGTGCTGACGTTCAGGTGCTCTTGCGGAAATAACGATCCTAAGTCTTCAAGCACATCACCAGCGGGTTGATAGATAGCAATTTTGGAATTAGCTCGAAGTTCAACGTTAAATCTGTCGGTCAGTCGTAAGCGCCCTGGTGGCACTCCAAGAAGTTTTTCTAACTTCGGCCAAAGCTCGGTGAGAAACTGAGCTTCATTAGGATCAAATCCAGACACAACATCATGTGGCTCTAGTGCAGGACGAGACAAAAAACGTTTCGCAAATTCACGCTTGGTCAACAACCAACTCGTGATTGCAGTTATGATGCCCGCAGCAACCAAAATCCCTACAATCAACGTAACACTCATGGCACCTTTTCAAAAATTAGTGTCGTCAAGCCCACATGTTGCAGCGCATGAAGCTTCGAGTCCGGCCAGGTAACTTCCGTAAATGATTGCCCCTGGAATCGTCACATATTTGACGAGCCAAGATCTACCGAGACCTTTCAAACCAAAGAACGTTCGCGGGACATTCGAGTAAGGTGTCGAACCCGAAGTAACGAAAGGCTTTGGGAATGGCCCCAAACAGAGCAAGCCGACTTTGGCAGCCGGACTAGGCACCGGGTCAAATGTTTTCATGCAATTGTTCAGGCAATCTAACCAGTCTTCTCCCCGAGGATCAATATGGGTTACCGGGTTATTGCCGACGGTCCCAAACAAATTTAAGTTGATTGCAGTCCAAATTTCTAACCGTCCTTGAGCGGTAGCAACAACCCTTTCTAACTGTTTTGATTCAACTGACGTCAGATTATACGCCAAACTTCCATTGTCACACAACGGGTCTCTATTTGGCCACCGCTGCATTCCCGGATCGTAAAAGGCTACGGCGGTTCCGACGCTCAGAAATAATGCTACAAGTAAAGCACCTGCCCTCGCCGCAAAATAAAACTGTTTCCCGCTAATATTCATATTTTCCTCCTCTACGTCGATCTTTAAGATGGTTTCATCAGCAGGCGTCGTATTCCTCATAGCCGATATGACTCGACGTTTTAGCCACACCGAACAGAGGTGTTCGGCGTGACACCTACTAAGCATCCATCCAGATCGATATTATTTACCAAATTATTTTGCATGTGTTCAAATAGATTAAGAGCTCCGTGCTCCCTAAATGGGGCTCTATTTGGCCGAGCTTCCACTGAGCAGCCACGCGAACAAAATAAGCACCCCAATAGCAACCCAAGCTCCGAGTAATATGAGAACGTATGGTGGTATATTTTTCAGATGGTGAATAACATGGGTAATCAATTAAGTGCCTATGAACAGCGGCGGCTGGCCAAAGTTTACTTGTACGCGAAGGTTGCCGTCACAATCCTTGCACATTTGAACGGTCACCGGGCCGGTACCGGAAAAAAAAGCAATAACCTGTAAACAGTCGGGTTGCCAAGAAAAGCACGTACCTTTTTTCATGCCCTGTGCAACCGTATGTATAGTATACATAATGACAAGATCACACAAAGCGCCAGCCCCAGAGAGTCCGACTCCAATACCTACATAGGATAGCCCATTAGCGTCTACGGATAAGATTGGATTGTTGCCTACGAACATGAAATGATTTGCGTCAAAAGCTTTCGTCGCATCACTCTGGTTCAGAATTCTAAACCCACGTTCTACCAACGGGTCCCTATTCAACCACCGCTGCATTCCTGGATCGTAATAGGCGAAGGCGGGTCCACCAGTGAAGAACAATGTTGCAAGCATGGCAGCCGCCTTCATGGTGAACCAAATCTGTTTCATGTTAATCTCCCACTTTTGGCATCGTGGTTGTTATCGTTAGCGTCTCGAGTACAGTTATGTCTACGCCGTCCACGATGTCAAATACGTCAATATCAAGGACTGACCTATTTACACTCATGCTTTGCAAGCACGTTAGCACGCTGTTGGTTACTTATCCCAATCCTCTGGAATTTTCAATCTTAAAACGTTTGTTTCGCCGACAACGATAATCTCATCTAGGGTGTGGGTGATTCTAAGTGGTTGAATTATGTCAAAGTTCGTTTCTAAGACAGGTTTCGTCCCGGAAATGTTCACCACGAGAAGGCTATGCACCCAGCGATTTTCCTGTTTGTTAGGAACGTCCTCAGTCATAAAAATACGGTTTTCATCGAGTCGTCCACCGGTTATCGAGAGACCTTCGAACCCTTTTGGTTTCGCTACGAATACGCAATTACCCCGCAGGTCGAGTTTGTAGATCACACCGTCCTTGCACACGACAACGACTCCATTGGTCAAGCACACTGGATTTTGTAATGGTTTTCCGATGGTTTTTACAAATAGCTCTTGGATTTTACCATTTGCATACCTTTCCAGGTGGATTTGCGTATTGGTCTCTATACCAGAACGAAAAGAAAAGAGGCCTGTCCCAATTGACGAATCTTCGGTCGAACTAAAGTATTCAAAGTATTCATCGGCTACACTATGGGTCTTGGCTAATAGCATCACGAAAACAGCAAGCGAGAGAACCTTTCCAAGAAAAGCCGAACTAGAGCGAGGGATATCGTTTGTGAATCTCTGCTGCTTCTTCGATAGTCTCTGATCTTTTGCAAATTTGGTTTTCATAAAACGGGACCTATTGGTTGTCCGGGGCGTGCCCTTGGAACACGGCCATGCTCACAGTCAAAGAGAAGACAGTCCTTGGCAGCATCACTGATCCCATACAAATAAAAACAACAAGATGCGCATTTTTCCTGCCAACCTTCATCAGCACGTAGAAAGCGCGGAGTCCTCCCGAGGTCGGTGCAAGGATTAGGCGGAGGTGGTGAAGGAGGCGGTGAAGGAGGCGCTGAAGGACAAGGAACCGGGACAGGAATAGGTAGGCCACCAGGCGGTCCCGGAATAGGAACAATAACCGTGTCTAGCCCCAACCTATCGACGGATGTGTTTGGATTGTTCCCAACGAAAGAATATAAATTAGCGTTTCCATTCCACCAACGCGCCATTTTCGCACGGAGACGATGCAAGGTTTCAAACCCGTCTTCTCCCAGCGGGTCACGATTTGGCCACCGTTGCAAATTGGGGTCATAGAAGCGGTAAAGGTAATAATACAGTCCAGCATTGTCATTCCATTCCTTGCTGGAGAATCGGTAACGGTTGGCGCTGGCCAATGAGCCGCTCATTGCCAGCGTGTTCCCATACGGATCATACAGGTATTTGGCCACAATCATCTGACTGGAACTGATCAACATCGTGACGTTGCCGTTGCCGTCGGCATGATAGAAGCTCGTCGCTTGGGGCTGCGTGGTGGTTTGCAACATCAGGGAATTAGCCGTGCGCGCCAACAATCCGTCAATTCCACCCGCCCCCTGCAATGTCCCGCTCAAATCATTGCCCCGCGTGTAAGTCACCTGCGGCAGGTTGTTGATGTCGCGTTCCTGAATCACTACGTTTCCATCATAGATGAAGTGAATCTCGTTTGTCTGCACCCATGCGCCGCCGTTCCAACTGTAGTCCCGCTCAATCCGCCGCCGCAGCTTGCCGTCATAAACGAATATAGTTTGCCATGCGTTCGTCACCCACACGTTCGTCAATTCATCCTCGTCGTCATAGCTAAAGTTTCGCGTGCCATCACCCAAGGGATTTCCGTTCAAATCGTAGCTGTAGTTGTTCGTTCCCGGCAGATTGACCGTGACGCTGTTGGTGCTCCATCGGTTATAAACATCGTGCGCAACCGCCGTGTAGGTGTTGTTACCGTTCACCCACGGCTGGTTCGTGCTGGCAAAGGTCACGTCCGCATACAGGAAGGCGTTGGACGTGTTCACGGTGACATTGGTTGCTGGGCTGGTCGTTGTGCCGGCCACAGTGAGCCGGCCGTTGTTGGTTTCCGTGGTTAGTTCATTCAGATTGTTCACATTGAACGCCTGAAGGAGCGTGTTGTTGGTGCGGTAATTCAGGTTGCCGGCGGCATCGTAAGCATAGCCGAACTGTTCCTGCCAGCGATTCGTTGTCCCACCCGCCTCTTTGCCGACGGCCATCTTCAATTCACCCATGTTGTCATAGGTATATTTGACGAAATCGCCCGCCGTCCGCGTCACATTTGTCCGCTGATTGGCTTGGTTGTAGCCGTAGGCATAAGAGTCGAGATTGGAATTGCTGCTGCTTTCCAGCGCCGTGCTTAACAGCCGCGCCACCGAATCATACGCGTTGGTGATGTAAGCGCCATTGGGCAAGGTCAACTCGTCCACCCGCTGCAATTGCACCGCGTCATAGGTGTAGTCGAACGCACCTATTGGTGAAGTGACACTCGTCAACCTTCTGGCTGAATCGTAGCTGTATCCTTGCGTCCAGGCCTCCGCATCGGGCGCTTGGAGGCTCAGGCCCGTTCGCAAACGGTTGTTGTAACTGTAGCTCACCGTGTCATTAGGCCACGGGCCGTCCTCGCTCAACAACTGGCCCGCAGCATCGTAACCGTAAACCGTCGTCCCCACCGCGTCAACCATGTTGGTAAGGCGGTTTACGGCATCATATTGCAGTGCAATTGCCGGGCTGATGGGATACAGGACATTAGTCAGATTACCCACAGCGTCGTATTTGTAGGTCGTGCTGCCTCTAGCCGCGCTCCAACGATTGGTCAGGCGGTTGTCGGCATCATATTGATAGACAAAATTCGTGATGCCCGCTGCATCCACCTTGTTCGTGACCCGGCCAAAGGAATCGTAACCCCAAGTTGTAATATGATTGTTCCCATCCGTGAGCGCAAGCAAATCACCTACCCCGTTGTAGGCGAATGCGTTGGTGGTCACGCCCACATAAACCTCGTTGGTCTTGCGGTTCATGGCGTCGTAACCGTAAAGCACCACGTTGCCGATTTGATTCGTGTAACTGGTCGGGCCGGGCACGCTGAGCGTATAGCCGAACTTCTCCACGCCGCCATCCGGGTAGCTGCGGGCAAGCAAGCGATACAAATTGTCGTAGGTCTTGCCCACACTGACGTTGTTGGCATCAATGCTGTTGGTGACGCGATCGTCAATATCATAAGCCAGCGCCCGCAGTCGAGCGACGTTATTGCTGGAAGTGATCAGCAATCCTTGGTTGTTGTAGTAATTGCTGATGCTCAAGCCAGAACTGTCCGACCTGACCACCAATTGATGGACCAGGTTCCAGGTGTTGTTGACGGTGTAACCATCTGGATAAATGGATTTGGTGAGATTACCTTGGTTATCATGGTTAAAATAAGTGACCTTCCCCAGGGCGTTGGTGATAGCATACAGGGCGCCGCAGTCACAATAGGCGTAGCTGGTTGTGCGGCCCAAGGCGTCGGTTTCTGAAATCTTCTGCCGCAAAGAGTTGTAGGAGTAGGAAGTAGTGTGCCCCATGCGGTCTATCACCCGAACCAGATCGAGGTTGCTATAAATGTAGGAAATGGAGGTGCCGTCCGGATAAGCCATGTTTGTCAGGCGTTCCAAGGCATCCCAGGAGTTGGTGATGGTCAAACCGCGCTCGTCCGTGTGGGTGTAAACCAGCCCGTTGGTGTAGGTGTAGGAATTGGTGGAAAAGCCAACGACGATTTGCTGGGTAGGATAACTGTCACTCCCGTAGAAATTGGTGGTGAGTAGTCCGTTTGGCTGAGTGATGCTGGTGAGTTGCTGGTTGGTGTTATAGGTATAACTGGTCACCTCGCCCAACGCATTGGTCATAAACAACACCTGATGATTGGTATTGTAACCGTACGCGGCATTAGTCACGCCATCGGGTCCGATGGCAATGAGTAAATCAATTCCGTTGGTGGTATAGACGTAACTGTTGGTGCGGGTGTAGACGGTTCCGTTGACGGAATAGGTGCTAATGGCGTTGGTTCGGTTACCCCATTGATCCAACTGGTATATGGTATATTGCTCCGTTCCATCGGGCAGTACTTTGATCACTTCCGAAGGATTATCTGAAAAGCCCTGCACGTAAAAATCAGGTTTGCCGGCATAGCCATACCAAGTCATTTTCCCGGTTATCGTTCCGGCGTCGTCCGGGCTTGGCTCACGCTCCATCGATAGGTTATTGCCCTGTTCTTCGTCGGGCCTCTCGTTCCAATGGCGCAGGCGTGCAATCATCAGATCATTGGTCGTCAATTTACTCGGGTCCCAATTGGGAGCCGACATCAAAAAATTAGTGGATAGATTGTCAAATTGTTGACGGCCCCAATAAAAACTATTGGCCGTGTTCATGTTGTCGTCCGCGCTGCTGTTGTTCCAATCTGGATTATCGAGCATATTTGTATCCGCGACCGGCCGATTTGTAGGCACGTTGCTTACGTCCGTATAGACTGCTGGCAAAGAAGGATTCGGAGGCGTAGTGGAGCGGGCCGCGTAACAAAACATCTGGTGGCTGCCATTGGCTTCCGTGACCACGGCAAGCTCATTGGGAGCGACGTAGAAACTATTAGTACCGTAGGGGGTTATCAATTCAGCCAAATCATAGATTGAATTCTGATAGCCGTTATATTGATCGCTATAAACAAAATAACTGGAGATGCCACCCTCGTCCACCTCATTGGTTAACACTGCAGCCTGACCAAAAACACCATTAGTACTGGTATAAATATAGACGAAGCTTGCCGTTCGGCCGTAGGGATCGGTAATCGAGCTGATAACGTTGCTGGTCCAAAGCGGAATATAATTTGTATAATACTGCGAAGCAAATACATCCCAATTTACGACGTTGGTGTAATTGATTGTATTGGTTTTATCATCCCCATCAATGACATATTGGAGGAATAGCTGAAACGTGTAGCCATCGGCGCTGGTGTTCGTGTAAGTGAACTTAGTCGCCCATCCCTGGGCGTTTATTTGCTGACTCAGAAAGTACGACGGCACACCGATAATTGAGGGTTGATTGGAGGCTTCATAAACATCTTCTGCCCCTGAGGGATAAAGCAATCTGAATCCGATTATATCTCCGGTAGCGTTGGTTTCCATTAACAAGCGAGTGTTGGTGCTGAATTCAGGCATTGTTCCGTCAAAATTTGTGTAAATTCGCACTCCCCCGCCCGGCGCTATAAGAGTTACGTGGACAAGCAGGCTAGGATCCGCATTATCAGGAATCATGCAAGAGAACCAGGAGTTATACCAATTGGGGCCCAACAGACACTGGTAATATGTCATTAAATAATATGGGTCAGAGTCCGGAAAATTAAGAAGATAATTGATTACTCCCGAGGTATTGTATAGTTTAAATGAGATTCTTTGCCCGTGGGCCGGCTGGTATGCCAACGGTTCATCGACCACCCATAAATCGCACCAAGGCTCCATCACCGTCCATGTAGGCATGCCACCCGGCGTGCCAGCGCCACCACCAGGATAACCAATACCACCAATACCGCCGCCGATACCGCCATAACCGCCGCCGCCACTACTGCCAGCACTGCCACTACAGCCACCACCACCGCCAAGGCCAGCGGCCAATGGACTAGCACCGCCGCCGTGGCCGCCACCGGCGCAGCCACCGCCGTTACCGCTGCCTGAGCCGCTACTGCCCGACCCGCTACCACTGCTGCCGGGACCAACGCAGGCTGGACAACTATCGTCGGTAGGAGGTGTGCATGGAGGTGGTGGCCAAGGACCAGGAAATCCTTTCCCGAAGATTTTGGCGGTTTCGGCCTGGTTAAGGCGACGCCACCCATCAGGCACTTGTTTGGCCGAGACCAAAAATTGTCCACTGCATTCGGCATTGATTGCTTCCGCCCTCAACCATTTGCTCATCCGAAGGCACCACCAATTCCCCTCCCTCCGGCCGTTCCACCGCAAGCATGTTCAAGTGGTTTGCCTGGGCCAATGCCACCAGCGAGGCCATCGAGAAACCAGTTTGTGGGGAAGGTTGCTCCTCGATTTCCTTGAAGTAATTTGTCCCAGTCAGACTTTGGGCTACCGCATTCAGCGCGTATGTGCCGCAACGGTAGGAAATTTCGGGATGTTCCAGCATGATGGCGTAAGCTTGTTTGGACTGCTGATACAACCCTTGAAATGGCCCCAAAATTTGCTTTCCTTGGGTTTCATCATAGAGCTGCTTCATCATTTCGGTCCGCCCTAAACTGGCCAGCAATTGCAGCCAATTCACCAGCGTGTAATCCGCCACCAGTTCCCCCCTGTGGTCGGTCATTTGCTTGGTGGCTTCCCAACTTGTCTGCCAATTGGTCAAGGCCAACGTGAAGTATCCATTTTGCCGGTAGTATTCACCCAATCTACCTTGCAGGGCGGGCAGCCACGGTGACTGGGGGTGCTTCTGGACGAATGCCTCAATACCGGGAACCGTTGCATCAAACCTTTTCAATTGGCCGTTTCCAAATACCTCCCACAGTTCCTTGGATTCAGTCTCACTTGGCGGAGTCTGGCCCACCCACACCAATGGCTCAGGAAAGAATCTGACATGCATGAGCTTGTCGGTGTAATCATCAGGTGCCGCAATCAATGGCCTGGCCGTGATTAGTGTCAGACCTGCAATCAGCGCCATTTGAATGAACGCAAGATGTTGGTTGCCTTTGTTTGTCTTGATAAAAACAAATGGAGTTTCCATAAAGCGTTTTGAGGTTGGTTTCACGGTAATGTGCTGCCGTTGCGTGGCCGGGCAATAATGACTTGCAAGCCGAGGTCGCCGACGATATTCCAGCCGATCTCACCGGAATCCACCAAACCGTTGCCGTTGGCGTCTTCCAAATAGTCAGGAATGCCGTCACCATTTGAATCGAGCGGTATGCCGTTGGTCACCGCGACGTAATGATAACCGATGCTGACAATGTTCGTTCCTTCCACGACTTGATTAGTGGTAACCGTGAAATGGTAAAGGCCGACATTCGTTGCACTGGTGCTGCCCATCGCAATCAGCAGGCTGTTGGTGGCTTGGTAATAGTTGCCGAACCAACTGGTTTGCCAATTAAAGCTGTTGGTCACAATGACCGTATTTGGCCCTTCGTTCGGCGCCTGGGTCGCCCCTTGCAGGAAGGCATTGTAGTTGCAATAAACGAAGTTCGTGCTCCCGGAAGGGTTGTCTATTTGGCTGACGTCCGTGCCATCAAAGGCACAATTCTGAATGTTAACCGGAAAGGTTGACCCGCTCCAATGCTGGACATTCACGTAATATCCGATCATGGTGCAGTTGTGCAGCGCCAGCCCGGCGGAGTTGTGGTCGTTCAGTACGCCAACATAATTACGATCAAAGAGGCAGTTGGTGACGTTCAAATCTACGAAATAGCCTCCTAATCCCCCGCTAGCAAATTCGCAATCCGTCGCGTTGACAATCAAGTATCCGCCGCCGCAGCAACCGTCGTCCCGGAAATGACAGGCGTCGCTGTAAAATACGGAACAATGGGTGAATTGGGCATTGATGGTGGCTACATAGCTTGGCGGTCCTGAACCCCAACTGGTCAGGCCACCGGGGCCATAGCCAGCGCTTAAATCATGTTCTTGAACCGTGTTTAAGCGTACCCACCAGACCGGTGCGGTCGCCGTGCCGTTGAGATTGGCGGTGGCGCCGTTCATCAGGTGCAGGCCGTCGCCGGCCTCATACCAGCCGGAAGTTGTGCGATACCAACCCGCCGCCGTCCCGGCGGTAAAGGTCACATTCGTGTCCACTTCACATTCGGCAAAGACATAGTCCAGCGAGTCATAATGGTAACCTAAATCTGGAGTGTAGTTGGCGTCGCGTTGAGCTTGGGACTGAATGTCATCGAATTGGAAAAGGTGGCATTGGAATAGAGAATCGGCGGATAGGTGGTCTTCTTCTGAATGTCCGCCAAAAGCGTGGGGTCTATATTCGTGGTGCCAAAAGCCCGAAAAGGACAGTTATTGGTCAGGTAGTAATTACCCCCGCCCGCGCTTTGAAAGGGATACAGTGGGTAGGTGGTACTGTGATTATGCGAAAGCCAGGTTCCGTACTGACTGTTGTATGTGCCGATATAATCGGCATTGGTGGAAAAAAACACTCCTGTCAGTACGTTCGTCACATTCGCCAAAATGCAGTTGGTAAAAGCCAGCGAGAAACCGTCCTGGCCTGTCGGACCCGAAACCAGCAGTTCGGAGTTGCAGAAAGTTGTGTTTTGGACGTTGATGCCAGTGCCAGAATAACTTGGGAGGATGAAGTTGGTTGAGGTGTTCGCGAACAGTGCATTGCCCAGAAGCACCGACCCACCAGTGATTAACAGGCCGCTCTGACAATTCATGAATTGTGCGTCGTAAATGTTCGCACTTACAGCCACAGTCTTGATCCCGGTCTGGGCGTAACTGACCCGCATGCCGGTGAGGGTCGGCGCCGGAGAGATGCTGCTGAGCGACAGCATCGGGTTGCCGTAGTAACCCGACGGCGTTCCTGAACCGAAACTTTCCCCGACCGTATTGTCATCTTTGGCGGTGAAAACGACGGGACGATAGGGTCCGCCCCGCCACTTGATGGCCGGGCTGTAGCCTCCCACCGACTGGATTTGAACGCTCCCGTTGGTTGCATATTTCAAAACTACCCCGTCTTCAAATGTGTTCGTACCATAAGAGTAGAATGGCCCACTAATGTAGTAGGTCGTGTCTCCCTGAAACGTGTAGTTGGTTTGATTTGAATTGAGGGTCACATAATCCAACACCAGTCCCCGGGACATAGGGATGTTTTGGGCCACTTGCATGGCATGTTTGCCGGGGACACTCAACGGCCGCCGTATCGGCAATAATCGCTTGCGCGAAACCACATTCAAAGGCGGATTGGGTTTGATGGAGATGGTTGGCGACGCTGACAATTGCGCCAGTTCATCCGCCAACGCTGCCACCGGCACTTCTTCCACCAGAAACTGTCGGCCTCCCAACTGCACCCAGGACTTGCTCACCAATACACCCCCGTCCTGCGTGTCCGATCCCAGCAGAAAGGCCCGGCCTTGGACCATATTCATCACCCCAAAATTCAGATTCTCATCCGTCAACGAAATCCCCGCTTGTTCCGGCAAGGCCATGGTCGCGACCGCTGGTTGCGGCGGATTGAAAAACTCGGTCAGCACCTGCAAACGGGCGGTCTGCGGATTCAGACCAAAGGAGTCCGGCGTCGGTGGTTGCGCCCGCAGGATGATGTTCTGTTCAAAGCCGGCCTTTGTATAGGTGTAAAGCAAATCAGCGGCAACGCCAGTGAAAGCACCTTGGTATATCACTTGATTTGTCGAGGGGAGAATCGCTCCCGTCGCGTTGGTCAGTACGGCAAACAACACCGTGTTGGAGCCGTCATCATAGCTTAAGGCGATAGGCCGACTCTGTAGTTTCAAGCCATCGGGTGTGTCCAACTCGATCACTCCTTGGGCGATGTCACCGGGGAAATAGGCTTGATGCTGCCCGTTGGTGGCTGCGGCCGAATTGCCATCCGGCGATATGTCTATCTCTTCCCGGCTGGCCACCCACTGGCCACTGACCAAGTGGTTCAATCCCGTGGCTAATTCGGTGTAGCGGTGTGGGCGCGGTATAATCTGGCCGGCGGGACCAAGTTCATACACAGTGCGTTCCCAAATGGCGGAATTGGCATCACGCCCGACCACCTGATAGGGGGTCGCGGACGGCAACGCGGGCTGGTTAACACTGCCTTGGGTGGTCGTGTTGGCAATTTGCCCGGGCGTTTCCACGATGGTTGAAGACAGCAAGATAATGGTTAACCATGACGTTTTCATAGGATGGAAGGAAAAGTTGTAGTGATGCTCACTACGGGAAAAACCGCTCCTGCAGAGATAATTCGCGTCCTGCAGCCTAAAGGAACGCATCAGCCGTTGGCGTACAACCCGCAGAGGCACTGCTCTGGTCATGCGACACTCCCCCTTGAGACTTAAAACTGCTTATAGTCTGAAGTTGCTCTACTTCTAACCTAGCCTTCGGTTATTTGTCAAGAGATTTTTTGTGAAAAGTTATTCACAAGCCGATTACGGTCGTGTGTCACAGCAAACTCCGAATCGTTTGCCGGGCCTTGTGCGCGATGGTTTGGTTTCGTCCTTTGCCAGTCGGCGGACAACAGACTGAATTCGAAACGTACCGCTACCTCATTCCAGACCGCGCTCCGTCAATTCATCCTCGTCCAGGCCGAGATAATGGCCGAGCTCGTGCAGATAGGTCGTGTGGATCTCGTCACGATAAATCGCTTCGTCGCCTTCCGCAAAATCCCAGAGATTTTTCAGGAATAAAATAATCTGCGGCGGCAGCGGAACGTTTCCTTCGTCGGCAAATTCCGCACCGGTGAACAGACCGAGCGTGTCGGCTTCGATCCCGTCGGCCTGTAAACCGGCGTTCGGAACGCGCTCAAACGTGACCGGCAGCCTCTCCGCCCGTTCGCGCAACGGCTCCGGCAACGCCGCCAGCGTGGTTTCGACCTCCGCCAGCGCCAAAGCCCGCAGCTTCTTCCATTCCGCGCGCACGACAACGCCAATTTACGCGCCCACCGTCCGGGCGCAACCCGAATGCCGGGCGCGCCGGCCGTCCGACCGCGCCGGCTGCGGCGGAAAGCGTGGTTAAAAATGGAAATTTGCTTTTGACGCCCTGCGTGTTCTGGGCTAGTTATAGCCTGAACCAAACAAGGACAAAAGATGGACATTATGAATGCAAGCAACACTTCCAAAAACGCATTAAACGCCGACGTTGAAATCAAAGGCAATATCAAGTTTTCCGGCGAACTGAGCTTTGACGGCAAATTGGACGGCGAAATCCACACCGATGGCCTCCTGACCCTCGGCGAGAGCGCGGTCATTAACGGCAACATCAACGCGCAGGCGGTGGTGGTTCGCGGCAAGGTGAACGGCAACATCAACGCCAAGGAAAAAATTGACATCAAGGCCAAGGCGGAATTGTTCGGTGACATCCGTGCCACCAAACTGGCCATTGAGGAGGGCGTGACGTTTGTCGGCAAGACCGAAGTCAACCCGAACAAGGTCCAACCCACACCGTCCCCGGCGCGTCCCGCAGAAACGGTGAAGACTCCGGAATTGGCCAGGGCCGGGCGTTGAACCGGGTGGCGGCGGCGCGAAAGACATTGAATGCCGGCAAAGAAACAGGATCAGGTCCTGGTGGCCTGCCCCTATTGCGGCCACCAGCAGCCAGAGGCGCGCTCGGCTTATTCCACCCGCTGCAAAAAATGCGGGCAACATCTCCGCGTCCAGGAAATCCTCAGCCCCGCGCCGAAAGCGCCCGCCCGCGCGCCGGAACAAAGGCTTATCACCTGCTTCGAGTGCGGCGCCGAACTGAACGTGTCTGCCAGCGCCGAGTCCACCATGTGCAAACGGTGCAGCAACTACGTGGACCTGCATGATTACCGCATCAGCACCGCCATCGCCAAAAATTTCAAAACCAAGGGAACGCTGATTGTCGAACCCAGGGGCTACGTCTTCAACACCGAAAGCATCGTCGGCGACGCCGTCATTCGGGGTAAATACCACGGCAAACTGGTGGCCGAACGTTCGCTGACGATTTATGCGACGGCGAATTTGAAAGGCAGCCTGGCCGCCGGACATTTGATCATCCCGGCGGAGAATCATTTCCGCTGGCCGGACCGGATCGAAGTCGGCTCGGCGGACATCGCCGGCGAACTGGCGACGAGTCTGCGCGCTCACGGCACCGTCACGCTCAAAGCCACGGCCCGACTTTTTGGCAACGTGGACGCGGGCAACCTGGTGGTGGAAGACGGCGCGGTTGTGGTCGGCCGGATGCAAATCGGTCCGCGGACCGGCAAGGAACAGCGAGCGCGGTTGTGAATCCGCGCTTGCAAATTGTCCGTAATCCGGTTCGATAAACGTATGTTTCCGTATGTTGCGTTGAGCAGGGACAAGACCTGGCAGCCCGGCCCTTATGCCGGAGTTGAATTGATGGTTTTGCACAAACACGAACAAACCGGCGGCATGGCGGTGCTGCGCAAGTTCAAGGCCGGCTACACCATCCCCGCCCATTCGCATCCCGACGCCAATGAATGGGCCTACGTGCTGTCCGGTGAATGGGTAGAAGGGGGCGTAACCTATAGCCCCGGCGCGTTGTTTTATGCGCCCAAAGGCGTCCGGCACGGCCCGCACGTCGCCAAAATGGAAGTCATCAGCCTGACCTTCTTCGACGGCCCGTTGACCGTGGTTTAGCGCCGGGCCGATGGCCCGGTTCCAACAGTCGAAGGTCGAGGATTTGGATTCGCTTTGTCTTAAGGGTCGGGCGAAAATGAAATTCATTGTTGGGCTGTTCGCCTGAGAAAATCCGCGCTGGGGCCAACTGTTGTCCCGGTCTGCCAATACGGTCGGCTCGCGGACTTGAGCTGAGACCCTTGTCTTCAGACCATGCTCGCCATTATAATTCACGCCTCCGCAAATCAAAATTACGCGTATGAAACTGAAAAAACTGACAGTGAACCTCCTTGGCATGACGGGCCTGCTGCTCGCCTCGTGCAGTGCGCAGCGACACCTTCAAAGCGGCGGCCAGTCCGTCGGGAAGATCGCGCCATCGGCGCCGCCGCCTTCCACCCTCAACCTGGTTGAATACGCCAAACCCATGTGCGGCACGACCGGGGACGCCAATACGTTCCCCGGTGCCGTGGCGCCCTTCGGGATGATCCAATGGAGTCCGGACACGGAAGCGGGGATGCGGAAGGGTGGATATTCCGGCCGGGACTCGCGCATTTCCGGTTTCAGCCTGGACCATATCAGCGGCGCGGGTTGCAATTATGGCGAAGATTTTCAGTTCATGCCTGTCCTGGGCGCGGAACTGATGCCGCCGAACGGAAGCCGCACCGCGTTCGCCACGTCGTTCTCGCACACCAATGAAGTCGCCAAACCCGGCTATTATGGGGTGACACTGGACAATGGCATCAAGGTGGAATTGACTACGACAGTGCGGAGCGGTTTTGGTCGTTTCACCTTTCCCGCTGGCGAAACCGCAACGATGGCCATCAACGCCGGGAGCGACGTCAACGGCCCCGATGCGTCCGCCATCAACATCAATCCGGCCCGCCGGGAAATCAGCGGCTGGTCCATTGGTGGATATTTCTGCTCGGAGTACAACAACCCCCGCAACCGCAGCGGCGACGTGAGAACGATTTATTTCTACGCCGTATTTGATCATCCCTTCGCGGCTTACAGCACCTGGAGCGACCGCGTGCTCGTGCGAGGCGCTACCAATGGAACTGGAATCGCCTCCGGCGCGTTCGTCACCTTCGATACGTCCAAACGCAGAACCGTTCTGGCCAAAGTGGGGATTTCTTATGTCAGCGTTGCCAACGCCAGGGCAAATCTGGAGGCGGAAAACCCGGTCTCCGCCTTTACTGCAAAGGATTTTGACAAACGCGTCGCGGCGGCAAGCAACACCTGGAATTCCTGGTTGAACCGTATTCAAGTCAGCGGCGGAACGACGGACGAATTGCAGACGTTTTACTCCATGTTGTATCATGCGCTGATTGGTCCGAGCGTGGTTTCCGACGTAAATGGCCAATACGCGGGTTACGACGGGCAGGTTCACACCACGATGGGCGGTCGCGTGCAATACGGCGTTTTTTCCGGCTGGGACATTTACCGGAGCGAATGCCAGTTGCTCGGCATGATTGCTCCCCAGGAGGCCGGTGACATGGCGCAATCGTTGCTGGTGGATTACCAGCAAGGCGGCGCCTTCCCACGCTGGGGGGTGATCACCGAAGACAGCGGCGTGATGATGGGTGATCCGGCCGCGCCGATCATCGCGGATTTTTACTCGTTCGGCGCGACGAATTTTGATGCCCCGACTGCCTTGACGGGTCTGGTGCGGGCGGCGACTGATCCGTCCGTCCGGGCGCCGCGGTCAAAGACAAATGAGCGTGACGCGCTCGCGGACTACCTTAAATTGGGTTACGTGCCGGAACATCAACGGGGCGGCTACGGCAATGTTTCGATGACGCTGGAATATGACTCCGCGGATTTTGCGTTGGCGCAATTTGCCAAAGCCCTTGGCGATGAAACCGACTACGCCATGCTTATGCATCACGCGCAGAACTGGCGCAACTTGTTCAATCCGGAAACGGGCTATCTTCAGATGCGCCGGCGGGACGGCTCCTGGGCACCAGGATTCACCAACAATGTCGGACGCTACGACGGTGACACGGCCTACGTCGAAGGCACGGCCGGACAATACTTTTGGATGGTGCCATTCAACCTGAAAACGCTCGCCGACCGGCTGGGCGGGACGGATGTTGCCGCGAAGCGCCTCGATGCGTTCTTCACCAGATTGAACGTTGGCGACAGCGGCCCGAATGCCTGGATGGCCTGGGTGGGCAACGAGCCTTGTCTGGAGACCCCGTGGATTTATTGTTTCCTCGGCCAACCCTGCAAGGCGCAGCAGACTGTCCGCCGGATCATGACCGGGCTCTATTCGGCCACCGACGTGGCCTACCCGGGCAATGACGATGTGGGCGAAATGTCTTCGTGGTATATCTTCAGCGCGCTGGGCATGTATCCGGAACTTCCCGGTTCCGACGTCCTCGTGTTGGACAGCCCTTTGTTTCCAAAAGCCGTGCTGCACCTGCAAAACGGGGACGTGACCATCATCGGCCGCGGCGCGGGAAAAAACGCGCCGTACGTGCAGAGCCTGGAGGTGAACGGCCAGACCTGGGACAAACCCTGGCTCCGCTACTCCGATGTTTCCCGTGGCGGCACGCTGGTTTATGACCTGGGTCCCGCGGCAAACACCAACTGGGGCAGCAACCCGGCGGATGCCCCGCCCTCTTACACCGACGGGATGTGACAGCCGGTGATATTTTGGCTTGGAGCACCGATGACGCGGCGGAGCTGATTATTGCGTGTACCAACGGACGTGAATCGCCCTCGGTCTCGCGCAAATCCCTCCATCCCGACCACGAAATTATGCCGTTTGACTTTTGAACTCCCGTGATTTGACGTCGGCATTCGGTGTTTCCGACAACCATTCGACAAATCCAAACGCCACACGCCAGATCTAAATCTCACGCCCTTTCTTCGTACCGGATCGTCGGCTCCGTCTTCGTCGCGCCACCGCCCACAATCAACACCACCGCGGTGATGATCAACGCCCCCGCCACAAACAATTCGTGCGAGAACGCTTCATGCCCGATGGTGCAGCCGAGCAGAATGGCGATGAACGGATTGACATACGCATAAGTCGCCACCCGCGCAGGTGTGCTGGCGTGCAGCAGCCAGACGTAACAAGTGAAACCCACCAGCGAGCCAAACGCCGTCAGATAAAGCCATGCGCCCGCGGACGATGGTGTCACCCGGTCAAAGGAAAACCGGGAAACTTCGCCGCGCACCGTTGCCAGGCCCAACAATAACGCTCCGCCGGCAATCATTTGCATCGCCACGCCCAGCAGCGGCGACGCCGGTTTGCGCGCCTGCTTGTTGAAGATGGAACCCCACGCCCAGCTCATCGAAGCCGCCAACAAGGCGGCGATGCCCCAGCCGTAGGCCGGGATGGGATGGCTTCCCTGATTGCCCGCCAGCAACGTCACGCCCACGAAACCTGCCGCCAGCCCCGCGACGACGAACGGACGCGGACGCGCGCCTCCCGGCCGCAGCCAGTCAAACAGCACCATCCACAAGGGTGTCAGCGCGACCACCAACGCCGTCACACCGGATGGAATCACCTGTTCCGCCCACGTTACTCCGCCATTGCCGATGGTCAGCAACAAACCGCCCGCGATGACGGCGTTGCGCCATTCGATGCGTGACGGTGCCGTGTCGCCACGGGCGCGCACGAAGGCATACAACAACAGCCCGGCGGCCAGGTTCCGCGTCCCGGCCATCAGGAACGGCGGAATGGATTCCACCGCGTACCGGATGCCGAGATATGTTGAGCCCCAAATGACGTACACCGCGGCAAACGCCGCGATGACGCCCCAGACAGGCGGGTTTGTGGACAGGGATTGGTTTTTCACGTTCAGTTGGCCGGTGTGACGGTGGTTGCGATAAAACAAAAAACCCACCGCCGATTGTTGGCGATGGGAGGTTAAATCTCTGCAAGTCCCGTCTATGGTTCCACCCTCCCATCATCCGCCTTAGTCCTGGTGACGACAATGCGCCACCCGCCGGCGCGAACCGGCATGGCCGCGTACGGCGGCAGGCTATTCAATCTGGCGATGACAGGTTTCATTGTCAGGACGCGCGGAAATGTAGCCCACTTCCGCCGGCGGTCAACGGATTATTTGTCCAGGGGCGCGTTTGGGTTAAGCTTTACGGCGAAATCGCTGTGAAACACAGCCTGATGAAGATTGTTTCCGGAGGACAGACTGGCGTGGATCGCGCCGCGCTGGATTTTGCCATCCGGCATGGTTACGAACACGGCGGCTGGTGCCCACGGGGACGGCTCGCCGAGGACGGTGTCATTCCGACGATTTACCGTCTTTGCGAAACTGACTCGCCGGGATACGACGAACGCACGGAAAAGAACGTTCTGGATTCGGACGCCACATTGATTGTAGCACGGGTAAAGGAATTGTCCGGTGGCACGGCCTTCACCAAAAGCTGCGCCGAACAATACAGCCGTCCGTGGCTGGCGGTTTACGAGGGCAATGGGGTGTTAAAAAACGCCGCCGCCATTTTAAAATTCCTCAAGCGACACAAAGTTCGCAGGCTGAACGTGGCCGGTCCGCGCGAATCCCAGGCACCCGGCATCGGAAAATTTGTCGAGCAACTGCTTGAAACCACACTGGGAACCCTGCCTTAAACCATGTCTGAATAATTGCGTGATTTTCGCATGAAAGACCGGGCCATCAGGATCGGTTGTTCGGGCTGGTATTACTGGCACTGGAAAGGCGTGGTTTATCCCGCCGATCTGCCGGCCAGCCGGTGGTTCGTCCACTACCAGCGCGCGTTTGATACCGTCGAGCTTAACGCGCCATTTTATCATTGGCCGCGACCGGCTACCGTTCAGAACTGGGCGCGCCAGACGACCCCGCAATTTAAATACAGCGTCAAAGTCAACCGGCGCGTCACGCATCTGAAGCGATTCAAAGACACAAAAAAACTGGTCGGCGAATTCTGCCAGTTCGCCGATGTGCTGGGCGACCGCATGGGCTGCTTTCTCTTCCAGCTTCCGCCCGGCTTTCACTACACGGCGGCGCGTTTGCGCGCGATTGCCAGCCAGCTCGAGCCGCGCTACCGCAACGCCGTCGAATTCCGCCACCGCAGTTGGTGGAATGAAACCGTGTTGAGGGTATTCCGGGACGCCGGCCTGATTTTCTGTTCCGTGAGCGCGCCGGGTTTGCCGGATGACGTGATCAGAACCGCTGAGGCCATTTACGTCCGTCTCCACGGCGCACAACAATGGTATCGCCACGATTATTCGGACGCAGAATTGGAAGCCTGGGCGGAGAAAATCCGCGCCAGCCGTGCAAAGGAAGTCTGGGCTTATTTCAACAACGACTTTAAAGGTTGCGCTTTCCGCAATGCGCAGACCCTGAAACAAATGTTGCGTTGAGCGAATCGGTTGTAGCTGTTTTGACTGGTAGAGACGATCTGCTGGTCGTCCGAGGCCGCGCGGCAGTGCGGCCCTGCCGCAAGATTCCGAATCAGAAATTCAAAGAAGCCCACGCCCAGGGAATCCAGAGAGTTGACGCGCGGCGACGAGTGCGTTATCAAGACCGCAGAATCCTGAGTAACCTTGAACTCCCGGGCACCGCCCGCCGTCGCTGCGCTTTGGCGCGGTAAACCGGGAGAAGGCACACGATGCAAACGGTTCTGACTTCAGAGCTCAAACGCGGCATGGTCCTGCTGCTCGACGGCGCGCCGCAAATGCTGGAAGAGTTCCACGTCAGCGGCACCGCCCAGACCAGGCACAAGCTCCACGCGCGGCTGCGCCACCTGAAGACCGGGCGCCTGGTGGACCACACCTTTTCGGAAGGCGAGCGCGTGCCGGTCGCCGACGTGCAACACCGCCGCATCCAGTTCAGCTACCACGATGGCAAGGATTTTGTCTTCTCCGATGTCGAGTCATTCGACGAACTGACTCTTGGCGCCGAGCAAATCGGTGAGCGGCGCTGGTTCATCAAAGAAAATGTGGAATACCGCGCGCTGCTGCTTGAAGGGCGGCTGGTGGACATCGTGTTGCCCCCGGCCGTGACGCTGGAAGTGGTGGACACCGCACCGCCCATCCGCGGCGGTTCTGACGCCACGTGGAAACCCGCCAAACTCGACACCGGTCTGGAAATCATGGTCCCGCTGTTTATCGCCTCGGGCGAAAAGATCCGTGTGGACACGACCGACCGCAAATACACCGGCCGCGAGAGTGACGGGAAGAAGTAACAAGTTGAAATTCATCTGAAAGAACCGCGAACCGGCAGATGAGGCAAAAGCCGGCACACGGTTGATGTAGGCTTCAACTGCGAAACACGGCAGGCCGTAGCGCCAGCCGTGGGCAGAGACAGGGACGATGCCGCCGGTGAGCAATATTGAAACCGGGAAGCAACGCCACTTAAATTTTCCAGTGTTGCCTTGCCTGCTTGTCCGTTTGGCCTAGAATAACCGTGTCCGATTTATTTCCGGGGCGGTTTGTCGCCAGAGCTTCTGCTGCAACGGGTTCCTCGGTTCAAATTCAATTGATCGGCGCTAAAGAATTATGAGCAGACATATTGGCATTTGGTTTGTCCTGTCACTTTTAACGGTGCGTGGCCTTGCGGCCGACACCAACCAGGTCGCGCAACCGACCGCCGCCCAGCTTTGGCAAAACAGCTTCAGTTCGCAGGTGCTTCCGACCAGCGCGTGGACGCCGGCGCTTTCCACCAACCAGCCGCCTTGGAGCGGCAGCGCCAGCCTGGGGATGACGCTGACCCGCGGCAATAGCGACACCCTCATGGCCAATGCCACCTTCGGTGCGCACCGGAACAGTTTGACCAACGAATGGACTTTCGGCGTTGACGGGACCTATGGCGAGGCCGAAGGCATTGAAAACGCCGAAATCCTTCATGGTTTCGGACAATACAATCATCTGTTCACGGGTCGCGTCTATGGCTACGGGCGGGCGGAGGCGTGGCACGACGGCATTGCGGATGTGGACTATCGCGTCGCTCTCAGCCCGGGCGTGGGCTATTATTTCATCAAGACCCGGCAGACCCTGCTGGCCGCCGGCGTTGGCCCTGGCGAGGTGAGTCAGAAAGTGGACGATGAAAGTGAACAATATACGACGCAGCGCCTGGCCGAGCGGTTTGAGCACAAGTTCAACCCGCAAGCGCATTTCTGGAACTACGCGGAGCTCTTGCCGCAAGTGGACAAACCGGACAATTTTCTGGTCAACGCCGAGGTGGGTGTGGAAGCCGCCATCACAAAAAAGTTGAGCCTGCGGACAGTCCTGCAAGACAACTATGCCAACATCCCCGCGCCCGGCCGCAAAGACAACGACGTGAAACTCATCAGCGGACTGGCTTACAAATTTTAGCCGATCGCGGTGGAACAGGCGTAGCGACTTTCGGGAGAAAGCCGCGCTCTTATCTTCCAAGGTTTACGGCGCTCTGCCGAGACGCCGCTACGGTGATACCCGTTCCAGCTTCCACGAATTGTCCGGTTGCCGCGTGTAACAAAACCGGTCATGCAACCGGTTGGGCCGGCCCTGCCAGAATTCAATCCGCTCCGGTTTCAGCACGTAACCGCCCCAATTCGGCGGCAACGGCACGTCCCCGGCAAATTTTGCCGCCATTTCGTCCCATTTCGCGTCGAGGGCCGCCCGGTCTGCAACCACGTCGCGCTGGTTCGATGCCCACGTTGCCAGGCGGCTGCCACGCGGACGGCTTTTGAAATACGCCTCGGATTCTTCGCGGGAAATTTTGCTCACCGTGCCCGCGACGCAGACCTGCCGCTCCAAATCCGGCCAGTAAAACGTCAACGCCGCATTCGGGTTTTCGGCCAGTTCCAGTCCTTTTCGGCTGTCGTAATTCGTGTAAAAAACGAAACCGCGTTCGTCCACGCCTTTGAGCAACACGGCGCGCGTGGAAGGCCGGCCCGCCTTGTCCACCGTCGCCAGCACCATCGAATTCACGTCAATCGGCACATGGCCGAGCAGGGCGTGCCAGAGTTTGTAGAGGGCGATGCCGATTTTCCGCCAGCGACTGCCGCCCGACGCCTGGGCAAACCAACGGTTGAACTGCGCGACCGGATTCGCATCCAGGTCCGCGCGATTCAGCCCGCCAAGCGAGTATTCCCGTCTGATCTCCGCCAGTGCCATAATCGTGCGAACGTTACAACGGCAAAGGATTTTCAGCGAATCAATTTTGGCAGACTCAGTCCGGCGGACTGCCGTTCGCGCACACCTGACTATTAATCCCAGCCACAAAATTTCATGGACTTTTGGCGCGGTTTCCTGACCCTGTTCCGACCATGTTCTCGCTTCAAATGCTCTTCGGAAAGGCCGACCGGTTTTATCAGTTGCTGGAAGACGCCGCCAGCGAAGCCCACGAAAGCGTCCGGCTGGTCATCGAAATGATCAAGGCGCCCGCGTCCACCAAAAATCTCGACGATCTCATGCTCTCGCGGCGCAAGGAGAAAAAAATCGGCGAGCAAATCACCGCCGAACTGGTTAAAACGTTCGTGACGGGGCTGGAACGCGAGGACATCGAGGCGCTGGCGCTGGCGTTGCGCAAAATTCCCAAAACGGTCGAGAAACTGGCGGAACGCATCAACCTCGGTCACCAGCACATCCAGGGCGTGGACTTCACCCGCCAGATTGAAATCATGGAACAGGCCACCGATGTGGTGCTCGCCATGGTCCGGCAGCTTCGCGACATGAAGCATCTGGAAAAAATCCACGAGTTGAATACCAAGCTCCAGTATCTCGAAAACGAGGCTGACCGGCTGATGATGGAACTGCTGAAAGACCTTTACAGCGGCCGCTATGACGCCTTGCGGGCCATTGTCATCCGCGACCTTTACGAATTGATGGAGAAGGTCATTGACCGCTGCCGCGACGCCGGCAACGTGGTCATGCACATCGTGCTGAAAAATTCCTGACCGGTGCGATGACTCTCATCCTCCTCGTCATTTTGGCGGCGTTGGTGTTCACCTACATCAACGGCTTTCACGACACGGCCAATTCCATCGCCACCGTGGTCGCCACCAAGGTATTGACGCCGCGGCAGGCGGTCATGCTGGCAGCCGTTACCAATCTGGTCGGCGCGTTTGCGGGCACGGCGGTCGCCACCACCATCGCGTCCGGCCTGGTGGACCCCCAGGTCGCCACGTCCGAAGTCCTGATTTGCGCGCTGGTCGCGGGCATTGCCTGGAATTTAATCACCTGGTGGTTTGGCATGCCGGCCAGTTCTTCGCATTCGCTGGTTGGCGGCTTGTGCGGCGCTTGCCTGGCCGCCGCGCACAACAACTGGAATGTTTTGGTCTGGTCTGTTCCCAACCCGAAGCATTGGTGGTTGAGCAAGGGCCTGCTGTGGAAAGTCATCGTGCCGATGATTACCTCGCCGGTTTGCGGATTGGTGTTCGGTTTTCTGCTGATGGGCCTGCTGTATTTTCTGTTGCGCAACTGGCGTCCGGTCGCCGTCACCAAAACGTTCGGCAAATTGCAACTGTTCAGTTCGGCCTACATGGGATTCAGCCACGGCACCAACGACGCGCAGAAAACCATGGGCATCATCGCGCTGGCGCTGCTCACCGGCACCAGCAGCGGTTTGTTCGACCATCTCCCCGGCTGGTTGTTGTTTTTGCGCACCGCACCTCCGGAAGCGAACCAGCCGCTCGCCATCGCCGCCTGGATCAAAGTCCTGTGCGCCCTGACGATGTGCGCCGGCACCGCTGTGGGCGGCTGGCGCATCATAAAAACCCTTGGACACAAAATGGTCCGGCTCCATCCGGTGCACGGTTTTGCCGCCGAAACCACCGGCGCCACGGTGCTGGTGACCGCCGCGTATTTCGGCATGCCGGTGTCCACCACCCATGCCGTCACGACCTCCATCATGGGCGTGGGCTGCGCGAAAGGTTTAAATCAACTCAAGCTGGAAGTGGTCGAGCGCATCATCTGGGCGTGGATCATGACGTTGCCCGCGAGCGGCGCCATTGCTTATCTGCTGGTCAACCTGGCCCAGGCTGCCGGTTGGATTCAATAAACCGGAGGGAGGAGTTACCCGAGTCCAACGAACGAAGCTAGGTCAGGGACTTGGTTTGTGACGCGCAGCCGCTTATCCGCCGACCAGCTTGTGCAATTCGTTCACCACCTTCGCCACCCCGATTGCCCCCACCCCGGCCAGTTCCCGCAAGATGACCACTCGCTCGCCTTGTGGCCGCCAGACCTCTTCAAGCGCGTCCGACCACAAAACCAGGCAGGGCAGGCCAAGTGCGGCAGCCAGATGGGATATGCCCGAATCGTGTCCGACAAAGGCCGCGCACGACTGGAGTCGCCTCGCCAAATCCGGAAGTGGCAGGTTTTGCGCCACTTGACCTCGTTCCGGTGGCACTGCTGCCGCCAGCCTCTTGAGCCGCCCGCTTTCGGCCTCGCCGCCCACGAGCAACAGATTCAGCTTCGTTGAACCCGTCAACCGCGTGATGAATTCCGTCCACTTGCTTTCCGGCCAATTTTTCTTTTCGCTGCCACTGCCCGGATGGAGGGCCAAAGCAGGGCAGGCATCTTGCCTGTCTCCATTTTGATTCTGCAAAGCCTTTGAAGAGGTTTGAGACAGACTGGAAGCCTGTCCTACGTTCAGCCGCGGCACGGGGTCCGCATCGAAGATGGCGAGCCGTTCCAATGGTTTGAGATAGACCCGCGTAGCGTGGACAGCTTCCGCCTCGTTGGGACGATGCGGCCCGGCGATGAATTGTCCGAACAAGCAGCGGCGCAGGTTGGTTTTAAAAATATCGTCCGGGTCATAAAGGTATGAAACGACCAGATCGAATTCGGAGAAGTAATCCATCAGGTCTGGTTCCAGCATGCCGTCGTGAGCGAAAAAGCCCGCCAGCCCGCGCGCCTCAATGGGCTGGACGCGGTCCGCCAGGCCCCCCGCTACGGCAAGCCGGGCAATGTGTGGATAACCCAGCACCTCCAGATGGGCCTGGGGGAACTGGCGTCGCAAAGCGGCGATGGCCGGCAACGTGAGAATGAAATCACCGATGGCCCCGCCGCGAATGACCAGAATCCTGGGTTTGATGGCGCTCACATCGCCCGAAACGCGGTCAACCCTAAAATTATCACGAATACCGCAAACGTGAGCCGGATGGCGCTGCCGATGCGCACGATGGTTTCATTCGCTGTGGCGAAGTTCACGAGATCGCGCAGCCGCCACGGCGTGATCGTGAACCAGATGCCGGCGACGACAAGCAGGTAAGCCCAGATTTGAATCACATACACCCACGGCGTCTGGCCCAGATGCGGACGGCCCGTGTCCACCATCAATTTCGCCAGCAACAACATCAAAACCGCCAGCCCGCGCACCGCCAGAAAATCCTGGACGAAAAAGCACGATAAAATGCCCACCGCCGCAAAGAAGGCCATCATGTAAGGTTTGACGGCGGCGAAATCAGCCAGGGATTCCTGTTGCACATTCCACAAAAACCACGCCGTGCCCAGGAGCATCAGCACCACGCCAACGGGCAGGTTGCGCGGCAACTTGCGCGCGGCGGCGGCGAATTGCACCGGTCGGGTCAGACCGTAAATCTGCGGCACACTCATCCCCGCGCCGAGCAGGATGGCGAGCGTTGAAAGATGCAGCGTCATGGTTCTAAACGAGGATAGAAGATGGAGAATAGAAGGTGGAAAAAGCGAGCATTGTTTTTGGCTATCTTAAATCCGCCATTCTCAATCTTCTCCGATAATTGCCGGGTCGCCGTAGAGCGTGAAGGAACCGGCGCGGGTAATTTTCACGTCCATGAGCTGGCCGCGATGCCGTTCCGAGCCGTCAAATACCACAATCTTGTTGCAGCGTGTCCGGCCCGTCATCCGCGCCGGATTCTTCTTACTCGGTCCTTCCACCAGAATCTGAACCCGCCGTCCGACAAATGCGCCGTATTTGCATTTGGCGATTTCGTTTATGACTTCCAGCAGGCGCTGGTTGCGCTCCTCGCGGATTTTTTGCGGCACCTGACCGGGCATCTCGGCCGCGGGCGTGTCGCGGCGCTGCGAGTATTTGAAAATGTACGCCTGATCAAATTCCACCTCGCGCGCCAGCGAAAGGGTTTGTTCAAAATCGTTTTCGGTCTCGCCGGGAAAGCCAACGATGATGTCGGTGCTGATGCCAATGTCCGGCTTTGTCCGGCGCAATTTTTCTACGATGCCGACGTAGCGAGCGCGCGTGTAACCGCGGTGCATCAATTTCAGCACACGGTCGCTGCCGCTTTGGACGGGCAGATGCGCGTGTTCAACCAGCTTCGGCAGCCGCGCGTAAGCCTCGATTAAATCATCGCCATAACCTTTCGGATGTGGCGCGGTAAACCGGATGCGTTCCAGCCCCTCGATTCCATGGACCGCGTCAAGCAATTGGACGAAAGGAGATACGGGTGACAAGTGACGGGTGACGGGTGACAGGCGAGAGCCATTCGCGTCACCCGTCTCGCGCCACGCGTCCCGCTTTTCACGTTTCCCGTAGCTCGTCACAATCTGTCCGAGCAACGTGATTTCTTTCACGCCCTGCGACACGAGCTGGCGGCCCTCGGCCACAATGTCGGGAATCGTCCGACTGCGTTCCGCACCGCGCGTGTAAGGCACGATGCAAAATGTGCAATACTGGTTACAGCCCTGCATGATGCTGACAAATGCCGTGACGGACTTTTGCGAATTTCCATTGAGCAGATGCTCACGAATCGTCGCTTCACTGCCCGGTTCTTCCGCCACGTCCACGATTTTATCACGGCGGCCGGCGCGAATTTCATCGAGGTAATCTGCCGCGCGATGAAATTTTTGTGTGCCGAGCACGAGGTCCACATCCGGCAAACGGTCAATCAATTCCTGTCCGCGGCTTTGCGCCATGCAACCCATGAACCCGAGCACGACCCCCGGACGGTTCCGTCGCGTTTCGGCGATGACGTTCACCATTTTGTTCAAGGCCTTTTGTTCCGCAAAATCGCGCACGCTGCACGTGTTGAGCAGAATCACGTCCGCGACGGCCTCGGCCGGTGCAAGGGTGTAGCCTTTGGCCACGAGCTGCGCGGCGACGGCCTCGCTGTCGCGCTCGTTCATCTGGCAACCGTAGGTTTTGATATAGACGCTCGGCATGGGACGAGAATAGCCGCAATTTAAGCCATTGGCGCGGTCTTGAAAAGGCGGAAAGGTGCCAGGGATTGTCTGGTTCGTTCGGAGACCCGCCTGCAGGCGGCCTGAAATCGCGTGAACGAGGAACTGCGAGCCAATTCTGACGAAATTTTTTTCAAAATTCGGCTGGCCAAACGGGGGGATTTGGGCTTTATTGATACATATTCGGGTCATGAGCACGAAGCACAGTTTAACGACCGACCGCCTCCGCCTGGCTTCGACGCGGCAGGCAAACCTTCAACCGGAGATACTCCCATGGACATCCATCATCCGTTCGTGACGGAATTCCCCGAACATCGCGAAACCATCCGCTCGCTCAAGCTGGCGGATGCCAAGTTCCGCGCGATGTTCGAGGAATATCACCAACTTGACGACGAAATCTGCCGCATCGAAGAGGACATTGAATACGCCACCGATCAGCAGATTGACGAACTCAAGTTCAAGCGCGCCAAATTGAAGGACGCGCTCTACGCCGCCGTCCGCAGAAGCGAAGCCGCGCTCGTTCACTGAGCGCCGCGTTTCCGAACCGCTCCAGCCGCTTTAATGCGGCTCGGGGCTGGCTTTGCGTTTCTTCGCCTCTTCAATCACCTTTTCTGCCCCGACTCGGAGTCGAGGCATTTCCTTCACGGGAAGTAGCGGTAAATTTCCTTACGGTTGAGGCAACGGACGAACGTCACTGTGCCGCGCTCAAAAGTGAAGCCAATGCGGTAATCGCCCGGTCGGATGCGGTAGTATTTGCCCGCGGTTTCGAGACGTTTGAGATTCGGGATCTGTTGAAATGTCCGCGCCGCTTCGACCTGTTCGATGACTTTTTAATCCGTCGGAGCAACACCGCATCCCTGGTGGCGGCCAAGTCCGCGTCAAACGATTCACGAAAAGCCGTGTTCACGCCGCGCGGGCCAGCCGTTGGAAAATTTTCTTGCGGCTGGTGAGCCGGGCTTTTTCGCCGTTCTGAATGGCCTTGAGCATGGCCATGTCTTCCAGGCTTTCTTGCAAGGCTTCGCGCAGAAGGTTCTGCCGTTCCTCAAGGACTTCCGTGACGGCGTCTTTCAGGAGAACTCTGATGCGGCGTTCTTCAACAGCGGTCATGCAAAAACATCAGGCAATGTGCGGCGACAAGTCAAATTGGCAGGCGTAAAGAATTTTCATCAATGCGCCTCGGCCGCGGCCTTGCGTTTCTTCGCCTCTTCAATCACCTTTTCTGCCGCGTCGCGCGGCATTTCCTCGTAGTGGCTGAATTCCTCGGTGTGGACGCCGCGCCCGCCGGTCAGCGAGCGCAGCGTGCTGGAATAATGGTAAAGCTCCGCGGTCGGCACGTGCGCCTTGATGACTTGAAACGCGCCGTCGGCGTCCATGCCGAGAATTTTCCCGCGGCGCGATGACAAATCGCCCATCACCTTGCCCATGCAATCTTCGGGGATGCGGATTTCGACCGTCTCAATCGGCTCCAGCAAACACGGCCGGGCGGCCATGAACGCCTCTTTGAATGCGAAATACCCGGCAATCTGGAACGCAATGTCCTTCGAGTCCACCGGGTGCATCTTGCCGTCGTAAAAATCAATCTTCACATCCGTCACGCGGCAACCTGCAAGGATGCCTTCGGTGCAGGCCTGGTTGACGCCTTTCTCGACTGAAGGCACGAACACGCGGTCCACGTTCTGGCCGACGAGCGAATTGGTGAATTCGACGCCGGTGTCGCGCGGCTTCGGCTCGATGCGCATCCAGACTTCGGCGAATTGCCCGGCGCCGCCGGTCTGTTTTTTGTGGCGATACTTGGAATCGCCTTTGCCCTTGATGGTCTCGCGATAGCGCACGCGCGGCTCGCCCAATTCGACGTGAACATTGTGCCGCCGCCGCAAACGGTCGGCCACGACTTCCAGGTGTAGCTCGCCCTGCGCCGAAATAATCGTCTGATGCAATTCCGCATCCACCACATAAAGGAAGGTTGGATCTTCCTGATGCAACGCAGCGAGGCCGGAGGCGATTTTGTCCTCCTCGCCCTTCACCTTGGCGACCAGCGACGCGTGGATGTTGGGTTTGGGATAAGTGACCTTCGGCAGCGCCACGGGCTTTTTAGCGCCACAAAGCGTGTTGCCGGTGTGCGTGGCTTTGAGTTTGACGGTCGCGCCGATGTCGCCGGGACCGAGCGCGTTGGCGGCCTCGCGGTTCTGGCCGTTGAGCAGATAAATTTGTCCGATGCGTTCGTTGGCCTTGCGGTCGCTGTTGTATAAATCCATGCCCGTGGACACCGAACCTGAGTAAACGCGGAAGAACGACAACTCGCCGAAATGCGCCTCGGACATCGTTTTGAAAATGTAGAGCACCGGTTCGGGATCATCCAAACCCACTTCCACCTCCGCGTCATTGGCATTCACGGCCTTGACCTTCTTGCGGTCCACCGGCGACGAGCCGTATTTGGCGATGAAATCCATCAACCGCGCGACGCCGATGTTATTTTCCGCCGACGTGCAGAACAGCGGAATGAACGATTCCTTTTGCACCGCGGCGTGAATGCCGGCGCGAAATTCCTCTTCCGATAGGCTGCCCTGCTCGAAAAATTTGTTCATCAACTCGTCGTCCGATTCGGCAATGTGCTCGATGAGCTGGCCGTGCAATTCTTTGGCTTTGGCTTCCCACTCGCCGGCGGCCGGTTCCTCCTTGTATTTGCCGCTGTAATCAGTCGTGTAGGTCACGACTTCGCTGCGCAGCACGTCCAGCACGCGGTTGAACCCGGGACCGGGATTGACGGGCACGCTTAACGGAAACACGTGCCGGCCGAACCGTTCCTGCAACTGTTTGACCACGGCGTCGAAATCCACGTTCTCTTTGTCCACCGCGTTCACGACAATCATTTTGGGAATGCCGTAGCCGGTTGCGTAATGCCATACCCGTTCGGTGCCGACGCCGAGGCCATGCTGGGCGTGAACGACCACCAGCGCGAAATCGCCGACGCGCAATGCGCCCAGGCCTTCGCTGATGAAATCAAGGTAACCGGGCGTGTCAATCATGTTGAATTTCTTCCCCATCCACTCCGTGTGCAACAACGACGCGGAAACCGAAATCTGCCGGTTTTTTTCGCTGACGTGATAATCCGACACCGTGGAACCGTCGGGGATGCGCCCCATGCGCGAGATGACGCCGCCACACATGAGCATCGCCTCGCTTAACATCGTTTTGCCCGACGAGGCGTGACCGACGATGGCAAAGTTCCGAATTTCCGCTGGCCGATAGGTTTTCATAGTAAAATCTGACAAAAGGCGCCGGTCGTAACGGAAGGCATTTCAGGCCGGAGAACAGAGAAAACGAGGCAATGAATCCCGCGACTGTCGGCACGCCATTTCATTCACCGGATGATAAGCAGAAAACGGTGGTGAACGCAACCCACTTGCGAGCGCGTGCCAAACTTGTATGCTCATGGGACGGCGGCGAGGTGATTCAAGTCTCCACCACCGGCGTCGGGTAAATCACATTATGGAATCCGAACCGTTGAAAGTTTTATTTATCGGGAATGACGAGCGTCTTGCGCGCAACGTCACCGATCTCCTCCGCGATGGCGGGGCGACTGAGGCCACGACCGCTCCAACGATTGATGCCGGTTTGGCGCTGCTGCCGGCCAATTCCTTTGATGCAGTTTTGTTTGAATTGCCCGCCGACAGCGCGACCGGTTTGTCTCAAATCACCGCCCTCACCACCAGGGCGCCGCGTCTGCCGGTCGTGGTGCTGGGCACACCGAATCATGAAACGTTCGCCGCCGAGGTCATCTACTACGGCGCGCAGGATTATCTGGTCCAGGACCATCTGGATGCCGCCGCCTTGCGGCGCGCGGTTCGCTGTGCGATTGCGCGCCAGCTCGAACGGCTGGCGCTGATCGAAGAAAAGGACAACTACCACGGCGTTTTCGATCATCTGGTCGAAGGCATTTTCCGTACGACGCCCGGCGGCCAGTATCTGTTGGCGAACGTGGCGCTGGCGCACATTTATGGTTACGACTCGCCGATCGAAATGATAGCGAGCATCCAGGACATCGGGAAACGGCTGTACGTGGACCCGGGCCGGCGCGACGAATTCATCCGGTTGATGAAGGAACATGACACGTTGACAGGGTTCGAGTCCCTCATCTATCGCAAGGACGGCATCGTCATCTGGATTTCGGAAAACTGCCGCGCCGTGCGCGACGCGCAGGGCAAATTGCTTTATTACGAAGGCACGGTGGAGGACATCACCAAACGCCGACAGACGGAGCAGGAACTGCGGAATTCGGAATCCCTTTATCATTCGCTGGTGGAGACGATGCCGCAAAACGTTTTTCGCAAGGACCTGCAGGGGCGGTTCACGTTTGCCAACCAGCAATACTGCAAACATTACAAATGCAGGCTCGAGGATATCCTCGGCAAAACCGACTTCGATTTTTTTTCGAAGGAACTGGCGGAAAAATACCAGAGGGACGACCGCCGCGTGATGGAAACCGGCCAGACCTACGAAATCATCGAGGAACATCAACCGTTGGGACAGGAGAAAACCATCGTTCAGGTCGTCAAAACGCCGCTGTACGGCGCGGACGGCAGCATCATCGGTTTACAGGGCATTTTCTGGGACATTACAGCGCAAAAACTCGCTGAAGAAGAAATCCGCCGGGCCAACGCCGAACTGGCGCGCAGCCGCGGCGAGTTGCACGCCAAAAACCTGCTGATGGAGGAAAACCTGCACATGGCGCGCGAAATCCAGTTCACCATGCTGCCGCAGCAATATCCGGCCTTTCCCCGCACCGTCGCGGTGGAACAGAGCGCCTTTCAATTCGTGCACCGTTATCAGCCCGCAGAAACCGTCAGCGGCGATTTCTTCAGCGTCTCCGCGCTTTCCGACACGCAAGCCGCCGTCTTTATCTGCGATGTGACGGGCCACGGCATTCGTGCCGCGCTCGTTACCGCCATGATTCGCGCGCTGGTGGAGGAACTCAAACCGCTCGCGCCCGATCCCGGCATGTTTTTGTCCAAGCTCAATTCCGATTTGTGCAGCATCCTTAAGACCACCGGCTCGCCGATGCTCACCACCGCGTTTTATCTCGTGGCGGACTGGCAGACCGGCGTTATGCGCTTCGCCAACGCCGGCCATCCCAAACCGCTGCTGGTCCACCGTGCCACCAAATCCGTTGAGCCGCTTGCCAATGCCTCCGGCCGTAGCGAACCCGCGCTCGGCCTGTTCGAGGACTCGCCGTACCAAACCACCGAAACGCACATCCAACCCGGCGACCTTTTGATGCTATTCACCGACGGCCTTTACGAGGTGCAGGGACCGAACGAGGAATTATATTCGCAGGAACGAATGATGTTGGACGTGGAGGACCTCCTGCCCAAGCCCGCCGAGGAGTTATTTGATGCGCTGCTGGAAGCCATCCGCACCTTTTCCGTGGACCACGAATTTGCGGACGACGTCTGTCTCGTCGGCATGGAATACACTGGAAAGCCGGCTTGAAGACTGAAGCGAACCGCTACTCCGCCAGGATTTTTATCACGCGCGACCGTTCGGCGCGTTTGCGCCTGGTCTCATCGAGGATTTTTTTTCGGAGCCGCAGATTTTTCGGCGTGGCCTCGACATATTCGTCTGAACCGATGTATTCCAGCGCGCGTTCGAGCGAAAGTTTCAGCGGCGGGCTGAGTTGAATGCCCTTGCCTTCGCCCTGGCTCCGCATGTTGGTCAACCGTTTTGCCTTGCACGGATTCACGGGGATGTCATTGTCGCGCGCATTTTCGCCGACAATCATGCCGGCGTAAATCGCGTCGCCTGGCTCGACCATCAGCCGGCCGCGTTCCTGGATCATGTTCAAGGCGTAGGCCATCGCCTGTCCGTTCTCCATGCTGACGAGCGAACCATTTTTGCGCGCGGCAATTTCCCCGCGGTCGGGGCCGTATTCGTGAAACAAGTGGCTCATCACGCCCAGGCCGCGGGTCTGGTTCACCAGGTCGGTCTCGAATCCAATCAGGCCGCGCATGGGAATCAGCGCCTCGATGGTGACCTGGTCGCCGTGATGATTCATGCTGGTGATTTCAGCCTTGCGACTGGAAAGGTTTTCCATGATGACGCCCATGAATTCCTGCGGGATTTCGAGGAACAACTTTTCAATCGGCTCCAGCAAATTGCCGTTGGGGTCCTTTTTGTAGAGCACTTCCGGGCGGCTGACCAGGACTTCGTAGCCTTCGCGCCGCATTTGCTCGACGAGGATGGCGATCTGCATTTCGCCCCGCCCCTCGACCTCGAAGATTTTGGGGTCGTCGGTCTGCTTGATGCGCAGGGCCACGTTCGTGCGGATTTCCTTTTGCAGCCGTT
>Ga0335081_10001833_pt1 | contig 33569 bp, 21 predicted proteins | sample Lox_Sample_35_FD_206713 | JGI IMG/M metagenome (GOLD analysis project Ga0335081, IMG submission 206713) | Soil microbial communities from Loxahatchee National Wildlife Refuge, Florida, United States - Lox_Sample_3.5 | ecosystem: Environmental > Terrestrial > Soil > Wetlands | place: USA...
TCTGAGTCAGGCTGTGGCGGAAGCGAAAAAGGTTGACGGCTACAACCTCATTAGCGAGGCGGACATCGAGCTGTCCAAGACGTTGGTGCAAGAAAAACAATACGGTAAGGCGGCGATTGCGGCCCGCGAAGGGCTGGATGCCGCAAGGAACATTGGCGACAAGATCCTCGTTCCACGGTCGCTCGCACAACTCGCCATCGTGGAGGAGTCAGAAGGACATTACCGGACGGCAGACGGCCTGTTCCGAGAAGCAGGCCAGATCGTCGAGGCCATACTGGCAACCACAAACAGTCCAAATGCGAAGAGTGAGATGGCGAGTTCGATGGAATCCGTGTTCCTTGGCGATTTTGAGCTTGCCGCGATGCACCTCAATGACCCGAGCAAGGCGTTCATGATAATCGAGGGCATACGGGGTCGCTCGATCGCCGACAGTCTTCGCGTCCGCCCGATCAACCGCGGGCCGGAACCTGCTTCATTGACCACCGCCGAAAAGGAAATCTCGAGACTTCAACTGCGTATTCTCAAGGCTGGACCGGTTGAGCGCAAGAAGTTGATGACGGAATTGCTGAACCTCGAACAACGAGCTGGCCTGATGGAAGCGGAAGAAGATCCTCCACGGCTCCGCCAGCAGACGCAACCGATTCCAGTCACGCGCTTACAGAAGGCATTGGCAGAGGACGAGGTAATTCTAGAGTACGTTCTCACTGATCCGATCTCGTACTGCCTGGCCATCAGCCGAGACCACGTAGCCGTGCTCAAGCTCGCAAGCCGTACCCAAATTGGGAAGCAAGTGGATCAGGTTGTTGCGAACGTTCGCAAGAGTGGCGCGTTCGGATCGGCGGATGCCGCGCTCTACGCAACGCTCTTCGGGCCGGCGGAGTCCGTCGTGTCTGCGAAAGCCAGGTTGATTATCATTCCTGATGGTCCGCTCTACGCGCTTCCATTCGAAATGATCGGGCCCGCGGCAGACCGGCGTCTGCTGTCGTCTCACGTCGTCACGTATGCGCCATCTGGGACAGTGTTCGCGCTTCTAACCGAAAGGGGAGCCGCCGCTGGCGCGGTTTCACTTCTCGCCGTGGCGACAGGGAGCGATGGTTTGGTCAACTCAGCCATTCAGTCCTCAGCTCTACAGCCGTTCGGAACCGTCAATAGGGACGTGTTCGACTATGGCCAGCCTAAACTGAGCCCCTTGCCGGCGGCGAACGGCGAGGCTCGTTCGGTCGCCGGAATCCTGGGCGGAAAGTCTGTGATGCTGCTCGGAGACGCTGCTACTGAAAGTGCACTGAAAAAGCAGCCACTGGGGCAGTTTCGCGTGTTGCACTTCGCGGTACATGGTCTGGTAAGCACGAAGTTCCCTGAGCGATCAGCGCTGGTTCTGTACCCGGATCCAGCCGGAAATGAGGACGGCTATTGGCAGGCCCGAGAGATTGCACGAACAGCGTTGAGCGCCGACCTGGTTACATTGTCCTCATGCGATGTTGGTTCGGGACCTGTGGTTGGAGAAGAGGGTGTTTCCAATCTCGTGCGTCCGTTTCTCATCGCGGGCGCGCGAACCGTGGTGGCGAACCTATGGGAGTCGAACGATGATTTCAGCCGCGGTCTGATGCGCGAATTCTATGGCCGCCTCGCCTCTGGGGTGGACAAGGGTCGAGCCCTCCAACAGGCGAAACTCGAGATGATACGGAAGTACGGAGAAGATGCGTCTCCACGGCTTTGGGCCGGATTCATCATGGTCGGCGAGAGCCGGCGGCGCCTTCCGTCCAATTGATGCAGGTGATCAACGATGGAATTACCGACGAGAGACCAACTCAACGCGGTTTTCGAAAAGGTTGTCGAAACTTGCGAAAAGAAGCTCTATGATCCGAAATTGAATGGGGTCGAGTGGCGCCAGATTGCCGAGGGGCGCAAAGAGCGCATTCTTGCGAGTACAAACGACGCCGATGTGGAACGGGAATTCAATGAATTGATCAAGGAGTTGAAGGTCAGTCATGCCGGCTTCTACCACGAAAGGTGCCCTCGAGCTGCCGGGAAGATGGCGATCAGCGCGACCCTATTCAAGGACGGGGATGCGGATGGCGGCTGTTGGGTTTTTCAGGATGTGCACCCCGGCGGCGCCGCATTTAAGGCTGGTATTCAGCCGGGCGACATTCTGCTGCGCGTCAGAGACGAGGAGATCCACCCGCCGGGGCTTCCCCTGTTTCCTCTCGGCGAGTCGACACCTATAGACATTTGTCGCCGAGATGGTTCGCACGTGCGGCTTACCGTCGAGGTGCCGAAGTCAAAGACCAAGGAACGGCCGTTGATCGAGCTCCAGCCGGTGTCTCATGCGAAAAATGACGGTGTCGGTTGGCTAAAGGTGTGCATGTTCCCTGGCGCAATAGGCATCGATGTTGCACACGACATCGACAAGGCTATTGAAAGCCTCAATTGCGAACGGCTGATTATCGATCTCAGAGGAAATACGGGGGGTGGAATCGGATGCTTGCGGCTGATGAGCTATCTAACCGAAAGACGGATTCCAGTAGGTTACAGCGTCACCCGCCGAAAGGCCGAGCAGGGGTTTTCCAAGGAGAAGTTGCCGGTCTTCGATCACATCCCATCAAAGAAAATTGGACTTGTCGGGCTGGCACTGAAGTTTGTGGGGCGCGACCAGTCGGTCGTCATCTCGACCGAGGGCCTCGGAAAACAGCGCTTCCATGGCAGGGTTGTACTCCTCGTTAACGAGCATTCGGCGAGTTCTTGCGAAATGGTGGCAGCCTTTGCGAATGAGAATAAGCTTGCCACGATTGTCGGCTCGACAACTCCTGGCCGGCTGCTCGGGGGACATTCATTTCGTGTGGGACACGGATACCGGATCGCGATCCCGGTCGCTGCGTACTACACATGGAATGGCACTTTTCTGGAGGGCAAGGGAGTCGCGCCGGATCTTGCGGAGCCTTTCTCCGTCTCGGCCATCCGGAACGGTTGCGATTCGCAATTGCAGAGGGCCATGGACGTCGCCAAAATGCTGTGAGCCTCACCTTGTAAACCGCCGCAGCGCGATGCGGTAAACGCTGCGACCAGGCAGGATCTGTCGCCGGGAACGTCGAATTTGGAGGAATCGGCCGCGCCAAGGTCCGAGACGGCGACTACACGTCCGGGTGAATCGCGAGATGTAAAGGACTTTTAGCATTACTGATCCTCCCGGGACCCAACCCTTCCGAGATTCCCTGCTCCGCGTGGCTATTTAACGCGGAATCGACCAACGGACGAGTCGATAACGCTCTTCACGGCGCCAAGAGATTTCGCGCCAGTGATCCCGCGCAGCATCGCCGATCACAAAGCCCAGTCCGATCATTGAACCGCCTGCTCGCCTAAGGGATTGCCTGGGTAATCGCTCCTCCACAGTCGTGTGGGTCGGCTTGCCGGTGTGTCGGTTCATGCCGTGATGTAGTCGATGGCTGCTTGGTCGATGCCGTCGTTGAATATGCGCTTGTTGAGGTGCGTTCCAAAGAAACGGCGGTAGTTGCGCCTGGTCGCGTCGGCGCCGTCGCCCCCGGTGACGAGGAGTATTTCTGGCGGTTTTGAGCGCGAGAGCTCGATGCGCTTGAGTAGGTACTTGAATTCGAAGTCAGCCGCCGGGAGTGAGTAGCCGATGAACACCCAACGCTTCGAGCCCATGAGCGATGCTTCCGCGTGGCTCCATGACTGGTGGAACATGGGAAAATCAAGCGCTTTGCGGTAGCTGAACGTGGCGATTCTCGTGCTGAGAATGACGTTGTCGCAGTGCATGCACGCCCATTGCCGCTTGGCATTGCCGGGCGCTTTAGGTGAGATGTGCCTCCATTCCTCTCTGCTGAGGATTTGGTCCGCGATGCGTACGGTTTGGCGGGGATTGAACCAGTACACCCTTCTGCAGTTGTCGCAGTACAGCCAGTTAACGCTGCCGTGAATTTTTGCGACGTGGAGTGCCGGAGCGTTGGCGGGCGGTGTTTTGGGGATGATTTTATTGCCTTGTTCTGGGAAGGTCGCGGGTGTGAATCCTTCGCCGTAGGCGATAGTGGTTGCCGGGTGGAGTTCGAGCATGCGCTCTTCGGCTACCGTGTCCCAGTTCAAGCTGATGAATGCGCTTTGGTCGGGCGTGATGTTGCTAAGGAGTGTTTCGAGCTGCGCCCATTGCTCATCGGGTTGTTCTTTGCGGTCGTCGTAGGACTGCCGCAGCATGCGGATGGTACGGGCGATGAGCGCGCGGCGTACCGTGCGCAGGGTTGCTGGCGAGTGTTTCGGGCCGAGGTGATGTCCTGAGTTTGCGGAGAGGTCGATGCACGTGAAGAGGTCTTCGAGGTCGGGCCAGCGGTCAGCATCGAATTCTTCGCGTGGATGAAACGTGTCGCCTACGAACGGGCAGAGGTACTCGACGAGTCGCTTGCTCGGCCCTTTCGAGAATCGGGAAGCGCGCAGGAGCTCTGTCGTAAATCCCGCTTGCAGGGGAAGTCCCGCATACGATGAGAAACCTGCGCCGACGATGATAGCTTGCGTTAGCACGCCCTGCTCCTATGCGTAGGCAGCCTGTGGTGTTGTGCGTCGTCATTGCAGCTGGACCGCTTGCCGGGGCTCAGATTTTTGGGCTCCATGGTGCTCCGGTTGCGGTTTTGAGAAAGTCGAGGAGGTCTTGGGTGAGTTTTTCCGCGGCGAGGTAGTTGGTATCCTCGCGAGCTGGTGTGCCCAGTGCGCCCAAGGCGCGCCATGTTGCGTCCTGCAAGATTGTTGGGATGAGCGTTGCGGCTTGCGGGCGCTTCACGCAGCGAATGGCGAGTTCCGCTAGTGGCGCGGTGTAGGGCGGTTCGAGTGGTGGCAGCATTGGGCCGTCCGGTGCCAGTACGCCGGTTGAGGAGAGGAGTTGCTGGACCTTGGTGTAGAGGTCGCGTCGTGCCTTGAATGTTGGTGGGCCGCCGAAGAGGTAGGCGGCGGTGATTTCGACGGTGTTTCCTTCGCCGAGGAGCCTGATGTGGCGGCACAGGTCGAAGAGGGTTAGGGCGAAGTGTGCTGCCGTGTCGTGAAACTGGACGGCGTGCCACGGCTCGTTCCCGGCCAATTTCGGCGCGAGTTTTCGGAAGTGGACGATGAGGTTTTGGAGGTTGCGAAAGTCGAAGTGGAACCAGTAGTCCGTCTTGAGGTAGTCCGCGAGGGTGCGGTCGTGCTGCCAGGCGGTCTGGTGACCGTCATACCGGGCTAGGGTGAAGTAGTCGGGTGCCGGGAGGCCGTTTGCGATGTTCTGGCACCATTCCTCGACTTCATTGCGGGCCAAAACCTGGATGTCGAGTTGTCGGGCGAGGTCGCGCAGGTGCGGTGGTACACGTTTCTTGGTGAACGCGACAATGCCGGTGCGCGCGTGGACGTAGTCGAGGACGCCGCGCAGGTAAAAGATTTCCTTGGCCGGACTGAGGCTTTTGGCTTCGCCGGATTTGCAGCTCACCGCAATGGTCTCTGGTGTGAACGTGATGTCGTGTCGAATCCCGAGGACATCGATGTCGGTGACGTCGGCAATGCCGCGGGTGGTCGTGGCAGAGAGGCCGACGTTCGTGCGCACGAAGTACCCGTTGGTCGCGAGCGCATTCGCGACGGAGAGCTTCGCGGGGAGGTCCTGGTCGTTGCGCGCTCCTCCCCGCGCCGGTCTGCCGGCGCTAGACGGCGCGGAGTCGTTGGATGAGCCCTTCGAGTTCATCTGCTCGTGCTGGTCGTTTTCTTCTGGCAATCTTTACCTCCCGTAGTGGGTGTTGGATGGTGCCGTTGACAAGGTGGAGCGCTGCGTTGGCGCCGGGGTCTTTCTCTCCGAGTATTTCGCCGGTGCTCAGGAGTTCTCTCGCGATTGCGCACGCGCGCAGGTTGTCTTCGGTCGGGATGAGCTCGAACATGTACCGGTGGTTGTCGGTTTCGATGATTCTCCCCAGTTGCTTGCCGATGAGCATGCCGTATTGGAGCTTGAGTTCGCTGTGTGGGTTGAGCCGGTAGCTGCGGTTCGGGTCGCTCATGGCGTTGAGAATCCACAGCGGGTTCCGGATTTTCGTGATGGTGGCCGCTTCCGAACCGTAACGGAGGCACGATACCAGTGCTCGTGCTTTATCGAGCGTCGTTCGCTCGGCAGCCGTCGTGAGAAGACCGCCGTTGTAGGGGGCGAATCCGTAGACGCGTGGTCCCCCGGTGGATTTCACACGGTAGCTTGGCAAGATGCCCCCGCTGATGGCTTGCGCAAGCAGTGGGTCGGGGGCGTTGCCTTCGGCGACGCTAGTAAAATCGGTGCCGGGCCGGGTTCTGGTCTTCTGGAGCACCTTGGTGAATGCTGTTTGGTCAGCCTGTTTGAGGAACCCCGCGAGCTTCTTGGGGTTCACGTCCCACAGCAACGGTGAGTAGTACAATCGCTCTGCGTCATCAACCGCGTCGATGATGCCTGCATTCTTGCCGAGTTCGAGGACGGCGATGCGGTCCGGCTTTTTGAGGCTGCGCAGCGCGTCAATGGTGTCGGCGTCGGTGGGGCGTTCGATGACGCTGTCGAGCGTCTCAATGAGCGCCTCTTCTTTCGGTGTGCGATGCTCGCGTGATAGCCAGAGTTCGCCAATGCGCCGGTAATTGTCAGCGTGGAGCACACGCTGGACCTTCTCGTTGAGCACGTGCTTGCCCAGGCGCGTCGTGCGCTCTTCGAGGAGGTCGGCTTCCATGAGGAGCTGCTTTGCGGCTGTGTACTCCGGCGGCGTCATGCCGAGTTCGAGGGACGCGACTTTCTTCAGATGGAGTTCATCCTCGATGACATCTTGGCCGCGGACGAGCATCGCGAGGCGGGCAGCTTGGCCCGCAGTGCGCGACGCCTCGTAGTCCACGAGTTCTGCGGCGTGCATGTCGTCGATGTTCGCGTCGATGCCGCATTCCACTTCCAGCAACCGCAACCCGATGCGTACGGTATCTTTGCCCATCGCGAAATCCTCCTTGCGCCGTTTCAGCCACGAGCGCACCTCATCCGCCCGAAAGACCGGCCCTGATTTGAGCGTCGCGACCGGCTTGGGAAAGTTCGGAATCCGGGTGCGCCAATTTGCGACTGCAGAAGGACTCACGCCCGCCAACGCCGCGACCTCGAAAAGCCCTATGAGTTCTAAATCAGGCATGGTGAATGACGCTCACCGTTATTGTGAACGATATTCACAGATCGTGTCAAGGACATTCACGCGGCCGAAGCCGACTCGCGAAAGGTGTTGCTTACAGGAGCTACTCCTACGGGACGCGACCTCGCCTTGTAGTGGTCTGGAGGGCCAACATCCCCTCGCAACGCATTCCCGGGTAACCTAACGAACTGGCAGGTTCGGTCTACACTACGCCATCAGGAAAGATTTATCTTCTGGTCAGCCGTTATCAGCGTCGGGGCGTTATTCGACCGAGTGGCTGGCGCGCCCCCCGCGTCCAGGCGCGCTCGTCAATCAACGCGGCTGGCTCACATTCCGACTAGCGCGGAAACCGCTTAAGCCGCCAAGGGCTTATCGCAGCTCGACAGGATACGTTCGCCACTCCTCGCCGACCTTCTGAATGGCGAGCATGTGCTTCCCCGGAGAAAGTTTACGTAGATCCAGATCAACGTTCGCCGTGACGACGTGATTTTGAAGGGTCGCCGCCAACTGTTGTTTCAGAAGCGTGTGCAACTGCCCATCGAGCAGTTGGAGGCTGTATTCGCCTTCGTCAGCGCCCACGGGAAAATAAAGGGTCAGGCGCAGGTTCTTCCTCGGCAAAATCAGCGCCGGCTTTGCTTCAGCGGCGCGGCCAGCATCCGTTCCCCGATATTCGCTCAGCGGACGAAGATCGAGCGTAGCTGGGGTGGCGAGGACGGCTATCTGGCCCGGGGAAGTGGAACGGTTGGCCACCGTGTAGAGGATCGCTCCTATGGCGATTGCGGCGGCGCAGGCTGCGACCGCGATCCGGAATCGGATCGCCCGCCTTTGCCCGACCTGCTCACGGATCGACAAGAACGTCTGGAAGCATGGCGAGCAATGTGTTACATGGTGCAGTTGTTCCTGCGTCATCTCCGTCTTTCGCCGGGAAATGGCGTCGAGGACGGCGGGGTCAGGGCAGCCGACGCGATCAGGGTTTGGAAACTCCCTCAAAGCGGACGCCTGCAACTCCTTGCGCACGCGTTCGATGTCCATTCGATAGCATATTATGACTCAACCCGACCGGGTGTGATCGCTTAATCCTTGCGTAAGGTGGCGTACAAATCCGCGAGCTTCGCCTTGAATCTTCGCATTCGAGCGGAAGCTGCTTTGGCCGAGATTCCCAACCGCTTGGCTAGATCCTTCGGTTGTTCGCCGGCAAGAAAGGCATCGAGGTATGGCACCTGCTCGGGTGGGAGCATGGCCTCCAAGCGCGAGAGCAGTTCACGACCGTAAACAGTCTCGAACGGGTCTTCCCGTGCGTCGGAGTATTGCTCGAGCGTTGGTCGATCAATGTAGGTAAGCCTTCCCCCATTCCGCTCTCGCGGTTCGGGAAGGGCTGCGCACCATTCCTGGGTGGTTAGCACTTCCGTTTCGGTAACGAGCGATTCAAGTTCAACGCCGCGGCGACCTCTGAGATAGGTCCGGAGCCGCTTCACAGTCTCCTTGGCATGGCGCGAGACGCTCGAAAACCCTTCGAACGACTTTCCGCGCGAGGCAGGGCCCGTGGGTGGGGGAGGCTTGATCGGCATCCAAAACTCCGATCAGAATTCCATCATTATACTTCAAAAGAACGTCAATTCAGTTGCCAACTCGCATAATGCAATGACCGCGTTACGATTGCGTGACAGCTCCCGGGTCACTGATTGGTTTCGTCATATTTCGCCCGCTAGAGGCGCCGCCCGGAGTGAAGAAGATTCATCCGAGCGGCGAAATCTGCGTTCCGGACAGCCTACATATATAGGGGCCTTATTCCGCGTCACGCCAGGCACCAGCGTTGAGAGCCTCGGGTGCCGAAATTCAGGAGTCCTCTCATGGGCGCGAGACACGGCGCACAGAGCAGTGCTGTCTGGGCAAGCGAGTCTGCTGTCGCGTTGCTGGGTGGCATCGAAGCGAGCGATCAGGGAAAAGGCGTGGCCGAGTCGCGCCTCAGGGCTCTTCATCCTCTCAATGAAGGAAAGGATCACCACTCGACCGACTTTGAGAAGCGTCTCCGCAGGATCTTCGAAAAGCAGTCGGATGGTCACGCGCCGCAGTGGTTGACGCTGGAGTTTTGGCAACAGGAAATCGACAACGTCCTTGTCCAAGGGATCTTCGGACGGAGTGCGTCGAAGAGGAGCGTCGTGGACCGTATCCATGCGGTCTGGCCCGACCTTTCCTCGGCCTGGTTGTTCTGCCGGATGGAGGAGGTTGCGCGACAGGGTCTGCCGCAATGGGTCCAAAACGAGTTCTGGGCTGAAGAAGTAGATCCCATTCTTCTCGCCGGCCTTGATCGCGCTAATCGTTTTCGGAAGGAGGCTATCGCCAACGCGCTGAAGGAATATCCAATACTCCAGATTGGTGCCGTCTCGAAACGGGTTCGATCGCTGCGGACTGAGCAAAACGGGCGTCCTAAAGCGGCATCGTTCGCAGATACCTCCGCGACCGGTCCTCGCGGTCTGCAGGAAGCCGGTTCAGGGGCGCTAGGCAACTCGATCAGTGCGATCCGCTCAAACGCCCCAGAGGTTTGGCGAGCCGCCGACACCATCCTGCTCGCCGGCGTCCGCGAAGCAACTCGATGCGAACGCGAGGCCGTCGACAAAGTGTTGAGCAGGTTCTCCGAACTTCGAGTAGAAGCGATATGGGCCCGCGTTCGACGACTACGGTATAAGCGAAAGAGGGACGGCCCGCTCCGGTGGACGAACGAATTGGATGACTGTCTATTACGTGTTCATCGCGAGGGCGGCCTGAGGGCCGCCGTTTCCGATATCCAGAACCTCACAGATTGGCCGCGGCGAGCAATCCTGCGGCGGGCTCACCAGCTGGGATTGCCCAAAGAAGCACTGGGTGATCGTCGGCGCTGGACGATGGCCGAGTTCCGGTTCGCGTTGGAGTCCGTCAACCACGTGAGCGTTCGGGAGATTGCCGATGAGCTCGAAAGGTCGGAGAAGTCCGTTTGGGACATGGTAGGGAGTCGTGGAATCCCCGCCAGATTCCAGGATGGCTGCAGCGTCCGGGAGCTTTCCGCTAAGTTACACATCCGGCGCCCAAGCATTCGGGCGTGGATCAAAGCCGGCCTGCTGCACAAGAAGCGAAATGGCCGGATCAGCGAGGATTCACTGCAATCCTTCCTTCACAACCACCCCGAGCGAATCAACTGGTCATTGCTCGACGAGGACACAACCTTCTGGATATCCGAGCTCCTGGAAGCAGAAAGGATCAGGGTCGCCGGATCTCGAACGCACACGCACGCCAACTCTCGAAGCTCGGACGTGGCGCTGGCGGCTGAAGCTTCCACGCGTGATGGCAGTGCTGCCAGTACGCTCGAAGCTGATCCATCCGGGGATCCCGCGTCGCGTAATAGCCGAGCGCGTGGCGCCACCCCTCGTTAATCGCGGTTTGAAAAAACTTTTCGTCGGTCCACTCCAGAAAGCGAAGCCAGAGAAACTCCTGCTCATCAGGATGCTGCGTAGCGTATTCCGCGGCGTATTCTAGAAACCCCGGGCAGCGGTCTCGGAGCAGTGCGGCAAGAAAGTCCGACACGGATCCGTCGGCCTCGACGCAAAGCCGGAGCCAATACGAGAATGCCCTCCATTCAAGGAACTCCGTGATCGTTTCGTCGAGGCGGGGACGCGCAACCAACCTGGATTCATCCTCCGCTAGCTTCTGCGATCGCCGTCCGAGTTTGACTTCAGCGGCCGGGATTTTCGACGTGTGCTTCATCGGGATCTAGCGAACTAAGCCTACGGAGGGCTTGCCTAGCCAGCGTAGCGCTGCAGGGGAGGGATACATCATACGATACACCGAAAGACGCCGGCGAAGCCAACGAGGAGTTCGTCTCGCGTTGTCGTCCCGCGCTCGCCACTGAACCCACGCGCCTTGAAAATGAGGCGTATATGCCGTTGGCTAATACGCTTCAACATTACCACCATCGGATTTGCCCATGCAACGGCGCCAGAGGCAAATCCAGCCGACCGATCTGAAGGCAAAAGCCATTGGCGCCGTGGTGCGCGAACTCCGCGATCAGGCCGGTCTCTCGCAGGAACGCCTCAGCGCCGATTGCGGCTTCGATCGGACGTACATCAGTCGGGTCGAACGGGGGATCATTAACCCCACGGTCAGTCGTCTTTGGACGATCGCGGACGCACTGAACACTCCTCTTAGCCAAATTGCGAAGCGGATGGAACTCTGGATTATCAGTCAGGACCGGCGATCCAGGCCACTGAACCGAGGATAGGACATCAAACGCTCCATAACGGACTACAAAAAAACTTCCTTTGAGATAACCTCTCAAACAGAGAGCATGGCGGAGTTGAACCTTAGGAGGAATGGAGCGTTCCGGCGGCAAGGCGATCACTTTACGCGCCTGAGGTCGGCAGCAGATCGGGGTGGCGAGTGTCTCCCTCCTCCGTCAAGCCCGGTCATCGCAAGGCCAAAAAGTAACTGTTCCAGTTCCGACGAAGGCAGCGAAAGCGCGCGAGCGATTTGCCCTCTGGCGATTCCGTCCTCGTAAAGTGCCGCGAGAACCTTTGGAAGAATCAGTGATGTCTCTTTGGGTGCCTCTTCCGGCTCAACATCCCTTCCGCGTTTAGCGATCTCAATGCAAAGACCCCGATACTGCCAGTCGCTAATTAAACGCAATTCATGTAAGCGGTAGCTCAGAGCGCTCACCGATGTGCTCCAGACCTTCTTCAGCTGGACTAACGACGAATAGGTCGGCAGCCTCGGCGCATTCGCGAGCACGCTCCCGCGCGGCATCAGGAACGCCGATGCAAATGCGTTGGCCTGCTTCTCTGCTTCCCGCCCCGAGGGTGGACCATGCTTGTGAAGTACCAGATGCCCGAGTTCATGGGCAGCATCGAATCTGCTGTGCTCGGCTGACTTGTACGTATTCAGGAATACGAACGGTCTGGTGCCCTTCCACATCGAAAATGCATCGACCTCTCGGGCGTCCACAGCCAGTGAGAGGACGCGGATGCCCTTTGCCTCCAGGAGGTGAATCATGTTCCTGATGGACAATGCACCAAGCGCCCATGCCCGCCGCAAGGATTCCGCGGCGGCCTCCGGGTTCGGTTCCCGGCTGAGGTCCGGCAGGTTCGTCTCTGGTAGTTCGAAGCGATCTTCGATCCAGCCCATGAAGTGAAGACCGAGAGCGGCCTGGCCCAAGGCCATATCGCGCTGGGGGGCTGTCATCTTCGACATCGATCGGAAGCTGCCGGAGTCGAGACTCGGCTCGTCTAGGTCCTCGCCATAGAAGAATGGCACCGGAAAGTCCAGGACGTCGGCGATCCTGGCCATTGTCTCCTGTGAAGGAGGATATTCGCCTCCTTCAAACGCAGTAATCGAACGGAGATCGACCCTGGTGAGTTCCGCCAGCTTGGTCTTTTTGTACCCGCGCCTCTTCCTGGCTAACGTCAGACGAGTTGGGTTTGGTACGTCAGGCGTACCATCAGGCACGTCGCTTGATCTCGAGCGTAATTTCTGGGCTTTGAGGTCCATTGCCGCCACCCACGAGCGAATCTTGATTGCCGTCAAACGGGCGCGGAGAGAGGATGATTCGCTCGGCCCACCCGTCGACGCGGTCCTCGGAATCCATACCGATCGGACGCGACAACTCGCAGCGCATTTCTCTGGCGTCTGTATCTCGATACACCAGGAGCAGCCAGGTCGCCCGTCCCTTGGCTTTCAACGACTCAGCAGAAGGGAGCATTTCTGGAAACAGCGGAAGGTTCTGATTCGCAACAATTGCACTGATGGTCCGTGGCCCCTTCGCGGATGCCGTAACCGGATCCTTGTCCTTGCGGCCGGTGTCCTCGTTGCCCGTCGCCACTGACAGTGCGATGTTCCCGTCGCGGTTGACGACAAGGGGCCAGTTCTGCTCGTCCTTGCGCTCCCATCCTGACGGGATCAGCCGCTCGCGAAGAGCGCAGACAGTTTCCCCCCAAGCGAAAAGTCCCGGTATTGCTGGCGGATGGTTCGCGGTGCACGACGCCCAAGCGGTGAACCCACGTTCGGCCGCCTGAAGCAGGTCCCCCTCCTTGATGCCTAGTTCAGCCAACCGTCTGTTCACGTCCCACGATTCAACATAGATGGACTCGGGTAAGGCCATAGACTCCCTTCGAGGCGATTAGCCTACTTCCTGTATTTTAACCTCAAATGAGGGAGAAAAACAAGAAGTGCAATCGCAGCGGGCTGCTTGGGCGTCAAATCACTCGTTCAAAGTGGCCGCTCGCCACGAGCGAACCGAAGAACCGGACCACGCGACCGGCCACCACGGACGAGCGGAGCCGAAGCCCGACTTCGATGTTCCTCTGCTGCGCAGCTTCCGTGAAGTTCGCCGACGACACGAAAAGATCGAACCCGTCGATCACAACACACTTCGCATGGATTGAGGCGGTCTTGCCCGGCTCGGGCGAAAGGGACCGGGGATCAAAAAAGACCTGCGGCAACGGCCGGTCACTCGGCCACTGGCTCGTCCGAAAGCGATGTGCGAACTCGCGAACCAACTCGGATGGGGCCGACGTGTTCCCTGGCTTCCGTTGGATGTCCAGGAAGAGACGCACTGGCAGATCTGGGCTTTCATGCATCCGGTCAGCCAGGGCCTGAAACACTTTCTGACCTTGGTAGACGGAGTAGCCCGCCACGAGGACAGACTCCTGGGCATTGCGGAACAACTCCTCGACGACCACTCCCGTGGTCCTGTTTCCACCTCCGATTCCCCCGCCCGTGGTCACGAGATCCACCAAGTCTTCAATTGGCGGGCGGTCTTCGTACCCTAACGCCACCAACTCAAGCGTCCGCGCAATCCCGGACGGTGGCAGACCAGAAGCAGCAAGTTCCTGGAGCCCCGTCGAAACCTCGGCCGCGATGGCACCGTTCAGCACCCGCTGGATGCTGGCGGGCGCGTACGGCGGGCAGAGGTGACCGGTCCGCAGGCCGGCGGCCAGGGCGCGCAGATCAGAGGGCAGCAGCTTGAGAATCGGATGATCCATCGCCCCTGACACTTTCGAGGAAGAACTCGGCACCGAGGTTCTGTACCGTACGCACCACCAAGGCGCGGTCGAGGAAATCGTTCTGCTGCTCGCAACTGGTCTCCGAGATCAGCACGCAGCCATGACATGCGGATCCGTGCAAGAAACGGCGTTCGTGGTCGCTGGATGCCTCGTGCTGGGCGCATACCGGATCATTCGAGCACAACTCTCCGAGATCAAGCGCACCTCGAACCGACTCGAAGATTCGACGGCCAACCTGCACTAATCCGCCTAACGTACCCTCCGCATCGGAGGTTCCGGTGTAAAGCAGCACGCCGTACCCAACATTGGGAATCGCGTAAATGCGCTCACGAATCGAACTCGCCGGATACCCGCACCCAAGCGCCACAGCGGTGATTAACAGGTGAGAGAAGGAGTGCAGCATCAAATACGGAAGGCCGGGAAACTGGCGATTGGTCCCCTGGTGCTCCTTGCGCCACGCCTCGAACCCCGCTCCCAGTTGTATCCCGCGCTTCTGCACGGCGGGTCGCGCCAGCCAGGACTGAATAGCTTCCGTCCGGAACTGAAGAAATACACCCTCTCCCTTGTTCTCGAATGCGGGCAGCCAAGTTATCTCGCGCGCTAGAGAAGCTCGCCGGACGCCCATGTCCAACTCGCCCTCGATGTCCGGCGCGGCTGACTCGAAGCGCGTGAAGCCCACCTGGGCCACCACCTCCCGAAGCCGGTGAACGAGCACAACGCGCTCGATCGGAGCCATCCATGGTTGGTCCCACACGGCTCGTGGAAGGGATCGAGCGTAGAACACACCTTCAGGACGGTCTTCGCCGACCTCTTCCCTGGCTGTCACCAGAGTTTCCAACTCGGCAACCTTCACCGACTTGTCAGCCTTCGTCGCACCGGTACGGCGCGCCTGAATCTCCGCGAAAGCTTCGTCGTCGCTGATCCCCTCAAGAGCTGCTTTCACCGCCGTTCGCCTGCGCTCGTATCGGAGGTCATCGATGTTCTCGACATTGTCCAGAAAACTCCAAGCGGCATCAATGGCCCTGCGAACGAGCTCATCGCGTTCGGGGAGCGAAATCACGCTCATTAACTGCGGGAAGTAGGCGTTTGACGCCGAGCGGATCAGCAAGCGGCTCGGTTCCCCGCAAGTCTCCTTTGTGAATGGCCCAAGCCACGGCCGCGCGCCGTCGCACAGTCCGAGTGCGCGGTTCTGCAGCAACGCAGCCTGAGCCATGCTGCGTTCCCCCTTGCCGCACTCGCAGCGGACCCAAACCTCGGTCAGATCGCCGCTTGTTCCGCGCTCGTCTATGAATAGCTGGCGTTGTTGTTTGGCGCAGTCTGAAGGTCCGTTGTGCGCGAAGGCGTACCAGTCAATATCACCGATATGGCCGGCGCGGCAGGCTCGCACGAATCGGACTGGTACCACGGGGCGCCGCTTCTTGTCCCGATCGATAAACTTCCCCCTTGTAAGCGCCTTGCGGTGCACCAGCAAGCGAGAGCGAGCGCCGCCGGTTTGACCCTCCAGATCTTGCGTCACAAACCATTCGGGGAATTGAAATCCCGTGATCCCTGTAGACGGTGCGGTTGGATCGTCATCAGCCGGCGGCGGTGTCCTCAGTTCAACGCTCGGCACCTCAAGAACCCGCGCGAGCTTCTGACTGAGTCTTGGCTCAGAAACGGGCTGGCCGCCCAAGGACCAGAAGTCCAAGCCCGCGGTTAAGACGGAGTGGTTCGGCAGATCCATCATCGACCCCGGACCGAACGTGGTAACGAGCTGGCTTTGCCGGATTTCGCCCTGGGGTTTCGTCCCTTTCGTCATACCGTCTCCTCTTCGAGTTCGGCATTATCAAGGGTTCGGACCCAGATGTTCACATCGGGCTCCACATCGCGCAGAGAACGGTTCGCGCGGAACTTCATGCGTGGATGATCCGCCGGCAGATTCCTCACTTCTGGACTGAGAAAGTCGTAAAGCAATTGTTTCGCGGCACCGGCCTCGGACGGATTGTACTGAAGCCCGGTTCCCACACTTTGGTACTCCTGTGCAGCCCTAGCCCAGACCTCCAGCAGATCGATGGCGCGCGCGCGAACGCGCTGCCGGAGTCGGTCGGCTTCGGTCGTCGGCAGATCCGAGTGGCTGTAAGCCCTCTCGGCCAATGTCTGGATGACAAACTCCAGACGCGATCGTTCGTTGAGGATTTCCATCGCTCCGCGAGGCGGTGTCATAGGGCGGTGCCCCTGCCGGGCCAACCCGACGAGCGTCGCCGCCAGCCCCTTGTCGAGAGCGCGTGGTGAAAATGGCGTCACGCTCGTGGCCTCCACGCTGCGGTAGAAGGTCTCGTGGTATGCCGCGAATCGCTCATAATGTGAGCGATCGCGTGGCTTGTGCACATTGAAGATTGTCACCACCAAGCCGGGTCGGTCTGGGTCGCGCCCGACACGGCTGGTCGCCTGGATGTACTCGGCACTCGTCTTGGGTTGACCAAACACCACCATCAGCCCCAACCGCGTGATATCCAAGCCAACGGAGATCATGTTCGTGGCGATGGCCACGTCTACGCGGCTCTTGTCCGAGAACAAAAGCGCGAGGCGTCGTTTTGCGTCCGCGACATCGGCGGTGCTCACGCGGCTCGTCAGTTCTACCGGCTCGTAGCCGATCTGCCGATCGTCAAATAAGCCCTCCGTTTCACCAACACGCTTGCGATTGGAATAACCGACGAGGCGGTTCCGAATTTCGTCCTCGATCAGCCGCCGCGCGCCGCCGAGTTCTCGCAGGCTGTTGTAGTAACCGAGCAAGGTCATGTAAGGATCGGCGGGACTCAGCGCTTCGCCCTTCTTCTTCAGCCGCGAGTGCCATTTCAAGCCTGCGCCAAGGAGCGCCAGGTACACGCGCAGCATGGCCACCTTAGGACTGCGCCCTTGAGCTGCCACGCCGACGTAAAGACGGGCGTTGCTTTCGGTGGAAGGAAGCGTGTTCGCGAAAAACGAGTCTCGCCGATCCGGTCCAGGTGGCGGAAAGATGTCTACGAGCCTGCGGTTAAACAGCGCGCGGATCTGGTTCTCAGCGCGGCGCACGGTTGCCGTGGAGGCTATGATTTTCGGCCTGGCGTTGTGGCCATCCATCACGCAGAGTTCATCGAGCGCCGATTCGTAGAGGCCAGCCATTGTGCCGAGTGGACCGGAGATCAGATGCAACTCGTCTTGAATAATCAGTTCTGGTGGGAGGAGCCGGCCATCGGGCAACTTCGTTCCTTGTGGTGAGTCGCAGGGACCATAGAATCCTCGCTTCTCGTCGTGTCGCTCAACCCTGCCGAAGAAGGCCCCCACTTGGCCCGTCCAGGGCAGCGCGGCGAACTTATCCACCGTAGCGATCATGAAGCACGGCAGTCGGCGGTAGATCGGCTCGTCCACTGCTACGATGGGCAGCGAAAGGCCGCGACCGAATTGGCACTGCCGGTTCACACACGAGACGCGGAGATCTTCCGGCTCGTCCGAGTTTGGCAGAAGCCGGAATGAGAGCCGAGTGAACTTCGTTCCGCACCACGGGCACTCCTCAAGGGGAATGGGCGACGGTTTGCGGTCGTCGTTCAGAAACCGGATGGTGCGGGCGCGCGCCGATTCCTGATCATTGTCGCCCTTTCGGCCCATTCGGTTCGGCGTGGCGGCGCGCCCCACCCATAACCCGATCTCAAATGGCCAGTCGCCAAGCTTGACCGCGTCGTTCTGCCGCTCCAGTTCCAATGCGCAAATCAACGTCGCGGCACGGCTCAGTTGGTCTAACGTCAGGAGGCGCAGGGTGTAGCGCATTAACACGCTCAGGCCTGCGGATCGGATTCCTGGATTGCGGAGCCGCCGCAGCACCAGTGTGAAAGCTGCCAGCCCAAGGTAGGCCTCCGTCTTGCCGCCTCCAGTTGGGAAGAACAGCAGATCCACAATTCCGCGATCGGGGTGCCCGGGCTGCGCGATTGCGGGCAGGTTCATCAATATGAAAGCTAACTGGAATGGGCGCCATGAGGGCTTCACGTCTTCTGGACGTTTACCCTGCATGACTCCAAGGCGGCGGCGCGCGGCCTCGGCCATCGCTTTGTTCGCAAGCCGGAACGACTCGATGCAAGTAGAGTCGGCCAGTAAGTCGATGCCGCGTTGGATACGATCGGCCGCCATTCGAGCGCGTTGCAGCAACTCCTGTCCCGCGTCGCGGCGGCTAGCTGGCGCTGCCGGCACATTCCGGGCTTGATCGCCGATCCATTTGCGGTACTCGCTGACCAGTAGGCCAAGTTTGGCGTTGGCATCGGCTCCGCTCTGAAGCTGGCTGAGCGCTTCCATGGATAGCTCCACGCCGGGGATCGCTGCGGGCGCCACGCGCTCAACTTCTGCTTCTGGAATCCACTGCGTGCGGACCAGACGGCACGCGTCTTCGCAAACGGCTTCCGTGGCCACGTTGTGGCCGACTGCATACTCGCCGGCATCGCGGTACTGGAGATCGGCGACGCGGTCGTCCCAATCTTTACTGGCAAGGCTGCGAAGATCTGGCCGCGGTAGGAAACCCGCCTCGCACGCCACCTCGAGTTGGACCTGGAACGCAAACGCCTCATCCTTCTTTTCATCTGGCGCTGGTGTGCGCCTGTTCACCAGGAAAACCGAGACCGTGCGGGCGTTGGCCGGAAGCCCCGCATCGGTCGCGACGGCCCCGACCGGACGCGCAAGATACGCAACTCGCAGGCCGTCACTCGACGGCACCTCGACCTCCCGTGCCTTATCCGTGACCTGGACCAGATTCACGGCGACATCGGCGGAACGAGCGGTGCGCGTCCATTCCTCCGGTGATCCCGATCGCAGTCGATAGTCGCCCCAGGAAACGGTCACCTTCAACTGCCCGGCGTTTGCTGGAACAATCAGACTCGCGCCGATTGAAGACGGAAGATAACGCTGACGGGCTGCCGCCGGTTCCGGTACCGCATCGTCATCAAGACCAGCGCCCTCGCCGGCCTGATCGAGATCCTCCGCGCTCGCTTCGTCAGTTCGCTGAGATGCCTCCGCACCCAACGGGACGAGGAAGCCGGTGAGGTACCAGCGTGAAGGAGCCTGAGGCAGCACTTCAGAGGGATCGCCGAGATTCCCAGCGGGGCCGACGAGATCGAGCCGCAGCGCCTCGACCAGCCTGTCGCGGACATCGACAGAGTTCATTTCATTCGCCACGGATCACGCCTCTCCTTCATGCAACGACAGCAAACTCTGATCGAGCGCTCCAGTCGGTCGCTTCGAAGCCTTCTTACGCTTCGCCTTTGGACCTACATCAACGGGGCCGGCGAATACTGGCGGTGCTGTTGGTAGTTGGCCCTCCTCGATTGCGCGCTGACGGTTCAATTCCAACAGGCGTGCCAAGACCTCGTCGCGGATTTCATCTGGCCACCGATAGCGGTGCTTTGTTCGACGAGGGCGGCCATTTTCGTCTTCATCCTCCTCATCATCAAACTCTGGGATGAACTCACAGTTGGGGTGGATATCGGTCCAACCGTACGCATCAAGAACAGTGCGATCCAATGCGGAGTGCAATTCGCGGAGTTTCTGCACATCCGCACAATCGACTTCCGGATCGTTGAACGAGTTGTAGGTGGCAGTGAGCCCTTTGTTGTTGTTCCGCATCATCTGGGCACGGAAATCGAAGTAACCGCCACCGGCGTGCTCTAGGAGTTGGTTGCCCTCGAATCCGGCTGGAAACGGAAACGTCTCAAAACAGGCCGTTGGAGTATATGTCAGGTCGTCCTTTAGAGTTGTGCCGAAAAAGCGCGCCCACGCTTCATGAATTCTGCTTTGAAGAACACCGAATAACTCCAAACGACGCGAGGGGAAAACGATGATCTTGTCATTGTTGACGACCCGAGCGTCCAAGAACGTAAATGCAAGAGCGTTGGCTACTCTGGACACCGCGACGACGCGATCCAGCCCCTGCGTGGCTTGAATCAGGCCCGGTCGCCTTTCGGCAAATTGCCACCAGTACCTTCTATAGTTTTCGCGATTGTCTCTAAGTCGATCTGGCTTCACCCTCTGCTCGACGATATCCAGCAAATCGGGGTAATCCGCGGCCACGGGATCGGGGTAATCCAACGGCACGATCCCATCGCGAAGCCAGTCTTCGCGCTCTTCTTTTGCAGCGCCCTTCCATGTTGCACCAAGGTTTTCCCGTCGCAACGGCCAACCTTCGAAGTTGATGATATAGCGGTGGTGCGAATGGGTCGGGCTGTCGTTCACTTCTTCCCCGCCAATGTAGGGGAATATTCGCGTTTGATTCCGAGCGTCCTTGCTGATCAGCCGATCCATCTCTGAAAGCGGCGTTGCATCTCCGTTTCTGTCACTGTCGTCGAACGTGAAGCCCATCCCGAGAACAATACTGCCCTGAAAGCTCCGGTCGTCATTTGCATGCAACGTCGCTGGGTCTTCGTGTCCCCCGCTGTGGAATAGGTATGCTGTGATCACCGGGACCGGCTTTTTGTCGAGCACATAGGGACCATCAATAGATCCTTTGCAGACGTGGACCACGCTAACGACGACTGCTGCTTGGCCCGGCCACTTCAGACGCTTCCGAGCTTGGTAAATCGTGCCGCCGTGCGTGCAGATCCAGCGGAGACCCGTTGAACGAGTACCGCCTTGGCCGATGGAGTTTGTTGCAATCAAGCCGAAACACCCGTTTGGGCGTAAGAGCGTGAACGCACGTCTAAAGAAGTGCGCCACCAGGTCCGAGAGGCCGTGAGATTCGTCATGAACGGCTTTCAGCCAATCGACGTACCCCGGAGTGTGCCCGCCGATGAGAGTGTTCTTCCCGGCGAATGGTGGGTTGCCCACGATGGCATCAAATCCACCCTTACGAAAAACCTCCGGGAATTCGATTTCCCAATGAAAAGGAACGACCCCTTTAGCGTGTAGGGCAGCGGTTTCCACGCGCAAGGCAGTATCCGCGTCGAGATCGACGATCTGGTCGAAGGAGCGTTTTATCAACGCCCCAACCGAGGCTCGTTTCTGTTCACGCTCCTTGGGCTTCGTTCCTGCGAAGAACGCGGCCGCGAGCGCATCGCCGGCCATCCGAGCGTCAGCGAGGTACTCATCCGCCTTCGCCAACTGCTGCTTTTTCGTCTCATATGGCACGGAATCTGGAGCGTCAAGGATGACGGCGCGGTTCCGCAGGACCAAATCGAGCCTCTGTTCGAAGCGCTCGCCGAACAGATTCGTTTGACCTTCCGGAGACCAATGAAAATAACTGATCTGTCGGACGTTGAATCCGACCAGCGAGTCGCCGGAGCGTAGTGCGTGATCGATGAACGTGAAAGGATGGTCTTTCGCCAGCGTCGCCAGCCACAGTGAGAGCTTGGCGAGATCGGCAGCCAACGGGTTCTTGTCCACACCATACAAACAGCGCTGCGCGATCTGCCTCATGGCGAACAACAGTTCATCCTCGTCGGGCGGCAGAGGCGGAAGTTCGTCATGCTTGTGCCAGGAGGCCACGAGGCTTTCGCCCAACTGGCGGCAAGCCTCCACTAGGAACGCGCCCGACCCCATCGCCGGATCACACACCTTGAGATTCAGGATCTGGTCCGGCGTTGGGTTTACTCCGAGTTGTCGCAGGATAGGGCGCAGGGCAGCCTCGACGATGGGGCCGGTTAACGTGGTCGGCGTGTAGTGCGACCCGCTGCGGCGACGTTCGCCGGAGGGCTGAAAGATCATCGCGCCCTTGGGCACCACGTTGGGCGTCACCGCCCGCGCGATCCTGCGTTCGAGCGCGGCCAACAGGTCGTCGATGATCTTCGCCGACTTCAGTGCATCTGCGGCCTGCCCGGTCAGCTTCTGGTCAGTGTTGTCCGCGATCCACTTCTGGCGCTTGTCGGGAGGTACGCCCAGCAACTCCTCGAGGTCAACAGTCGCCGGCGCGCCGTGCTTCTTGGCGGGCTTTATCGCTATGGAGCGGCCATTAGCGACGTGCAGTTCGAAGCCCATGATCGTCTCGTAGACGCTGCCGATCTGCTCGACCGCGAGAGTCCGGTAGCTGAGACGCTCCCCATCCAAAACCATCAGCTTCGAGAGCACCCGATAGAGGACGCCGTCTGGCACACGCGGAATGGCTGGTTCGTCCGTCGCCTGGCGTCGGCCCTCAAGGAAGGGATAGCGGTCGGGATCGAAAAGGTATCCCTCGCGAGGCGGAATGCGCATCCCTCCGTGGCCGCCGCCCTCGTAAATGAGGCGGAATAGCGTCAGCAACTGCGCCCACGCGCCATACCGCTGGTACATCGTATCCGGGTAACGGCCCGCATCGGCGCGCAGCCGCTCGTAGAGGCCAGCTACGGAGTAGTAGTTCGCATACACCGGGTCGGTGGAAACGAGGCCACGATCCTCCGCATACAAAAGGAAGACCAGGCGAAGCAGCGTCGTCAGCAGCCCGGCATAAACGTGGTCTGGATCGCGGGCCAGGATGTCCCGGAGTAGCTCGCCGTTTCTCTGGTCATCAGCCGACTGAAAGCCGCGCAGCAGTTCATAGAGCGCCTCCAGAACTTGGCCGGCCAACTGGGTCGATACTACGTTCTGGTATTTGCGGCTGTTTTCCAGGATGGCCGGAAGACGTTCCTTCGGGTCACCGAACATGCGATCCGCATACAGAAGCTCATGGAGCGCGGCGAAGATCGGACGGCCGGCGACCGTGACCATGTCTGCCAGGTTGAAGGTTATGAAACCACTCGATTCGATCCGGGGCGCGTAGACTAAACGAATCTGCTGGCCATTCACGAGCAGTCCGCTCGGGACGCCGGTTTCGCGGAGCAGACGCTCAAAGCGCGCCTGAGGGCTGGCTTGCCACCGGCGCGGGTCCATGACGGCCACGCTGTCAAAGCCGGTGCCAGAGGGCAAGACCTCGATCAGCAGCAGCCATTCGCGCGAAGGGTCTGGCGGTTGAAAGTCGTGGAGCGCGTAGGTGGGACGAAGAGTCTCGCCGTATGCCGGTAGCGGTGCTTCGAGCGTATCCGGAAGCGCGGGCGCCCCCGGCGCGCCGTAGAGGTCCTCCGCGGCCCAGCCGAATACTGTTCGGGCGAACTCCGGAAAGTCGACGATCTCTGGTACCGGCTCACCGTCGCGGTCTGTGGGTAAGGCGCTAAGAAACCGCTGATGGTCCGGCGAGATGTTCCGGTTGACGTAAGCTCGCGCCTCGATGAGCGCAGGAATGGAGACGACCAGCCCGGAAGGCTGCACGTAACCCAGCCATTCCTGATGCGCGAGGATTGCGGGGTCTTTCGCCATGTTCTATCCCGCGATCGGCCACAGGTAGATCAGGCCGACAGGTTCTATCCGTTGCGCCCGTACGTCGTACAGGTCTCGAATACGGTCCGGTTCCGTTCGCAGTTCACCCTCGAGTGCCGCCAGGCGCTGACCCCAATACCGCCGGTTAGATTCAAGCTGGCGCTTCTCTTCTTCGCTGAAGTCCAGCGTGAGTTGGCCGCCGCGATCGTGACGCGCGACCGTGTCCTCGATGTGCTTCTTCTGCGTCTCCAGAATCTCGCGCATGGCCTTGGCCTCGGCTTCGGCACGCTTTGCGAGACTAGCGGTGGCATCTTTTGCGTAGTCAGCACTGCGCGCCTCGAGATGGGGCAGAAGCTCGCGGACATCGCGCGGCGCGCTCGCCTGCAATTGCGAAACCACGATCTCCGGTATCGGACGCGGGTGCGTCTGGAGTAGCGCCGTGTCGAGCAGGGAAAGCGTTTTGGTTTCTGCCTCGCGGCCGTACGGCGTGACCGTGCTCTTTCGGATGGCCGGATCTGTCCAGCGGGCAGTCACTGGAATCAGTTCTTCATGTAGCCGTGCCGCACCCGGGCCGTATAGCGCCAGGCGGCCAATGAGGAGAACGCGCGGGATCGCATCGCTCGACTGAGCCAGGCACGCCCGAGAAAGATCGTGATGAACAAAGCCCTGCGCGGTGAAACGAGCGAGCAGCCGTTGAACAACCCGGTGTTCGAGATGGAGCTGAACCACCTCCTCGGTAACTACACCAGGATCCTCGAACACGACGGGGCGAATCGGAGAAGTCCGCCGCCACTCCCAAAACTTCTGATCACGCGGCCGAGGAGCGCGTAGGCTGTCCATAGTTTCAGCCCAAGTTGGGTCCGCGCCAGGGCGCTGGTCAAGAGCGGGGAAGACGGAGCAGTCCGCACCCTTCAGCATGCCGTTGGATGATGACTTTAGAGGCTCCGCACCGAGGATCTGCAGGGCGCAGGAAATTGCCGATCGGAAATGGTCTTGCGAAAGTCCAATGGCTTTCTGCGATTCGGCAAGCATGCTCCGCAGGCGGTCAATCTGCTTCCGCAGCTCTACTTGTCGTTCGCGCGTGGCTTCGAGTTCCTCCTCGACGGCTTCCCGCGCACTCTGGTCCAGGTTGGCGGCGTCGATCTCGTTCTCCAGCAAGTCGATCTCGGCGCGGCGGATGCCGGTCTTCATGACAGCGTCGAGCCGACCATCGATCACTTGGGCCAAGCTGCCGAGTTCCTCGCGGATCGTCTTCGTCTTTCGGACCAGAGCCGCAAGAATACGGTCTTCCGGACGCTGCTTATAGAAGAAGTAGCGGCAGTAGACTTCCGGGTTCGGCTGGAGCTTACGGTCGATGCGCCCGTTGCGTTGCTCCATCCGGCTCGGATTCCAAGGCACATCGAAGTGAAAAAGATTCCAGCAGTGGGCCTGGAGGTTCAGGCCTTCGCGGGCGGCGTCCGTCGCAATCAGTATGCGTAACGGATGGCGCGCCGGCTCTGAATTGAACGCTGCCTTGATACTGTCGCGGTCGAGCGCGCGCGACTCATCTCCGTCCGTTCGCTTCGCCGGCGTTGAGCCGCAGTACACCGCCATCCGCTCGGAGCCTCGGTCGGTATCAGCGATCGCCGCGTTGATCTGCTGCTGAAGATATCGCCTGGTATCCTCCCACTCGGTGAACACAATGACGCGCATGTCATTCCACTTCGCGCCGGCTGAGGGAAGACCGGGGCACATGTTCACGCGAATCCACTCGATGAGCTTCTTAACGCGCGCATCGGGTACGGCGCGGCTGGATTCCGCGATCTCCGTCATCGTATCGAGCAGTTTCTGTTCGCGTTCAAATAGCTCGCGAGCTATGGCGGTGTCGGATGGGCCCACGGTGGCCTCTGAGACCGCGGTCACCTGGGCGTCTTCTTCCGCCGCCAGTTCCTGCTCAGATAGGGCCGCGCGATCATCATCTGCGCCGATTCCGTCCGTGAGCAAGTCCATGCGGGGCAGCACGGCAGCCTTCTTCACGGCTCCTTTTGCTTGCTCGGCTTGCGCAGCCTCCCATTGGCGGCGGACTGTCTTACGGTGAACGTGGAGCGTGCGCGAGAACGCCTCTATTGACGAGAAAAGTCTTTGCTGCAAGCCGCTGATCAGCAGACCAGAAGCCGTCTGCGTGCGCCGCGTTTCACCACTGAGTCGCTGCTCACGCAGCCTCCGGTATTCGTCGAGGAGAGCGGTCAGACGAAGCTCAGGAGCATCGCCCGGCAAGCCATCGATGTCGACCTGCCGGACTTCACGTTTCGGAAACCCACCAACGATCTGCCGGAGATCATCCTTGAGGCGCCGGACCATGATATCGTCCAACATCCGCTTGCTTGCCTTGACGCCGCGGCAAAAACGCTGAGGATCGAGAATCTCCAGTAATGCGGAGAAACTGTTGGAGTGCCCGTTGTGCGGGGTCGCCGACAAAAAGAGGCGATGCTCGAATCGCGGCGCCAGATCCCGGATCGCACGCGTAATGTGGGAGTCGATGGAGTACCGCTGGCCGCTGGAGGGTGCGGCATGATGGGCCTCGTCAAGGATGAGGAGGCTTCCTGGATGGAAAGTGCCAAGCCAGTCACGAAGCGGCCCCGCGTAGGACTCGTCGATCAGAAGTCTGTGCGAAATCAAGAATCGCGAGTGCGCGGTCCACGGATTGACGCCGAATCCTCGTTCGCGGCGCACCGTTTGAACATAGTCCTTGTCCAGGATTTCGAACCGTAAGCCGAACCGGGCATCGAGTTCGTCGCGCCATTGAAGCAGCATCGATGGCGGGCATGCGACGACGATCTCCCGAACTTTCTTGCGGAGTAGAAGCTCACGCGCGATAAGGCCGGCTTCAATCGTTTTGCCGAGACCAACGTCGTCGGCAATGAACAGGTTAACGCGCGGCAACCGTAGCGCCTTGCGCAACGGCTCGAGCTGGTACGGATCGAGGCGGATGCCTGCCCGGAAGGGAGACTGAAGGAGATTGGGATCGGTGGAGGTGACGCAGTTCCATCGAAGTGTGTTCAGGTACGCCGCGAACCGTTGCCGTGGATCGAAGCCACGGCTGGCGATCGAATCCCAGGCTTCCCCGCTGACAATCTGGGCATCCAGTTCATGCTGCCAGAGCACCTCGAGCGGCTGACCCTGAGCATCGTCATCAACACATGAGAGATGTACGAGCGTGGAGTCTCCGGGATTCACCGGAGAGACTGATTCTTCAACGAGATAGAGACGCTGCCGAACCGCAACAATCTGACCAAGCTCGGGGATGGGGCCGGTGCTCTTCATCCTGAAAACGAAGCATTTCTGTCCGAAAAGCTACTATATCGCTTCTACGCTTTGCTTTGCTTGACATGTCCACGGCTGAGCGAGTTGTCAACCGATAGCGCGGCACGAGGCGGCGCGCAATGCCCGAGGGTCCGTGGGCCGGAAGTGGTAGAGTCGATCCCGATCATCGACAAGCGCTGGTCAACGCGGGTGGAGGACCGCGATCAGGGCAGACGCAACGCCGTATGGAGTGTACGCAGCTCGTTTAGGTTGGAAAGGATCCTGCGCATGGGTTTTGTTGCACGGGGGCTGTGCACTAAACGCCTCCACCAACGGTCAGGTTGCGACACTGCTGCTTCCGTCCGGATGCGGAGAATTAACCGTCTTGTGTCCCGCAACGCCGCCAAGCACCCAGAGATCGAATCGTTGCAGATGTAAGGGTCAGGCGTAAGCCGTGCCTCCGCAACTAGCTGTGCCAACGTCGTGGCGGCTTCAGACAAACGCCCCTGCAGAATCTGAGCTTTGGCAAGATTGCCGTAGGTTTGGGCGATACCGTAGCGTTCATGGTGACGGATTTTTAGATCGACGGACTGTCCGAATCGACTGACGCTCAGTGGGTAATCGCCGCGGGCCATCGAGACAAGTCCGAGATTGTTGAGAATACGGGCGCGCCAAATGTCATTTTCGGCTTCATACTTGCCGGGCGGCTCAGTGGCAACAAGCTCCTCAAAGATCCTGAGGCCCTCCTGAAAGAAACGTTCGATTCTGTCGTAGTCTTTGTCGCCTCTGTCAATAGCTATGAGGCCGCACTGCACCAGGGCCGTCGAAACGGCGTCTTTGCTAGCGTGACTCCGCGCGGCCGGGTCCGAGATGACCCTTTTGGTCAGAGTCTCTGCGCGCGAGAATTGCCTCGCTTTCCGGAGTGAGTCAGCCACCTCGCACATCGCCAGGAGCTTCGCTCGTCCAGAGAGTTGCGGAAGGTAGGAGTGGAGCATTCGCGATTGGATTTCATATAGGCCCGCGCGAGAACAAATGCGCAGCAAGGCGTTGGCGCGGTGGCGGACTGCAGGAAGCCGAACGGGCGAGTGCCTGAGCCGAGGTGCTGACGTTGCACAGGGCGTCACCCGGAAAAGATCCTCCGCAGCTCCTTTGGCGACCAGAACCGGCGACTTCGATCCCAGTAACGCTGTTGGAATCGCGCCATCGAACGACAAATAAAGAATCTTCGCGGGGATATTGGATTTCACGAGTTCAACGATGTCGTCATCTCGAAACGAATATCCCAGTACCAACAGTGGGGTCCCTCGGGCAGCTGAAGCGAACTGCGTGGCTTCCTTCAGCGCCGTCTTTCCTAGGCGGTAGAGCTGATTTTGCAGCGTATCGGGGTGTCGGATTTGGCCATGCAAGTGACGAATTCGGAAACCACCCGCCTTCTCGAAACAAATGTCGAAATTGGTCGTGAAAATTCTATAGCCACGTTCTACGAGGACCGCGTGGACTACGTTCGGAACAGCTGGGCTCAGAATACGCTTCATGAACCGGTCCAACCCGGATCCCACAGTGGAGCCGATGAGTTGAAGGACTGCTTCCGGCAGGAGAGCGCGATAGGCCGGAGTACGGAGCAACCGACCGATAACCCGTCTCGATGTCCCATCTGACAACAGCTGGCTGACGCAGTCATCTCGGAGACTGTCTCCGGACGGAAGCACCGTGGGCGGAATCATCGAGACGCCCGCACCGGCCAAGACAACTACGTTCGCATTCATCTGTCGGTCGAGAATCTTACGGAACCGATCGAGCGTCGTGAACCGAAGCCGTTGCATGAATACTTCATATTACGTGGCAATCGGCGCCGGGATCTACTCTTGAGGCCCTACGAACAAGCGGCAGAGCGCCGCTTGGCTGACCCGAATGAGCGGACATTTGCGATCCTCAGACCTGGTTAGAACTAAGGAAGCCACGCACTTCTTCCGCCGTCTCGTAGTAGCGCGGGAAAATCTGAAGGTTCACTAGTGCATCCCGTGCATCCATACTGGGCGGCGCCTCGCGCGGATGCCCTAGTTCGTTGCGCTGGCAGCGCATTAGGTCGTAAATAGCCACAAGCATGATCGTTGCGTTATCTGGGAAGCCGGCTGGACTTTGCTTTTGGATCTGCTGGATTTTCGCATGGACCCAATCAAGCTTGGGCTTCATGGGAAAGCGATCACGAATTTTCGAAAACGCGGTTTTCTCGGATGCACTGGAGAGCGCCGCGACAAGCGAATCGCACAAGAGCAAAAATACCCGTTCGGAGGCAATGCCCAACATGACAGCACACGCAACAAGATTACCTTTGCGGAAAGTCTCCAGACTTTCGGCCAGGTACGCGATGACGGTGCCGTCGGGGTTCTCAACTCGTTCTCTCAGCCGAGAGAGGTAGCCAGTTGGATCATAGGGCTGAGGGTCCGTCGAGGCGAGAACTTGGCTTCCGTACTGCGTGATGTGGAACCACGGCAGGTCAAGGTTATGCGTGTCCATCCCCGGCGCAACGATGCCCGCGGCGACCATTTCCCAAAATACCTCTCGCGCCAAAAACATTAGCGCACGTCGGCCATTCTGACGGCCGGGATCGGTCGCGCCCACGTATTCGACGAAAGGAGCAAAACCATCTCCTGTGTTATCGAGCTGTCTGTACTGGGGATCGCGACGGAGCCGCTCGAAAACTATCTGGCGAACCGCGACCAAGTCAGGCTTTTGCGAATCGAACGGGATTTTGCCATCGGACATAGCTTCAAACATAGCGCTGTTCGTGTGGTTTAGGAGCTTTGGGATGGGCCGTTTGAAGAAGATGTGTTGGCCCACGATAGCCCGCCTAAAGCGATGGATTCGCCGACGAGACCGTACGCTCGCGTTGCGAAGGACTGAGTGGTCGCCTGAAAACTGCTGTCTATGTGCCGCTGCCTAGCGCGCTGAAGGAATGTTCCATCATGCTCATGCAATCCGCACTCGATCCGAATGAGCGTGATTCATCCAACTAAGCCGTCCACGAATTGTAGAAAGCTGAGGCAGAAATGTTTCAGGGCAGGGCCGGTTATTTCGGCCCGCCAATTCACAACAGCGCCCTCGCTGTTTGGTTGGTCCTCAGCGGTCACCACCACATCCGCTATTCGTGCGCTATCTGAGCTGAAAGTCAGCCGGCCGTGTGCGACGGCATTTCGGAGATGAAAAAGCAGGTCCCGTAGCGTATTGGTGCGCGACCTTCCTTTCTTCGGGCAGTCGAGGATTACTGACCAGCCGAACCAGCCTTCAGTCATCATTTCATCCACGGTCTTGGCTAGAATCCCTGGGTGGTCAATTCTCTCGTAGGGAAAGACCACGATGCCCAGCAGCGAGAGCGTAAGCTGCGTCACTGCGTAGACGGGTGCGGTCGGGTCGCCGGATTTCGTCTTTTCGATAAATTCAAAGTTCGAACGAGTTCGGCGGCTGAACTCGATGGTGTCGTTCCTCGTCGGCGCAGGTTGGCTCACCTCTGACCTCCGCCTCGATTGTAGATCTGTCCCCAGCGAATGAGATCAGGAATTTCAACCGGTTGCCCAAGCTCGAAGATCATTGGACGCCTTGAATCGACTTGACCTCAGCCACTTTTCCAGGCCAATCCACACCTTTGGTTGGTAAAATCAGAATTATGGAATGGCCGACGGCGCAAAACCACTCGGGCCCCATCATCCTCTCATGCGATGGCGATTTTACCATCCGCGAGGGTGACTGGCTGAGGCTCTGGAACTCCTTGGGAGTCGGCGTCGCTCACGACGTCTGGGTCGGAACCGGCGGAGTTGTCTATGAGAACTCTGGCCCGGGCGGATTTGTGCGTCGAAACTGGCTCGCGAATGTGCTGGCTGGCCGCAAGGTGATCCACATCGTTGCCCGCACGACGGTCGAAGATCTTCCTTCCAAGGTGGAGTTTGCGGAATCGAAGCTGGGCACATTGTGGGCCGGATTTTACAATTGTCAGGATTTTGCGAGCGAGGTTGCTACCGGGAAGCGCCAAAGTTTTCAACGGGACGCAGTGGTTGCACTGTCCATGTTTTTTGGTGGCTTGATTTGGGTAGCCAACCAGCAACCGCCGCGCCGGAAACGTCTGGCGCGGCGCTAGTTTCAAACCCTGAACCATCATCGTAGCTGCGCGGATTGGTATCCTCGATAGAGGATCCACGCACGAGGTTCGCCGCCGCGAACTTCGTTAGGCTCTAAGGAAACTCCAAACCGCCGCCGGCCCGTCACGGGGGGATTAGAAGTTGCGCCGGCAAGCGTGAACAAACCATGTACTGCCAGCGCTGATCGGCTGACTCCCTATCAGTCCATCGATCAACGGTTAAGCTATTGATCTGCCAGCATCATGGAACATTTGTGTGCGCTTCTGTTTTCTGTCATAATCGCTCATTGGGACGACAATGCCTCGCGGCCAGATCATCGCCCGCAGCCCGGCAACGTGGCTCGTTCGGCTGTACCAGGGACGGGATCCGCGGACCGGCAAACGGCGGTACATAAATAGGAGTGTGCAGGGCGACCGGGCGGCTGCCGAAGCCGTGCTGACCGGCCTGCTCGCCGCTCTCCCGGCGCGCCCCGCTTCGAATTCCAGACTCGACGATTACTTGGATTGGTGGCTCCATGCCGCCGTCGATGGACGCCTCCGCTCGAAAACTGCACAGGATTATCGGACACTGCTCGAACGTTACGTCCGACCTGAACTCGGGCGGACTTCACTCCATCGGCTTCGGCCTGTCGATCTGCAGTCGCTACTCCTCGACATGAGCAGTCGGGGCCTTTCTCCGCGTACGGTTCGCTATACACACGCGGTCCTGCGCACTGCTCTGGATCAAGCCTGTCGTTGGAAGCTCATCGATGCAAATCCAGCGCTTGAAATGCCTTTACCTCGAGCGGAACGGAACGAAATTCGCGTGCTCACCGCCGAAGAAGCCCGGCGCTTCGCATCGCTATGCCGCGCGGATCATCAAGCCTTGGTGTTTCTCGTGGCTTTGAGCACCGGTCTGCGCCCAAGCGAATATCTGGCGCTTCGGATCGGCGATTTCGACTCCGGGCATTCGAGCCTGACGATCACGCGAACTCTTGAGCGGAACAACGGTGCCTGGAAGTTTGCGGAAACCAAGCGGGCCCGCAGCCGACGCACCGTTACCGTGCCACCACAGGTGGCGGAGCTCCTCCGCAATCGCGTCGCATCCAATCTTTTGGAGACGGATAGGTTGCTATTTGAGACGCCGACACGCAAACCGATCCACGAACGAAATCTGGTTCAACGGTCGTTCAAGCCGCTACTCAAACGCGGCGGTTTTCCAAATATCCGGCTTTACGATCTGCGTCATACATTTGCGACGCTAGCGCTCCGGGAGGGCGTACCTCCCCGCCTCGTCTCTGAGCAATTGGGTCACGCGAGCGTTGCGTTTACCCTCGAAGTCTACGGACACCTCCTTGAAGAGTCCCGCTCGGTTGGAGCCGACCGGTTGTCCGAAGTCCTGTTTCCGAATTCCCGCGAGAAAAAGCCGATGGAGCGTGAGAAGGCGGTGCGCAAATCTGCTTGAGCCAACAAGGCAAAGATGGTGAAGAAGAGAGATACTGTGACGTTCAGAGTTGAAGGGAAGTCGTTTCGGGTTTGGCCACGTTCGGCGCGTCCGCGGGCAACGGTCGTGGAGAGCGCGAACGCGTGGGCACAGTCACGTATGAGGGACTTCGACGATGGAACTGAATGATGTTCTAGCGTTGCTACAGTACCGCGATTCACCGAACTTTCTTCAGCAGAAAGCCCTGGAGACAGACCGTGACTTCGGGCACATTTTTCGGAAAGCGCAGGCCGAGTGCAACTTGCAAGGTGCCTACGTTCTCAACGGCTCAGCCTATGAGAAGTCTCGTGGTAGCGTACCGGTCGTTTATGTTTGCGAGGCAAACTCGGAAACCGAAGCCCGCGAGATTCATCGCAAGGTTTGGAACCAGAATGCGGTCCCCTTCCTGGTGGTCGTGAGTCGGGGATGGATCCGACTCTATCCCGGCTTTCACTACGAACGACAACCCAAGATCGATATCCTGCGGGGAGCCCTCGAAGTTTTGGATGACTTCCGACACATCGGAACCAGGTTAAATGCAGTTCGCGCAGAGGCTATCGATTCGGGCGCTGTATGGCGAGATCTTGGCAACGCCGTCACGCCCGAAAAACGGGTCGACTGGAAGCTACTGGACAACCTTCGTGAACTCGACGCCTGGCTAAGAAAGGAAGGGGTCGATGATCGCCGGCTCTCGCACGCCCTGATCGGCAAGTTCGTCTACCTGTACTATCTTCGCCAACGAAAAATCCTGTCGAATGCCAGGCTGTCTCAATGGGGAATCGATCCCGCCGATGTATTCAGTCATGCCGCGAAACTGAGCACCTTTATCGAACTCGTGCGCGAGGTCGATGAGTGGCTAAACGGTTCGGTTTTCCCGCTCTCGGCGACCAAGCTGAGGGAGGTCGGAGCCGAAAAGCTCCGCAAGATTGCAGCGGTCTTCGAGGGCGAGCAGGCCGCTTCGGGGCAGCTTCCCCTGTTCGACGTGTACGATTTTTCGTTTATCCCGATCGAAACGCTTTCGGTGATCTATGAGCAGTTCCTGCATGCGACGGTTCATCCCTCGGGAAAGTCCGAAGGCGAAACGCGGAGTGCGTATTACACGCCTGTTCCCCTCGTAAATTTCATGCTCGACAGACTTGACTCGAAGGCGCCTCTCGGGACGGGAATGCGTGTGCTGGATCCGGCTTGTGGTTCTGGGGCGTTCCTCGTTCAGTGCTATCGCAAACTCATAGAACGACGTATGGAGCAGGTCGGACGGCGACTTCGCCCCGCCGAGC
>Ga0335081_10001834_pt1 | contig 33564 bp, 23 predicted proteins | sample Lox_Sample_35_FD_206713 | JGI IMG/M metagenome (GOLD analysis project Ga0335081, IMG submission 206713) | Soil microbial communities from Loxahatchee National Wildlife Refuge, Florida, United States - Lox_Sample_3.5 | ecosystem: Environmental > Terrestrial > Soil > Wetlands | place: USA...
GGTGGTATGGCTCATCTTCATTCTCTTCGGCCTCGCCGCGCTCGAAATCGCTGCCTTGCAGGAAGAACTCTCCCGACTCTTTCAGGTTCTTCCCCAACTTTTCGTGGCTGTGATCATCCTCTTCGTGGGACTGTTGATCGCCAACTTCGTCTCGCGCGCCACCCTGCTCGCCGCCGTCAACGCTGATTCTCCCTCGCCCCGGCTGATCAGCGCGATGGTACGCTTCGTGATCATCACCCTTGCCGGGACCATGGCGCTCGAGAGAGTTGGGCTCGGACGAGGAGTGATCCTGGTCGCGTTTTCGGCCTTCTTCGGAGCCATTATGCTGGGCCTCGCGCTGGCCTTTGGCCTCGGTGGTCGGGACTTGGCTCGACGAGTCCTGGAACGGCGCTTCCTGGAAAAGAAAGAGGAAGACCAAGGCATTTCCCATCTGTGAGTATGTTTCTCCGGCCGTACCAACCAGTTGCCCCGCTCCAGGCGTGGTCTGCTCTCGTTCTAGAGTCGAAGTGGTAGACGGTAGATGGCACTTGGCATTACGGCCCCCCGTATGCGATTAGCGACCTAAGCCATCTCCTTCTTCTCCCCTTTTACACCGTATACCGTCTACCGTCTTTCTTTTCAATCACTTGGTGACTTTAGATAAGATAAGTCACTTGTTTTCATAGACATGAAGGCTAAAATTGGGTTCGTATCAAAAACCCAACCCAAGATGTCCTTTAGTATCAATAAAGTCTGGGTTCGGTCCGCGAAAAATCAACGATGATTTCTCCTTCTGCTGACTGCATTTGCGAACACTCCTCTCATGCAGTAACGTCCTGTAACGTCTGTAACAGTCCTGTAACCCGAAAGGTTGGGACGGCATTTCGGCTCGCTGCCGGTTCGCTCTTCCGTCCTTCGTGGAGTCCTCCCGCTCGGATTCCCGGCTCGGCCTGCTGGTCACCGTCGGACCAATTCAGCAATCGGGTCAAACGAACGAGTTCTCCCCGCCAACCGCCACCTATCTCTAGCATAATAAACGGCCAACCGCTGAATACTTCGTTCGCTCCCAAATGGATCATCCTATAGAAAACAAACGAGATATCGGACTGTATTTCGTTTAACCCATTAGTTTTGAATAACTTATATTCCATAGTTGCATCAACCCACTTCCGCATCCTCTCCCGCTTCGGACAAGCTCACCGCACGGGCTTCCCTGCACTAACCGCCGGCCGCCGAGCATTGTGGAGGGCGGCTTCGGCTGGGTTTCCTTGGCCTGCCCCAAGTGCCGGCCTAAAGGCCGCCTCTACGAAGACAAACTCGCCTCACCCACCATTACTTCCACTGAACCCGGTCGAGACTTTCGTAGAGGACGGCTTTAGCCGGGCATCTTCGACCTGCCTAACTGCCGGCCTAAAGGCCGCCTCTACGAAGACAAACTCGCCTCACCCACCATTGCTTCCACTGAATCCGGTCGAGACTTTCGTAGAGGCCGGCTTTAACCGGGCATCTTCGACCTGCCTAGGCCTAAAGGCCGCCTCTACGAAGGCAAAACTCGCCCTCGCCCACGATTTGAGCCAGACTCGTCACCCTAAGGCAGTATACTATAAGTAAAGGTCAATCCACTAGGCCAGATCACAGACGTAGTGAGTCACTTCTTCAACAAGGTCATGGCGAGGGCAGGATTGCTTTCGGTTGCCTGATGATTCGCGCTGGATCAGCAAACGTTCGGGCTCCATCGTTAAGCACTGCGCCGACTCGTCCACCCGCGACAGTCACGGACCAGATCTACGGTTTGCCGAAACGTCAAGACGGCGTCGGCGCCACACCGTTTGACTTTCGATCAGTGCTGAGGTTGAGAACTGCGCAGGCGCTCCCTTCCGCGCGACATCCGCCAGCGTGGAGCCGGGATTCTCTTACAGGAATTCCTGGGCAACGAAAGGGGCCGTCGGCCTCAAATCGCTTAAACGCCGCGATGACTGGATGGATTTTGGAGGAGACCGTAGCGACGCTGCAGACAGCGGAACTTAGACCGCCATCTTTCCGTATTACTTAACAGATCGTGACTCGATCCTCGGGTCAAGATCAACCGCAAGGAGATGAGCCGATGTCATGTAAGGCTGTGGCGTGGACACTGCTGGCCGCAATGGCGTTCGCGACTGTTCTGCTCTTCAACTACTGGGCCGCATATCAGCCTCTAAGTACGCTGGCCTATTCGGGAATCGTGCTGGCGCTGTGTGGGCTGGCGAACCTGGTTCTTCCTTTCCGGTTTCTGGGAGTCCGCAAACGAGCCGTCGGAGCGCTTATTCTCGCGGGTGGCGTGGCCCTAACCCTTGCGGCCCTATTCTGGCCGGCCTCGACGATCCGTGTCGCGCAACCTAGAACTGTTCTTGACGACATCATGCCGGAGTACCAGTTTTTCGAGAGGCACTCGGCCCGCATTCACGCTCGGCCCGAGCAGGTGATGCAGGCTATTCGCCAGTCAACGTTCGGCGACATGAAATCCTTGGTCACGCTCCTGAACATTCGCGGAGCGGCCTTGCGCATTCATGACACCGGCGGTTTTTTGCAGGATAAGCGGGTTCTCGATGCGTTTTCGGCGTCTGGTTATCTTTTTGGCGGCAGCGAGCGTGAAATCGTGATGTTTGGGGTTTGGAATGTGCGCGCGAACCGCCGCCCCGCGGTGGGCACTTTGCAGGAGTTCGCTGATTATCGGGAGCAGGGTGCGGTGAAAATGGCTTATGACTTCAACGTGGAAGATGCGGGCGGCGGATGGTCCACAGTCAGCACCGAGACGCGTGTCCTGGCGCTTGACGATTTCACCCGCCGCGGCATGGGCCGTTACTGGAGATTGATTGTGCCCGGAAGCGGGATGCTCCGGCTTCAGTGGCTCGAGGGTATCAAGAAAAGAGCCGAGAGCATGCCCAACCCACGGTCGTAGATGCCATCAGCGTTCAGTAACAGGACTGCAGAACACCAACACACGGCTGTGAGAATTTGGATCGGTCATATCTGCCGCTCGAAAATTGGGCGACCGCGGTCAAGTGTGGTAGCGCGGACTTGTGCTGCATCTCAGCACCACTCCGCAGCTCTAATTACGATGAGCGTTCACATCTTTATCAATGCGGAATACTCAGCCGCAGAGAAACGCAAAAGACGCGTAGCTCTGCAATGCCCGCTGTAGATTCTTCGCCGCGAAGGGCTCTCTGGTCCAGTCGGTGAGAAGTTTTTCCTACCAGCCGCCAATGGTCGCCTGTCGCTTGTGCCAGTCGTCCTCGAACAGATTGAAGAACACACGCTGGCGGGGGTGTTCAGCCACAAACTCCTCGCGCAACGTCACCCCAAGGCCGGGGCGGTCCGGCAGGCTGAAGTAACCATCTACCACCTCGGGATAGTGGTCCACCGCGCCCTTGACCCACGCATCGGCGAAATCGTTGAAGTGCTCCTGGATCTTGAAATTCGGCGTGCACGCGGCCAGTTGCAGGTTGGCTGCCGTGGCCACTGGTCCGCAGACATTGTGGGGCGCCACGAGCATATAATAAGACTCGGCCCACGCCGCCAGCTTGCGCGCCTCGGAAATTCCCCCGAAATGCGACAGATCGATCTGGACGATGTCGCACGCCTGAAGCTCGAATAGCTCGCGGCATTCAAATCGCGTGTGAATGCGTTCGCCGGTGGCGATGGGCTGGTGCACGGCCTCGGCCACCTTCTTCAATGCCTTCAGATTCTCGGGCGGCACCGGCTCTTCCAGCCAGCCCGGCCGGAACCGTTCCAGTTCGCGGGCCATGTGGATGGCAGTGGCAGGATTAAAGCGCCCGTGCATTTCGATGAGAATGTCGAAGTCGGGTCCCACGGCGTCCCGCACGGCTTCCACCAGCGAGAGCGACCGCAATTCCTCGTCGCGGTCCAGCTCATAGAAACCCGAGCCGAACGGATCGAGCTTGGCCGCGCGGTATCCGCGCTCGACCACCCGCCGGGCCGCCTTCGCGAACTCTTCCGGAGTTCGCTCCACCGTGTACCAGCCGTTGGCATAGGCCTTGATCTTCGGGCGAACCGCGCCGCCCATCAGCCGATAGACGGGCTGGTTCAGCGCCTTGCCGACGATATCCCAGCAAGCCATTTCAATAAGCGCGATACCGCTCATGGCCACTTCGCCGGCCCGGCTGAAGTCGTGGCGGCGCATGTGGTCCACCATCAGTTCCCGGTCGAAAGGGTCCTTGCCAATCACATATCGCTGGGCCGCTTCCGACAGATAACCCAGGAGGGCATCGGTGTTGTTGGTCATCCGAACTTCCCCGACACCGCTCAACCCCTCATCGGTTTCGACAATGACGAAGGTAAGGTTCCGCCAGGGCGTTCCCATCACCAGAGGACGAACTCCTGTTATTTTCATATGCTTCTTTTCCTGACATAGAGACTTCGTACTGAATCTGGCGTGCTGTAATACGCACTTCTATGCAACGTCTGTACTTTCCAAAGCCGAGGGCCCGTTAAGACGACCGACAGAGAATTGACGATTGCAGATTGACGATTGGAAGAGAAGACTTTCGAAGCCGTGCCGCCCTCTCAATAGGCCGCCCACAATCATCAATAAGCCCCTCTTCCAATCGGGAATCGGCAATTCTTCTAAGCGGGTAAGCGTGCACTTATCGTTGGCCATCGTCAAGAATCAGGTGGCTGAATGCTGCGGCCTACCACCCCACCAGGTCACCGGTCGCCTCGAGCGTGATCCAACCCTCTTCCGGAACCACCTGGACGGGCAGCTCGTCCACCCACAACGACACCTGGAGGCCGGCCTTGGCGTGTGGGTCGAGATGCAAAAGCTGGTAGTCCAGTTGCAGCTCGAACACCCGGTCATAAGCCACTCTAACTGCCTCGTGATGATCCTGATCGGGCACGAGAGCAATCGGCTCGTTGCCTTTCCAGAGGGCGGTCTCGCGAAGCTTACCTCCAACCACCCGGGCCTGGAGCCTCAACCCGATTTCTCCATCGAGGCTGACGCGGATCTCGAAGTCGGGGCGCTCGACACGGAAGTTATCGTTCAGGTCGAAGCGGAGCGAGAGCGCCGGGCCTCCCGAATCGTTATTCGACCCATAATAAAGGGCCTCGAAGCACTGCGCCGCGCCGTGCATGGATGCCGAGCGGCCCGAGTTGTGGTCAGGCAAGTAAAAGCCGGCGCCCATCCACTCGAAGTAATCCGTCACCCGGCCATCGATCCGGGGCCGGATCGGCGCCGATGGCGGGACGCTCACCGCGCGGGCGCCAGCGTGCTTGATGGGGGTGCCGAGCTGGTCGGGCGGCGATCCGCCCAGCAACCGGTAGATGTTGCTCAGGTGGGTGCGGAAGAGGCGATCGAACTCGGCGTCGTTGGGCGTGGAGTGCTCCGGCCCGTACCACCAGCACCAGTCGCTGCCCTCGGCGATCCAAAGCTCGTGCCGTGCCGCTTCCACCCTGGCCGGGTCGAAGTTCGGCCGGGCGCAGTTCCGGGCGAAGAAGTCGCGCGCCTCGGACAGCAGGTCCCAGGCACGATTGTCTTCCTCGGCGCCAATCCAGACGTCGAAGTTTGAGTTGATCCACGAGCCGGGCACCACGTGACGCAGGGTCCCGGGCGTCGTCAACTCCAGCGCTTCGCTGGCCGTCACCGCGCGCAGCTCGGGATCGGCGGCTAGGCGGGCGTAAAAGCTCCGGAGGAAGTGGCGGCCGTTGCCCGGGTAGAACTCCCAGCAGTTCTCGCCGTCAAGGATGATGGAGACCACCGCCGGATCGTTGCCGGCGTTGGTCCTCGCGCGCGCCACGGCGCGAATCCGATGATGAAGATCAGCGGCCGCCGCCTCCGGGTCCATACGAGAATAGACGAACCCGATGAGGTCGGAAAGCTCGTGATCGCGGAAGAAAAGCGAGATCTCACGTCCGCCGGTCACGAGGCGCTGCGGGCGATAGAAATGGTCAGCGCCCCAGACGGTGCCGTCCGCCTGGCGATGGAATCCCGTCTGGAGTGAGCGGGCCAGAACCCCCTCGTCCGTGGCCGCCCAGCCGAAGCCTTCTTCCGCCGCCAGCGCCAGAAGCTCGTCGGACACGCTGCCCTCGCTGGGCCAGAGGCCCACTGGGCGCTTGCCGAACACGTGAGTGTGAAGCTCGATGGCGGCGCGAAGCTGGTCGCGGGCGTCCTCGGGATGGCGAAACCGCCGGGAGGGCAGCCGAACGCCGGAACGCGATTCCGCCGCCACATCCGTGTCGCAAAGGAGCGGCAGAATGGGATGATAGAACGGCGAGGTGGAGATTTCGATCTGCCCGCGGTCACTGGCCTTCCAGTACTCCTGGAGGACTGCTTGCAACAACTTGATCCCTTTGGCGCGCAGCACGGCCTTATCCTGCTCTGTGTAGCCGCGTTGCTTGGCCACCAACCGACTCACGTCGCGGTCGCCCGCGAGGTAGAGCTCATCGAACCAAGCCAACTGAGACAACACCTGGAGGTCCCGGATGTCGTGCTGCTGCATCGGGACGGGGACGGCCTTCCCACCCTTGGCGGCGTTCCCGCCGCTTTCGAAGCGATCGAACAGTTCGCGAAAACGGGGGTAACGCCAAAGCAGGTTCTCCCGATTGATCTGGAACGCGCTGGCGAGCAGCGTCGCCTGCTCCTGCAGCGTCAGCGACTCCGCCGGCTTGAAGGCTACGTCATAGAAGGCTTCGCGCGCCCGGTCGTCGGCGTAGTCCTGGATTTGGGCGACCAGCGAAGGAACCAGGTTGAAGGTCATGTGAACGCCGGGGAAATCCTTCAGCATTGCCACCATGCCGTAGTAGTCCTTCCAGGCGTGCAGACGGACCCACGGCATGGCGTAGGAATCCTCCACCAGGTCCTTGTAGTAGGGCTGGTGCATGTGCCAGAGAAGCATCAAGTAAGTAGTGGACATGTTTGCCTAAACGACGTTCCTTGTCCTTGGTCCTTTGTCCGTGGTCCCTTGCCAAAAGCCGTCAGCCGTCAGCGTTTAGTACGAACGTTCAAGAACAATGGACACGGGACAAAGGACCAAGGACCCTGACTGGATATGCTAAAATCTGAACGAAGACCGAGATATGAGGATTCTCACCCGCTACATCCTCGGCGAAATCTCTTCCTATGCCTTGCTGGGCCTTCTTGTCTTCACGTTCGTCATCTTCATCCCTCACCTGAGTCCCCTGCTGGAACTGGTGGTACGGCGCAACTTGCCTCCCCTGGGCGTGATCTCCCTTTTTCTCCTGCCCATCCCCGGCATCCTGGTGCTGACCGTGCCGATGGCGGTGCTGGTGGGCACGCTGATCGGCCTCAGCCGCATGGCCGCCGATGGTGAGGTGATCGCGGCGCGCGCTTCCGGTATGGGGACCCGCGAGTTCGTGCGGCCGGTGCTTTACTACGCCATCTTTGGCTGGGCGCTGACTTCCTGGATGAGCCTCGTCCTCGCCCCACGGGCCGCCCTCGAACTCAACCGCATCGACACCGGTTACATAACCAGCCAGATCCCGTACGAGATCCAGCCACGGGTGTTTATCGAGCAGTTCCCTAACCGGTTGATATACATCGAGGATATCCGGGGCTCCCGCGCCCGCTGGCAGGGAGTCTTCATCGCCGACACCACCGAGCGCGATGCGCCGAAAGTGACGTTAGCGGAAAGCGGATTTCTTGTCAACGGCGAGCACGGCCACGGCCTCACCTTGCAACTCGACCACGGCATGACGCACGAGATTGACCCGCAGCGTGCCGAGCAGTACTCGGTCTCCACCTTCACTCAGACCGAAGTCCCGATTCCGCTCAGCCGGACGGACGCAACTCCGTCCCTGCGCCAGGCGCCGGCGTTGCTCTCGACGGCCCACCTCATCGATCTCGTCACGCTTCCGCAACCGGCCCCGGACCGGCAAGCCGCGCTGGTGGAACTGAACTACCGCTTCGCGCTGCCAGTGGCGTCGCTGGTGCTCGCGCTGGTGGGTCTTCCGCTCGGCCTCTACACGCGCAAGGGGGGGAAGGCCGTGGGCATGATGCTGACCATCCTGCTGGTTTTCGCCTATTACATCATCATGGCTTTCGGGCAGACTCTCGCCAAGCAAGGGCGGCTGCACCCCGGCATCGGCCTGTGGATGGCCAACGTGGTCTTTGCAGCGGCTGGCGTCGCGATGTTGGCGCAACTGCGGCGGGTCCGCGTTCGCGTGCAAGCGGTGCTGGATTGGTTCGAGGACGCCGGCCGCAGTTGGGTGACTGTTTTCAAACACCGGCGGATGAGGCGAAAGCCGGAGGGGAGTATCCTGCTGCAACCGCGCACGTCCGGGAGCCGCGTGTTCCAGATTCTCGACGTCTACGTTATTCGTGGCTGGCTGTTCTACTTGTTGCTGCTGTTGGTGGCGTTCACCGGCATTTATATTGTCTTCGACTTCTTCCAGATCCTCGGCGACGTGGTGCGCAACCACATTGCGGCGCGCGTGGTGGCAGACTACTACCGCTACCTCATCCCGCAGATCATCTTCACCATGCTGCCCCTGAGCGTGCTGGTGGCGTCGTTGGTGGGTTTCGGCCTCCTCGCCAAGACCAATCAGGTTACGGCCATCAAGTCGGCGGGGGTCAGCCTCTACCGGATCTCGCTGCCCGTGCTGCTGGCAGCGGCTTTCCTGAGCGCCGGTATGTTCTTTCTGGAAGACCAGTACCTGCCTGCCCTCAACAAACAGCAGGACGCACTGCGCAACCAGATCAAGGGCCGGCCGGCACAGACCTATTACCGTCCTGACCGGCAGTGGATCTTCGGCGAGTCGAGCCGCATTTACAACTACAGCTTCTTTGACCCCGACCGCAATGTGTTCGCCAACCTCTCCGCCTTCGAGTTTGATCCGCACACCTTCGAGATGAAACGGCGCATCTACGCCAAACGCGCTTTCTGGGAGGAGCACCTCCAGCGGTGGATCCTCGAAGATGGCTGGTCGCGCGACTTCGACGGCAACCTCGTGGTTTCCTATCAGCCGTACTCGGTGGCCACCTTCGACGAGTTGAGCGAGCAACCACCCTACTTCAAGAAAGAAGTGAAAACTTCGGAGCAGATGAGCGCCCTCGATCTGCGAGACTACATCCATGAGCTCAGCCAGAGCGGGTTCGACGTGGTGCGGCTCTCCATCCAGCTCTACCGCAAGTTCTCCTACCCCGTGATGACCCTCATCGTGGGTCTGATCGGCATTCCCTTCGCCTTCTCCATGGGACGAAAGGGGGCGCTGACCGGCGTGGCGGTGAGCATCGGCATCGCCATCGTTTACTGGTCGAGCTCAAGCCTCTTCGAAGCCATGGGGAACCTCCACCAGCTTCCCCCGGCCATGGCCGCGTGGTCTCCCGACGTGCTGTTCGGGCTGGGCGGAGTCTACTTCCTGCTGCGCATCAAAACGTGACGGAAAACAATGATGAATTATATTTGGAGATATATTGAGATATTTGAGATATTTTGAGATGCAGGATTCAAGGAATCTGGTTGCGGAGCAAACGCGGGCAGCCGTCGGATGGGCCGAGCGGGAGGTCAGGCCGGTTTCTACGGAAGCCGTGATGTTATTTAGTTTCATCAATATGAGAGGCGTTGCAACTTGTCCGATTGCTGAATTGGGGCCTCCATTTCCCCCTTTTGGGTAAAACGATGTCTCTGGTGAAGTCGCCAACTCTGACGCCGGCCAAACTCGCGGCGTGCCGGGCCAACGCTCGGAAGTCGACGGGGCCACGCACCCCCGAGGGTAAGCGCCGCATTGTATTCAATTCCCTTAAGCACGGCGAACGCTCCCGCGACTTCCTTTCCAACCTGGTCAAGGCCGGATCGCGCGAAGACAAGGAGGCCTACCTGGAGCTCCACTGTCGCCTGGAACCGCTGTTGCTGCCGGCCACGGCGGAGGATAGGAAGAAGGCGGAGGCCCTGCTGCGCCAGCTCTGGTGTACGCAGAGGCTGCTTTCGCGAGCCTTGAACCGACCTCAGGGTTCGAATTTACCATCAAAGCGAAGATCTCCTTTGGAATCAGAGCCCAGGAAAATAACCATACGATCAGGAATTCAGGTGGTGGTGCCCTGGGGCCGATTGACCTTGCACCTGTGCCTGCGCCGGGGCCGCGGCCCCAACCGGCTGGGCACGCAATGGCCGCGTCGGGGGGCTTCAACCAATGGGCCCAATCCCAATGGGACCGCTGGTAATCGGCGGCGGAAAATGGTCTACTGGACGGTGCAGATCTACCGTCACAAGGCCCGAAGCCCGGAAGCCTGGCTGGCGGCGAACCAGGTGGGAAATTGAGCCATTGCGCCATTGGGCCATTGAGCGATTGAAGAAGGCAACCCTCTTCAATGGCCCAATGACCCAATGACCCAATGACTCAATCCCTCGCCCCTAGCAGGGTGATGAAAAACCCGGTTTCGAACAGTTTTCGTAGCGGCGCCCTTTAGGGCGGCACTTTGAATTCAACAAGATGCCCGGCTAAAGCCGGCCTCTACGAGAGCCAAAACGAGTTTTTCATCACCCTGCTAGTGAGCGTTGCGAAACATTCGACTAGACGATGATGGCCAAGAGCCCAACGCGTGCCAGTACGATTCAAACCGACACGGTATGCCGCCACTATCACATGGGCGACTCGGTGATCCGCGCCGTTGACGGAATCTCGCTGGAAGTCGGCGCCGGCAAGTTTGTGGCGCTACTGGGCAGTTCCGGCTCGGGGAAGTCATCCCTCTTGAACCTGATCGCCGGACTCGACCGTCCGACTTCCGGCGCAGTGGTGGTCGACGGCCGCAACCTGGCGGAGATTTCGAGCGAGGAGCTTTCCCGGTACCGCCGGCACAGCGTGGGAATGGTTTTCCAGGCTTTCAACCTGATCCCGACCATGACGGTGATCGAAAACGTCGAGTTGCCGATGCGCTTCGCGGAAACCGAGCGTAGCCAACGAATGATGCAGGCTCGCGCGGCCTTGCAGCGCGTGGGGCTGGGAGCACGCCTCGCGCATCGTCCCAGCCAGCTTTCCGGCGGCGAGCAGCAACGCGTGGCCCTGGCCCGCGCGCTCGCCAACGGCCCCAGCCTGCTGCTGGCCGACGAACCCACCGGCAACCTGGATAGCCGCACCGGAAGCGAGATCATGGAGCTGATTCACCAATCCAACGAGCAACTCGGCATGACTGTGGTGCTGGTGACGCACGAGCGCTCGCTGGCCGAGCGTTACGCCGAGCGGCTGATCTTTCTCGGCGACGGCAAAGTGGTGGGCGACGAGGCGAATAGTCCCACCTTCCGCGGACCAGGTACGCGGGCGGGGAAGGCGTGAAGCAATTGCGAGGGATCTTCCAACACAGGGATCTTCCAACACAGAGACACAGAGGCACAGAGAAAAATGAGGAACGGCGGGATACAAAAGACATCTTCATGTGATTCTCGTTCTTTTCTCCGCGTCTCCGTGCCTCTGTGTTTAATGTTTCATACCTTGCGGCGGGCGCCGGCCGGAGAAGGAGGGCGCCGGTGAAAGCCAACGACCTCGTCGAGCTTGCCGGGCGCAACCTTCGCGAATCCATCCTGCGAAATTCGCTCACCACGCTGGGCATCGGAGTAGGGGTAGCGTCGCTCGTCGCCATGCTCTCGCTCGGCATCGGCCTGCAGCAGTTGGCCAATCGCCGCCTGGAAAGGTCGGGTCTCTTCGACACCATCGTGGTCACCTCGCGCCGCAACTTCCGCGGTTTCGATCGGGAGCAGGAGCAGAACCGGGAGGGTCCTTCGCCCGCCGAGAGCCGGGTGCTCGATGAAAAGGCGCGCCTCGAAATGGCGCACCTGGCCGGCGTGCTGGAAGCGACTCCGGACATCCGCTTCATCAGTGAGTTCCGATACCAGGACAAGCCGCATCTCACCATGGTGGCCGGCCTTCCTCCCTCGGCCAAGGATAAAGACGCCTTCGACAACATGCAAGGCGCGTTCTTTTCCAGTGATGCCGCTGCGGAAGCTGTTTTGCAAATCCAGTTCGCCGACGAGTTGCTGGGGATTCACCAGCGGGTGGGGGAAGCCAGCTCGGAGGTGAATGCACAGACGCAAGCGCTGATCGGAAAAGAGCTGACGCTGAAATACGCGGAACGAGTGCCGGCGCCGACAACCCCCGAAGCGAAGCCCGCTCCCGCTCCGAGCCAGGCCGGTTCGGGCGATCAGAACGGGGCATCCCCAGTCTCGAATCCGCCCGCGGCGATGGCTTCCTTTTCCGTTGTGCCGCGCGAGAAGACGCTGCGCATCGTGGGCATCACCGACCAGGAACCCGACGGCCTCCGTGGCGCGTCGGGCGCCCGCGTATTCGTGCCGCTTCAATTCCTGGAGGACCTGCACGTGATGGCCCCCGCCGGGATGCGGGATAGCGAATCCAGTTTCTCCAGCCAGCCGACGTATCAAAGCGTCAGCGTGCGCGTGAAGAATCCGGATAAGGTGGAGGAGGTGCAGGATGCCGTCAAGAAGATGGGGTTCAACACCTTTTCCATCCTCGATGCCACGCGCAGCCTCCGGCGCTTCTTCGCCGTTCTCGATCTTTTCCTGGGCATCTTCGGCAGCCTGGCGCTGGCGGTGGCGGCGCTGGGGATCGTCAACACGCTGGTGATGGCCATCCTCGAGCGGCGGCGCGAAATCGGAATCATGAAGGCCATCGGCGCGAGCGACGGCGATGTGAAGAAGCTCTTCTTTGCCGAGGCCGGAGTGATGGGTCTGTTCGGCGGGATGCTGGGTGTGGCGCTGGGCTGGTCGATCGGACGCTTGATCAACCTGGGAACCAACGTCTACCTGCGTCGCCAGAACCTGCCCCCGGAGGACATCTGGCTGGTGCCCTGGTGGCTGGTGGGAGGAGCAATCGCTTTCGCCATCGTCATCAGCATGATTTCCGGGCTTTATCCCGCCGCCCGGGCGGCGCGACTCGACCCGGTGCAGGCGCTTCGCTACGAATGAGGGCCATGAACGTATTGATGCGCGGTCTCGGCGGCCAATTCCGACAGCTAGTTGGATTGGCTATCGTGCTAGCTATGCTGAGCGGCGAGGCTCGCGCCCAGGGCCGCTTCGAGTGCGGCGCGGTAGCGAGCACGATTCTGCGGCAGCCGGTCCGCTATTGCGTCTTCTTGCCGCCGAGCTACGACACGACGGCAGCGAAAACCGCTGGCTCCGAGGTCCGCCGCTACCCCGTGCTTTACGATCTGCACGGCCTCGGTGATAACGAACAATCGCTGGTCAACACCGGCGCCTGGAGTTTGATTCAGGATTTGCGCGAGCAGCACAAGATCGGCGAGTTTCTGATCGTGACGCCGGACGGCGAGCAGACGTTTTACATCAACTCGCGCGACGGTCGGGTCCGCTACAGCGACTTCTTCATCCGCGAGTTCCTCCCGGCCATCGAACACAAGTACCGCGTGCGCGTGGGGCGACAATGGCGCGGCATTACCGGGGTGTCGATGGGCGGCTACGGTGCGCTGCGCTTCGCGTTTGCGTACCCGCAACTCTTCGGCGCGGTGAGCGCCCACAGCGCCGCGATCGTCGCCAAGCCGCCGGGCCAGTCGAATCGCGCCGTGGACGCGGGTTCGCCGCTGGCGGCAATGCTCGGCGCGCTCTACGGCAATCCGGTGGACCTTGCGTTTTGGAATGCGAACAGCCCGTTTGTTCTGGCCAAGAAGAATGCGGCCGCCCTTTCGCGGCTCAGGATCTATTTCGATTGCGGCAGCGAGGATAGCTACGGTTTCGACAAGGGCGCGCGCGCCTTACACGAAGAACTCGACGCGCTGAAAGTGAAGCACGAGTTCCACATTTATCCGGGAAGCCACGGCGTCGAGTACTATCTCACTCATGTCGCGGAATCGATTCAGTTCCATTCGCGCGCCTTCGAAGACGCAAAGTAGGCGCAGGCGATTATCTAGCCTCGCCGGGCCTCAGTCTGAACTTTAGGAGACTCATGGATCGCTCATCGGCTTGGAAACTGCTTTGTGAGTACACGCAGAACGAGAACTTGCGCAAACACGCGCTGGCCGTCGAAGCCTGCGTGCGCGCTTATGCTCGCAAGTTTGGCGAAGACGAGGAGAAGTGGGGTGTCACCGCCCTCATCCACGACTTCGATTATGAAGTGTACCCGAACGCTCCCGACCATCCCCTCAAGGGCAGTGAGATCTTGAAGGAGAAGGGCTATCCGGAAGAAGTCCGCCGCGCCATTCTAGGCCACGCCGATTACACCGGAGTGCCGCGCGACACGCTGATGGCTAGGGCGCTATTTGCCTGCGACGAGGTGGCCGGGTTCATCACCGCCTGCTCGCTGGTGCGCCCGGACCGGATCAAGACGCTGGAAGCGAAGTCAGTGAGAAAGAGAATGAAGGACAAGGCCTTCGCGCGCTCGGTGAGCCGCGAGGACATCGTTAAGGGCGCCGAAGAGCTTGGCGTCCCGCTCGACGAGCACATCTCCTTCTGCATCGAAGCGATGCGGGCTGTCGCCGATCAACTCGGCCTGGTATAGGGGACAGGGGATAGGGGATAGGGGACAGGGTACAGGGAAGAGGGACAGGGAAAAGGGTACAGGAAACAAGAAAAGGGGAAGAAGGTAGAAAGTTAGAGAAGCGTTTGCCCTTTTGTTGCCCAACAGGCTATGCCTGCCTTTGCATCCTATACCCTATCCCTCTAACCTGTCACAACGCGATCTTTTGCAAGTGGACAGCCACGGCGGTCTCCCAATGGAGTTGGTCGGTGATCTTTTCTTTCAGGGACTTCGAGGCCGCCGGCTCGCCGTGCACGAGGTGGACCCTCTGCGGCGCTTTGGGGAAGCGCCCTAGCCAGCGTAGGATCTCGCCGTAGTCGGCGTGGCCGCTGAGGTTCTCCATGGACTCGATGCGAGCGCGGACTGGCACCTGCTCTCCGTGAATTTTCACGCTGGTCGCGCCCGACTGGATGATTCGGCCACGTGTTCCCGCGGCCTGAAAGCCTTCGAAGAGGATGGTGTTGCGATGATCCGGCAGGCAGCGCTTCAGATGATGCAATACGCGGCCTCCGGTGGCCATGCCGCTGGCGGAGATGATCACCATGGGAAAGTGCACGTCGTTGATGGCCTTCGATTCCTCCACGGTGCGGTCGAAGTGAACGCCTGACGGCGCGAAAGGCTTGACGCCCTGCTGCTCCAGCGCGTCCATCTCCAGGTTGTGGTCCTCGTGGTGACGACGATAGATGTCGGTGCAGTCGATCGCCATGGGGCTGTCAACGTGGATCGGAATCGAGTGCATTTGATTTTGCTCAATCAACTCGCGGATCACGTAGAGCAACTCCTGGGTCCTGCCCACGGCAAAGGCGGGAATCACCACGCTGCCGCCTCGAGCCGCGGTGGACTCGACAATCGAAGCGAGGCGGGCACGAAAGTCGTCGCTGGGATGGAGGCGATCGCCGTACGTGGATTCGCACAGCATGGTGTAGTCGGCGGAAACGTCCGGCACCGCTGGCTCGCGAATCAGAAGCTGCCGCTCGCGGCCGAGGTCGCCGGAGAAGAGCACACGGCGCTCAGCGCCGTTTTCACGAACGGTCAGCTCGATCATGCGCGCGCCCAGAATGTGCCCGGCGGGGAAGAATCGGCAACTGAAGTGTTCCGAGATTTCCACCGGTTGGCTCTCATCGACGGCGCGAAAATGTTCGAGCGATTTCACCGCGTCGTCGTAAGTGTAGAGCGGCAGAGCTGGCCTGTGCTTGCTGAAACCTCGCTTGTTGGCGTACCGCGCATCTTCTTCCTGCAAGTGACCGGAGTCCGGCAGAAGCAAGTGCGCGAGGTCCACCGTTCCGCCCGTGGCGAGGACTTGCCCGCGAAAGCCTTCCTTAATCAGCCTGGGAATGTAGCCGGTGTGATCGAGGTGAGCGTGCGTGAGCACCAACCAGTTGATGCTGGCGGGCGGCGCCGGAAACGGACTCCAGTTGCGAAGCCGCAGTTCCTTCTCGCCTTCGAAGAGGCCGCAGTCCACGAGCAATCGCTCGCCGCCGGCTTCAATGAGATATCGCGAGCCGGTAACAGTTCCGGCAGCGCCGAGAAACTGAAGTGTGGGCATCCGTTTTCTCCGTGTGACGAACTCTGGGTTAGTCAGGGAGCTTCACTGAAGATGGCAAGCCTCGAATCCTTCGGAATGACGGCGATTAAGAGTGTCCAGGTGTACAGCGTACGCACTAAATCACCACCGACTCCTGATACTCCCCGAACACCCTGCGCAGCGTGTCGGAGATCTCGCCCACCGTCGCGTAGGACTTCACGGCCGCAAGAATGGCAGGCATGAGGTTGCGATCCGAGCGTGCAGTTGCCTCGACCTCGTCGAGCTCCGCTTTGGCACGGGCCGAATCACGGCGGGCACGCAACCTGCGCAGACGCTCTACTTGCTCGCGTTCGATCTCCGGATTGATGCGAAGCAGGGGAGGAGCCGCGTCGGCGTCCATCTGATAGCGGTTCACTCCCACGATAACCTTCTCACCCGATTCCACCGCTTTTTGATACTCATAGGCCGCTTGCTGGATCTCGCGCTGGACGTATCCCATCTCGATGGCGCGCAGAGTGCCGCCCAGATTATCGATCTTACGCAGATACTCTTCCGCACCTTGCTCGATCCTCGTGGTGAGGTTTTCAATGAAGTAGCAACCGCCCAGAGGATCGACCGTGTTGGTCACGCCGCTCTCATAGGCAATGATCTGCTGGGTGCGTAGTGCCAGCAGGGCTGAGGCTTCGGTGGGCAGGGCCAGTGCCTCGTCGCGGGAGTTGGTGTGCAGTGATTGGGTTCCTCCCAGCACCGCGGCGAGCGCCTGCAACGTGACTCGCGCGAGGTTAACGTCGGGCTGCTGGGCGGTAAGCGTGCTTCCGGCCGTTTGAGTGTGAAAGCGAAAGACCCAGGAGCGAGGATTCGCGGCGCCAAAACGCTCGCGCATGATGCGCGCCCACAGCCGGCGCGCGGCGCGGAACTTCGCCACTTCCTCCAGCAGGTCGCTGTGCGCATTCAGGAAGAACGAGAGGCGCGGCGCGATATCGTCCACCGCGAGGCCGCGCTTCTGAGCTGCCTCCACGTAGGCGATCCCGTTAGCCAGGGTGAAGGCTATTTCTTGAACGGCCGTGGAGCCCGCTTCGCGGATGTGGTAACCACTGATCGAAATCGTGTTCCATTCCGGGGCATGCTGGTGGCAGAAGGCGAAAATGTCGGTGACGATCCGTAGCGCCGGGCCGGGGGGATAGATGTAGGTGCCGCGGGCGATGTACTCCTTGAGGATGTCGTTCTGGACGGTGCCCGAAACCTTGACCAGGCTGACGCCCTGCCTCTCGGCGACGGCAAAATAGAGAGCCAGCAGGATCGCCGCCGTGGAGTTGATGGTCATCGACGTCGAAACTCGATCGAGAGGGATGCCGTCGAAGAGAGTCTCCATATCTTCGAGCGAGTCGACGGCAACACCGACGCGACCCACCTCACCCTGAGCGAGCGGGTGGTCTGAGTCGAGGCCGATCTGCGTGGGAAGATCGAAGGCGACCGAGAGCCCGGTGGTGCCCTGCGAGAGCAAATAGCGGTAGCGAGCGTTCGATTCCGTCGCTGTACCGAAGCCCGCATACTGGCGCATTGTCCAAAAGCGGCTGCGATAGAGCGTGGGATGAATCCCGCGGGTGAACGGATACTCACCGGGAAAACCAAGGTCGCCCTCGGCCGGTGCACCCGCGTGCTTCGCCACGTCGGCGGGCTGGTAAAAGGCCTTGGTGTCGAGACCCGACGCGGTCTTGAACTTCGATTTGAGGTCGTTGTTTGCACTCATGGTCAAACAGGGGATGGCGCGTAGGGAACAGACCGGCCTTCGCCAGTTCCCTGTAACCTGTTCCCTGTCCCCTACCGCACGCTCCGGGCCTTCACAAAAGAGTAGAGACCGCAAAGGATCAGTACCACCGTGAAGCCGGCAAAAAGGTAGAGGCGCACCAAGCCGAGCGAGGCAGATTCCCGGTACTGTTCCCACTCTCTGAACGAGAGCGTAGCACCGGCGACGGCCAAGCCCAGGAAAACAAGACCGACCAGCATGTGAAACAGCCGGAGAGCCTGTCGATAGCCGGTTGATATCAATTGACCGAGTCTGCTCACGGCGCTGCGCCTTCTCGGGGGCCACGCCATCGGAAATTACGAGCGTACCTCGTTGACGGCGGCACCCAGCCCCGTAAGTATCCTAGCAGAAAACGAGTCAAGCAAGATCAACACGCCGGCGGGGGCGGGCCGGGAGTTGCGGAAACGGAGTGAAATCGAAGTGTCTGGGGGGACTCAGCTGGTTCCCGTCAATCCAAATCGATGTCGCGCGGTGGCCGAACGACGGGCTCGCCTCTGGTCTTCTCGAGTGCTTCCGCGAACTTGCGATCGAGAAGTTGTGACTTCACTTTCTCCTCTTCCTCACTCTGGCGGAAGAGCGCTTCGCGCCGCTGAGCCTCTTTCTGAAGCAGGGCGCCGGCTTGGTCGATATCCGTGGTCTTGGCGTGCCGGCGAGGCGCGTGGTGCGAGATCACACGACGCAACTCGGGGTCAACCCTCAGCAGCGCGCCGCAGCACGGGCAGGTGACTTCGAATGAATCGTGGGCGGGTTTGGCCTTAGGGTTCTGCACCATCAACCTCTTGCTCGGATGCCGGGAGGCGCTGAGTCGTCTCGCACCGCCGGAAATTACGCGACTGGCGAGCTGTCCACGGTCGCCAGCACGGAAGCCCGGGGAGTTCTCTCTTTAAGGGAGAAACTATGCGCGTGACGGACTCGTTTGTCAAGAGGCCATCGCGACCTAGACAGTTCTGGGCTATCGGTCTGGGTAAGTGAGCCGGGCTGTGGGCGACGGCCGCGGCGGCCGATCCTTCGGCGTGATCTCAGCAAGCAAGGCGGCAGATTGCGCCAACTGCGGGACGCCATCTGTATCATCGGCGACGCTGGGGAAAATCACGCCCGCCTCTGTATTTACCTCGAGCGACTGATGCCCTGCGAGCCGCCGGGCAATTAAGATGGGGATTTGTCTATCGCGGGTTTGACGATAAGAAGTGAAAGAGATTGAGTCACTGACCATCGGGTCATTGAGTGACTGAAGACAGAAAGGAACGATCTACCTCTTCTTGGACCGCTCGATGATTCAATGACTCAATCAGATAATCTCGGTCCGCATCAAGCGAACACGTCGATGTGGCCATTCGCTGGAGCCGAACCCGCCTGGTCGATGGATTGTGCGAGTTCCTGGCCGACCGTCGTCGTCAGGTCGTTGCCCTTGCTGACGGCGAAAGTCTGGCTCGTCGCGAGAGCTTGATCGGCCTGACCAGCCAACAAACCCGCAACGGCACCGTTGATGCTAGCAGTCCCCATGTTCCTCCCTTTTCCCCACTATCGTTGCCTATCGGCAGATCGGGTGAAAACTTTAGTGGGACACTGTGCGATGTAAAGATTTCTTGCTGGCCCATCGGAAGGTTACTTTCTTCTCTATTTACATGGGCGTCGAAAACCCGTGCCTTAGCCTGGCGTCGTTGTCGATCCCAAATCAATCTTCAAGAGCGTTGAATCCTCCCGCTTATGCTGCGCTGATCATGGGGGCGGGCCGTTCCCCGGAGTCCAAGCCGAAGATTACGTTTTCACGGCTTGCGAAGCGGCCGGTATCGAGCGGGCGCACCCCACGAGCGAGAGCAACGACGCCACACGGCCTGTCAAGTCGTGGCGTACCGCGTGGCGGGCTGCATTGAAGCGGGCCGGCCTTCAGATCCATGGCCTTCGACCTGCGTGACTAAACTCGCGGAGGGTCAAGCCAGCAAGCATTGGAGGGATGTACCGGCCGATTTTGTCGCGATAAGACTTTGGCGGGAATCGTCGATTACAGATCGACAGGCTCGCCCCCAAACTTCGCAAAAGTTTGCCCTTGACAGTCCTGCTGTTTGCTCTAAGCTTGCCAGTTCAAGGTTAGGTTGGCTGGTCCGCAGGATTCGGAGCCGAGGCGCCGGGTGGAGGCGCGCACGCCGCAGCAGGGTTGGTCATGACATACAAACCTCTTTCTCTTGCCTTGCTTTTCCTGGCCGTTGCGGCCAGTGCCGCGCGACCGGTGTTGGCTCAGACCACCGGGTCCATCCGCGGCTCGGTCAGCGACCCCTCTGGCCTAGTTGTCTTGGGCGCTCAGGTCACCGCGACTATCGAGGCAACGCGCGTCACGCGGTCGACCTCAACCAACGAGGCGGGCGACTACGAGTTTCCCGCCCTACCGGTGGGCCAGTACACGCTCCAGGTAGCGGCCTCCGGCTTCAAAACTTTCCTGCAGAAAGATATTGAAGTGACCCTCGGCCACGTGGTGGTGATCAACGCGCAGTTGGCGCTGGGCGAGGTGACCCAGGTGGTCACCACCCAAGCCACCGCACCGCAGGTGGAAACCAGCAGCACGCAACTGGGCGCCGTGATGACTTCGCGTGCGGTCACCGATCTGCCGCTGAACGCCCGCGACACCTACCAACTGCTGCAACTCCAACCCGGCGTGCAATCGCAGACCGGCGCCGGCCTGTTCTACGGCAGCGACAACACCGGCTCGGTTTCCGTCAACGGCGGGCGTGGCCGGTCAAACAACTTCATGGTGAACGGCGGCGACGCGAACGATCAGTTCGCCAACCTGCCGGCGGTGCAACCATCGCCGGATACCATCCAGGAGTTTCGGGTCCTGACCAACACCTTTGACGCCGAGTTCGGCCGCAACTCCGGCTCGGTGGTGAACGTCGTCACCAAGTCCGGCACCAACGACTTCCACGGCGACCTTTACGAATTCCTCCGCAACCAGGTGCTCAATGCGCGAGGATTTTTCGACACCACCAGGCCCGATTTCAAGCAGAACCAGTTCGGCGGCACGCTGGGCGGGCCGATCAAAAAGGACAGCACTTTCTTCTTCAGCTCTTACGAGGGCCGTCGCATCCGGCAGGGAATTTCCTCGGACGTGGTCACCGTGCCCACCGGCGCGGAGCGGAGCGGCGATTTTTCCGGCGATCAAGGGTTCAGCTTCACGGGCGCGCTGCAGGACGATAACCTGGCCAACATCTTGAACGGCCGGCCCGGCTGCACGGCTGCGCCGGGCGGGCCAGTTCCCTTGCCCTCCAAGAACGGAGGGAGTGTTCCCTACTCCAGCATCTTTCCCAACAGCGTTATTCCGCCGGCTTGCTTCGATCAGACCGCGCTTGACCTGATGAACCAGTACGTTCCGGCGGCCAATGTACGCACTAACCAGTACCAGACCGTCCCCACGTCGAGCCTTCGCCAGGACCAGTTCACGGTGAAAATCGATCACCAGATCAACCCCCACCAGCAACTCTACGGCTACTACTACTTCACCGACCGGTCCAGCTTTCAGCCATTCTCGTTCTTCCAGGCGGCGGGCGCCAATGTTCCCGGCTTCGGCGCCGACTATACGGAACGCGACCAGCAGGTGAACCTGACGCACACATGGGTGATCAGTCCCATCACGGTGAATGAGTTTCGCGCCTCGTTTTTCCGCGAAGGCCAAGCCAAGCTGGATGCGCCCGCGAATACGAACTTGGTTAAAGACTCCTGCAAGACGGTCTCCGCCGACCAGTGCTTCTCTGACCCGAACGATCCCTCCCTCGGTATCACTCCCAATTTGGGGAAGAATGTGGAGGGCGTTCCCTTCATTACGGTGTCCGGCGGTTTCGTGATCGGCAATAATTTCGAGGGGCAGTTGCCGCAATTCGGAAACACCTACCAGCTTTCGAACAACCTCAGCCGCGTGGCGGGCAATCACACCCTGAAGTTCGGCGTCGACTTTCGCCGCCAGCAGTTCAACCAGTTGCTCTACTTCAACGTTAACGGCAATTACAGCTTCTTTGGCGGCGGGAGGAACGATCCGGCGCTGGCCGATGCCAATGGCAACGAGAACCTCCTACCTAACTATCTGCTCGGACTTCCGGACTCCTACACGCAGGGCTCGGCACAGCTCGAGGCAGTCCGCAGCAGTTCGATCTATCTCTATGCGCAGGATAGCTGGAAATTGCGGTCGAACTTTACGTTGAACTACGGTCTGCGTTGGGAGCTGAACACACCACTCCACGATCGGTTCAACCGCCTCCAAACCTACCGGCCAGGCCAGGCGACCACCGTCTATCCTTGCGAACTGTCTGCGGCCAGCGCGCAGTCCCTGGGAGTCGGCAACGAACCTACCGGCTGCAATCCCGGGGATCCGGGTGGCTCGGTGTTCCCCCTCGGCCTGGTGGTGCCGGGCGACAGAGGTGTTCCTCCCGGCCTGACGCAAACCTACTACAAGTCCTTCGCGCCCCGCATCGGTTTGGCGTGGAGCCCGGGAGGCTCTGGAAGGACCAGCGTCCGGACCGGCTTCGGGCTCTTCTACAATCCGGTGGAGCAACTGGTGCTAGAACAGTTCAGCGGCGAACCTCCTTTCGGCGGCAGCACGTCGCTCAGCGAGTCCTTGTTCAACACGCCGTTTGAGGCACAGAACGGCTCGATCTCGCCGAATCCGTTTCACGGCATTCTCGACCCTACTCCGGGGCAGCCGGTCGACTGGTCGCTCTTCCGGCCGATCCTGCTCTTCGGACAGTTTCTACCTCGCCAGCGCTCCCAATATGCCGAGCAGTACAACCTCACGCTCCAGCGCCAGATCGGCAACAACAATGTGGTGCAGCTAGCCTATGTGGGTTCGCAGGGGCACCGCCTGCTGGTGACTCACGACTTGAACTACAGCGACGCGCAGACCTGCCTGGACCTGAATACCATCCTGGGCGCCGGCACCTGCGGACCCTTTGGAGAAGACGCCCTCTTCACCGTTCCGGCAGGAGCAATTCCGGCCGGGGTGACGCTCCACCTGCCGTACGGGCCCGTTCCCACGGTGACCGGCCCCAACAATCCGGCCATCACCCTAGTGGGACTGCGACCGTACTCTTCACCGTTTTGCCAGCCGACGACGGGCGCGGGTTGCCCGCCCGACGGCGTGCCGATGTTCAGCAGCATCTTCGCCCAGGATACGATCGCCAACTCCAACTACAACTCGCTCCAGGCCAGCTTGGAAAGGCATTTCTCGAGGGGAGTGCAACTCGAGTTGGCTTACACCTGGAGCAAGTCGTTCGATTACGGATCGAGCTTCGAGGACATCCTCAACCCGCTCGATTTCCGTCGCAGTTACTCGCTTTCGCAGTTTGATGCGCGCCAACGGCTCGTCTTCAGCTACGTCTGGCAACCACCCGTTCCGGAGTTTCACGGCTTCGCCGGCAAGCTGGCCGACGGATGGTCACTCTCCGGCATCACCACGTTTCAGAGCGGATTTCCCATCCGCATCTTTTCCTCCGCCGACGACGAGCTCGAGAACAGCTACGACTTCCTGCTGCCGGGAGAGCCGGACCTGACAGGCAGGTTCCGCAGGTTGGACCCTCGTGGCCCGGGTCACCTGGCTTTCGATACCTCGGTGTTCGGCGCCCCGCAACCGGGGACCATCGGGAGTTCGCCCCGAGCTCTGTGTTGCGGACCGGGCATCGACAAAATCGATTTCGCCCTGCTCAAAGGCGCGACCCTCGGTGAGCGCGCACGCCTCCAGTTCCGGGCCGAGTTTTTCAATATCATGAATCACGCCCAGTTCGAGAATCCAACGGCCGCGCCGGGGGCGTCCGGCGATTTCGCCTCGTCCACCTTTGGGCAGGTGGTGCAAGCACGCGATCCCCGGCTGATTCAGTTCGCGTTGAAGCTCATCTTTTGACGGGAAGGACGTGGTTTAAGAAGTCGAGAGTCGAAATTGAAAGTCGAAAGTAAAGACGCTTCTGAAACCCTACGGAAACCGCGCCGGGCTTGTTCTTTCACTTTCGACTTTTGACTTTCGACTCTTGACTTCCGGCTAAAATGAGGTGAGGCGGGCTATCCCGATGGGGACGATTCAATTGCGAACTAAGATTCCCGGGCCGCGGTCCGAGGAGTGGATCGAACGGCGCGCCTCTGCGGTGCCGCGCGGCCTCAATCAGGCAACGCCGATCTTTGTGGCGCGGGCGGAAGGCGCCGTGCTCGAGGACGTGGACGGTAACCGCTTCATCGACTTTGCCGGCGGAATCGGCTGCCAGAACGTCGGCCATCGGTCGCCAGGTGTGGTGGCCGCGATCCGCGACCAACTCGATCGCGCCCTGCATCTTTGCTTCAGCGTGACGCCCTACGAAGGGTACGTGCGGCTGGCCGAGCGCCTGAATCAGCTTGCGCCGGGCGATTTCCCCAAAAAGACGATGCTCGCCAACAGCGGCGCTGAGGCCGTGGAGAACGCGGTGAAGATTGCCAGGGCCTACACGCATCGCCCGGCGGTGATCGCCTTCGAAGACGCCTTCCACGGCCGCACCCTGTTCACCCTGTCGCTCACCAGCAAGACGCATCCTTACAAAACGGGCTTCGGGCCGTTCGCCAGCGAGGTTTATCGGATTCCGTACGCCTACTGCTACCGCTGCTCGTATTCGCTGCAGTATCCGCCATGCGGCGTCTTCTGCGCTCAACACCTGGAGGACACTTTCAAGCGTCTGGTGGGGGCGGATGCCGTGGCCGCGGTCATCGCCGAGCCGGTGCTGGGCGAAGGCGGATTTGTGGCACCGCCGCCGGAGTTCTTCAAAGTCCTGCAGGAGACCTGCCGGCGGTACGGCATCCTCTTTATCGCCGACGAAGTGCAGACGGGCTTTGGCCGCACCGGTGCCCTCTTTGCGTGCGAGCGCTACGGCATCGCGCCTGATCTGCTTGTGACCGCAAAATCGCTGGGTGGCGGCCTGCAACTCTCGTCGGTCACCGGCCGGGCCGAGATCATGGATGCGCCCGTCGTGGGCGGGCTCGGCGGCACGTTCGGAGGTAATCCCTTAGCGTGCGCGGCCGCGCTGGCGGTGCTCGATCAGTTCGAGGACGGAGCTCTCCTGGCGCGTGCCAGTGAGCTTGGCGAGCGCTTTGCCGAGCGGGCTCGGGCGTGGCAGAAACGCTGGCCGATGATCGGCGACGTGCGCGGACTCGGCGCCATGCGCGCCCTCGAGTTGGTGCGCTCGGCCGCCACCCGCGAACCCGCCGCTGACGACACCAAGCAGATCGTGCGCTGGTGCTACGAGCACGGCTTGGTGGTGCTTTCCGCCGGCACTTTCGGAAATGTCATTCGAGTGCTGGTGCCGCTGGTCATCACGGACGAGCAATTCGAGGAAGGCCTCGGCGTGCTGGAGGCAGGCTTAGCAGCAGTGATTAGTGGCTAAGGTTAGTGGCTAGTGAACGGCTATCCTCTTCGCTGGCCACTAGTCGCTAACCACTAGCCACTCCGTCCTAGCCAACTGGCCACCGCACCCAGGAGGATCTCATGAGTGACACCGCAACCGCCGCCACCAAGACCTACGGCTTTCTACTGGATGGCCGATGGATTTCGGAGGGCGAGCCCTTCGAGGTGAAGTCGCCCTACGATGGCAGCGTGGTGGCTGCCGTGCACCGGCCCCAAGCCCACCACATCGAAACCGCGATTGCGGCGGCAGTGCGGGCCTTCGACACCACACGCCACATGCCGGCCTACCAGCGGCAGCACGTCCTGCGGGCGATTGCCGAATCGGTGGCGGCGCGGCGCGAGGAGCTTGCCCGGACCATCGCGCTCGAAGCCGGCAAGCCCATCAAGACGGCGCGCTTCGAGGTAGATCGAGCCGTCTTCACCTGGGATATCGCCTCCGAGGAAGCGGTGAGGATCTACGGTGAGTGGCTCCCGCTCGACGCGCAGGCGTCCACTAAGGATCGTTGGGCCCTCGTGCGCCGTTATCCGGTGGGTCCTATTGCAGCTATTACGCCCTTCAACTTTCCTCTCAACTTGGTTGGGCACAAGTGGGCGCCCGCCATCGCCGCGGGCTGTACCATTGTTCACAAGCCAGCCTCGCAGACGCCGATTTCATCGCTGCTGCTGGCGGGAATTGTGGAGCAGGCGGGCTGGCCGGCCGGCGCGCTCAACGTGCTGCCGCTCTCCGGTCGCGACGCCGAGACCCTGGTCAGCGACGACCGCCTCAAGAAGCTCACCTTCACCGGCAGCGCCGACGTGGGTTGGCGACTTAAACAGAAGGCGGGCAAAAAGCGGGTGACGCTCGAGTTGGGTGGCAACGCCGGCGTCATCATTCACCACGATGCGGACATCGAGAACGCGGCGGAGCGCTGCGTCGCCGGCGGCTTTTCGTACGCCGGGCAGAGTTGCATCTCCGTGCAGCGCATCCTGGTGGAGAAGACAGTCCACGAAGAGTTCCTGGCCGCTTTCGTGCCACGCGTACAGAGGCTCAAGCTCGGCGATCCGCTCGACGACTCCACCGACGTCGGACCCATGATAAGCGAGCCGGACGCCGGACGCGCTGCCCAATGGGTGGAAGAGGCGGCGGCAGACGGCGCCACGGTTCTGTGCGGCGGCCAACGGCGGGGGTCGATGATGGAGCCGACGGTCCTCACCCGCACTCGTCCGGAAATGCGCGTCAATTGCCTGGAGGTGTTTGCACCTGTCGTCACCGTGGAACCTTATACTGACTTTATGGAGGCGGTGAAGCGGGTAAACGATTCGAGCTTCGGCCTCCAAGCCGGCATCTTTACTCGCGACCTGAAACTGGCGTTTGCGGCCTACGATCGGCTCGAAGTGGGGGGCGTGATCCTGGGCGACGTGCCCACCTTCCGCATCGATCACATGCCTTATGGCGGCGTCAAAGACTCCGGCCTCGGCCGCGAAGGCCTGCGCTATGCCATCGAGGAGATGACGGAACGGAAGCTGCTGGTGGTGAATCCGCAGTAGTTCTCAGTTTTCAGTAAAGAAAGAGCGTTGCATTGCAGATGGGTTTCAGTCCTTGGCTCTCAGTAAAGGAAAATGTCTTCCGGTTCTTTACTGAGAACTGAGAACTGAGGACTGAGAACTCTTCCTTAGATCTGGAATTTAATCCCGAGGTGGCCCTCGACCTCTTCGATGGGTATCATCTCGATGGCGTCCCAAGGGCAGCCATCCAGGAAGCAGCCGTCGGGACCCTTGCTGGTGCACTTCTTGCAGCCGATGCACAGATAGGGATCAACTTCGATGCGGCCGAAGGGTGGGTGGTCCTCGTCGTCCACCCAGTACATGCAGTCTTCCACCGGGCAGTAGGGAACACAGGCAGGCGAACCCGCGCAGCCGGTGCAACACTCGGTGATCACCGCCAGTTCCCGCGGCTTCTTCTTGCGAGGGGTGTCAATGCCCTCCGACTTAGGGTCCGACTTGACAGCCGGCGTTTCCACCGGGATAAAGAATTGCGGCACTCGCCTCCTCCTCCTTGAAACTCGATTCTGGCAAAAGGCGGCGGACCGAGTCAACGATTTTCGTCAGAGCGGCGTGAAACAAATCAGAAATTAGAAAGCAAATTAGAATCAAGACCGTCTACTTTCTGATTTCTACTTTCTGATTTCTACTTTGTCTGGATGGTACAATGGCTTTCTAGTCCGACTTGAACTTGGCCAGCTTGTTGTCAAGCTCGAAGGAGACACACATGAACAGCCCCGTAGCATGGGCGCTGGTTTTTCACGTCGTCGGCTTCGTCTTCTGGATGGCGGGCTTGCTGGTGGCCACCCAGGTGCTCTCGGCGCACATTGAGGAGACGTCGCCGACGGCGCGCCAGGCGCTGGCGCGCATGGAATCGAAGCTGCTGCGCGGTGTGGCCCATCCGGGAGCGGCCATCACCGTGCTCGCGGGGATCACTGTTGTCTGGATCCAACCTGACTATCTTCATCAACACTGGCTCCAGGCCAAGCTGTTCCTGGTGGCGATCCTGATCGGACTGGACCTGATCCTGACCTGGCGCATCAAGGCCTTGCAGGCGGGGCGTATCGAGCTCCCGCGCTGGGAGTCGAAAGCCCAGCACGGCGCCATCTCGCTGATCTTTCTTCTGATCGTCATCCTGGTGATGATCAAACCGTTTTAGGCTAACGTGTGGCCCTATATTTGTCGACGACCGGCCTCCCATCGGGCGGCGCGGCGTCCCGTCGGCGATCCGCCTCTGCGGACGCCGCAGAAAAGGGGTTTGGGACTGTGACCAAAATCATCGTCAAGAGTAATGGATCGATCCGGGTCGAGGGCGAGTTCACTTTATGCGACCTCGACGGCAACTCGTTTGATCTCTCGGGCCGCACGGCCATTAGCCTGTGCCGCTGCGGACACTCCGAGAATAAGCCTTTCTGTGACGGCAGCCACAACCGAGTCGGATTCCAATCCGAAATCAAAGCCCGGCAACTGCCCCCCGCCGAGCCCAAGCCGCCCGCGCCGACCGCCGGTTGAGCGGCATGGCCGATGGCTGAGGGAAGGCAATCGGCAGAAGGCGGACGGCAGAAAGCAGAAAGCAGTAGGCAGTAGACAGTTCGGCAGTGGGCAGGCGCCCGAAAGCTGATCGCCGAAGGCCAGCGCCGCGAGGGCGCAGCCAGTTGACACCGGCGCGAGCGCAGCTATCATGGTAGTCTTTGATGTGTGCTTATCATCTCAAAGTACAACAGCTAGCTAGGCGAATCTGGCGTTGCTTTTTTTGCTTGACACCTGCCCCCAGGACGATATACGCTCCCTCGGTCGGCAAAGAGGAGGCTGGTCAAAAATGAGAAACAATCAAGCGGTGCGTGTGTGTGTTGGTGTGGTTGTTCTTGCGGTTGCTTTGGCAGCGGCAAGACCCACAATGGCGGACCAAGTTAACGTCTATACCATTGGATCCAATCCGGCGGGAAACGCTCTGGATCCGGCGGGCAACAACGTCGGCGGGATCCCAATCATTACGTGGAACAATACCTCTGCTGGAGGTGGGACAGCGATCCTCTCGATCATCGCTGAGGGAATCGACAGCCCCGGTCCCGGCAGTGGTGAACTTGATGCGGTGTTGTTCAACGGAGTCTTCATCGGCGATCTGACTCAGCAAGGTTTCTACAGCCCGTTATTCAATCTTTGTGTCGCTACGGCGATGACCGGGCCGTGCGCCCTCAATGGGATTACGGGCTTAACCACGTCTGTCTTTACCGTTAACGCGCTTCCGGGTATCAACACGCTTGAAGTCGATGTCGACGCCGGCAACTGGGTGAACGAAGTTGATGTCTCCACCTTGACTACGGTGCCGGAGCCTGGCAGTTTCACTTTGTTGGGTCTCGGATTAAGTGCATTTTCCCTTCTCGGTCTGCGCCGCCGTACGTCATAATCGGAGCATCATCAATCAGCGCATTGGTTTCGCTCCTACGGCGTGGCCTTCGGATCCTGGTGGTGTCGTGTCGGAGCTGACCCCGCGCATTAGCTGCTGCGGGGTCCTGCTCCGCTTGCTGGCTTCCGCTTAGCCGGCCCGACAGTTTCAGCATAAACGGCCGAAACTTCCACTACTCATCCCCAAGGCCGCGCTCTAACCCTGCCCCTCGCGCGGATCGCGAACGGCCATCTAGTGGACCTGCACCACCTTGAGGGCGACTACTTGTCGTATCCATCTCGCCATTCTTTTTTCGCCAGGGATGACGATACGAGAGGGATCCACCTTGCTGTCGAGAGGATGATCGTCGGCCCGATCGACCAGAAGGATGACTCGGTCCGTGAATCCCGGGTCCAGCTCCGGTAACGCGACCACCGCCCGTTAGCCATCCGCCGCTTCCACTAGAAGGCAGCTCGAAAGCCTCTTGCCGTGCAGGGATTCGCCGAACGTCACGCCCGCCTTTTCCAATACCAGCCGTAGCGGAACCCCTTCGAAGGTAGCGGCCTTCCCGTGGTCGTTGAGCGATACGCTCTGACGAGGCATGGCGGTGATTTCAGCCGCAGTGACCTTGACGGGCGCCCTGGATTCATTCTGTACTGCGATTTCCCGGGCGTTACCATCGCTCAGGATAGCGGCCCAAGTCAGCAGGATCAGGACTGCCGGCCGAACCTTCTGGCACATTGCATGTGAAAGCCGTCATTGGACTGAGAGGCTCCTCCCCGAGCGGCTCACCAGAGCAGCTTCAGGCCGAATTGCACTTGCCGGGCGGTGGTGGACGTGCTGGTGATGGCTCCCGCCGTACCGGAGAGCAGGGTGGGGTTTGTCGCCGTGGGCGGAGTAAAGACGATGAGGTTCGGAGTATTGAAATTAGAGCGATTCAGGAGATTGAAGATCTCCGCGCGAAACTGGAGGCGCAGCCCTTCGCGAAGGGATGTGTCCTTCAGCACCGAGAAGTCCCACGTTGCCAGCCCGGGACCCGTATAGGTATCCCGCCCAAGGTTGCCGTAGAATCCACCGGTGGATGGAGGCGCGATGAACGCGTTGGGATTGAACCACTGCGCCGGTTTGCCAAGAATGACGGGTCCAGTGAAGTCAGGATTCAGAAACGGGCGCACCGGATTGCGAGTGTCGCCGTTGTTCGACGGGTTGTAGCTGAGTTGGGGCGTGAACGGAAACCCGGCTTGCGCGGTGACGATGCTCTCAACCGACCATCCGCTCACCAAGTTTCTGCTCCAGCCCTCCAACTCGCTCGCCAAGGCTTTGCCGCGGCCGAAGGGCAGTTCGTAAAGCGCGCTGACCACACTCATATTTCGGACGTCGTAGGTGGCAGGACCCCAATCTGCACTCAGATTGAATGGGTTCGACACCAGTCCGGGCGCGTTGGCGGCGGCCGTCTGATTCAAGGAGTCTCCATCGTCGAGCGCCTTCGACCACGTGTAGACGCCGCGCAACGAAAGACCTTGGCTGAAACGATGGTTGGCATCCACCTGCAGCGCATTATAGGAGCTGACTCCCAGCGAGTACCACGTCCAGGTGTTCGCCAACGCGGGGTTTGCCTTGGGCGTGCCGGCGGGGATGAAGAAGCTTCCGGCGGGCACCGCGGCTCCCGCCAGGGGCGACCCGGCAGGGAAGCCTGTCGCAAGGGTCACCGGAGGAGTCGAGGCAGCATTCACCGTTGGGTACGCAGCAGGACACGGCGCCGCCGGGCAGAGGGTTGGAAACGGCTCGTTGGCATCGATGCCGATCAGCTCGTGGTAGCCGTGGGAGCCCACATAGCCTACGGTCAACGCGGTATTGGGAGTAAGCTGGCGCTCAACCCGCAGGGACCAGGAGACGAGGGTGGGAGTCTTCATGTCCGGTTGAACTCCGCCGGGCACCAGTTTTGCGTTCGCAGGCACTGGCGCCGTGGGGTCAATCGGAAGCTTGGTTACCGGTAACGAAGCAATGCTGTAGGCAGGGTTGAACGGTGCGTTCTGATCGGCACGGTAACCGAGTGCGTCCTGCAAATCGTTGTACATCCCGAAACCGGCGCGGATCACCGTCCGGGCATTAATGGGGCTCCAAGCCAAGGCGATTCTGGGCTGCGGAAGAAACTTGGCGTTGTTCACCGTGAAGAGTGAGCTACCAACGCTCGGTTCCGTCGAGATGACTCCGTTGGTAAACGTGTAGTTGGCGGCGCGCCCGTGAGCCTCATTCCAGCCGGTGGTGAATTCGTCGCGAAAGCCCAACGACAAAATGAGCCGGGAGCTCAGGCGGATCGCGTCTTCGGCATACCAGGCCCCCAAGAACGACCGCCAGTTCATCTCGGTCGGCGAAGGGTCGTACAGAAAGGACGACGTGGTTCCCTGCAAGAACGTCTGCAGGCTGGAGAACGTCGCCTGCCCGTACTGGCTGAGCGCGAGAGTTTCGTTCGATTGAAAAGGCTGGAGCCACACACCGAAATTGAACTGATGGCGTCCCCGCGTCAGCGTTACACGGTCCTCAATGGTGAATAGATTTCTGGCGATGCTGAGGTTGCTTCCATTGTTGCTGCCGGCCAGGCCGACCTGGGCCTCGGGGTTGGAGGCGGCGCTTCCGCCCACCACCACCGCACCCACCGGATGCCCCACCAGGAATCCCGGAACGGTGGCCGCCGGAGTACCGGGTGTGGGCTCCCCGTTGAAGTGGTAAGCGGCGCGAGAGAAACCAATGCGGGCAGTGTTGATGAAGGCGGGAGAAAAGACGTGTGTCTCCTCAAGGCTCACCACCTGCTCACGCAGGTTCAGAATGTCGGTGCTGTACGGATCGAGAGGCGTAGCCGTCACGTCACCGCCGTCGTCAGTCGTATACACTCCAGAGAGAGAATCCCGCGAAGAGAAAATGTGGTCGAGCCGGGCGGTGCCAAAATCCTCTCGAATCGTCTGCGGCGGGCTACTGAAGACCTCGGCGATCCCATTGAAGTCGGGAGCGCCGGACGTAGCCGTCGGCCACAAATTGAGCAGGGGTTGGACGCTCGGCACGGCGGCGGCGCGAGAGGAGGCGTCGGGGACAAAGGCCGCCGACGTTTGGTTTAGATCCTGCCGGAATCCCTCGTAATTCGCAAAGACGAACGTCTTCTCCTTCTCGACCGCTCCTCCAATGGAGCCCCCGAATTGGTTGCGATGAAAAGGCGGAACGGAACCCTGATCGAAGAAATTGGCGGCATTGAGGTCGTTGTTGCGCAGGAACTCGAATGCAGAGCCGTGCCACTGGTTGCTCCCCGACTGGGTGACAATGATGATCTGCCCGCCGGGGTGTTTGCCGTATTCAGCGCCGTAGGTGTCACGCAAAACGTTGAACTCGCGCACCGCGTCCACGCCCAGCAACTGCTGGCTGGGTCCTCCTGGTTGCATGTTGTTCTCGGCGGCGCCGGTATACTCGACCCCGTTTAACAGGAAGAGATTCTGTTGAGGCCGATTGCCCGAGATCGCGAAGTTGTTTCCCGTAGTTGAATTTGATATGCCAATCCCGCCGGTCTTCTCCCAGGTGAAATTGACGACGCCGGGGTTGAGCGGTAGCAGCAAATCGTAGCTGCGCCCGTTGAGGGGAAGATCCTTCACCTGCCGCTCCCCTACCAGACCGGAGATATCCGCCGTCGTCGTATTGACCAGCGGGGCGTCCGCGTTAACCGTAATCTGCTGGCTGACAGGGCCCAGACGCAGAGTCACACCCACCCTGGCGTCTTGTCCAACTGCCAGACGAATGCCGGTGTGGACCTGTTCCGCAAAGCCCGGTTTCATCACTCGAACTTCATATTGTCCTATGGGGAGCGCGAACACGTTGTACTGCCCCGCGTCGTCAGTGGTGGTGGTGCGGATGGCCCCAGTCTCTGCGCTCGTTACCGTAACCGTAGCACCAGAGACACTGGCGCCCAACTGATCCGTGACGGTCCCCGACAGAGTGGCTGAGACCTGCGCGAACGATCGTGAGGCAAGAAACAGAAGAAACGTGATGAGCGCAGCCACCTGGAGTCGCCAGCGGCGTGGGCGTGAAAGGGGTGAAGCAGTGAGCATCTTCCTGCCAGCGTTGATCGTGTGCAATCTAGCCCTCCAATCAGGCAACACCATGAACGCCGGCGTGAGTGGCGTTCGATGTGTCCAGCAAGGTTGAAACGACCCAATACGAACCAGCGTTACAATATAGACGATTTGATGCGGATTGTCTATAGCTCGCTATATGAAATGGCTGGATCGCTCTTAAACCGCGGAATCTTGGGGGGGGCGGTGCCAGGCTCAGTAAGCCTGGTGCGCGATACCTTAGGAGCCTCCGCAAAATAACTTGAACAACTGTCATTGCTTCGGTTTTTGGTTCCTCGGCCGGATGGTATAGTTCCATTCGCCGTGAAACTGATGAGGCGCGATATTTAGGGAGCGCATCTGCTC